>Ga0182024_10001304_pt1 | contig 64575 bp, 57 predicted proteins | sample P32metaG_FD_120480 | JGI IMG/M metagenome (GOLD analysis project Ga0182024, IMG submission 120480) | Permafrost microbial communities from Stordalen Mire, Sweden - P3-2 metaG (Illumina Assembly) | ecosystem: Environmental > Terrestrial > Soil > Wetlands > Permafrost | place: Sweden: Stordalen... | reverse complement strand
GAAGTTAGGCAGCGAGGGCCATTTCATTATCGTTGGCACCTAAACAATAGTCCGATGACGGCGGAACCATACCGGGCAAAAGAACAGTCTTTACACGTCCGTCGATCCTGTTTCGCCCCCACAGAAACCCTCTTTTGAGGGAGAGCTTGTGGTGGAGGCGCCGGGTACCGCCCCCGGGTCCGGGCCGCTTATTACACAGTCGTTTATCGCCATAGTTGGCAAGCCAACCCCTGGAATATAAGGACTGGCTCTTAAGATTTGAAGGCCAATCGGCAACGTCTTGGGAAATGAGAGAAATTTACGCCAGCGAAGCCGAGATACTCCGCATCGGGGAAGGGTTTTTCGCCCAAACCCTGCCGCGCGGCGAATGGAACCATGCCGCGCATTTTGCCGCCGCCCTGTGGCTGATGCGCACCCGGCCCGATCTGAGCGCGAGCCACGAGATGCCGCGCATGATCCGTGCCTACAACGAATCCGTGGGCCGGGTGAATGACGACAATGGCGGCTATCACGAGACCATAACCCTGGCATCGCTGCGCGCCCTGCGCGGGGTGCTGGACGCCAATCCGCCCGATATGCCGATCTTTCGAATCGTCAATGCGCTGATGGCCTCGACCATGGGCAATCCCAACTGGCTGCTGGAATACTGGTCGCGCGAGCTGTTGATGTCGGTGGCGGCGAGGCGGGCCTGGGTGGAACCGGACCTCAAATCCCTGCCGTTCTGAGGGGCATGCCAGCCATGGATATATCAGGGATGAAGTGCGCGTCCGAATCCACTAGAATTTGGCCATGCAGCAATATCTCGATTTGCTCAGGCTTGTCCGCGACACCGGCGTGGAAAAACGCGACCGGACCGGCACCGGCACGCGCTCCATCTTCGGCCATCAGATGCGCTTCGACCTGGCCGATGGGTTTCCGCTGGTCACCACCAAGAAGGTGCATCTGAAATCCATCATCTATGAGCTGCTCTGGTTTCTGCGCGGCGAAACCAACGTCGGATGGCTGCAGGAACATGGCGTCACCATCTGGGACGAATGGGCCGATGCCAATGGCGAGCTCGGGCCCGTCTATGGCTATCAGTGGCGCAGCTGGCCGACGCGCACCGATGGCACCATCGACCAGATCGCCAATCTGATCCGCGACATCAAGGCCAATCCGGATTCGCGCCGGCTGATCGTCACCGCCTGGAATCCGGCGGACGTGCCCAAGATGGCGCTGCCGCCCTGCCACTGCCTGTTCCAGTTCTATGTCGCCGACAGCCGGCTGTCGTGCCAGCTCTATCAGCGCTCCGCTGATATCTTCTTGGGCGTGCCGTTCAATATCGCCTCCTATGCGCTGCTCACCCTGATGGTGGCGCAGGTGACCGGACTTCGAGCAGGCGACTTCGTGCACAGTTTCGGTGACGCCCATCTTTACCTGAACCATCTGGAGCAGGCCGACGCCCAGCTGGCCCGCAAGCCCTATTCGCTGCCGACCATGAAGCTGAACCCGGCCGTCACCGATATTTTCGGCTTCCGCTATGAGGACTTCACCCTGGAAAACTACCAGGCCCATGCCGGCATCAAGGCGCCGATAGCGGTTTAGGCTGTCCTATTTGACAAAACCGGCCCCGGGCTTAAAAGACCGCCACCAAGGAGATTTCCCATGTCTGCCGATGTACAGGGCAAGGACCAGACCAAGCTGGCCAATGGCGGCGGCGCCTTTCCCTTCTGGGTTTCGGTCGTGATTGTCGCCGGCTTTTTCGCGGTCCTGGTCGGGATCGTGTACGGCGTGATCCAGCTCTTCTCCTAGGCGCTATCCCAGCCCCGCGTCTTTGGTCTAGCCTCCCTCGCAAAACGGAGGGGACCCATGAAGATTTTTCGATTCCTTGCCCTGGCATTGCTGTCGCTGACCTTGCCGGCCGCGGCCCAGATCCAGCGCCATCCCGCCACGCCCGAAGACGCGTGGCCCAATGATCCCAAGGTGCCCGATTCTTATTCGATCGTGGGCAAGTTTGACCGCGTCGTGGTTCTGCGGATGAAGTTCAAGACCGACCTGCTGACCGAAATGGAAAAGCAGATAAAGGCGCAGCACATCAAGAATGCGGTGATCCTGTCCGGCATCGGCTCGGTGCGGGGCTACCGGTTCCACAATGTCACCGGCCGCGACTATCCCGTGCCCGACATGTTTGTCAGCGCTCCCAACACGCCCGCCGACTTCATCGGCATGAACGGTTATGTCGTGAATGGCAACATCCACGCCCATATCATCCTGGCGCTGGGCGACGACAAGGGCACCACCGTCTCCGGCCATCTGGAAAAGGGCACGCAGATCCTGACCTTCGGTATTGTCACGTTGGGCGTGCTCAACACCGATCTCGGCCGGGTGGACGACCTGACTTACCGCTAATCACTTCTGCGGAAGCGCAAACACCAGCAAACTATCGCCACCGGCGGGACTGGCGAGATAGGAACCGCCCGTCGCCACCACCGCCACATACTGCCGGCCGTCCTTGCCCTTGTAGGTGATGGGCGTGGCATGGGCGGAATAGTCGAGCTTGTACGTCCAAAGCTCCTTGCCGGTCTTTGAGTCAAAGGCGCGGAAGCGCTGGTCGTCGGTGCCACCAATGAAAGTCACGCCGCTGGCGGTGACGATGGGCCCGCCATTGCTGGGCCGGCCGGTGTCTTTCTTGCCTTCGGGCAGCTGGTCGGAAATGCCCAGCCGCACCTGCCAGGCGATGTCGCCGGTGTTGACGTTGACGGCAGTGAGCTGACCCCAGGGCGGGTTCTGGCAATAAAGCCCGCTCTTGCGGTCGATAAAGCGGCCCGAGACCATGCCCATTTCGCCGTTCGCCTGCGGCACCAGCTTTTCGGTGTAGCCGAAATTGTTGGTGTTGACGATGAAGAGGCCAAGCTTGGGATCGAACGCGCCGCCCGCCCATTCCGGTCCGCCTTCGCCGCCGGGGAAGCGTATGATGCCATGGTCCAGCGGGATGGGCTCGAAGCGCTGCGAGCCGGTGAGATGGTCCTTCTCGATCATCGCTTCGCAGGCGGCATGTTGCTGTGGCGTCAGGTCCGCCACTTCATCCAGCGAGAAGTTGGAGCGCGCCAGCTGCGGCGGCTTGTTGGGGATCGGCTGGGTCGGCCACGCGGTTTCGCCGGCGACGGGTGATTTGGGCACCGGCGTCTCGGTGACGCCATAGATCGGCTCGCCGGTGACGCGGTTCAGAATATAGAGCAGCGCATCCTTGTTCATCACCGCGATGGCGGGAATGTGCTTGCCGTCCTTGTTGACTTCCAGCAGCACCGGCGGCGTGTCCAGGTCATAGTCCCAGATGTCGTGATGCACGGCCTGGAAGTGCCACAGATACTTGCCGGTATTGGCATCCACCGCGACCACGGAGTCACTGAACAGGTTGGCGCCTTTGTGGTCGCCGCCATAGCGGTCGAAGGTCGGCGCGGCGATGGGCAGATAGGCGATGCCGCGCTTCTCATCAATCGTCAGCATGTTCCAGATGTTCACGCCGGAACGCTGTTTCCAGCCGTCGTCTTCCCAGGTGTCGTGGAATTTCTCGCCCGGCCGCGGAATGGTATGGAAGGTCCACACCAGCTTGCCGGTCTTCACGTCCCAGGCGCGCACATCGCCGGACGCGCCCTTGGCGGGGGCTTCCTGCACGCGGCTGCCGATGATGGCGAGGTTCTTGTAGATATTGGCGGGCGAGGAATAGCCGTAATAGGCATTGGGCAGCCCGTTCATGATCTCCGGCGTCTTGGTGTCGACCACGCCATCGCTGCCAAAGCCGCGTGCCGGAGCGCCGGTTTTGGCGTCCAGCGCAATCAAGCGGCCTTGCGCGCTGCCGAAAATGATGCGCGGCGCAAGGGCACCGTCGCCGGGCCAATAGGTCAGGCCGCGGAACGGCGGCTGGTCGCTGCCCGGCAGCTGATAGGCCCACAGCTCCTTGCCGGTGCTGGCATCCAGCGCCACCACCCGGCCATAGGGCGTGCCCAGATAGATGGTGTTGTTCACCATCAGCGGCGTCGTGGTGGAGGTCGGCAGGCGGCCGCTTGCCTTCACCTGCGGCGTGGGATTCATGTGATAGCTCCAGGCAAGCTGAAGCTGGCCCACATTGTCCGGCGTGATCTGGGTCAGTGGCGAGAAGCGTCCGCCGCTGGCGTCATGGCCATAAGCCACCCAATCGGTGGCGGATGGTGCGGCCAGCGCGGCCAGCGGCGCAAACAGGACAATCGCGCCGATCATCAGCTTTTTCATGGGGTCCCTCGGTTCTTGTTATGAGCGGCAATGCGACAGCGGCAGGCCGCGCTGGATCAAATCGGGCAGCTCGGCGACGCTGGGTAAGACGCCGCTGTTGCGCTCTTTCCGCAAGCGATCTTCTGTCGCAGCACCGGAATAGACCCCGATGGCTGCCCCCATGCCGCCATTGTTGGCGGCCTGAAGGTCGAGCGGCGTGTCGCCGACGGCCATCACCACGGCGGTTTCATTGATGTGGGCAGCTTCCATGGCGCGAAACAGCATATAGGGCGCGGGCCGGCCGTCGGTGACATCGTCGCTGGTGATGCTGGCGACGAAATAATGCTGCCAGCCCAGCCGCGCGATGATGGATTTGGTGAGCGGGCCGTCAAAGCCGGTGGTGGTGGCCAGGATCAGGTTCATGGCCGCGAGATCCTTCAGCGCCTGCTCCGCACCCGGGATCGGCTGCACCTTTTCATAGGCCCTGGTGACGGTTTGGGTGAAATCGGCATAGATCGGTTCGATCAGCGCCTCGCTCTTTTTCTCGCGCGCCACGAAATGGCGCACCATGCTGCGCTTGGAGGCGCCGCGCCATTCGCTGAACTCCTGCGGCGTCACGGTGAGGCCGTGACGGGCGAACGCGCCCAGCATGGCGTCGGGCACCTCGCCATGATCGGCAATCAGAGTCCCGCCGATGTCCAGCACCACCAGCTTGAGCGGCATGGGCGGATCATTATCGTCATCGCTGGGATCGGCGGTGGCGCTGCTTGCCAGCACGCTGCCGGTGATGGCCGCAAAACTGCCTCGCCGCGAAAGTCTCATTGGCCCATTTCGTCTTCTTGATAGACCTTGATGATCTGGTCGAAATTCTTCTCGGCGGCAAAGCCCATGCTGCCGGCGAGATCGGCGTCATAGCGCCCGGCCCAGCCCTGGACGATTTTGGCGACAAACGGATCATCCACCCGCTTGATCAGCGCCACAGCCTTGTCGCCGGCCGCCTTGCGCAGGGCGGCGATCTCTTCGCCCACCGTGGCGGAAACGCCGGGCATGGTCATGGAACGGCGCGGCCCCAGCGAAGAGGTATCGATCATGGCGGCCGTGATGAAGAAACCGACGGCGGCACGGGGGCTGGCAAACCAGTGACGCACCTCGTCACCCACCGGCAGTGGCGCTTCCTGACCCGCCAGCGGTTCGCGCAGGATGCCCGAGAAGAAGCTCGATGCCGCCTTGTTGGGCTTGCCCGGACGGATGCAAATGGTGGGAAGACGCACCCCCACGCCATCCAGGAAACCCTTGCGGCTGTAATCGGCCAGCAGCAGTTCGGTCATCGCCTTCTGAGTGCCGTAGCTGGAGGTCGGCGTGGTGGCGAAGGAATCGGGAATGGAGTCGGGGAAGGGCGGGCCGAAAACCGCGAGCGAAGACGCAAAGACAAAGCGTGGCTTGTAAGCCGACTTCTCGCTTTCCTGGCGGATGGCCTCGAACAGCGCCCAGCTGCCATTGAAGTTGATCTTGTAGCCCTTCTCGAAATTGGCTTCGGCATCGCCCGAGACGATTGCCGCCAGATGGAAGATCACATCGGGCCGCTCCTGGATCAGGGTGCTGGCGACGCCCTTTTCGGAAAAATCCGCCACAATCGCCTTGCTGTCCGCAGGCGCCCCGGCGGGGATAGGGGAATCCACCACATCCACCAGGGTCAGGCCCGCGATGGCCTTGCCGCCCAGCGTCTTGTCCGCAACCAGCCGCTCGACCAGCTTCCTGCCGATCATACCGCCCGATCCGGTGACCAGAATCTTCATTTCATGCTCTTTTGTTTGTGACAGAAGCGACCTTAGGCCATGGAATACGGGCGGCACCATGCGCGAATTTGCCGTTCAAAGCGGCATGCTGCATCGCAACGTAAAATAAGATGCGGGCGCGGCTTTTGCCGCTTTGACGAGGGCTTGGCCGGGGGATAGCGTCCCCTGAATACAGGGCTGGAATCGGCCCGCCGGGGAAGGAAGAACACGCGTGAAATTCGCCATTGCGCTGGCCTTTGTCTGTTTACCGATAGCTGCGCTCGCGCAGGGCCTGAGCCAGCCCTATGGTGCGCCCGACCATCAATGGGCGACGCCGCCTGCAGGGGCTCCCTGGGGCTCCAGCGCGGGGATCGAGCGTGGTCCCCATGGCGAGATCTGGGCCATCGACCGTTGCGGCGCCAACAGCTGTGATGGCTCCGACAAGGCGCCGATCGTCGAGCTGGACATGGCGACCGGCAAACCCATCAAGAGCATCGGTGCGGGCCTGTTCGTGTTTCCCCACGGCCTGCATATCGACGCCCGCGGCAATGTCTGGGTGACCGACGGCGCCATCTCCAAGGACGGCAGCAAGGGCCTGCAGGTCACCGAACTGTCGCCCAGCGGCAAGGTGCTGATGCAGTTGGGCACGGCCGGCCAGCGCGGCGAGGACGGCACCCATTTCCTGTCGCCCAGCGATGTGATCACCGCACCTAACGGCGATATCTTCGTCACCGACGGCCATGCCCCCATCGCGCCGATCATTCCGGCAGGTCTGGACATGCGGGTGGTGAAGTTCGATCGGACTGGCAAGTTCATCAAGCAGTGGGGCAAGGCCGGCAGCGGCCCGGGCGAGTTCAACAATCCCCATGCGCTGGCGTTCGACGGCAAGGGCCGGCTGTTTGTCGCCGACCGCGCCAACAACCGCATCCAAATCTTCAGCCAGGATGGCAAGCTTTTGGATGAATGGAAGCAGTTCGGCCGGCCCAGCGGTTTCTACATCACCGGCGACCGGCTCTATGCCATCGACGCCGATTCCACCGAAGTCCTTCATCCCGGCTGGAAGAAGGGCGTGTGGATCGGCAGCATTTCCAAGGCGCTGCCCGACGCCTTTGTCCCTGACGACCAGGCGGGCGAAGGCGTGGTCGTCGCCCCCAATGGCAACATGTATGGCGCGGTGAACGTCGCGCCGCACGGCATCACCCAGTATCCCAAACAGTCAGCTTCAAAGGAGAAGCGGTCATGAGCGACAGCAGGCGAAACTTCCTTCTGAAATCCTTCAGCGCATCGAGCGCGGCATGGCTGGCGGCCAACTGGCCCGCCCAGGTCGCAGCCGCCGAAAAGGCGCAGGCGATGGGCGCCTTCACCTATTTCACCAAGCCGCAGGCGGCGGATATCGACGCCATGGCGGCGCAGATCTATCCCACCACCGACACGCCCGGCGCGCGTGAGGCCCAGGTGATCTATTTCATCGACACCGCGCTGGTGACCTTCGCCCAGGACAAGCAGGACATCTACGCCAAGGGCCTGGCCGATCTTTCGGCCCAGACCGGCGGCAAGGCGTTCGCCGCACTGCCGTCCGACCAGCAGATCGCGCTGCTCACGTCGATGGAAAAGACGCCGTTCTTCCGCACGGTGCGCGACCACACCATCATGGGCATGTTCGCCGCCCCCCAGCATGGCGGCAATTATCACAAGGTCGGCTGGCAGCAGATCGGCTTTGACGACAGTCTCAATTTCCGCGCCCCGTTCGGCGCCTATGACAAGGCTTGAGGGAGAAACGCGATGAAAAAATACAGTCCCTCTGAAGAAGTCGACTTTGTGGTGATCGGCTCCGGCGCTGCCGGCGGCGTGATGGCCAAGCAGCTTTCCCAGGCCGGTTTCTCCGTCGTGGTAATGGAGCAGGGCGCCTGGGGCGCCTATGGCCATGAGCAGGATTACAACAAGGACGAGCTGATCAACCGCTTTCCGTCTCCGGAAGACCGGCTCCTGTCCGACCCCAAGACCCAGCGCAACACCTTCCGCCGCAATGCCAGCGAGAAGGCGGTGACCGGAAGCCACGATTATGGCTGCGTTGTCGGTGGCGGGACCGTCACCTATGGCGCGTCATCCTGGCGGCATCTGCCTTATGAATTCGACGAGGCCAGCCGCTTCGGTACCATGCAGGGTACCGGCGTCGCTGACTGGCCCGTCTCCTATGAGGAGATCGAGCCTTATTACACCCAGGCCGAATGGGAAATCGGCATCTCGGGTCCCAGCCACGATGTCCTCACCAAAGCTGGGTCATTGATTGCGCCCATGTCCAAGCCCTATCCGGTGAAGCCGCAGCCGCTGAAAAGCTCCGGCGCGTTGATGATGAAGGCGGCGGAAAAGCTCAACCTGACGGTGACGTCCAATGTCGCCGCCATTATCACCGAGCCCTATAATGGACGTTCGGGCTGCATCAATTGCGGCGCCTGCTCCGGTTATGGCTGCCAGGTGAAGGCGCGCTCGTCTTCGGCGGTGGCGCTGTTGCCCGTCGCGGTGGCGACCGGCAATTGCGAGATCCGCGTCCATTCCTATGTGCGCGAGATCAATGTCGATGCGTCGGGCCGCGCCACTGGCGTGACCTATTTCGACAAGGCCAACAACAACCAGGAAGTGTTCCAGAAGGCCAAGTGCGTGGTCCTGTCTGCCAATGGCACCGAGACCCCGCGCCTTTTGCTTCTGTCCAAATCCAACCGCTTCCAGCAGGGCCTGGCCAATTCCAGCGGCATCGTCGGCAAGTATCTGATGACCGGCAATGGCGGCGGCGCTTCGGGCCTCTTCACCGATCCGCTGAACGAGTACAAGGGCTGCGTCACCGGGGCTGCGGTTCTGTCTTACGTCCCCAATGACGTGAAGAACCGCGGCTTCTATGGCGGCGGCCGCATGACCGCGCGCGGCCAGATGTCGCCGATCCAGTACGGCCTGGCCGGTGCGCATGGCGCGCCCAGCTGGGGCGCCGGCTACAAGAAGGCGCTGATCGAACAGGCCAATCGCCGCCTGACGATGGTGAACTTCATCTCCCAACTGCCGGTGGAGACCAATACGGTGGACCTTGATCCAGATGTGAAGGACGCCTGGGGCCTGCCCGCCATGCGCATCACCACCACCAGTCATGAGAATGACTATAAGGGGATGCAGTTCTTCATCGACCGTTCGGTGGAGATCCTCAAGGCGGCCGGCGCGACCCAGGTGTGGGCCGACACGATCAACGACTCCAAGGGCGGCGCGCATGCCCGCGGCACCGCGCGCATGGGCAATGATCCCAAGTCGAGTGTGGTGAACAAGTATCACCGCGCCCATGACGTGCCCAACCTGTTTGTGATCGACGGTTCCAGCTTCGTCACCGGCGGCCGCAATCACCCGACCATGACCATCTCGGCGCTGGCCTATCGCTGCGCGGATCATCTGGTCAAGGCGGCCAAAACCGGCAACGTGACGATCTGATGCCGGCGTCACGCCACATGCTGCGGCGCTCCACTCTGTGGGGCGCCGTTTGCATTTTTGCGCTGGCGATGCCGGCCGGGGCACAAGTACAGACCACCGTGACGTCCGCGACGCCCAGCCTGTCGCAGAGTCCCGACGATCCCGACGCTATCTACTGCCGGCCGCCGCAGCGTCAGAGCGATTCCCGCCTGCCGGGTCCCCAGGTGTGCAAGACCAACCGGCAATGGGCCGCGCTGCATGCCCAAGGGCTGGACATCAGCGCTGATGGCAAGAGCACGGTGGAGTCGGAAAAATACCGTACCCTGCAGAAAGGCCCCTGCCACACCCTGCAGGACAACTGCTTCTAAATGGGGGTTTCTGCGGCGGCTGACAGCAGCCTGCGTCGCGTCTGGATCGGGCAACGCCAATCCCATAGTCTTTCCGCCCGCCCAGGCTGACAAATCCCGCCGATGAACCGCAAACAGCGACGCGCCAGCGCGAAGACGGCAGCACCGGTGGCGCCCCCCGCCGCCGATCCGATGGATTTGCACGCCCTGGGGGTGGAGGCTTTTCAGGCCGGCGACAATGCGCGCGCGGTTGAGCTGATCGCCCGGGCTGTCGCCCTCAACGGCCAGGTGCCGAGTTTTCACTACAATCTTGCCATCGCGCTCAAGGCGCTGGGCAGGCTCCAGGACGCGGCCGCGAGCTATCAGCGCGCCCTCGACCTCAAGCCCGACTATGTCGAGGCGCACAACAATCTGGGCAATGTCTGGAAAGCGCTGGGCCAGCGCGACAAGGCCCGGGCGAGCTTTGCGCAGGCTTTGGCCATGCGGCCCGGCTATGCCGACGCCCATTACAATCTGGGGGTTCTGGCCGCAGAAGCCTCAGAACCCGATCTGGCCGCCAGGCACCTCAAGGCCTGTCTCGACCAGGATCCCGGTGATTCGCGCGGCGTGGGGATGCTTCTGGCGCGTCTGGGCGCGGGCGTGGCGCCGGAGCAAACCCCACCTGCCCATCTGTTGAGCCTCTACGACGTCCGCTCGCGCTTTTGGGACGGCGAACGCTATTTTGGTGCAGCCCTGGTGGCAGGCGGCTTGCGCCGGCATGCGGGGCGGGACGGGCTGGATATCCTGGACATAGGCTGCGGCACCGGGCTGGTGGGCGCTGCGCTGCGCGATCTGGCGGGCCGGCTGGACGGCGTCGACCTGTCGCCCGCCATGCTGGAAAAAGCAAAGGCCAAGACTGTCTATGACGGGCTGTTCCAGGGCGATCTCGTGTCCTTCCTGGCGGGATGCGCGGATCGCTATGACGCGGTTGTGGGCGCTGCCACGCTGATCCATTTTGGCGATCTGGAGATCTTGTTCCAGGCCGTTTTCCGATCGTTGCGCGCCCGGGGCCTGTTCGTTTTCACGGTCTTCCCGCACGAGGATGCGAGCGGCAACTATGGGGTTGCCGCAAATCACGCCCTGGCCCGCAGCGGCTGTTTTGGGCATGGCGCCGCCTATGTGGAGCGCCTGGCGCGGGAGACCGGATTTTCCGTGACCGGGATGGAAACGGCCGTCCATGAGCATGACCAGGACGGCAACCCGGTGACCGGCATGCTGGTTGTGCTGCAGCGGGCATGAGCCACCCGGTGACGGACAGCCACAGACAATGCGGCGACTGTTCGCTGTGCTGCAAGGTTTTGGGCATTCCCGAACTCGACAAGCCCAAGGACAGCTGGTGTCCCAATTTCGCGGCCGGCGCCGGTTGCCGCATCTATGCGGACCGCCCGCCCTCCTGCCGCAATTTTTCCTGCCGCTGGCTGACCGATCCCACCATGGGGCCGGAATGGAAACCCAGTGTCTGCAAGATGGTGGTCGATTCCCGGCCGAGCCTGTTTGTCGCGCATGTCGACCCCGCCGTTTCCAGGCCGTGGATGGCGGAGCCTTATCTCTCTGTCTTGAAGCGGCTATCCGCCCAGGGCCTGACCAAGGGCGTGATTGTGATGGTGATCGAGCGGCGCCGCACCATCGTCATCCTGCCCGATCGTGAGGTGGATTTGGGTATGATCGGCCCCGATGCCCGCATCGCGATGGAGCGCGTGCTGACGCCACATGGCCCTGGCTGGCAGCCGCGTGTGATGGGAGCCGGCGAAGTGGGCGGCAAGACATGAAAAACAACCCTGTGCAAAGTCAGAACGGTCTGGTGTAGAAGGTCATAAAAGTCGAAATTCCATCGGTCTCAGCAATAAAAAAAGTCTCCTGAAAGCACATGCTCTGATGGATCTGCGGACCCTCTACGATCACGCGACGGCAGCGCACCGCCAAGGCAAGCTATCCGAAGCCGAGAGTTCCTATCTGCGGATACTCGCCGCCGACCCCGGCAATACGCCGGCGCAATATTCGCTGGGCATGCTGCGCGCACAACAGGGCCGCCTGCAGGAGGCGGTGGATCTGATCGGGAGCGTCCTGACAGCAATCCCCGATTCGCCCGAGATACTGTGGAACCATGGCAATCTGCTGCTCAATCTAGGGCGTTATGCGGAAGCACTGGCAAGCTTTGATCGGGGCTTGCGTCGCGAGCCTGGAAACCTTGGTTTGCTGCTGGGGCGCAGCGATGCTTTGCAGGGCCTGCAAAACCACGAAGCGGCGCTGGAAGGCTATGATCGCATCTTGGCGATCCAGCCTCACGACGCGGCCGCGCACAGCAATCGCGGCAATACGCTTATGAGCATGGGGCGGCCGGAAGAGGCGCTAGCTGCCTTTGACGCGGCGGTGGCAATCCAGCCGGACAATTTCATCGTCCATAACAATCGCGGCAACGCGTTGAAAGAGCTTGGGCGGCTGACGGAAGCGGTGGCGGCGCTGGACCGAACTCTGGAGCTCCAACCCAATTTCAGCGCGGCTTACTTCAATCGCGGCAAAGCACTGTGCCAAAGTCACCGGATCGCGGAAGCGTTTTGCGATTTCATGAAATCTGCCGAACTGACAGCCGGTACGGCGGCAGGTGCGGCGGAAGGCCTGGCGCCTGAAACACACAAGGGCAGGCACGACCGCGAGCAACAGGACTATCTCGCCGCCATCGGCAGCAAGACAGGAATCGCCGGGCTGGCGATAGAAGGCGGTGGCCGGCTGAAGGGTCCGGCAATTAATCCCGCAAATGTCGCCAATGCGGCCCAGCAATGGCGTACCAGGCGGCCGCAGATCGTCGTAATCGACAATTTTCTCAGCGACGAGGCATTGGCCGAGCTGCGCCGCTTTTGCTGGAGCTCGACCGTGTGGCGCACCAATTATGAGCGCGGCTATCTCGGCGCGGTTCCTGAACACGGCTTCGCCAGTCCGCTGCTGGCACAGATCGCCGACGAATTTCGCACCGCCTACGCCGATATTTGCGGCAATCATGCCCTCAAATATCTCTGGGCCTTCAAGTACGACAGCACGCTGGACGGGGTCGGAATTCACGCCGACGATGCGGCGGTGAACGTCAATTTCTGGATTACGCCGGACGAGGCCAACCTCGATCCGGAACGGGGCGGACTGGTCGTATGGGACGTGGCGGCGCCGCTGGACTGGGAATACTCCCAATACAATGGTGATTTGGCAGCCACGCGCGATTTCCTCAAGCGCACCAACGCCAGACCGGTGACCATTCCCTATCTCTGCAATCGCGCGGTGATTTTCGATTCCGACCTGTTTCACGAAACCGATGCCATCCGGTTCAAAGAAGGCTATTTGAACCGCCGCATCAACGTCACGTTCCTGTACGGCGATCGGACCGGACATTGACTGGCTGACCGATCCGGCCGTGGGCTGCGGCTGATTCGCCGACCATAAAATGAAAAGGCCGGGTGGTTGTGCCACCCGGCCTTTTGTTTGTGTCCCGGTCCTTCGCTTGTGCTCCGGGCCAAGCGGGTCAGGAGTTAATCGTCGAATCGCACGCCGATACGATAGGAACGGCCAATGCAGTCATAGATGATGCAACTGGTGCCACCACCGCCGACGGTGGGAATGTTGGGCGGCGGCGCGTTGAAGGTGTTGTCGAGCGCGCCATAGAGCTGGATATGGTCGTTCCAGCGATAGGAAGCGCGGAAGTCGCCATAGATGACCGCCGGCACGTCGTTGTTGTCGATGCTGGCATAGACGGACTGGCTCTGGGTTATGTTGTTGCTGAGCACCGCGGCGCCGATGATGCGGGCCTGGGCGGTCAGCGACCACGGACCTTCGGTATAGGTCGAGGCGATGGTGGCGCGCAGCTTGGGCTCGGTAAAGCCCGCCAGCGGATTGAGCCCGCCATCACCACTGACCGCACCCGCGCCGTCCACCGTCAGGCCCAGCGAGGTCCGGGTTTTCTCGTCGGTGTAGTTGCCCAGGATGTGCCAGTTCATCAGGCCGTCGAACAGCTCGTGCTGATAGTCCACCTGGAAGTCCAGGCCCGAGGTGGTTTCGCGGTTGGCATTCACCGGCCCCTGGTAGTAGGCGTTGAATGCGCCTTCGCGGTCGGCGCTGAAGGTCAGACCACCGATCAGGGCCCTCGGCGAATTGCCGTTGGCGTCCACTTCCGACGCGACCGGCAGCGACGCGTTGCCGGGGAAGCCAGTGCCGAAGAAGATAAACTGGCAGAAGGCCTTGTTACCCGCGGTGCATTGCGCGGCGATCTGCGACTCGGACGGCGAGAAGATGCCGTTGTGCAGGGTGATCGAATACCAGTCGAACGACATGGACAGGTTTTCGATCCAGTGCGGCGTCAGCACCACGCCGCCCGAAACCGTTTCGGCCTGTTCGGGAACCAGCAGGGGGTTACCCGCCTGGAGCTCGTGCACGTTGAAGGTCGGGCCGCCATTCGGATAGGCGGTCGTCTGGGTGCTGACCAGGATGGGCGAGAACAGTTCGCCGATGCCCGGCGCGCGGATGTCCGACGACAGGGTGGTGCGCAGCTTGATGTCGTCATTGACCTGGCTGGTCAGACCCAGCTTCCAGGTTTCCACCAGCCCGCTGGTGGAATAGGAGGTGATGCGGCCCGCAGCGTTGAAGTTCAGGTCCTGGACGATATTGTCCTTCAGCAGCGGAACGTCGAGTTCGAGGTTTCCCTCCTGCACATTGTACTCGCCGGCATATTCCGAGAAGTTGCCGGATTCGAACACGCCCGACGCGCCCAGTTCGAGCGGATCGCGCTGGTTGCGCTGCTGCTCCAAGCGGTCTTCAAAGCCGAATTCGATAGCGGGCTTGCCGGCCGCCAGACCCCAAGGCAGCACGCCCTGGGTCGAGACCGAGAACACCGACTGGCCGATCCGGTAAAGCGCCGCGTCCGCATCCATATCGCTGAGGCGGCCGGGTGCGATATAGTTGAGCGCCGCCTGGCTGACGGTGCCGTCGCCGAACAGGTCCAGCGGCACGCAGCCCGGCGCCAGACCGCCCGGCTGCAGCACCTGGAAGCCCGCGGCATTGGTGGTCGTGCCATAGGCGGTCGCGGTCAGGGTCGAACGGCAGGCGATCGAGCCCACTGCCGGGATCGCCACGCCGGCCGCCGTCAGCAGGTTCTTGACCGCCGCTGCGGTGGCGGCATTGCCGCCGCCCAGCGAGTCGGGGCCCGCCGCCTGAACCACCACGGAGTCCACGGCGTTGTTGAAGTTCTGGTTCATGGTGTTGAGCCGCGCCCACTGCCGCTCGCGCACCGCGCTGTTCTGGGCATAGGCGTTCCACGACCAGTCTTCGCCGAACAGCTTGTAGTTGCCGGTCAGGGTGAAGACGCCGCGCATCAGCTGGCGGTAGTTCTGGACAAAGTTCTGGGCAATCGACTGGCTCAGATTCTTGAACGAAACCTGGTTGAGATTTTGCAGGTTCTCGATGGCCGCGGTGCCCAGCGTGATGCTGGGAACGCCAGCGGCAATCAGCTGCGACTGCAGGGCCGACGGGATGAAGGCATTGTCGACCTTGATGGTCTGCTGGCTCTGGCGGCCGTCATTGGCAATGTTTTCTTCTGCATTCCAGCCATAGTTCAGCATCACCGAGGCGGTGATATCAGGCGTCAGCTTGTAGCTGGTATAGCTGAACAGATTGTAGCTGTGATACGGCACTGCGGTCGGTGTTTGGTTGGCCACATCGCTGTTGGGATTGCCCGAACAGGCATAGCAGTTGGAGCCCGAGGAGACGCCGAAATTGAACGGCACCTGCTGGGCGTTCGGTCCGACGAACTGGATGCCCTTATAGTTATTGGCCGCGACGGCGGCGCCCGAGCCAGCGGTGGCGAACTGTCCACCGATTGCCTGGATGGCGGTGAGCGAGGCGCCCGCGGCGCTGGCGGCGCTGGCGGTGACCAGGCCGCCGTTGGTGAAGGAGTTGGAGTAGACGCCGGCGGGGGTGTGGCACAGCGCGGTGGCGCTGCCGCCATTGACCAGGCTGCAGGGATAGAGCGCCCTGTTGTCATGGTCGTACCAGGGACGGCTAAAGTTGTACATCGCGTCCGGGCTCATAGTGTAGTTGGCCGCGAATTCGGTGTGAGCCCGGCCGCCCAGGAAGTCGGTGCCCCAGGTCGCCTCCACCTTGTATTTCTTCTGATCGTCGTGGGAATCGTTGCTGAAGACCATATTGGCCTTGAAGCCGGTATAGGTCTTGTCGACGATCAGATTGACCACGCCGGCCAGCGCGTCAGAGCCCCAGGCGGCGGACGCACCGCCAGTCACCACATCGACGCGCTGGATGATGCTGCTGGGAAGGGTCGAAAGGTCGACGCCGCCGATCGCGGGCGGGCCGCCGGCATTGGGGTTGGAGATGGCGACGCGCTGGCCGTCGAACAGGACCAGGGTACGCACCACACCCAGGCTGCGCAGGTCGACCGTGTCGATACCGGCGTCGCCCTGGGAGGCGTTGCCGGCGTGGGAGCCGTTGGTGGGGGAGTCGGACTGACCGACAGCGGGGAGTTCGCGGATGGCGTCGCCGATGTCGACCTTGGCGTCGCGCTGCAGGGTCTCGGCGCCGATGACCGTGACCGGCGTGGTCGCCTCATAGCCCTGGATGTTAATACGGGATGCGGAAACCGTGACGTTTTCGACGTTCTGGGCCTGCTGATCCTGCGCCGATGCGCTGGAGGAAATCGCCGCCATCATGGCGGCCATCGAACCGCCGACCATGAGTCTCTTGCTGAGATTATTCATTTACGCCCCCTGGCTTGTTTGGATTGATTAAGAACGCTCTCCCGAACTCTTTTTTATATGTTGCCGCAATCTGGCCGCCAAAGTGCTTGCTGCGTCAAGAGACTTGGGCCGTGACGGGTGACGATCATCCGTACACTGTATAATTCGCGCACGGCCGGAATCTGCCCGCTTCGGCCTGACAATTTCTCCAATTCGGCGGCGCACAAGATTGCGGGCAGGACACATTCCGCATGCTTGTCAAACGACTTGCGCAATTTTCAGGGTGAGACTTTTGGTCGCTGACATTGCAGCGCAACATTTCCGGTCTGTCATATTTTCTTAAAAGATAAACTTAGCGTAATGTTTTATTTCAGGGCGCAGATGTGGCGGGAAAGCCACCCCTGAAGTATACTGTATACATTTATTAACCTACTGGCAGCGCTGACTTTTACCGGCCAAGATGATTCCTGACGGTTTTTCCAGGGGACAGGGAACAATGCCGGCCAATGCGGTACAGCGGGGTGATCGGGAGCTAAAGGCTTCACCGTGCCGGGCGGGCGCCCGGCCACACCGCGCCCAAAAATCATGACGGCTGACATATCCGTCGCCCTGGGCTGGCAGCTGCTGCAGACCGGCAATCTCGCGGCCGCAGACGATGTTGCGCAGCAGCTTTTGACGCGCGGGTTGAGTGACGATCTGGTGCCGCTGCTGGGCGCGATCCGTCTGCAGCAGGGACGGTTTGACGAAGCCGCGCCGATGTTCGAACGGGCGCGCGCGCTTCATCCCGCCCATGCGCGCTTTGCTTTCCTGCACGGCACTGCGCTCTCGGGTTTGCAGCAGCTGGAACCGGCAATGTCCGCCTGGCAAGACGCCATAAAGCAAGATCCGAACTTCGCCGATCCGTATCTGGCGCTGGGCAAGGCGCAGCGAACGCTGGGGCAACCCCAGGACGCCATCAACACCTATCGCAAGCTTCTGCGCGTGCTGCCCAACAATGTGGACGGTTATGTCGCGCTGGGCTCGGCGCTGGCGGAAACCGGACAGTTCGCGGAAGCGGAGGCGCCGCTGCGCCGCGCCTTGCGTCACACCCATGACCCCAAGCTGCTGGCCTCCATCCACAACAATCTGGCGATCGTGATGAGCCAGTTGAGCCGGCATGAGGAAGCGCTGGAAAGCCTGGACCACACCCAAAGCCTGGCGCCGAACCTGCCCAGCCTGGATCAGCGCCGCATCGACAGGCTTTCCCAGCTGGGGCGCTACGAAGAGTGTCTGGTTCTGTACCGCAAGCTTCTGGACAGCAATCCCGCGGACGTGCCGCTGCACCGCGCCTATAACAGTCTGCTCTATCGCATGGGCCGCAAGGAGGAATTCCTCGCGTCTTACGACCGCGCGCCGCAAACCCGCGAGATCCTGCTCGGCAAGGCGCATTTCCTGTCGTTGCAGAAGCGCAGCATCGAAGTGGAGGAAATCTACAACACGCTTCTGGCGCGCGATCCGCTGGATGGCGCGGCGCTGGCGGGATGGGCCGGCAATCTGATGACGCTGGGCCGGCATCAGGAAGCACTGGCGATCTTCGAAAACATCATCAATCGCCGTGGCGCCGACCCTGGTTTCTTCAGCGCCGGCGCGGGCGCGGCGCTGATGATCGGCGATCCGCAAAAGGCCGAACAGCTGTGCCTTGCGGGGTTGCGCATCGATCCGTTCGATCAGACCTGCCTGGCGCTGCTGGGGTTGGCCTGGCGCCTGAAAGACGATGAGCGCGATGAAGGCCTGAACGGTTATGGCAGCCTTGTGCGGGTCTACGACCTGAAGCCGCCGGAAGGCTTTTCCAGCATGGAAAGTTTCAACGCCGAGCTGGGCGCCTATCTCGACCGGCTGCATCCCAGGACCGACGCTTATCTGGAGCAATCGCTGCTCGGCGGCACGCAGACCGAAGGCATGCTGTTTGGCGCAGGTCATGCGCTGGTGGAAAAGCTGCGGGTGCGGATTGAGGAGGCGATCACCAATTACATCGCCAATCTGCCCGCCAACGACCACCATCCCTTCCTGATGCGCCGGTCGGGCAGCTTCCGCTTCACCGGCGCCTGGTCCTGCCTGATGCGGGGACAGGGCCATCACAAGAATCATCTGCATCCCGAAGGCTGGATCAGCTCCGCCTATTATGTGACGGTGCCTGAGGCCGCCAGCGACACCGCGACGCGCAATGGCTGGATCAAGTTCGGCGAGCCGTCACTGGACCTGCCGTTGAAGGACCCGATCCGCCGTGCCGTTCAGCCCGTGCCGGGGCGGCTGGTGCTGTTTCCGTCCTATACATGGCACGGCACCATTCCGCTCCAGGCAAGCTCTGCCCGCACCACCATCGCATTTGACGCCATACCGCAATAACGCACGGAGTTGGGAGGAGGGATCATGCGCAGGCTGTTCGCCGGATTGGCGTGTCTTTTTCTGAGCGCAGCACCGGCAATGGCGCAGCCCGCCGCAGGCCGTGCGCCCGATGTCGCCGATATCGCGGTGGCCCATATCGACGATCTGGGCACGCCGTTCGATCTCAAGGCCAATCTTTATCTGCCGGCGGGCGCCGGTCCTGCGCCGCTTGTTCTTTATATTCATGGCAGGGGCGGCAGCTACAACGACCCGCGCGACCAGGTGGTGCGCCGGGTTCTGAATGCGCTGTTGGCTAGAGGCGTTGCGGTGGCGCGCATCGATTATCGCAGAAGCGGCCGCATGCCGGCGATGCTGTTCGATACCAAGGCCTATATCCGCTATTTCCGCGCCCATGCCGCGCAGTACCATATCGATCCCAAACGCATTGGCATTTGGGGTGTGTCGCGCGGCGGCAACCTGGCCGCCCTGTTGGCAGTGAGCGGCGACGTCAAGGCGCTTGAAGGCGATGTCGGCGGCAACGCCGGCCAGTCCAGCCTGCTTCAGGCTTCCGTCGTCGAATCGCCGCTGACCGACATGTTCCTGTCCAGCGACGACAAGGCCGCCGCCATGTTCGGCGACTATCTGGGCACCAATGACAGCGATTCAAAGGCCATTGTCGTGGCCTATCGCAAGCACGATACAGCCAGCCCCTGGTGGAAGGATGTCGCGCGCATCGAGCAGGTCAATCCGCTGAATTATGTCGGCAAGGATTCCCCGCCCGCGCTGATCATCTGCGGCGGGCTCGATTCCAGCAATGTCGTGCTGAACTGCACCGCCTTCTTCGACCGCTATATCGCCGCGGCCGCGCCCGCGAGTTACTATGCGCTGTCCGTCGGCACGCATGTGCGGGTGGGCTCGGACATCGAAGCGGCATCGGTCAACTGGCTGACGGAGAGATTGTCCGCCGCGCCGCCGCCGCTCTATCCCGATACCGAGCCCGCCGCGCGGTAGTTTTCTCGCGTCTCTCAACGCAAGGCGGTGGCGACGCTGGTGAAGCTGGCGGTGAGATTTGTGCCCACCGTGGTCAAAGCGGTGATGATCACGACCGCGATCAGCGCGGCGATCAGGCCATATTCGATGGCCGTGGCGCCGGATTCGTCTTTCAAGAATTTCCGCAAAAACATATTAGACCCCGTTTTAAAATCGCGGGGATTCTAGAAAGCAGAATTTTCTCCAGCCTTGCGGCAATTACTAAAAACTGAAAAGTCCGGTTTTAAGTCCAGTTTGAGCGAATATCCGTCGCGCCTGTTGGCGGGATACGGATGGTTGTGACGCGGTGCTATTGCACGTATTGGATTTCGAATTTCTTGTTGGTGATGAAGAGTACGGTGACGTCGGTGTCCTGCGTGGCGCCATGCTGCATGGTCATGCCTTCGGCAAACCAGACGAAGGTGCCGGGTCCGAACGACCCGTCATGGGTGACCAGCGTGCCTTCCAGAACATACATGCCGTGGGCGCAAGGGTGGGTGTGCCAGCTGTTGGTGAAACCGGCGGGATATTTCACCAGCCGTACGGTGACGCCGGTCTCGGGGTCTTCGAGGAAGCGCTTGGCGAACAGCGTCTTGCCCAGCTCGGGAATAAAGCGATCCTCCCAGGGCATGGCGGCAGCATCGAATACCTGAAGTTTTGGGTCGGACATGACGGTGCTCCATTGGGGCGTTGGCACTTTATGTTAATTCAGGCTGGTCGCGCCGGGTGCCATCACCTGCTCCAATATTCGGCGGCTATTCGCCGGCAGGCGTCATGTCCGCACCCAGCTTGTAGGCGATTGTCAGACGCGCCTCATGGCAGTCTTGTGTCGGCACCGTTCCGCGGTGGAGAATCGCGCCCCGGCTAACTACCAGGCGGCCAGGGCGGGGCGACACGGCCAGGACTGCGTCGTCATCGTCTTTGTAGAAAATGGTCTCACCGCCCCAATCGGGCTGCCAATTGAGGTTGGCGTAATACAGCACAGTGACATCGTTTCTATTCTCGGGGCAGTCGCGGTGAATGTAATAGCTGTCGCTGTTGACGGCGCTGTTGACGTAGGCGCGTATATCGCGAAGCACTTCGCCGGGAAACACCTTTTCAGCGATCGCCCGCAGCCGCAAAAAGAAGGGGTCCTTCGGCAGCAGCGCCGTGTCGATATTGGCGGAAGAGGCCAGACCCGGCACGCCGGCGCGGCTTTTTTCCTTGCGCATGAACGGCATGGTTTTCAGGTCGGTGCCGATGGCGGTCACCATCGCCGGATCGATAAAGTTGTCGCAGATGAAAAGGTCGCGGCCAGAGATCACCATTCGGACAACCTTTGTTTTGGTGGTCGCCATCCCTGTCCCTGCCGGGTGAATTCAATATTCCTCATTTTCAAAAAACCATAGATATCCGAAAAGAACAAGTTGGCCGCTGGACGGACATACCCCCAGCATGTCAAAAAGCGCACCAATTGCGGGGGTGGTTCAATGGGTCGGCCGCGCCTTACGAAATGGTCCGTCGCTAGCGCCAGCGTAGCGCGACGGCCATTTCGAGCGCCGAACGCCCGAAGCGTAAGCGAAGGGCCGGACGAACGGCAGCGCTCATGTTATACGCGTCATCAGATGCGGGTGTAGTTCAATGGTAGAACGGCAGCTTCCCAAAGAAAATTTGGGTCATTACTAATCACTTAGGCCAGTAACAGCTGCTTGATTTCAGCACCGATCTTTCTCCTTGCGTGAACGCCCAGTTCGCAATGATCAGATCGATCTGTCGCGCGTGAAACGATGCGATGCAGAGTTACCCAGAACTGACTTGCCTCTCTCGTTGGATAAGCCATGTTGATTAGCCAGGTCAGGACGGAGATTGTGACGGCGGGCCTCGATCCATCCATTGGATTTGCTCATCGCCGCTCATGGAATCCAATTCCGCTCGCTTACGATCTGATGGAGCCGATTCGTCCTGTCGTGGATAGGAAGGTCTCGGAGCTCGCGCTCTCTCACACCTTCACGCCGGGGGACTTTGCGATCAGCAGCAAGGGCGGCGTTCCGGATTGTACCTTGATCACCTCTGTCACAGCCAAAGGTAACATAGCCTTGTTTGAGTGGCAGGGGTATTGCGGGATCGGAAGAAAGCAAGCTCTCGCCAGTCACCACGGTGCCGTCAAAGCCGCCGCCGCCGGCTACAACTTCCGCCTGCTCATCTGATGGCTAAGGCTTTTGTTGTCCCAAATCCTGATCGCCCTGACCATCGAACCTGAACTCAAATCCGTCTGAAATCAGAGTTCTTCACGGACGACGACTTAACCTGCCTTCTGAATCCAAAAATTGTACATACCGGCGAATGTGTCTGGGTTATCATTCTCAAAAGTCTGCCAGTTATCAAAGTTCGCTGCGGCGGGATCATCGGGAAATTGCTGCCTATAGGCATGTATTACGTCTGCACCGATTTGAAACCCTAGGAACATCAGATCGTTGTCCCGGAGAAACGCACCAATACTGGTCAGTGTAAAATGATGTTCCTGGGAATGCAGAAGCAAATCACGACAGGTACTGATCGTATAAAAATCGGAAGAATTTATCGTTTTCCCGAACTTTTCGCAGTTGTCCGGCTCCATCAAGGTCTGGCGGCATCGCCGAATCTCATCGGCGGTCATCCCATAACCCCGCTCCGCGACGAACTCCCTCGCCATTGCGATCTCTCGTCTCGCTATTTCACTATAAAGTCCAAGCAGCATGAACCCGCCCGGGCGAAGCAAAGACAAAAGTACCCGCCATCCAGAAAGTGGCTCGAGCAGATGATGCAAAACACCACCAGACTCTATGACATCGAAGCTACGGCCAAGGGATTTGAGTTCGAGCAAGTCGGCTTGGGCATACTCAATTGTGGTCAAGTTCAGCTCGCGTGTCTTGCGCTTGGCATAACTAAGGCTACTCAAGCTCAGATCGATGGCCAGCACTTGCGCCCCATTGAATCTTTGCGCTGTGTCAATTGAATGCTGACCGGTGCCACAACCAGCGACAAGGATCTCAATAATTCCACGCTTGCGGTGATGTTGGAACGAAGCAAATCGAAATTGCTGAAACAAATATCCGACAATATTATTTGACTTTACCGTAGGCACAACTTTGACCCAGCGCGGGTACGGATTTTCTTCGTATTGGCTCTGAACCAATTTCGATACTTCATCTTCGATGCCAGTCAACCGAGGTATGGTTGTGCGTAATTGATCCTCCTCTTCGGGCTCTCGAACTTGCTGTACTATGATGGTCATAATCGGGTCCGGCCATTGCGTATTCAGCAGTTGGCTGGCATTTGGGAGAGAATGAAGCGGAAAGTAGGCCGCCACCGCTATTACCCAAAGGGGCGGTACTCCGATTTTTTCTTCCAGTGCTGCGACCAGCAAATCGCGCAAGTGATTGGCTTCTTGAAATTCATCATCGGTATAACAAAAAACATATTCGTCGATGAAACACTGGCGCGCCAACGCACAGCAAAAACTCAATGCCATGTCAATTTCGTCATCAGAAGCCACTGTCCTGGTGGCAGCTTCGAGCATCAGACGCCGCACCATGGTTAGAAAACGCTCCAGCTCAATGTCGGCGTTTGGTGTCGAACTAAGAAGGCCGCAGAGCAACGCATCCGCTGCCAACGCCGAAAATCCCCTTCCATCAAATAACTCTTGTACAGATAGCCGGGTGGGCCAAGCGAGGTTTGCTCGCGCCACGGCATCACCAATGTCCGGGTTGAGTTTTATGAGATTGGCGCTGACCCACGCCAGTTCTTTTGGCCGGCACCAGGGCTCGGTCAATGCACGAACCAGGGCAATGCGAATCTGGCTGTCGTCTTTCGTCCACCGCAATTGTTTGACGACGTCGACAAAGAGTCTTTGTGTCCCTGCCGCCTCACCAATTTGAAGGGATTGCTGGATTATACTCAGCGCCATGAGTGCATCGCCTCGCAGCAATATCAGTAAGGTAAGATCGTTAAGAGCATCGGTGCAATACGGATTAATCTGCAGTGCTCGTCGGTAGCTCGCCTCGGCCTCGTCCAGTTTCCCCTGTTCATGGAGCGTATGCCCACGATTGTATAGCGCCTCGACAAAATCTGGGTAGAGCGCTAATGCTCTGTCGTAACTTCCTAGAGCCTCCTCAAAGCGGCCTAATTCCCGTAGAGCATTGCCACGATTGTTCAAGTTCCCGACATGGTCCGGTTTAATCGCCAGAGCCTTGTCAAAGTTGGCCAGTGCTTCATCAAGGCGCGTCAGTTCCAGTAGGGCAATACCGCGCATGCTGATGGCGTCAACGTTGTCCGGCTGAAGCATCAGTGCGCTATCGAAGCTCGCTACAGCTTCGTCAAAACGCAGCAGCGCCATTAAGGCAACCCCGCAGTTATACAATGTCTCTGCATCGTCTGGCTTGAGCGCCAGTGCCTTATCGTAGCCCAATAGAGCTTCGTCAAAACGCTGCAGAGCCTGTAAAGCATTTGAACGATTGTTCAGCGCGTCGATATTGTGCGGCTGGAGCATCAATGTGCTGTCGTAGCTCGCGAGTGCTTCGTCAAAGCGCTTCAGGTTCTGCAATGCATTCCCACGAAGGTAGAGCGCCTGAGCATTGTTCGGCTCCATTGCCAGAACGTTGCCATAATTCGCAAGCGCTTCCTCGAAGCGGCCAAGCGTGGCCAGAACAATTCCATGGTTCACCAGGGCCAAGATGGAATTCGGCCGTAGTTTTAGAGCGGCAGCGGTGAATTCGAGGGCCTCGGCGTTACGGCCCTGCTGAAGGCGAATGATCGCCAGCATAAGACGCGGCATGACGCTTGATGCACCAGCGCAAAGGGCTTGCAAATAAAGCCGTTCGGCTTCCACCAGGTTCCCCCGTTGGTGAAATCCAATGGCTTTCTCGTATAGCTGCTGTGGACTCTCGGAGGCAAAACTTGGATGCATAATTGAACCAACAATGCTTATAGGCACAGTACAATAACGAGCATCTCCGTTCCAGCAAAAGGTGATAGCATTCTTGCCGCCCTGCAGAAACTCCTCGGACCAGCCGTAATACATGGACTGGGCAATGCCCTCTCACTGAAGCTGCTGGATATATTTGCGGGTGGACGGCGACCAGTTGAGTTTACCAATACGATCCACGAGGCATCGAGCCAATTGGGGATTGAGCCTGCATCCTCCCAACCTATTGATCGAAAAATCGCCAGGCGAAAACGTATTGGTGAAACCCGCCGGATACTTCACCGGCCGCACCGTGACGCCGGTTTCAGGATCAGGCATGGAGTTGTTCCTATCAAGCGGCTGATGGCGATTTTGGCCCTGGCGAGGCTGGACGAACACGTCGGTAGCATGTCACAAAGCGCGCCAGTTGCGGGTGTAGTTCAATGGTAGAACGGCAGCTTCCCAAGCTGCATACGTGGGTTCGATTCCCATCACCCGCTCCACCTTTCCAAAAGTAAGGTTCAAGTTCGTTGCGCCGCCGGCCCGGCCGCTCGTTCGTCACTCAAAACCGTCCACTGGACGGTTTTGCTGGCCTTCGGCCAGATGTTCCTCACGGCTCGCGGCGTCCGGCGCTCAAATCGATCGTCGCACGACGCTGTTGCCGGCGACGGATCGATTTGACCAGCCTGTGGCTGGTCGCGCCGGACCCCATCACCCGCTCCAGCCTTCCTGCACAACGTCATTACCGTGCAGGTTTCTTTGGCCGCTCCAAACGCCGCGCGGCGGCTTTGCCCGCCGCGCGGGAATTGCCCAACAACAGCGCCACCCGCTCTTCGATCGATTGCGCCTCTTCGCGCAAACAGGCCTTGAACTCCGCCGTTAGGCGCGATTCGGGCTTCAGGGCCGGGGTCACAATGCTGGATTGAACCATGCGCAACGGCTTGAGCGGCACCAGTGCAAACGCTTTGGGATCGATGGCCAGTGGCACCAGCGGATCGATGATCATGATGGCATCGATTTGCAGCAGCAGGCGGCAACCATGATCGACGCAATTCGCCGTATATTGCGGGTGCAATTCGACCCCTTCCGATCGAAATGTATGTTCCAGGTCTTCCCGCATGGCGCCCGCCGGGGTGGCGATCAACTTATGCGCGGCGACATCGGCGGGGCGCACGAAGGTCCGCTTTGCCAGGACATGATCGCGGCGCATGACCGCGAAGGTCGGCATGTCGAACAGTGGGAACATCTCGACGGCGGGTATCGCCAGCGGCATTAATGTTCCAACGGCGATATCGAAGGCATTCTCCGAGACAATGCGGTCGATCTCATGCACCTGCGCCAACTGGAAATCGATCCCCACATCCGGATTGCTTTTCGCGAAACGGCCGATCGCAGGAATCATCAAGCTGTTCGCCAGCCTCGCTCCGGATACCAGCCTCAGCCGCGACTGCGCCCCGCTGGCCAGGCGCCGGGCGGCGCGCGGCAGCTCATCGACGGCGATCAGCACGCGGTAGCATTCGTTGAAATACTGTGCCCCTTCGACGGTCGGGCGCAGGCTATGGCCGTCACGGGAAAACAGTTTCAGGCCGGTGGTGCGTTCCAGACCCGACAGCAAGCGGCTTGCTGCGGACGGGCTCATGTTCAATTCCTGGGCCCCCGCCGCAAGGCTGCCGCGTTGCATGACATGGAGAAACAACCGGATCGCCTGGATGTTCATCGCGGACCATCGTGCATATTATGCAGCATACAATCGCATCTTTGCATTTTTCACAATAGGCGGGCTATGCCTATTCTTTGCATCGCGCGAGGGGGCGCCCGAACATGACTGTGATGGATGTTTCCCGGAAATCGGTTGCTTCGCCCGTGGACAGGGCTTCCGTCTCGAAAACCCTTTGCGACTGTCTGCGCCGCCATGCGGAGCAGAAGCCAAATCAAGCGGCGCTGTATTGCGGCGATGCGGCCATCTCCTGGCGGACACTGGACGAGACTTCGACCAGGCTGGCACGATGGTTTCTGGATCAGGGATTGCAGCCGGGCGACCGGGTTGCGGTCTGTTCGTTGAATTCCATCGAACTGGTGCAGGTCTACCTTGGACTGTTCAAGGCTGGCCTGATCGCAGTAACCATCAACACAAGACTCAAGCCAGATGAGGTCCGGTACATGCTGGATCATGCCCAGCCCCGGATGGCGTTTTGCGAACCCTCCCTCGCACCGGTGCTTGAACGGGCGGGCGCGGAATTCCCGGTCTTCAGCAGCCTTCCAGATCTGGCCACTATGACCACTGCCTTGCCCGCCGTCGGGCCCGATGATCTAGCCTTGATCATCTATACCTCCGGCACGACAGCCACGCCCAAGGGTGTGGTCCACACGGCGGGATCGCTGTTTCACAAAGGGGTGAAAGGCGCAGGGATCAGCCGGCACCTGGGCGATCAGATTCGGCTCTGCGTTCTTCCGATGATGCACGTCTCGGGTCTGTGGTTTCTGGCAATGGCCCTTTATGAGGGATCGCCCATGGTCCTGTTGCCGAAGTTTGAACCCGCCGCAGCTCTGGATGCGATTGAGCGATTTGGCTGCACCACCGCGGGTGGGCTTCCGACCATGATCCTGTCCCTGGTGGAGGAGCAGGCCCGCACGCCCCGGCAGGTCGCTACGCTGCGCTCGGTGCTTGCCGGCGGCGACGTTGTTTCGCCCACGTTGCAGGATCGCTTCGCAGAACTTTTTGGCACGGAGCTGCTGGAAATCTATGCCATGACCGAGGTGTGCGGGATGTCCGCCAATATCCCTGGCGCCTCCCGCCGAGGCTCGATGGGCGCGGCCCTGGAAGGGGTTGATGTCCGTGTGGTGGACCTCGACGGCCGCGATGTGGCGCAAGGCGAAATCGGCGAAATCCTTGTGCGCAGCTCGGCGCTCTGCATCGGCTACTGGAACGATCTGCAGGCAACCCGCGCCGCCATGGGCAACGGCTGGCTCCATACCGGTGACCTGGGCGCACGGGATGGCGACGGATTTATCTGGTTCAAGGGGCGCAAGAAGGAAGTCATCATCCGCGCCGGCTCCAACATTTCGCCGCAGGAGGTGGAAGAGGCGCTCTACAAGCACCCCGCGGTGCTGGAAGCGGGCGTCATCGGCGTGCCCGATCCGGTCACCATCGAACGGGTCGCGGCGTTCGTCGTTCTTCGGGAAGGTCATGCGGCGAATGCAGACGACCTTTGTGCTTTCGCCCGCCGCCATATCGCAGATTACAAGGCGCCCGAGGACATCCATTTCCTCAAGGAACTGCCCAAGAATCCGGTGGGTAAAGTCCAGCGCCGGGCCTTGAAGGAAATGCTGGCCGTCAAGGCCTGAGCGCTCAAGCGCGCGGCGTTCGACGCTCGAAATGGTCGTCGCGCTGCGCCGGCGACGAACGATTTCGTCCGGCCACGCCGAACCCCATCGCCCGCAGCATGTCGCCGTGGTGCTGGTCGAACAGGCGGCTGGATGCGCCTTTCATCTCCGCGATATTGGCCGCATCACAGCCGCGCCGGAAAAAAGCCGGATGCAGGGCATGCAGATGGTCGAATGACAGATCGAAGCCGCGCTGCAGCGGGCGGCCGATAAAGCCGGCAATCTGCGCCAGCACATCCGGTCTGGCGGTGGTCAGATTTTCGTAGCGCACCACCAGCGTGTTGGCGCGCAGCGGCATCGCCCAGGCCCTGACATGCTGTGACCAGGATTGGCCGGCCTTGCCCGTGATCACGTCTGCCAGGCTGACATCGCGATGAAGAACCTCGCGCAGATAATGGGTGTGCGACACCACCGCGGAACGGCCGTCGCGCACGACATAGATGGCCGGACGCTGGTCGGCCGCCGGCGGCTCATGGGTTTTCACATACAGGTTGCGGCCGGCGCGGCGGGCCATGGCGACAAACTGGCGGGCATTGCTGCCAATATCCTCGTGGCCGACCAGGGTGCGAACATCGGGATCGGCAAAATCCTGATCCTGATACAGCGACTGGCTGGAGAGGCCGAAACAATGTTTCAGGATCAGCCGCAGCAGGGTGTTACCCGAACGCGGATAGGACGCCAGCCAGGTGACTGGCGCCGCGGCGGCAACTGCGTGAGATTCTTCTCTCGACATTGTCGCCAAGAGCTAAGCGCTTCGCCTGGGAGTGCGCTTGCCGCGCTGTCCTTCAAATGTCGCAACGCTTCGCGACGTTTCGGGGCGACAAGGCGAGGCAAACAGTAAGCGTATTTTAATCCGATGCTTTGCCTGTCAACATAGGAACTGCGCCATGCCCGCGAAGGTCTGCGGGCCGAACGGTTAACGCGCGCTGGCTGGCACGCGGCGTGAATGGTTCACGCGAAAGCCCGGATTTTCGCGCATCAGCCTTGTTCTGGACGGTCTGGAAGCGCGTTTTGATACAGCGCCGCTGGAGCTGGACGCTCATCTTGGGACAAAGCCCGCTCTTGCACGCGCCCCGATCGTGGCCGCACTCCTGGCCTATGTGACCCTTCTGGGTACGGCCTGGTGGGCGTTTGCCACCCTGGTGCCTGATCAGCTGGTGTTTCACGCCCTTGGTCACACGCTGCGCCTGCAGCACGTTCATGACAAGGTTCTGGGCAACGCCCTGCTGATGCTGGTGCTGTTGCCGTCGGCGCTGTGGCTGGAATGTCTGGTCATCGGCTGGAAAGACAGTTCGGCACGTGCGCTTCTTTGCCCGACCTGTTCGATGAAGACCGACATCGTCTTCTTTTTGCTCGATCAGGCGCATGTGATGGGCGCGCTCGGCCGGGTCATGATGCTGGGGGCGTCGGTCATTTCCGGCGTTGCCCTGCGCGACTGGCTTCTGACCCGCACGGGTTTCGCGATCGATTCTTCCGCGCTCCCGATGGCGCTGCAGGTGATCGTCTATTTCGTCGTCTATTGCTTCTTCGACTATTGGGCGCATCGGCTGGGCCATACACGGCTGTTCTGGCCGCTGCACCGCTATCACCATGCGGCGCAGGATTTCTGTGTCGTCAATGGCGCGCGCAGCCATCCTGCCGGCTTTCTCGGCATCTTCCTGATCAATCTGCCCATGCCGCTTCTGGGGGCGACGGCGGAAGTGATGATCTGGGTCAATGTCATTGTCATTGCGCTGGGCTTTTTGATTCATTCGCGCATCGAATCCGGCTGGGGCTGGATCGGGCACTGGCTGGTCCAGTCGCCGCTGCATCATCGCCTGCATCACAAACTCGACATGAGCCAGCCGACCGGCTTCTTTGGAATGATGCCGGTCTGGGATCATCTCTTCGGCGGCTGGAGCGAATGCCGCGATGCGAATGTCGAGATCGGTGTCGACACCGCCTATCGCCACGGCTTTTGGCTGGTGCCCGACCTGCTGCGCGACTATGGCGATTTCTGGAAAGGCGTGATCGGCAGACGCACGCTCTCGCCTAGCGAACGCTCATCCTGAGATAGGCGTCTTCGATGGCCTGCCGGAAACGGTCGGCGTCGAACAAGGGCGTGATGGAAAGATTTCGCGCCAGCTTCTCTTTTACCGCGTGCAGGCGGGCAGGATCGCGCGCCAGCGCCAGGGCCAGCGTTTCGTAATCTTCCAGATTTTCCGTCACCAGTTCGGGCATGCCCACAGCGCACAGCAGGCTGGCGGCGACACGGCCGGCAAAGGCCTCGCCCTTGCAGGTCACCACCGGCAGCCCCGCCCACAGCGCATCGGCGGCGGTGGCATGAGCATTGTAGGGCAGCGTATCCAGGAACAGATCCGCCAGCCGGTGACGCGCCAGATGCACAGCCAGCGGCGCGTCGCCGGCGAATACCAGCCGGCTCGGATCAATCCCGCGCGCCGCCGCTTCCTTCTCCAAATTGGCCTTTGTGTCGGCGGGCAGCTGCTTCAGCCACAGCACACTGCCCGGGATGGCCGCCAGAAGCCGCATCCAGATGTCAAAGACAGGGCGTGTGATCTTCCAGGCATTGTTGAAGGAGCAGAAGACAAAGCCCTGCGGGGGCAGGCCTTCATCGGCGCGCGTGGGTGTTGTGCCGATGATCCGCGCCGGATCGGTGGGGAAATAGGTGCCGGGCAGATGGATCAGCGTTTCGCTGTAGAAGGGCTGGTCCTGTGGCGGCGCCACGACGGCGTCCGCGATCAGATAGTCGATAAAGGGCGTGCCGGTGGTGCCGGGAAAGCCCAGCCAGCTTGCCTGCACCGGCGCAAAGCGGTGGGAAAATATGTGCAATCTGGAGAGGCCGGTATGGCCGCCCAGATCGATGGCGATGTCGATTTCCATCTCGCGCAGGCGCTGCGCGATCGCATCGCTGTTCAGTCCGGCGAAGTCATGAAAGCGGTCGAAGCCTTTGACCAGGCGGGCGCGGATCTCGCTGCTGTCGGAGGGCCCGGTGGAGATGCCGATCACCTGAAAGCGCTCGCGGTCGTGGCGCTCGATCAGGGGCGCGAGCTGCGCCGCCACGGCATGATCGCGGAAATCGGCGGAAATATACGCCAGCCGGATGCGGTCATGGGCGTAGCGTTCGCCGGTCCACAATGGCGTCGGCACCGGCGGCAGGCTGCCGGCGGCCGCACAGGCGCAGGCCAGCTGCAAGGCCTTGTCGTCGCTGAAGCCCAGAAAGCTCAGCGGCGGCGCCAGCATCGCCGCATTCTCGGGCAAGATTTGCGCGATGCGGTCCCAATCGCACAGGGCCAACATGACCATGATGCGGTTGGCCAGCGCCGGCGTATAGCCCGGCTCGCGTGCCAGTACCCAGTCGTAGCTGTCCTGCGCCTCGCGAAGGCGCTGCAGCTCGCCCAGCACCACACCGCGGTTGAAATGCGCTCCGATCGCATCGGGCGCAACCGCCAGCGCCTGGTCCAGCGCGGCCAGCGCCTCGCTATGCTTCAGCATTTGCGAAAGAATGACGCCGCGATTGTAATGGGCCTCGAAATGGCCGGGCTGCATCTCCAGCAGCCACTCATAGGCCTCCAGCGCTTCGCCAGAACGCTGCGCCGCCATCAGCGCATGGCCGTAATGGGCCAGGGTTGTCGCGTCGGCGGGGTTCTGCTTGACCGCCTTGTTCAGAAGGGGGATGGCCTCGTCAAACCGACCCTGCTGCGCCTTGAGGAAGCCCAGCATGTGCAAGGCCGGAAAGCTCGCGGCATCGGCGCGCAAGATCTGGCGATAGAGTTTCTCGGCCTGATCCAGCCGGCCGGCGCGGTGCGCCGCCACGCCCTCTTCGAATAGCTGATGCAAGTCCATGTGGCCTGAACTTAAATGTCCCGCAGCAGCCAGCGCACGGACCGCTTCTGCAACTCGATATATTGCGGATTCCACATGGCGTGAATGGTGTGGCCCACTGCGGTGAACACCACCCGGCCCTTGCCATAGTCATAGGCCCAGCCGGCCGGCGATTTGGTGCCGCGCCCTTCATAGGTCAGCCCGTCCAGATTTTCCGATTCCAGGATCACGTAACGCGGATCCTTGTCGTAATCGACATAATGCTGCTCGTCATTGACGATGAAGGGCTTCATCCCCGCGGTGATGGGATGGGCGTTGGCGGTGGCATGCACCTGGAACGGGCGCAGTGGCGGATGGCCGAAATAGGCGCCGCCCATCACGTCGCGGTAATTCTTGGATGACAGCGAGATGTGGCTGGCATTGTGCAGCGGATAAAAGCCGCCGCCATTGGAAACGAAATTCTTGATCGCCAGCCCCTGCTCTTCGGTCATCCAGAACACCGACTTGGCGGCGGGGAAGTCGCTGATGTTCTCCAGGTTCATTTCATAATCGGTATAGGCATCGGGCCCGGAATAGCCCGCCGGCCAGATCATGCCGTCGCGCAGGATCAACAGCAGCTGATAGGGCTTGAGCGAGGCCGCCGACAGCCCGGCATAGTCGATGGTGTAGTCGATGGCGATGTCCATATCGTGGAACACCTTGTCCAGGCTGACCCGGATGTAATCGGGGTTGTGATAGCGGTCGCCGATCAGCGCCAGGGCGCGTGGCCGCGCGCTTGTGGCGGCGCGGGCGGCTCCGATGCCGCTCAGTGCGCCGGCGGTGGCGCCCGCGACCAGCTGGCGGCGGGAAATCTTCGGCTCAAACAGTTTCATCGCATGCGCCCCTTCTTGTTGTTATTTTAAAGTCTGGCCTGCTCGCGGGCGTTTGCCCGCCGGTCCTTCGAAAGCTATAGACGGGCCCGCGTCTCTATGCCTGTATATAGAATACAGAATAAGGCGGCCGCACAAAACGCCTCCGGAAGCACAAGGCAAGGATAAGTCAGGATGTCGAAAACCGGAAATCTCTGGCTCGCAGGCCTGGCGCTGGCCGGGCTGATGCTTGCGGGTTGCGACTACAAGCCTGCCAGTCACAGTTATGCAGGCGGCGTGGTGGACGGCTGGCCGGTGTGGGGCCATGGCGCCTTGGGCCAGCGCTACAGCGCCAACACCCAGATCACGCCGGACAATGTCAAAGACCTGAAGGTCGCCTGGACCTATCGCACCGGCGATCTGTCGACGCCCGGCAAGCACGCCGATCTGGCGTTCGAGGCCACGCCCATCCTGGCCAACAACACGCTTTATCTCTGCTCACCCAGAAGCCGCATTGCCGCGATCGACCCGACGACGGGCAAAGAGAAATGGATGTTCGACGCCCATCCTGACACCAATGGCGCTACCGTCATCACCTGCCGTGGTGTCTCCTACTGGCAGGACAGCCAAACCAGCAGCATCTGCTCAAAGCGCATCTTCGCCGGCACCATCGACGGCAAGATGTGGGCGCTGGACGCCGACACCGGCCGGCCCTGCACCGGCTTTGGCGATCACGGCAAGGTCGATCTGCATGAAGGCCTCGGCTTTATCGAAAAGCCCGGCCTGTGGGGCATTTCATCGGCGCCCACCATCGTCGGCGACAAGGTGATCACCGGCTCCAAGATCATCGACTTCCACAATACCGACATGCCAGGTGGGGTGGTGCGTGCGCTGGATGCCAGAACCGGCAAGGTGGTGTGGGCGTTCACCGCCGCGCCGCCCGATCAGCCGCAGGGCGACGCCCAGCATTATCCGCGCAGCGCCCCCAATGTGTGGGCGCCGATGTCGGTGGATACCCAGCGCAAGCTGATCTTCCTGCCCACCGGCACGCCGCAGGTGGATTCCTATGTCGGCAAGGCCGACTGGGATTATTACGGCAGCTCGGTGATCGCGCTGAACACCGACACCGGCCAGGTCGTGTGGCATTACCAGCTGGTGCACAAGGATATCTGGGATTACGACTCGCCGTCCCAGCCGCTGCTGTTCGATTACAAAGCGCCCGATGGCAACGTGATCCCCGCGCTCGCCCAGGCCACCAAGATGGGCTACATCTTTGTCTTCAATCGCGAGACCGGCCAGCCGATTTTCCCGATTCACGAAACGCCCGTCTCCACCGGCGGCGTGCAAAAGGGTCTCTCACCCACCCAGCCGATTCCGGAACTGCCGGAACACGAAGTCCAGATCACCAAATTCCAGGACTCCGATATTTTCGGCTTTGCGCTTGTTGATCGCTGGGACTGCCTCAAGCGTTTCCATGCGCTGGTCAATGAAGGCATCTTCACGCCTTACTATTCCAAGCCCAGCGTGGACTATCCCATCAGCCTGGGCGGCATGGACTGGGGCGGGATCACCTATGATCCCAGCCGCAACATTCTGGTGGTGAATTCCAACAACATCTTGGGCGCGCATCACCTGGCGCCGCACAAGGGCTCCGAGGGTTATTCGCCGCTGATCGGCACGCCCTATCGCCAGGTCTATGACGACATGATGTCCATGTTCGGCGCACCCTGTAATGCGCCGCCCTGGGGCCGGCTCACCGGCATCAACATGACCACCGGCAAGAAGATCTGGGAGGTGCCGCTGGGCACCACCCGGGACGAAGCGCCCTGGCCGCTATGGTTTCATCTGGGGGTGCCCAACCAAGGCGGGGCGATCACCACCGCATCGGGCCTGACCTTCATCGCCGCCACCACCGATCGCTATTTTCGGGCCTTCGAGACCGTCACGGGCAAGGAATTGTGGCGGGTGTCGCTGCCGGCGGCCGGCCAGTCCATGCCCATGACCTATCGGGTTGATGCGGGCGGCAAGCAGTATGTTGTGCTGGCGGCGGGTGGCCACTCCGCGCTACAGAACCTCCAGGGCGATTTTGTCATCGCCTATGCGCTGCCATGAGGGGATGATGGAGCAACCGGACCAGAACCTGGCCGAGACCGCGCCGCACAGCGTCGCGCCGCCCACCTTGCGCGCGCATGTCGTCAAGATGCTGTCGGCGGGAATTCTGTCGGGCAAATACAAGCCGGGCGACCGGCTGAACGAAAGCCAGATCGCGCGCGAGCTCAACATCAGCCGCATCCCGGTGCGCGAGGCGCTGTCCCAGCTGCAGGAGCAGGGGCTGGTGCAGAACCGCGAGCGCCGCGGCATGTTTGTCACCAACATCGGCCCGGAAGAGGTGCTGCAGATTTCTTCCCTGCGCATCATTCTTGAGACCGAGGCCCTGCGTCTGGCCAAGACGCATATGACGCCGGAAATCCTGGACCAGCTGGAAAAGCTGATGGCGCAGATGGACAACTGGAATGGCACGCTCCTGGAAGCTGCGGCCCTCGATCTGGAATTCCACCGCATTCTCTGGAAGGCGGCGGGCAATCCCTATCTGGAGCGATCGCTGAACGGGCTGATGGTGCCTTTGTTCGCGCAGAAGACACTGGAGCATGTCACAAAAGACGTGCGCCGCTGGCGGCTCAGTCATCACCGCATGCTGCTGGATGCGGTCGCGGGCCGTTCCGATGACGATCTGCAGGACGTGCTGCTGACCCACATGCGCATGTCCTATACCGAGCCGGAACGCTACTCGACCCTGGCCCGCAAGCCGTCCTGACTTCATGGCTGCGCGATCTCGCGCCTGCGAAATCTGCCGCCGGATGGCGACAGATTGCGAAGAGAATTGTATCGCTGCGCCCTGTTGTCGCTTGGCAAAAAAGCCGCCTGACACCTAAGGTATATTGTCTACAGAGATGGGGCCGTCGAACCTCCACCTGGGGCAAAAGATCATTGGAGGAAGACGATCGCCATGACTATCAAATCCATTCTGCTGTCCGGCGCGGTGGCGCTGGCTTTTCTTGTTCCCGCCTCGGCGCAGACCGCCAAGGATTATGCCCGCTATTCCGGGTGGTCCGCGCCACGCGCCCAGGGCCAGAACGTCAATGGCATGCATATCTTCCTGTTCGGCGGCCTCAAGAGCCACGGCCCGGGCGCGCATGACTATCCCTATTGGCTGGACAGCTGGTCCAAGCTTTTGACCGAGCATGGTGCGGTGGTGGATGGCGCACTGTCCTTCCCCAGCCAGGAACAGCTCGATCATTCCGATGTCGTGATCATCTACAAGGGCGATGCCGGCTACATGACGCCCGAGCAGCGTGCGCGCTTGCAGGCCTATGTGAAGCGCGGTGGCGGTCTTGTCACCTTCCATGACTCGCTCTGCGGTCCTGATCCGGCCGACATGGCGACCCTGGTGGGCGCCGGCAAGAAGCATGGCGAGGTCAACTACACCTGGACCGCGACCCTGGATTACAACTTCATCGACAAGGACAATCCGATCGTTCAGGGCATGCCGGCCCAGATCTATGACGAAGCCTTCTACAAGCTGAACTTCGCCCCGGAAGTGCACCCCATCCTGTCCGTCACCATGCCCGACACCCCCAGCGCGCGCCGTGGCGGCGGTGTCGGCCAGACCGTGCCGCAGATGTGGACCTATGAGCACACGCTGCCGGGCGGCCAGCCGGCGCGGGCCTTTGTCTGGATGCAGGGCCATATGGTCGACAGCCTGCAGGATCCAGCCATCCGCAAGGTGTTGATGCGCGGCATCGCCTGGGCGGGCAAGCATCCCATCACCGAGCTGACCGACTATGTGCCGCCGCCGCCGCGCGCCATGCGGCCGGAGCAGTAAGCATAGCATCCCAAAGCGCGGCCACCGCAGATGATGCGGTGGCCGCGTTCATCTTCCAGTCAGGCCGGACACGATAAAAGGATCAGGCGATGAAAGCAGTGTTGAAAAGCGCGTGTGCGGTCACGGCGCTGGCGCTGATGGCGACAGCGGCGGTTGCGGCCGGCACCGACTGGCAAACCAGCGGCCATGATTTGGGTGGCCAGCGCTATTCGCCGCTGACCCAGATCAACAAGAACAATGTCGCGGGTCTCCAGATCGCCTGGAGCTATCACCTGACGCCGGCCGGCTATAGTGGGCGCCCGCGCCTGGCCGAAGCCATTCCGATCGTTGTCGGGAATCATATGTACATCTCCTCGCCCTATGGCCAGGTCATCGCCCTGAACGCCACCACCGGTGCGCAAGAGTGGAAGTTCGATCTGCCCGACAACGACACGCCGACTGAGCGCGGCGTCGCCTATTGGCCGGGCGCCGAGGCCGCCGTGGTGTTCGGCAGCCGCATGGGCCGTCTGTATTCGGTGGACGCCAAGACCGGCAAACCAAGCGAAAGCTTCGGCGACCACGGCATCGTCAATCTCAAGACGCCCGAGGTCATGGGCAATAGTCCCACGTATCCCTACGGCCAGCCTGCGGTGCCGATCATCTACAAGAACCTGATCATCACCGGTGCGGGCACGCCCGATGCCGCGCCCAATGTGGGGGCGACCGGCGACACCCGCGCCTGGGATACCAAGACCGGCAAGCTGGTCTGGACCTTCCACACCGTGCCGCTGCCGGGCACCTTTGGTTTTGACACCTGGGCTGGCGACAGCGCGCGTCATCGTTCCGGCGTCAATGTCTGGGGCTATTTCACGGTGGATCAGAAGCGCGGCATTCTCTACATGCCGCTGGGCGCGCCCAACAATGATCGCGTCGGCGTCGATAGGCCGGGCAACAATCTCTTCAGTTCCTCCATTGTCGCGGTGGATGCCAATACCGGAAAATATCTCTGGCACTTCCAGGTCACCCATCACGACATCTGGGACAATGACACCCAGGATCCGCCGGTGCTGATGGATGTGCACAAGGACGGCAAGACCATTCCCGCACTTCTGACCGTCAACAAGAATGCGCTGGCCTTCATCCTGGACCGCGTCACCGGCAAGCCGATCTTCGGTGTCGAGGAACGCGCCGTGCCGAAGAGCAATGTGCCGGGTGAAGAGACCTCGCCCACCCAGCCCTTCCCGGTGAAGCCCGAGCAGCTGTCGCAAGGCAGCGTCAGCCGTGACAATCTCTACAAGGGCGAAGCCGAGCATCAGGCCTATTGCGAGAAGCTGGTCGACAGCAATCACATGGTGCTGGGATCGACCTATCTGCCGCCGGGCTACAATCAAATCACGGTGGCGCCGCCCGGCACGCAAGGCGGGGTGAATTATTATGGCGGCAGCTATGACCCCAAGCTGCATCTGTTCGTGGCCAATGTGAACAACCTGTTCCAGCCCATGCTGGTGGTCAAAAAGCTGGACGGCACCTACGTCAACAATTATGGCGTGACGCGGTTCTGGGACCCCGACAAGAAGCTCCCCTGCGGGCCGACCCCCTGGGGTCAGCTGGTAGCGGTAAATGTGGATACGGGCGACGTGGTTTACCGCAAGACCTTGGGCGTGACCGACAGTTTTCCGCCGCAATTTCAGGATACGGGTAGGCCGGGCCTGGGCGGCACCATCCTGACCGCCTCGGGCCTGACCTTTGTCGGCGCCACCGATGACTACCGTTTCCGCGCTTTTGCCACCGCGACAGGTGACAAATTGTGGGAAGTGAAGTTAAAGGCGTCTGTCACCGCCACGCCTGCCACCTATCTGGGTTCGGACAAGCGGCAGTATGTGGCGATGTCGGACACCGGCGGCTCCCAGACGGGGTCGGTGGTCAGCAATGACGAGATCATCGCGTTTGCCTTGCCGAAGAAGTAGTTTTTGGCCGTTAGGGGCGGAAAGAGAGAGACGAACCGTGCGTGCTTTTGCTGTGGCTATTTTGCTTGCGGGCCTGGCCACTCCGGCTCTGGCCGACGACGATTACAAGAGCCTGCCGGCGGGACAGGGCCGTGACGTGATGGTCAAGGTGTGCTCCCAGTGCCATTCGCCTGAGATCGCCGCCCAGCAGAACCTGGATGCCCAGGGCTGGAAGGATCTGGTCAACCAGATGGCGAACAACGGCGCCCAGGCTTCCGACGCCGATTTCGACACCATCGCCAAGTATCTGACCGCCAGCTTCCCCGCGAAATAAGGCCCCTGTTTCCCAAGGCCGCCCGGCGCGCTACAACGCGTGCCGTCGATTTTCCATGCCTTCTGATAAGGACAAAGACCAATGAAATTGCTGCGCTATGGCCCCAAGGGGCAGGAAAAGCCGGGCCTGCTGGACGCTCAGGGCCAGATCCGCGATCTGTCGGGGATCGTGAAGGACATCAACGGTGCCGTGCTCGCCGATCTGTCGGCGATCCGCGCCGCCAAGGTCGAGAGCCTGCCGGTGGTCGAAAAGGGCGTGCGTCTGGCCCAGCCGGTTGCCAATGTCGGCAAGTTCCTCTGCATCGGGCTCAACTATTCCGACCATGCCGCGGAATCGGGCATGCCGGAGCCCAGCGAGCCCATCATCTTCATGAAGGCGACCTCGGCCATCATCGGGCCCTTCGATGACGTCTATCTGCCGCCCACCTCCAAGAAGTCGGACTGGGAAGTGGAGCTGGGCGTGGTGATCGGCAAGGAAGCCCGCTACGTCTCCAAGGAAAAGGCGCTGGACTATGTCGCCGGTGCCTGTGTGGTGAACGACCTTTCCGAGCGCGAATACCAGCTCGAGCGTCTGGGCACCTGGGACAAGGGCAAGGGCTGCGACACCTTCGGTCCCTTCGGTCCCTATCTGGTAACCCTGGATGAAGTGGGCGATCTCAACAATCTCGGCCTGTGGCTGGAGGTGAACGGTACCCGCATGCAGACCGGCTCGACCGCCAGCCTGATCTTTGATGTGCCGACGCTTGTCTCTTACGTCAGCCAGTTCATGAGCCTGCAGCCGGGCGATGTGATCTCCACCGGCACCCCGCCGGGTGTGGGCATGGGCAAGAAGCCGCAAATCTGGCTGAAAGAGGGCGATGTCATTACGCTCGGCATCGACAAGCTGGGCGACCAGAAGCAGAACGTGAAGCGCACCAAAATCTAAGGTGCCTCCAAACAGAAAGGGCGCCGGATTTCTCCGGCGCCCTTTTTTGTTGTTCAGCTCGGTCTAAGCCGCGCGGGATTTTGCGGCGTGGGCAGGAGGCCGAGCGGAGCGTACCCAGTGTACGTGAGCACGGCCAACGAACCCACGACGCAAAAGACAAGCGGCTAGTGGTTGTCGCGCGGGATGCCCATGGTCTGGTCAATCTTCTGATACTTGACCGCATCCTCCAGCACCATGCCGGTGCCCATCTGGCCGACATGCTCGCGCTGGATTTCCTGCCAGGGCGTCTGCGAGGCGGGATACTTGTAGCCGCCAGCCGCTTCCAGCGCCTTGCGGCGCTTGGCGATCTCTTCGTCGCCGATCAGCATATTGGCGGTGCCCTTGCGCAAATCGATACGCACCCGGTCGCCGGTCTGGAGCAGCGCCAGCCCGCCGCCGACCGCGGCTTCGGGTGACGCATTCAGGATCGAGGGCGAACCCGAGGTGCCCGACTGGCGGCCGTCGCCGACGCACGGCAGCGCGTTGATGCCGGCTTTCAGCAAAGACGCCGGCGGACGCATGTTCACCACTTCGGCCGCACCCGGATAACCCACCGGGCCCGCGCCGCGCATGATCAGAATGGTGTGTTCGTCGGCGCCCAGTGCGGGATCGTCGATGCGGGCGTGATAGTCTTCCGGCCCGTCGAACACCACGACCGGGCCCTCAAAGGCTTCGAGGTCCTTGGGGTTGGACAGATAGCGCTTGCGGAATTCCTCGCTGATCACGCTGGTCTTCATGATGGCGCTGTCGAACAGGTTGCCGGTCAGCACGATGAAGCCGGCGTCCTTCTTCATGGGCTTGTCGAAAGGCCAGATCACTTCCGGCAGATGCACTTTCTTACCCTTGCAGTTCTCGCCCATGGTCTTGCCATTGGCGGTCAGCGCCTTTTCCTTGATCAGGCCCTGTTGCATCAGGATGTTGACCACCGCGGGCACGCCGCCGGCATGATGGAAATCCTCGCTCAGATATTCGCCGGCCGGCTGCAGGTTGACCAGCAGCGGCACCTTGTGGCCGACGGTCTGCCATTCCTGCAGCGGCACATCCACGCCCATATGGCGGGCGATGGCCGTGATGTGGATGGGCGCATTGGTCGAACCGCCGATGGCCGAGTTGACCACGATGGCGTTGTGGAACGCCTCCTTGGTCAGGATCTTCGACGGGCGCAGGTCTTCCTTGACCATCTCCACGATGCGAAGGCCGGTGGCATAGGCCATCTGGCCGCGCTCGCGATAGGGTGCGGGGATCGAGGCCGAACCCGGCAGCTGCATGCCCAGCGCTTCCGCCAGGCTGTTCATGGTCGACGCCGTGCCCATGGTGTTGCAATAGCCGACCGACGGCGCCGAAGACGACACCAGCTCCATGAAGCCGCGATAGTCGAGCTCGCCGCGCGCCATCATCTCGCGCGCTTTCCACACAATGGTGCCCGAGCCGGTGCGCTCGCCCTCATGCCAGCCGTTCAGCATCGGACCGACCGAGAAGGCGATGGCCGGAATGTCCAGGGTCGCCGCCGCCATCAGACAGGCGGGGGTGGTCTTGTCGCAACCGATGGTCAGCACCACGCCGTCGATCGGATAGCCATAAAGCAGCTCGACCAGGCCCATATAGGCGAGATTGCGGTCCAGTGCGGCGCCCGGGCGCTTGCCGGTTTCCTGGATGGGATGGACCGGGAATTCCATGGCGATGCCGCCGGCTTCACGGATGCCTTCGCGGATACGCTTGGCCAGCTCGATGTGATGGCGATTGCAGGGGCTAAGATCGCTGCCGGTCTGGGCGATGCCGATAATCGGCTTGCCGGATTGAAGCTCTTCGCGCGTCAGCCCGAAATTCAGATAGCGCTCCAGATACAGCGCCGTCATGTCGGGATTTGAGGGATTGTCGAACCAGGCGCGGCTGCGCAGGGTCTGGGGCGTTTTGCCGTCGTACTTCTTTTGATCTGACATCGATTGTTTGTTCCTGAGAAGTGAAAAGTTCAGCCGGCGAACAGCGTCATGCCGCCATCCACACGAAGCACTTGGCCATGGACGAAGCTTGCCTGGTCGCTGGCCAGGAAGGCGACGGCATTGGCGATTTCTTTCGGCTTGGCGTAACGGTCCAGCGACACGCCATCCATCATGGCGGGATCGGTGGTGCGGGTGGCGAGAAACCGCGCCGTGGTGGTGGGGCCTGGGCTGACCGCATTGACCCGCACACCGTGTTTGCGCATCTCCAGCGCCAGCGAACGGGTGTAATGCAGGATCGCCGCCTTGGCGCAGCCATAGACGACTTCGGGCGAGACCCCGACATGGCCGTTGAGCGAGCCGAAATTGATCACCGCACCCTTGTTGCGCTTAGCCATGCCCGGCACCACCGCGCGGCACATCAGCATGGTGCCGAAGAAGTTGCGGTTCATCACCGCGGTCGCGTCTTCCAGGCTGATATTGAGCGCGTCATTGGGATTGGGCTTGCCGCCCTTGGCCGCGATGTCGCCGCCGGCGCAATTCACCAGGATGGAGATCGGGCCCAAAGCGGCTTCGATCTTCTTGACCATCGCGGCAATGTCATCTTCCTTGGTGATGTCGCCGGTGACAGCAACCACTTTCGCGCCGCCGCGCTGCGACAGCTCGTTCGCCAGCGCCGTCAGGCTCGCGGCTTCGCCAAAAGCCGCGGGCGCTTCCTCATTGATGTCGTGCAGTGCAACAGCAGCGCCATTCGCCAGCAGGGTCTCCGCGATCATGCGCCCAAGGCCGCGCCCCGATCCCGTCACCAGCGCGACCCGGCCGGCGAAATCGAAGGTTTTGGGAATGTCTGGGCTGGTCAATTCCGCTGCTCCGCGCAAGGTGGTCCGGGGTGGGCTGTTCGTGTGAAAGCCCTTGTTTTTTATCGGCTAATCTTACACCGGCGCGTGCGCAAAACAGGCCGGATGCATTGACTTCCCGTGAGGTGAATTTAGTATACAAATCGCAAGCCGATGTGAAGCCTTTAAGGCCGCGCCGGTCTCCCATGCCCCAGCAACGGGACAGGATAACAAGGGGCGAAACGCAACGCATGAAACCGACGCATACGCGCTACTGGGTCGTTCTGTTCGCCCTGGCGCTGGCGATGATCATGTACATCCAGCGCGTGGCGATTTCGGCCGCCATCGTGCCTATCGCCGCTGACCTGCATCTGAACAAGGCTGAGACCGGCGTGGTGCTGGGGGCCTTCGGCCTGTCCTATGCGCTGTTCGAAATTCCCATGGGCCTTTTGGGCGACAAGCTCGGGGTGCGCTGGGTTCTGACCCAGGTGGTGCTCCTGTGGTCGATATTTACCGCGCTCACCGGTGCGGCCTGGAGCATGTCCTCGCTGTGGGTGATCCGCTTTCTGTTCGGTGCGGGCGAGGCGGGCTGCTTTCCCAACCTGACCCGCATGCTCTCGGCCTGGCTGCCGCTGTCGGAGCGGGTGAAGGCCCAGGCCGTGATGTGGGCCTTTGGCCGCTGGGGCGGGGCGCTGGCGCCGCCGGTGGCGATCTTCGTCATTTCCATATTCGGCTGGCGTCTGGGCTTTGTCGCGCTGGCCATGTTCGGCGTGGTCTGGGTCGCGTTGTTCGTGCCCTGGTTTCGCAACGATCCGGCGCAGCACAAAGGGGTCAATGCCGCCGAGCTGGCGCTGCTGGAAGGCGGGCGCGAGCTGGTGCTGCATGAGCGCGGCATTCCCTGGTATCGCCTGCTGCTGCAGAAGGACATTTTCTTCCTGGGACTGCAGTATTTCGGCTTTTCCTACACCTGGTATTTCTACGTCACCTGGCTGCCGACCTGGCTGCATGAGGCGCGCGGGCTTTCCATGACCCAGGTCGGGCTCTATGCCACCTGGCCGCTGGCGGCGGGCGGGTTGGGCTCCATCGTTTCCGGTTTCCTGCCGCTGTCGATTCCGCGCAAGTGGGTGGCGATCGGCGGCTTTTTCACCACCGCGATCCTGATCTTCATCATTCCCAATGTGTCCAGTGTTGCAGGCGCGATGGCGCTGATGGCGGTGGCGAGCTTCTCAAGCGACCTCACCATGCCGATTTCCTGGAACACCTGTGTGGAGATCGGCAAGGAATATACCGCCACCGTCTCCTCCACCATGAACATGCTGGGCAACTTCGCGGGCTTTGTCGCGCCGGTAGTGTTCGGGTTCATCCTGCAATACACCCACGCCAACTACGCCATCGTGATGTACACCATGGCGGTCGCGGCGATTGTTTCCGGCAGCTGCTGGTTCTTCCTCGAGCCGGACGCGCAGCGCTGAATTTTTTCGAAGAAAGGCCAAGGAGATGTTAGTCACGTGAAGATCGATCTGACGGGCAAGGCGGCGGTTATCGTGGGCGGCTCGGGTGGCCTGGGCGAAGCCATGGCGCATACCCTTTCGCAGGCGGGCGCGAAAATCGCGCTGGTCGGCCGCAACCAGGCCAAGCTGGACAAGGTGGCGGGCGAGCTGAAAGCCAAGGGCGGGGTGGTTGAGACGTTCAGCGCCGACATGGTCAGCGAAAGCGATGTCGCGCGCCTGGCCAAGGACGTGAACGCCAAGTTCAAGAACCCGCAGATCCTGATCAATTCGGCCGGCATCAATATCAGGAAGTCGGTCACCGACTTCACGCTCAAGGAATTCCAGAGCGTAGTCGATTCCAGCCTGGTCACCACATTCCTGGCCTGCAACGCCTTCGTGCCGGGCATGAAAGGCAGCGGCTATGGCCGCATCATCAACCTGTCGTCCATGATGGCGCATGTGTCGCTGCCCAACCGCACCGCCTATTCCGGCGGCAAGGCTGGGCTGCTGGGCTTCACCAAGTCGCTGGCGCTGGAACTGGCGGGCGAAGGCATCACCGTGAATGCGATTTCACCCGGCCCCTTCCATACCGAGATGAACCTGCCGGTGATCAACGATCCCGAAGCCAACAAGCTGTTCCTGACCAAGCTGCCGGTGGGCCGCTGGGGCAAGGTGGAAGAGATCGGCGGTTTGGCCTGCTATCTGTGCAGCGATCTGGCCGGCTTCATCACCGGCACCGATATCATCATCGATGGCGGCTGGACCGCCGCCTGAAGAACGGAGATTTTCATGACGACGCGGCGTGATGTGATGTTGGGCGGTGTAGCACTTGCGGCGTCCGCCGCGATGCCGGTGATGGCGGCAGAAGCCCCGTCGCCGCTGGGCACCTCCCAGACAGCGCTGGGCCACTATCTGCGGGGCCTGCGCGCCAAGGGCGGCGGCAAGATCGATCCCATCCAGGTCGTGGATTATGTCCATGGCCTGGGCGGCGGCGGGGTGCAGTTCACTGTGCCGCTGGATGCCGACCTCAAGGCGCTGCGGGCCCGGCTGGACAAGAACCGCATGTTCATCCAGGGCGATCTGAATCTTCTCACCCGTCACATGGATGACCTGCCGGCCTTCGAGCAGGCACTGAAGAACTACAAGGCGCTGGGTGCGGATTGCGTGCGCGTGGTCTGTTTCGTCGGCCGCCGCTATGAGACCTTCAAAAGCCTGCAGGACTACAAGGACTGGCACGTCACCGCGATCAAGTCGCTCGATGCCTGCCTGCCGATCGCCGAGCGCGCCGGCATCCCGCTTGCCATGGAGAACCACAAGGACCGCGCGGTGGATGAGGAAGTGACGATCCTGGAGAAATATTCCAGCCAGCACCTGGGCGCCACGGTCGATTTCGGCAACAACATCGCCATGTGCGACGATCCGGTGGACGTGATCAACAAGCTGGCGCCTTACGCCAAGACCACCCACATGAAGAACATGGCGGTGCAGAATTATGCCGACGGCTTCCTGTTGTCGGAAGTTCTGTTCGAGGATGGCTTCATGGACATCCCCGCGATGTGGGGGGTGCTGAAGAAGGCCAATCCCGTGATCAAGCCGGTGCATGAGATGATCACCCGCGATCCGCTCAAGGTTGCGGTGCTGACCGACAAATACTGGACGACCTGGCCGGATCGCGGCGGTAAATTTCTGGCCGACGCCATCCGGCTGGTGAATGCCAATCAGAGCAAGAAGCCCCTGCCGATCCTCAGCACCTTGTCGCCGGAAGCCCAGGCGCAAGCGGAAGAGGATAACAACCGCAAGTGCTTTGCCTGGGGCCGCACCGCGCTGGCTTAGCCGCGATCTTTTGCGTCGTAAGTTCGTCGCGCCATCGCTCGTGTACTTCTTGTACACGTCGCTCGGCGCTTCTGCTCACGCCGCAAAATCTCTGCGGCTAATAAGTTCTGCGCTACTGCACCGTGAAGTGCATCTGGGTCGTCGAGGTGAAGGTCTCGCCCGGCTTGAGTTCGGTCGACGGGAAGTTCGGCTTGTTGGGGCTGTCAGGATAGTGCTGGGTCTCCAGCGCAATGCCGTCGGTCGCCCGCAAGGTGGTGCCCGCGCCGCTCACCGCAGCACCATTCAGGTTGTTGGACGTATAGACGTGCACACCCGGCTGGGTGGTGGAAAGCTCCAGGGTGCGTCCGCTGACCGGATCGGTTACCCGCGCCGCCAGTTCCAGTGCGCCGGGCTTTGACTTCTTCAGGATGTAATTGTGGTCATAGCCGCGGCCGATCAACATCTGCGGATCGCTGGAGCGCAGATGCACGCCGATCGGCGTGGGGGTGCGAAAATCGAAGGGCGTATCCGCCACGCTCGCCAAGGTGCCCAGCGGCACCTGATAGGGGTCGGTGGGCGTAATCTGGTCCGACATCAATGTCAGCACCTGGTTCTCGACATTGCCCGAACCATTTCCCGCCAGATTATAATAGGTGTGATTGGTCAGGTTGAGCACCGTGTCCTTGTCGGTGGTCGCCTTGTAGTCGATGCGGAAGTCGTTGTTGTCGGTCAGGGTATAGGTCAGATCGATGGTCAGCGTGCCGGGAAAACCCTGGTCGCCGTCTGGCGAGACCAGCCGGAAAGTGACGCCGGCATCGCCAGCATGCTGGAAGGTATTCGCGACGGTCAGGATGCGAGTGCTGTAACCGGGGCGTCCGCCATGCAGGGTAACGCCGTTTTTGTCCTGCGCCAGGTCGTAATGGGTGCCGTCCAGCGTAAAGCCATGACCGATGCGGTTGGCATAGCGGCCGGTGAAGGCGCTCATCGGGCCGGTCGCCTCGATGCCGGCCAGATCCTTCTGGCACAGGATCACATTGGCCATCTTGCCGTCGCGGCCGGGCGCTTCCACGTCGCAGATGACGCCGCCCAGATCCAGCACCTGGGCCTTCATGCCGTGGTTGTTGGTCATGGTGAAGACATGGACCGTGACGCCGTTTTTCATCACGCCGTAGACGTCGCTTTTGATCGTTCCGGCCTCAGCCGTGCCGGACAGCAGGCCCATCAGAAGCAATCCGCCAAGATGCGCTGCCGCCTTCATTTTTCCCCCGATTCTTTCTGTTTTCGCTCTGGTTTTGAACCGGCGGCACTATAGTATCCGCCGCCAAGAAAAGACCATGGGCAAGAAGGGGTGGGCCGCGCGCACTGGCGGTCCGGATTTGGCATGATGCAGACCGATGAGAAGCCGCTGATCGTGGTGATGGGTGTTGCCGGTTCGGGCAAGACCACAGTGGCCAGCCATCTCGCCGAGAGGCTGGGCGTGCCGTTTGTCGAGGGCGATTCGCTGCATCCCGCCGCCAATGTGAAAAAGATGGCGAGCGGCCAGCCGCTCACCGATGAAGACCGCTGGCCCTGGCTCAGGGCGATTGGCGAGCGCATGGAAGTCGAACGTTCAACTGGCCATGGCGTGGTGGTTGCCTGTTCGGCGCTCAAGCGCATCTATCGCGACTGCCTGCGCAGCGAGGTCCACGGCAAGATGCATTTCATCCTGCTTGACGGTTCGCGCCAGCTGATCAGCGACCGCATGAAACAGCGCAAGGGCCATTTCATGCCGCCCGCGCTGCTGGACAGCCAGTTCGCCACCCTGGAAAAGCCCACGCCAGACGAACATGCCGTGATCCTGGACATTGCCCACACGCCGGCCGACCTGGTGGAAGAAGCGGTGCGATCGATCACCCCCGAAACGGTGTCATAACAAGAAGAAAGAAGGCAACGCGAATGCGCCGCACAAAACTTGCACTGCTTGCAGCCGCGCTGTGTGCGGCGCCCGCGCTGGCGCAGCCGCCCGCGGCCGAGTTGCCGAAATTTCCCACCCCGCCGCCGCCGGTCACGGCCCAGAACAGCATCGTTGGGCCGGACTATACGATCGCGCCGGAAGCCACCGCCAACGCCGCTGCTCCCCAAGGCGACGTGCGCGAATTCATCATGTATTCGGAAGACAGCCCGATCTATCCCGGCATTGTGCGTGTCGCCAACATGCAGCGCGATGCGCGGGGCAATTACGTTGTTCCCGCCAGCGGCTTGTCCGCGCCCGGCCGCTATGAGCGCCATGTCTATGTCTATATCCCCCGCCAGGTCGCGCCCAATACGCCCTTCATGGTGGTGCAGGACGGCCATTCCTATGTGAAGCGCATGGCCAACATCCTGGACAACATGATCGCCGCCAAACGCTTGCCGCCGGTGGTCGTGGTTTTTCCGGATTCCGGCGGCAGCGACGCGCAGGGCTCCGAGCGCGGCCTGGAATACGACACCATCTCGGACCGCTATTCCAACTGGGTGGAATCCGAACTGCTGCCGGCTGTGACCAAGAATACCGGCGTGACCTTCACCTCCGATCCGGAAGGCCGCGCCGTCATGGGCGGTTCCTCGGGCGGCGTCGCCGCATTCACCATGGCCTGGTTCCATCCCGAGCGCTATCACAAGGTGCTGTCCTATTCGGGCACCTTCGTGAATCAGGCCTGGCCGCCGGACCCCAAGACACCGCGCGGCGGCTGGGAGTATCACGATCACCTGATTGCCCAGGCGGCGAAGAAACCCATCCGCGTCTGGATGGAAGTGGGCGAAAAAGACAACCGCTTCGATGTGCCCGAGGAGACCTGGCACAACTGGCCGCTGGCCAACAACCGCATGGCGGCGGTGTTCAAGACGAAGGGCTATGACTATCGCTATGTCTTTGCGCTGGGCGCCGGCCATGTCGACAATCGCGTGGTGATGCAGACCTTGCCGTCGGCGCTGGAATGGCTGTGGCGCGACTATCCTCGATAAGACCGCTATTCAAAGACAAAGACAGGGAGAGAAGAATGATAAATCGCAAGCTGGCACTTTCGCTTCTGGCCGGCTCCATGCTAGCGGTGCTGCAGGCCGCGGCCCAGCCCGCACCCGATCCATCGCTGCCGAAATTCCCTACCCCGGCGCCCGCGACCAATGCCGAGACCAGCATCATCGGTCCCAACTATGCCGATGCGCCCGAATTCACCGTCAATCCGAATGTGCCGGAAGGCACGGTGCATGATTTCATCCTGTATTCCGAAGACAGCAAGATCTATCCGGGCATTGTGCGCATCGAGGGCGATCTGGCGAACAAGCGCGATGCTTACGGCAACCGCCTGCCGGCCCAGGCGGAGCAGCTGTCCAAGCCTGCCCGTTATGAACGCCATGTCTATGTCTATATCCCCAAGCAGGTCGGTCCCAATGCGCCCTTCATGGTGGTGCAGGACGGCCATGGCTACATCAACCGGCTGGCGCCGGTGCTGGACAATATGATCGCGGCGCGTCGCCTGCCGGCCATGATCATTATCGCGCCGGATTCCGGCGGCAGTGACGCACAGGGCTCCGAGCGCGGGCTGGAATACGACACGCTGTCGGATCGCTATTCCAATTGGGTGGAATCCGAACTGCTGCCGGCGGTGTCGAAGAATTACGGCGTGACGTTCACGTCCGATCCGGAAGGCCGCGCCACCATGGGCGGCTCGTCGGGCGCGGTCTGCGCCTGGACCATGGCCTGGTATCATCCCGAGCGCTTTCACAAGGTGTTGTCCTATTCGGGCACCTTTGTGAACCAGGCGTCGCCGGAGGATCTCAAGACGCCACGCGGCGGCTGGGAGTATCACGAGACCCTGGTCCCCAAGACGGCGAAGAAGCCGATCCGCATCTGGATGGAAGTGGGCGAGAAGGATCTGCACTTCGATGACCCGGAAAACACCTGGCACAACTGGCCGCTGGCCAATAACCGCATGGCGGCGGCGCTGAAGAAGAAGGGCTATGACTATCGCTATGTCTTCGCGCTGAACGCGCATCATGTCGACAATGCGGTGGTGCGCCAGACCCTGCCGGCGGCGCTGGAATGGCTGTGGCGGGACTATCCGAAATCCTAGGCAATTTCTTCGCTGGCGCAGCAGCCGAAGCGGCGGTTTGTCCTGAGTTTTGGGCAGTTTAGCCGCGTCTGGGCTTGTTGACAGCCGGGAGCGGAGGGGTGACGCTTGCCACCAAGATGGCGCTTTCGACCATCGCGAAGGGGACGGAAATGAAGCTTGCGCCTGTGTTTGTCTTGGCCGGATTGGCCGTCACGCCCGCTTTGGCGCAACTGGCGCCGCCGCCCCCCGCCCATCCCGAGCCTCCGGCTGCCATCAAGTTGATCGATCCCGGTCCGGCGGTGTCCGACTGGGCGTCCTACAGCTATGACCGCGAGCGCACCGGCTGGAATCGTGGTGAGACCATGCTTAGCCCCAAGAGTGTGGGCAAGATGAAGCTGTTGTGGAACACCGAGCTCACCGCCACGTCGCGGGCGCTGGTGTTGTCCACCCTGACCGCGCCTGTGGTCGCATCCGGCGTCAGCACATCCGATGGCATGAAGGATCTGGTGTTCAGCTTCGGCATCGATGATGTGCTGTCGGCGGTGGACGCCAACACCGGCAAACTGGTCTGGCAGAAAAACTTCCCCAATCCGCTGAAGCCGCTGCGCCCGCCCTCCATCAGCTGCTCCGACACCGAGCAGGCGACGCCCGCAATCGACAAGGCGCGTGGCGTGATCTACTTCACGGCCAGTGACGGCAAGTTGCGCGCAGCCCATCTCACCGACGGCAGCGAGGCGATGACGCCCACCGACATGGTGCAGCCCTTCAGCCGCAACTGGAGCCTCAATGTGGTGGACAATGTGGTCTACACCACCGCGGGCCGCGGCTGCGGCGGCGGCGCCACCCAGCCGATGGAATATGGCACCGTGGCGGCGGTGGATGTCTCCGATCCCACCCATCCCGCCTTGTCACGTTTCTATACCGGCAAGGGCCGTCCCGCCGGCCCCTGGGGCGCCACCGGCGTCGCCTGGGGTCCGCAGGGCGCCTATGTCACCACCGCCGACGGTCCCAACAATCCGGGCAGCGGCATCTATGGCGATATGGTGCTGGCGGTGCGTCCGCATGCCTGGGGCCTGAACGACAGCTTCACGCCGACCCATTGGCGCTATGTCAATGCGCGCGACCTGGACTTCGGTTCAGGCGGCCCGCTGCTCTTCACCTTCGGCAAGCGCAACATCGTTGCCACCGCGTCGAAGGAATCGGTGGTCTATCTGCTCGATGCCGACAATCTGGGCGGCGTCGATCATATGACCGCGCTCTATCAGTCGCCGCGCTGGGGCAACGACATCCAGGACTTCCAGGCGCAAGGCGTGTGGGGAAGCCTGGCCACGGCGCTCGACGACAAGGGCCAGCGCTGGATCTACACCCCGATGTGGGGCGCCCCCGCCAAGGCCGGACCGAAATTCCCCAACAGCTACGGCGATGTCACCAACGGCAGCGTCATGGCCTTCACCGTGGTGGACGACAACGGCAAGCCCAGCTTGCAGCCGCAATGGATGTCGCGCGATCTCAACATGGCCTCGCCGCCGGTGGTGGCGAACGGCATCGTCTATGCGCTGCAGACCGCCGAAAGCACCGTTCAGGTGCCCAAATCGATCTTCAACGCCGACGGCAGCCGCAAGCCTTTCAATCCGGACCAGAATGCCGAGAACCGGATCGTGATCCCGCACGCCACCATGACCCTGTTCGCCTTTGATGCCGCGACCGGCAAGGAATTGTGGTCCAGCAAGAAGGCGATGGACGGCAACACGGTCCATTTCACCCAGCCGGTGGTGGCGCTGGGCAAGCTGTTCGCGGTGGATCATGCCGGCCACCTGTGGGCGTTCGGTCTGAAAAACTAGCGTGTACTAGATATAGTATACAACTTGTGGTTATGGCCCGTCCGAACGCGATTGCCAAGCCATTAACCGGGGGCAAAGGGCTTTCCCTCTAGGGTTGCATTCTCCATTGGGGAGTGTGAGTAGCGTGGCGAAGCCCGGCCAGATGTCGCGTGCCCGTAAGGCCAGCCGCCTGCTGGCCCGCTACTGCGACACGTTCGGCGAGATGCAGCTGCGCAAATACACCGAGCGCGCCATCCGCGCCGCCCGCGCCGAAGCCGGAACTCAATCATCGCTCCAAGTCTGCCTTCCTCTCCATCATGAGCCATGAGCTGCGCACGCCGCTCAACGCCATCATCGGTTTCTCCGACCTGATCCGCACGCCGGGCGCCACCAGCAACGCCGAGGCGGCCGACTATGCCGGCCACATCGCCGATGCCGGGCGCCGGCTGTTGGGCGTGGTCTCCGACGTGATGGACATGTCCAAGCTGGAATCGGGCTCGCTGGCGCTCGATCTCCAGCCGGTGATGATGACCGAAATTCTGGAAATCGCGCTGGAAGATACCAGGCCCCTGTTCGACGCCAAGCAGCAGCCTGTGGACATGCGGCTGGAGCCGGGGCTTCCCGATGTCGATGGCGACGCCAAGCGCCTGCGCCAGCTCTTCGTCAACCTGCTTTCCAACGCCTGCAAATTCACCGCCGAAAGGGGCCGCATCCTGGTGATGGCGCGTGCGCTCAAGGACGGCAGTGTCACAGTGGCCATTGCCGACACCGGCGTCGGCATGACCCATGGACAGATCGTGATGGCGCTGAAGCCCTTTGCCCAGGTGCAGGGCCATCTCTCACGCACCCAGGAAGGCGCGGGCCTCGGCCTTCCGCTCGCCATGGGCATCGTCAAGCTGCATGGCGGCAGCCTGTTTCTCGACAGCCAGCCCGGCGCCGGCACCACCGCGGTGGTGACGCTTCGCGCCCAGGCGGCCTCGGCCACCAATCCCGCAAGCATCAGAAAAGTCGCATGACCCTGCATATCGAAAAGCACCCCGCCGCGCCGCCTTTCCGCGAACGCCGTGGACTTTCCGCCGCTGTTGGGCGACCGCGAAGCCATCATCCTGGGCCAGGGCGTCTCCATGCCCATGCGCGCGCGTTTTGACGAACTGGGCAAGCGCGGGGTGCCGCGCAACATGCATGTGGCCTTCTCCAAGGCCTGGAAGGCGCCCAATCTGGATCGCAATGGCCTCGAAGAACTTGTCGGCCGCTGGCGCAGAGCAGGTCGCGAACGCGGCTGAGCCGCGCTTATACTGACTGTGTGAGACCGCCCTTTCTTCTATTCGGCACGCCGCACCTGACGGCGCTGGCGCTGAGCCTGGCCCTGCCGCTGTTGATGGTGGTGCTGTTCCGGCATCTGCGCCTGCCCGTGGACAGGCTGGTGCGCTTTGGCCTCGCCGCCTTTCTTGTCATAGGCTGGATTTGCTGGCTGATCCTGTTTGCCGAACGCGGCTGGCTCAATCTGGGCAACGCGTTGCCGCTCAATCTCTGCGACTGGGCCCTGATTGCTCTGGTCACGGCACTTATGACCCGCAATCAGTTCGCCTATGAGCTGGGCTATTTCTGGGGTCTGGGCGGCACTCTGCAGGGCATGATCACGCCCGACGTGGCGTATGACTTTCCCGATCCCCAGTTCTTCTTCTTCTTCATCGAACATGGCGGCATCATCGCCGCACTTCTGTACCTGACCCTGGGCACGGGCCTGCGGCCAAGGCCACGAAGCTTGCCGCGCGTCGCTGCCGCCAGCCTGTTCTATGCCGGCGTAGCCGGCATCGCCGACTGGGCCTTGAGCACCAATTACGGCTTCCTGCGCGCCAAGCCGCCCGGCACCACGCTTCTCACCTTCATGTCACCTTGGCCCTGGTACATCCCCGAGCTGGTGGCGGCCGGCATTGTGTCTCTGCTGATCTATTACGTGCCGTTCGCTATGGCCGACTGGTCGCGGGCCAGGAGGTAGAAGGCGCAGTCGCGCGACTGCCCGCTGGCGATGGTCACCTGGCGCTGCTCCACCAGGACAAAGCCGTTCTTTTCCAGCACCCGGCTTGCTGCCCGGTTGTCCGCCTGTATCGCCGATGCCAGCCGTCTGAGGCCCAAGGGCCCCATGGCATGAGCGATCACTGCCGACACGGCTTCGCTGGCGAGCCCACAGCCCCAGCGGTCACGGCGGAACAGAAAGCCCAGCTCGGCCGCGCCATCCTGGATCAGGCTCAGATCCACGCTGCCGATGGCATCAGGCCCCTCCAGCACCGTCCAGTAGCGGCAGTGTCCGGCAGCCATCGCCGCCTGCTGTTCGGTGACCATCTCCTCGACCACCGCCAGCCTTGCGATGGGTGGCCGGCTCCAGAAGCGCATGGCGTCGGCGTCGTTCAGGATCCTGAACAGGTCGGGCGCGTCGCCCTCGGCTTGCGGCCTTAGCGTTAACCGCTGCGTTTTCAGGATCATGGTGAAAAACCGAGAGGCGGCCGGCTGCTTTCGCGCCGTAACCGCCTCTCACTGCCCCCTTCAAACAGGACCTTTGGACCGGACCCCAACCGGTGCCAAACGCTCGCGGGGTTTCCCCAAACCGTCCATCCGCAAGTGACGCTAACTGTGCCGGAGACGGGCTCGGGCGCAACGGTTTTGAGATGCTTTGAGATGCTTTGCGGCAGCCATGTGGACTTTCCGCAACATCAGTTACCGCATCAGGGCGTGCGGAAGTGCTTGGACAGCTTCAGGCCCTGGCGCTGATAGTTGGAACCTAGGCCCTCGCCATAACCTTCCGGGGGCGGATCAGTCAGGCGTTCGAACACCAGCCGGCCAATGATCTGGTCATGTTCCAGGATGAACGGAACCTCGCGCGAGCGCACTTCCAGCACGCCCCGCGCCGATGGCGGCCCGCCTGGCTCGTACCCGAAGCCGGGATCGAAGAAGCCGGCATAGTGAACACGGAACTCTCCCACCAGCGGGTTGAACGGCACCATTTCCGCGGCATGGTCGGGCGGGATCGCCACCCGCTCGCGGCTGACCAGGATGTAGAATTCGTCCGGGTCCAGCACCATGTCGCCGCGGGCGTTGGCCTCGATCGGCTCCCAATAATCGGCCGGATCGAGCGCACCCACCCTGTCCACGTCGATCAGGCCAGTGTGCTTTTTCGCACGGAAGCCGATGCGCTTGCCCCCACTTCCAGGATTAAAGTCGGCGCTGCCTCTCAGGTCGATGGAAAGTGCCAGCCCGTCATCGATATTTGGCTCGCCATCTACCAGCGGAGATTGTTCATGCAGGCGGCGCAGCTGGGTGTCGCTGAAGCTGGGCGAGCCGTGGCGGATGCGCAGCTGGTTCAGCCGCGAGCCCTTGCGCACCAGGACCGGGAAGGTCTGCGGACAGATCTCGGCATAAAGCGGCCCGCGATAGCCCGCTTCGACCCGATCAAAGGACGGCGCGTAATCAGTGATCAGGCGGGTAAAGACGTCGATGCGGCCGGTGGAACTCTTCGGGTTGGCGCCGCCGGAAATGCGCGGCGAGAAAGCGGCGCGTTCCAGCAGCGGCACGATATAGACACAGCCCGCTTCCAGCACCGCACCTTCGCTGAGATCGATTTCATGCATGAGGACGGTCTTGAGCTTGTCTTCGACGGTGGCGGCGGGGCCGGGCAGGAAGCTGGCGCGCACCCGGTAGGCAACCGGCCCCAATCGCAGGTCGATGCTGGCCGGTTGAATCTGGCCCCTGGCGAAAGGCTCGCTGGCCGTGACCTCGCGGCCCTGATCCAGCAGGCGCTTGAGCACATGGCTGGGCAGGATGCCGGTGGAAAAGCGGCCATAGCTTTCTTCGGCGGGATGCAGGGTTTCCAAGGTCGCGGCCATCAGCCAGTTATAAGGGGGGCGGGTGCGTGGGTCACGGCTTCCTGTCCCAAGAATGCCCGGATATCCCCAATCGCCTCGGCCACGCCGCAGCGTTTGACCGGGGCTTTGTCCGGAAAAGCCGTCAGCAACCGGCTGGGAGTGGCGCCTTCCAGGATGACAAAGCAGCCTTTGTCTTCCGGTCCCCGGATCAGCCGCCCGAAAGCCTGTTTCAGTCTGAAGCGGGTGATCAGGTCGTCATAGCCCTTGCCGAACTTGGCCCGCCTGGCCTTGTGCAGGATGGTCGGCTTCGGCCAGGGCACCTTGTCGAACACCACCAGCCGCAAGCTGCGCCCCGGCACGTCGACGCCGTCCCTTAGAGCATCGGTGCCGAGCAGGCAGGCATTTTCCTCGGCGCGGAACAGATCGACCAGCGCGCCGGTGTCGAGCCGGTCGATATGCTGGGCGTAGAGCGCAAGGCCGGCTTGCGCCAGCGGTTCGGCGATGCGGCTTCCTACTTCGCGAAGCGCGCGCACGGCGGTGAACAGACCCAGCGCGCCCCCGCCCGAAGCCAGGAACAGTTCGCGGTACGCCGCCGCCAGCGCATCGGGATCGCGCCTGGGCATGTCCTTGACCACAAAGATGCGCGCCTGATCTTCGTAAGCGAAAGGTGAGCCGAAATGGGCGCGCCGCGCCGGCTGGGCTAGATGGCCCGCGCCGGTGCGCACCTCCGCGCTCGCCCAATGATCGTCGGCATCGCTGCCGCTGTCGCGCAAGGTGGCCGAAGTGATCAGCGCGCCATGCGCCGGCTCCAGCACCGCAACCGCCAGCGGCTTGGTGGGATCGACCCAGTGCCGTTCCAGTCCCACATCGGCATCGCGTCCGTCCTCGCGGCTGATCGCGAACCAGTCCACGAATTCGTCGGCGACTTCGCCATTCTCCAGACTGTCGAGCATCTGGATCCAGGCCGGCAGGATGGTCTTGGCGCGGCGTTCCAGCCCGCGCGCCGCCGCGTCCAGCCGCCCCCGAGTATAAGGTTCAAGCGTCGCGGTCTTGTCATTCATAGTCTTGCGCAACTGGCGCGCAAGACCGTTCAGCGGATCGGCGATGCGTTTCAACCCGCGCGAAATCCCGCGCACGGCTTCGAGCAGCTCCGCAGCCATCGGATGCGGCTCGGCTTCCAGCGAATAGAAGGCATCGGCGTCCTGGCTGCGGGCGCGCACGTGGCTGTAGGCAGCCGCGAGGAAGACTTCCCCCGGCCCGCGCGGGTTTGAGCCCAGCCGTGTGGTCCAGCCCTCGCCGGCCAAGGCGTTGGCGGCCTGCACCGCCTCTTCCAGCAGGCGTTGGGCTTTTTCATCATCGGCGATCAGGTCTTTCAGCCGTTCTTCCAGACCGCGGGCGCGGCTGCGAGCGCGTCCCTCGGGCCCGCGGATCCAGCGGCGCAGCTCCGCCATTTCGCGGCCGGACAGAAGTGCGGAGAAGCCGCTGTCGGCGGCGTCGAACAGATGATGGCCTTCATCAAAGACATAGCGCACACGGTGTTCGCTGGGCGTGTCGGTGGTCTCGTCCGTACCCAGCCAGTCGCGCGACGCGTGATCCTGGGAGGCTTGCGCGATCACCAGTGCATGATTGGCCACCACGATATCGGCGTGGCGGGCGCGGCGCACGGCGCGCTCGATGAAACAGATGCGAAAATGCGGGCAGGCGGCATAGATGCATTCGCCGCGCCGGTCGGTGACGGTGGACAGCGGCAGGTGCGCCGCCAGAAACGCCGGAAAGCCCACGCCCGACAAATCGCCGTCGGTGTGTGAGGAAATCCAGCGCGCGATCAGGCCCAAGGCGATGGCGCGCTGACCGGGCGCCAGCGCGGTGCGCTTGGCGGTTTCCTCGAAATTCAGCAGGCAGAGATAGTTTTCGCGGCCCTTGCGCACCACGGCTTTCTCGGCGCGCTCGACCGGATCGGGCCACAGATGCGCGATCTCCTGCACGATCTGGCGCTGCAGATTGCGGGTATAGGTGGAAATCCAAAGACCCGGCCCGTTCTTCTCCGCCCAGATGCTGGCGGGCGCCAGATACCCCAGCGTCTTGCCGGTGCCGGTGCCCGCCTCCACCAGCGCCACGCGTGGTGCGCCCGCCTGTTCGCGCGGCCCAAAGGCGTAGGTGGCGGCGTCGGCGTAAGCGCCCTGTTCGGGGCGCAGCACCCCGACCATCTCGGCCAGACGGGCGCGGGCTTCCGCCGTTTCCACCGGCAGCGAGCCCGGCTGGCCCACCGCGGCTTCGTCTTCCCATTGCGGCAGGCCGCGCCAGGCTTCCAGCCCGGCGATGGGCGAACCGTGCGGCGCCTCGCCCACGACCCCTTTCAATAGCGGCGCCCAGCGCCAGCCTGATCGTTCGAGCGTGCCAACCAGCGGCGCGAGATGGGCGCGCACATCGGGCGGCCAGTTGGCCACTTCCGCCAGCAGCGTGCGCGCGATGGCGTGAAGCGCGCGGGCGAATTCTTCGGCTGTGTGCGGCACAGAAAGTCCCAGTGCGCGCGCCAGCCCCAGCGCGCTGGGCACAAAGGGCATGCCCGGGCGCACAAAGGCGAACAGCTCCAGCACATCGAACAACATGACGGGCGCGCGCACGCCCAGCCGTCCGCCGACAAAGGCGGAATGCGCCACCAGCACGTCGCCGGCTTCGAACAGCGGACGCGCATCGTGCAGGCCAATGCGTTCGGCCTGGCCATCGGCGCGCGCGATTGCGGCGCCCGGCGGCGCGGGAACCAGGGCTATCAGATGGGAAAGCGATTCCATGGGCGCGCGATCATGGTCTGCGCGCTTTCAAAAGCGTAGCTATTTTTATGCGACGTCCGGATAAAGCTGGATCAGCGCGGCCCGCGCCCGCATATGTTCGCCCACGACCATCTGGGCGGCATTGTTGAGTTCGTGGCGGTCTTCGCCGTCACGCGCGGCCTGCGCGAAATGCCGCGCGGCCTGGGTGATGGCGGCAAGGCCCAATCCGCCGGCCGCGCCGACAATGTCCTGGGCCAGGCGCGCGGCATCATCCCATTTCTCTTCGGCGGAGGCTTGCGCCAGCGCATTGGTCAGCTGCTCGGCGGTGACGATGTAGCATTGCAGGATTTCCATCAGCGTCTTGATGCCGACGGATTTCTCCAGGCTGCTGAAGGCGACCGGATCGATGGCCGCGGTGATTTCCGGTTCGCCGGATGCGCCTTCATCATCCCGCGGCAGGCGGACCTCTTCGATGGTGCGGTAAAGCTGGGAGGCTTCAACCGGCCAGCGCAGCACGCTGTCGGTGGCGGCCGGCGCGCGGTCGCCGTGCAACAACACCGCGATCAGGGGCGCCTTGGCGCCGGGCGCCGCCGCCAGCATGTCGGCATCGCTGGCGCAGGCAATGATGGCGTCGAAATGCTCCCTGCCGGCGCGTTCCACCGCGTCAGCCATGCTATCGGCCCGGATCACGCGATTGCCGAACGGTTCCAGCATGTCGCACAGCGTGTCGCCGATTGCGGGCGTGCGCAGGACCATCAACAGCGACAGTCCGGCTGGGGCGGGATGTTCGCCTTCCATCTCGGTGCGCTGGGCGTGGCCGTGAGCCTGGCTTTGGGCCGAGCCCGACACAGGCACGGTGAAGAAAAACTGCGCGCCCTCGCCGGGCTTGCTGGTAAAGCCGATTGTGCCGCCCGCCTGTTCGATCACCCGCTTGGCGACCGCCAGGCCCAGGCCCGCGCCCTGTTCGCGCCGCGCATAGGAGGAATCGCCCAGCGAAAAGGGCTTGAACAGCATATGCGCCACTTCCGGGGCTACGCCATGGCCGGTGTCGCTGACGGTGAAGCGCGCCGACTGACCGTCCTCGGTGACATCGACGCGAATATCGACTAGCCCATGCTCGGTGAATTTCAGGGCATTGTCCGTGAGCTTGAGCAGCACCTGGCGCACCTTGCGCGGATCGGCCGCCACCCACGGCAAGCCCGACGCCGCGCTCAAGGTCAGGTGCAGGCGCTTTTCCCACGCGCGCGGCTGGCACAACCGCACCACGGCGCGGGCGGCCTGCAACGGATCGCAATCCTCGTCTTCCAGCTGGCCGGTATCGTCGCGCGTCAAGGTGATCACATCGTCGATGAGGGTCTGCAAGCCCCGCCCCGCCTGCAGCATCACCTTGACATGGTCGGCCTGCTGCTTGGGCAATTCGGCGCGCTCCAGCAGCTGCGCCATGCCGAGCAGCGCGTTCAGGGGCGTGCGCAACTCGTGGCTGATATTGGCGATGAAGGCGGATTTGGCCATGGCGCTGGTTTGCGCTTCGTCGCGCGCCGACAGGGCCTCGACTTTTTCGCGCTGCAGCCGGATCACCAGCTGGCCGTTTTCGTTGCGCAGATGAACACTCTCGTCCAGCAGGCGCGCCATGCCCTGGCAGTAGCTGATCAGCACGCCGGCAAACAGCACGATCAGAACCGCGGTGCAGTCGACGTAAAGCCCGCCCTGCAGAAGCAAAAGCGCGACCAACGGGGTCAGCGCGAAGAGCGTGTGCGCCAGATAGGCGGGGCGGTGCGCCGAACGGGCGATGAATTCCGTCGCGGTCATGCCCAGGAAGGCCAGCGCCAGATAGGCCTGGGCGGGAAAGGAATTGGGCACAAACCAGAACAGCGCGGCCACGCCCCAGCTGGCGCCGGAAATGGCCGACACGAAAGTGTAGCGCCGCGCCCAGAAATGCGGGTCGCTGCCGGGCTCGCGGTTCTTGTAGGCGGTGGTGAGCTGCTCGGCGGCGATCACCACGCCCAGCTGGATCAACAGCGGCATCAGCACCAGAACGCCCGGCGCATGGCCGGCGATCACGGTGGCGGGAACGCACAGGACAGCGAAGGGCAGGGAGAGATAGTGGCGGCCGAGCGCGTACAGAATATCGATGCGGCCGGCGAATACCGAGGCCGCGTCCCTGTCTTCAGGCGAAATGTCCTCGGTCATTGCGCAAATCCTTGGCCCAGCTTAACTTTCGCGCCCTTTCGAAACGCTTAAGTCTTGGCTAACAAAGAGTGAATTTTGCCGTGAATCCACTGTCCCGACAGGCGCTTGCCGCCAAAGCATGGCCCTTTGAAGAGGCCAGAAAGCTGCTTGCCCGCCTGGAAGCCCGCCAGAAGGCCGGCCAGACCATCAAAGGCGTGCTGTTTGAGACCGGTTATGGCCCCTCCGGCCTTCCCCATATCGGCACCTTTGGCGAGGTCGCCCGCACCAGCTGGGTGCGCCATGCCTTCGAGACCATCAGCGACATTCCCACCCACCTGATCGCCTTTTCCGACGACATGGATGGGTTGCGCAAAGTGCCGGAAAACCTGCCCCAGCGCGAGATGCTGGCCGCCAATCTGGGCAAGCCGCTGACCTCGATCCCCGATCCCTTCGGCAGCCATGACAGCTTTGGGGCTCACATGAACGCGCGGCTGAAAAGCTTCCTGGATCATTTCGGCTTTCGCTACGAATTCTATTCCTCGACCGCGACCTACAAGGCGGGCCGTTTTGACGAAGCGCTGCTGCGCATTCTGGCCAACTACGACAAGGTGATGGCGGTGATGCTGCCGACCCTGAGCGAGGAGCGGCAGCAGACCTATTCGCCTTTCCTGCCGGTCAGCCCGCGCTCAGGAAAAGTGCTGCTGGCCAAGGTGGTGGCCCATGACGTGGCCAGGGGCACCATCACCTATGTCGAGGAAGACGGCAGCGAGCAAACCGTGCCGGTGACCGGCGGCCACTGCAAGCTGCAATGGAAACCCGACATGGGCATGCGCTGGGCGGCGCTGGGCGTGGACTATGAGATGTATGGCAAGGACCATCTCACCAGCGCCACGCTGTATGACGCGATCTGCAGAATCGCGGGCGGCACACCGCCGCAGCAGTACATGTTCGAGCTGTTCCTGGACGACAAGGGCGAGAAGATCTCCAAGTCTAAGGGCAATGGCATCACCATCGAGCAATGGCTGACCTATGGCTCGCCGGAAAGCCTGGCGCTGTTCATGTTCCAGAAGCCGCGCACGGCCAAGCGGCTTTTCTTCGACGTGATCCCCAAGGCGGTCGATGAATATATCGCCCATCTGGAGAACTATCACGCAGCCGATACCACCGACGAACAGCGGCTGGAAAATCCGGTGTGGCACATTCACGGCGGACAAGTGCCGCAGGAGCGTTATCCGGTCAGCTTCGCGCTTCTGCTCAATCTGGTTTTGGCCTCCAATGCGAACAACCGCGAGGTTTTGTGGGGCTTCATCCGCGCCTATTCGCCCGAGCCCGTATCGCCGCAGATCAATCCGGGCCTCGACCGGCTGGTGGACTTCGCGCTGCGCTACTATGAGGATTTCGTGCGGCCCACGAAAGTTTTCCGCGCCGCCAGCGACAAGGAGCGCGCCGCGCTGGAGGATCTCGCCGCGCGGCTCGAGGCGCTGGGCGATACGCGCGACGGCAAGGCCGTGCAGGACGTGATCTATGAGGTGGGCAAGGCGCATGGCTTTGAACCGCTGCGCGCCTGGTTCGGGGCGCTGTACGAAGTGCTGCTGGGCCAGACCCAGGGACCGCGCTTCGGCTCCTTCGCCGCTTTGTTCGGATTGCCGCAGACGGTGGCGATGATCCGCGCCGCGCTGGCCGGCGAATTCCTGACATGAGAGCGGCGCTCGCCCTGTTGCTGCTGCTGGTGCCTGCGGCAGCCCAGGCCGCGACAACCGACGATATTTTCGCGCTCTACGCCAAGGGCGATTACGAACAGTCCGCCCAGGCGGGCGAGGCGTCGCACACTGGCGCAGGGCTCGCGATCGCCGCGCGCGCCGTCCTGGCCGATGACGTGTTGCGCGAAGTGCCCTGCATGCCGTGCCTGGAGCGGGCCGAAAAGCTGGCGCGCGCGGCACTCGCGGTCGATCCGCATCAGGCGTTCGGCCATGTCTGGCTCGCGGTGGCGCTGGGCTATGAGGCGCGCGTGATTGGCATCGTGAGAGCGCGGCTCAAGGATTCGCCGGCCCAATCACGCGCCGCGCTGGACGCGGCCGTGGCCGAGGATCCGAAAAACGCTTACGCGGTGTCGGCGCTCGGTGGCTGGCATATCGAGGTCGTGCGCGGCGGCGGCGCCACCCTGGCGCGGTTCCTCTACGGCGCGAGCGAAAGCGAAGCGCTGAGCCTGTTCGACCGCGCGGCGCGACTGGCGCCGGGCAATGTTGCCGTGCGCTACCAGATCGCCTTGTCGCTGGCGGGCTTCGATGCGGAGAAATATCGTGGCCGCATCATGACGGAGCTGAAAGCCGCGGTGTCGGACACGGCGGAAACGGCGTACGAAAAGAAAATCCAGGGCCGGGCGCAGGAACTGCTTGGCCTGTTTGCGCCCACCCCCCATGATGGCTTCGACGCCCTGGTTCGCAAGTATCAGGGCTTTCCCTGACGGGAGCCAAAGGTTGCGCAAGAGCGTTGTTTTCATCTTGCTGCTGTGCCTGGCGATGGCGGGATGCTGGCAATCCAGGAACCGCCCCTATCGCAACGACATGTCGCTGCAGCCCTTCGCGGCCGGCACGGTCACCGCCGTCAGCCATGACGGCAGGATAGCGCATTATGCGCTGCGCAGAATCGCCCGCGGCCGCTACCGCCTCACCCTGACCGACCGCGGACAGGACTTCGGCCAGGGCTTCGAGCTCGGCTTCTTTCCGCTGCCGGGTGCACCCGCGCATGTGCTGGTGCTGCAGATGGCGATGCTGAACTTCCACACCGGCGATGACAGCCTGCGCTATTACGGGCTGCTGGTGGTGACCGGCCAGAGGAGTGCCCAGGAGATCGATCCGGATTGCAACAGGGATGCCCGCAAGGCGCACGTCCCTTCCGCTTACAGGAAGATCACGGACATGTGCTCTTTCCCCGACCGTGCCGCGCTGGAAAAATCGCTGCTGGCCTTGTGGAAGAGCGGCAAGAAGCCCGACACCAGCTTGAGCCTCGTGCCCGCTATTGGCTCGCCCAGATGATGCGATGAGCGAAGGCGATTTCGCCCAGTGCGAAATTGCGGTCGTCGAAGGCCGGATTGAAGCTCTTGAGTTCGATGCGCTGGGCGGTCATGCGGCCCAGCTGCTTGGCCATCACTTCGCCGGCATGGGTCTTGACCACCACCCGGTCGCCGCGGCGCAGGCTGCCTTGCGGCGACACCAGGATGCGGTCGCCGTCGCGATAGACCGGCAGCATGGAATCGCCGGTGATCTCCAGCGCGTAGCAATGCGCGTCGGCGATTTCGGGAAAGGCGATGTCTTCCCAGCCCGAGCCGGCGGGAAAGCCGGCATCGTCGAAAAAGCCGGATGTGCCTGCCTGGGCCATGCCGATCAGGGGCACCATGCGCGCCCGCACCACGCCCTTGTCGGCGACCAGGGCGACGAATTCCTCCAGTTCCGAGCCGGTGGCCGACAGCACCTTGGCCAGGCTTTCGGTCGAGGGCCAGCGCAGCTTTCCATTGGCCGCGCCACGCTTGCTCTTGTTAAAAGTGGTGGGGTCCAGACCCGCAAGCTTGGCCAGGCCGGAAGGCGACATGCCATGCCGGGCGGCGAGGGCGTCGATGGCGCGCCAGATCTGGGAATGCGTCAACATGATAGGAAACAAACCGGAGAATACGGTTATATTCCTATAACAGGGGCGGAGGAAGCAAGGCCGTGACCATCTCCGATATCGGCGCCGCATGGCTGAGGCGCCTGCCGGCCGAAAGCGCCCACCGCGCCACCT
>Ga0182024_10001303_pt1 | contig 64587 bp, 55 predicted proteins | sample P32metaG_FD_120480 | JGI IMG/M metagenome (GOLD analysis project Ga0182024, IMG submission 120480) | Permafrost microbial communities from Stordalen Mire, Sweden - P3-2 metaG (Illumina Assembly) | ecosystem: Environmental > Terrestrial > Soil > Wetlands > Permafrost | place: Sweden: Stordalen... | reverse complement strand
CTTAACCGCACCGAGCGCCGCGGCGGCTGCTGCAGCTTCGGCGGCGTCTTGCTGCGTGCTACTGCGGCCTTCGATCAAGCCTTCCTTCAACTCCGCTGATTTGACGCTGTGGTCGCCGGGCACGCCGGAAACTTCTGCGACGATGGGCAATTTGCCAAAGCGCGTGTGAATATAATCAAACGTCAGCAAAATTTTGGCGCGGCCCGCCATTCCCGCGGACTCCACGCGCGTTACGCGGCCTTCGATTGCCGCGCCCGCCGGAAGATAGATGCCGCTGCCCGCTTCGAGCGGCTCCAGCGTGGTCACCCGAATGCGCTTATTTTCTTCCATGCCTTTAGAGGACAAGTCGTCTTCGAGGCTGACGAGGAATTTCGTGCCCGGCGCAACAGCATACGCCTCGGCGGCAACTCCGGGTTGCCGTCGGCCGTCCGCTTTGTGGAGCAAGTGTCCGTCGTCTGCCGGGTTTTCCGAGCTATTTTGTGTGGCGTTGCCGTTGCTATTGTCAGATTGCGAATGCCCGACGCCATCGTGGCGGGACGTCGCGTCAGCGGTATAGGCGGGCGCAGACGATTGCGGCTTGGCGGATAAGCGTGAAACGTTGACGGCCACGAAGACGGCCAGAACGGCTAATGCGGAAAGTGTACGGCGTTGGAAGTTGGACATGTTCCCCCTCAGGCGAAGCGAGTGCTTTGAATGCACATTGCCGTCCAACCCGGAAAGTGGCGTAGGGTTTCGCGCTGGTGATTGCACAGCAGTTAAATCGTTGGGATGGGAGCTTTCAGGAATTTCCAAGAGCGCTGTCAGGGAAAGGCGGCAGAGCACTGTCAGAAATTCCTGACACGCAAACGGACAGCATCATTCGGACCGCTTAGCAAGAAATTCGCGGACTCGCAGCAGAACTTCGGCGTACATCTCCGCAGTGACTTTTCCGGTCTGCGTGTTTTGCTGGCTGGGATGATATACGCCGAACATGCACGGCCAGTCCGCGGGCAGATTGGCGACCGCACCGTGGGCAAATTGATAAGCCGCACGGGAGGGAATCGCGCCCCGTTGCTTCAAGAGTTCTAGATACGCGTCCCAGGCAATTTTACCGAGGGCCAGCAGCGCGGTCGGTCGCAGAATCTGCAGTTCGCGCTCCAGATAATTTCGGCAATTTAGGATTTCCTGGGGCAGCGGCTTATTGTCCGGAGGAGCGCAGCGGCAGGTGGCGGCGATGCGCACATTCGTGAGGCGCAGTCCATCCTCGCGATGCCGCGAAACCGGCTGATTCGCGAATCCTGCGAGGTGCAGCGCAGCAAACAAAAAATCGCCAGAGCGATCGCCGGTAAACATGCGGCCGGTGCGATTCGAGCCGTGCGCGCCGGGCGCCAAGCCCAGAATAAAGAGCTTGGCGTGAGGATCGCCAAATCCCGGTACGGGTTTGCCCCAGTATTCCCACTCACGAAAGGCGCGGCGCTTTTCTCTCGCCACTTTTTCGCGGTACGCAACCAGCCGCGGACATTTTCGGCAGGCAACAATTTCGCTGTCCAGCGCATGCAAAGCAGCTACTGGAGCCGGTGAAATCGCAGCTACGGCGCGAGGAGACAAAGGCAGAATTTTTGTCACTTCACAAAGCCTCACCGCAAGAGAGCGAGCACTTCGTCATGCACCAACCCGTTGGTGCTCACCAAGGCGTGCGTGTAAATGCTGCGCACGCCCTGCAGGTTGGTGGAGCGGCCGCCGGCTTCTTCCACGATGATGCCGAGCGGCGCCAAATCCCAGGGCATGGAAGTGAGGTCGACGGCAACTTCGATGGAGCCTTCAGCGACCAGCATGTGCTGCCAATATCCGCCCAAGGCGCGGCCGTTGCGCGCCGCGTCCACCAGGCGGCGGATTTTATCGCGCATCACGGAAGTTTTCTTGGGGCCCGTGCCGGTGGTGAAAACCATGGACGCGCTCAACGTGGCAACTTTGGAGACGTGGATTTCTTTTCCGTTGCGATACGCGCCTTGCCCGCGATAAGCCCACCAGCGCGTGCTGAGCGCTGGAGCGCTGGCCATGCCCGCTACAATTTCGCCATCCTTTTCGATGGCCAGAAGCGTGCCAAAGGTGGGAATGCCGCGCGAAAATTCTTCCGTGCCGTCGATAGGATCGATGATCAGGCGTGCGCGTCCGGAATTGCTGGCCGCTGAAGCGTCCCGGCCGCCCATTTCCTCGCCGAGCACGTCCAGCGGCAAGCCAGAACTCTTCACTTTGGCGCGGGCCATTTCTTCCACCGCACGATCCGCTTGCGTTACCGGAGAGCCGTCGCCTTTGCGGTCGACATGCACGTCGCTGGTGCGAAAATAGCGCATGGCGATAACGTCCGCTTCGCGCGCGATGTTGTCCAGCAATGTTCCATACTCTTCCCGAAATCCCATTCGCCGTCCTCTGCTCTTAAAGAGCGTTGCATCTTAAATTCCTGCGTGAACTATTCAGCGCAAACCCGCTCGCCATTGGATGATTGCGGCGCAGCGCCCGATACAAGTACCGCCCGGCCAGCTATTTGACACGCTTCCCGCACACTCCTAGCATACAAACTATCTATCGTGGCCACCTATCTGCCAAGTGGAACAGTGCTGGACCGCATTCTGGAAGCGCGCCGCGCGGACGTCGCGCACCGCAAGAGCGTGCTGCCAGAGGCCGTGCTGAAGTATGGCGCCAAGGCGGCGACTCCGTTGCGCGATTTTTCCGCGGCGCTTTCGCGGCCCGGTCTTAATATTATCGCGGAATTGAAACCGGCATCGCCTTCGCGTGGCGTTTTGCGCGAGCCGTTTGAGGCGGTCGCGCTGGCTGGCGACTTGCAGGCCGCTGGAGCGGCGGCGCTTTCGGTGCTGACGGAGTGCGAATTTTTTCGCGGCTCGCTGAAAAATCTTCGCGACGCGCGCAAAGCCGTGGCGCTTCCCGCGCTTCGCAAGGATTTTATCTTCGACCCATGGCAAGTGTGGGAAACGCGCGCGAATGATGCGGATAGTTTTTTGCTGATCGTCGCCGCGCTGCCGGATGGTTTGTTGCGCGATTTGCTGCACCTAGGGCGCGAGATGGGCATGGAAGCCGTCGTGGAAGTGCACACCGCGGAGGAACTGGACCGCGCGCTGGCCGGCGAAGCGCACATCATCGGCGTGAACAATCGTGATCTGAAAACGCTGACCGTGCGCTTGGAAACCTCATTTGAATTGATCGACCGTATCCCGGAGACGTGCATTGCGGTGAGCGAATCTGGGCTGCGCACGAATGACGATCTTCGCAAACTGCGCACCGCGGGATTCGACGCGTTTCTGATCGGCGAACAATTAATGCTCGCGCCGGAGCCGGGAGCGGCGCTTGAAACACTGCTCACTTTTGCGAATCCGGCGATCTGAATATGGTGCTCGTCAAAATTTGCGGAATCACCAATGCTGCCGACGCCCGGGCTGCTTGCGAAGCAGGAGCAAATTCGCTGGGCTTTAACTTTCATCCCAAGAGTCCGCGGTTTATTGCCAAAGCCGACGCCGCAAAGATCCGCACGCAACTGCCGAACGAAGTTGAAGCGATCGGAGTGTTCGTGAATCTTCCCGCGGCGGAAATCGCGGAGTTGCACCGGGAGTTGCGATTCAACGCCGTGCAACTGCATGGCGACGAATCGCCGGAAACGGTGTCTGACCTCGCGCGTGCGCTTAAAGTGATCAAAGCATTTCGCGTGGACAAGAATTTCCCGATGGAAAAGTTCGCTGCGTATCTTGAAGCGAGCGCGTTTTTGCTGGACGCCGCGGAGTCAGGCCAATTTGGCGGCACCGGACAGACGACCGACTGGGAAGTGGCCCGCCAGGCGGCTGCCGCGCACCGTATCATTTTGGCGGGCGGATTAACCGTCGAAAACGTCGGGAATGCTATTCGCATCGTGCGCCCCTATGGAGTTGACGTCGCCAGCGGCGTCGAAAATAAGCCCGGGCGCAAAGACCACGGACGCGTACGCGAATTTATTCAAGAAGTGCGTCGCGCGGAAAAAGAACTGCAGCAGACGCAGCCGGCCGAAGAATCGCCGGAAGTGTCGCCGGACGCACTACCGCAAACTTTGCGAGAGAAGAGCACCACTTCATGAGCTCCATTCTGCAAATTCCGGCCAGCGCGCCGGGCCGCTTCGGCCCCTACGGCGGGCGCTACGTTCCCGAAACGCTGATGGTGCCGCTGCTCGAACTCGAGCGTGCCTATGAAATCGCAAAGACCGATCCGGCATTTCAACAACAATTCGCGGACTTACTGAAAGATTTCGCCGGCCGTCCCACGCCGCTGCAATTCGCGTCGCGCTTGACCGCGCAACTTGGCGGTCCGCGCATTTATCTGAAGCGCGAAGATTTGCTGCACACTGGCGCGCACAAAATAAATAACGCCATTGGTCAAGGCTTACTCGCGGTGAAGATGGGCAAACCGCGCATCGTCGCGGAAACGGGCGCCGGCCAGCACGGCGTGGCTTCGGCGACGGTTGCCGCGCACCTGGGACTCGAATGCGTCGTGTACATGGGCACGGAAGACATGGCGCGGCAAGCTTTGAACGTCGCACGCATGCGCATGCTCGGTACCACTGTCGTCGGCGTCGACTCCGGCAGCCGCACGCTGAAAGAAGCGATCAACGAAGCCATGCGCGATTGGGTCACCAACGTGCGTAACACTCATTACCTGCTCGGCTCCGTTCTCGGCGCACATCCTTATCCCACGATGGTGCGCGATTTTCAGTCGGTGATTGGCAGAGAAGCGCGCGAACAAATTTTGCTCGCGGAAAAACGCCTGCCAACGCATCTTTTCGCGTGCGTGGGCGGCGGCTCCAATGCTATTGGGCTTTTCCATAGTTTTCTGCGCGATAGCGAAGTAAAAATGGTGGGGATTGAAGCCGGCGGCCGCGGCACCGAACTTGGCGAACATGCTGCGCGTCTCGGCGCAGCGCAAGGCTTTACTGGCGCGCGCCCCGGCGTGCTGCAGGGCACTTATACTTACGTCTTGCAAAATGTCGACGGCCAAATCGCCAGCACGCATTCCATCAGCGCGGGCCTCGACTATCCCGCCATCGGCCCCGAGCACGCCTGGCTTGCCGACGAAAAGCGCGCTTCCTACGCCGCGGTGTCCGACGACGCAGCTTTGGCAGCCGCAAAATTACTGGCGCGCATCGAGGGCATCATTCCCGCGCTCGAATCCGCCCACGCGCTCGCCGGCCTCATAGATCGCACCCCGCAAATGACCAAAGACGACCTGGTGATCCTGAATGTTTCCGGCCGCGGCGACAAGGACATGGACACTTACACCCGCCTGCTCTAATCTTTGGCAAAACAAATGACTGCCGCGCCTCACAATTCGACTCGTATCTCCCGACGTTTCGCGGAACTGCGCGCGTCTGGCGAACTCGGCATCGTGGCGTTCCTCACCGCCGGTGATCCGTCGCTCGACGCTTCACTGAAATATGTTCTCGCGCTGGCTGGAGCTGGCGCCGACGTCATCGAACTCGGCGTGCCGTTTAGCGATCCACTTGCGGACGGCCCTACCATTCAGCGGGCCAGCGAACGCGCCCTTGCCGCGGGTGCTACCTTGCAAGGCGTTATTGACCTCGTCGCGCGCATTCGCAGATCTTCCCAAGTCCCGCTAGTCCTATTCAGTTACTACAATCCCATCCTGCAGATGGGTGTGGAAAAATTTGCCGCCGCCAGCTCTGCGGCTGGCGCCGATGGCGTCCTGGTCACCGACCTGACGCCCGAAGAATCCGCCAATTATCGCGCTGTTCTCGCGCAACATCATCTCGAGACAATTTTTCTGGCAGCTCCCACTTCGGACGCGGAACGTCTCGTGAAAATCGCCGCCGTCTCTACCGGCTTCCTCTATATTGTTTCGCGCACTGGCGTGACCGGCGCGCAAGCAACCATGCCAGACGATTTGCCTGCGCTGTTGCGTCGCGTCCGCAGCATAACCGCGCTGCCGCTGGCCGTCGGTTTCGGCATCTCGCAGCCCGGTCACGTCTCCATGCTCGGCGGACTCGCCGACGCCGCCGTCGTGGGCTCGGCGTTAGTCTCTGAAATTGCGCACGCAAAGTCTCCAGATGCAGCTGCAGCTGCTCTCAGCACACGCATGCGCGCTTTGAAAGACGCGGCACGTAGCGGACTTTCCCGGCGCGTCGCGCCGACCGAGGTCGCGCCATGAACCTCAACGACTGGCGACGCCGCATTGACGAGATCGACAGCAAGCTGGTCGAACTACTGAATGCACGCTCGCGTTGTGCGCTGGAAATTGGAAAGTTGAAACAAGCAGCGAAACTGCCGCTGTATCAACCGGACCGCGAAAAGGAAGTATTGCAAAATGCCGAACGCGCCAATCCCGGTCCGCTTTCTAACGCCGCTATTCGCCGGCTTTTCGAGCGTATCATCGACGAAGCCCGCGCCGCCGAACGCGACGCCATGCACAACGACGCCGCGAAGGAAGAAGATGTCTGACAAAATTTTGTAGTGGCCGATCTGCAGATCGGCACGGGTTTTCTTAAGTTTTTCAGGACTCTGAATTGTTCGTATCAGTGCCGTTCGGGCGCCACCATCGAATCGAAAGGGAAGCACTCAGCCAATGGTCATCGTAATGCAAGAAGGCGCGACCGACGCGCAAATCCAGCAAGTTATCGACCGCCTGATCGGCAGCGGGTTCAACGTCCATCGCTCGACTGGCGAGTCGCACACCGTTCTCGGCGCGGTCGGCGTGCATCGCGATTTCGATCATCGCGACTTCGAACTCCTCGACGGCGTACGCGAAGTGATGCGTATCACTCAGCCGTTTAAATTAGCCAGTCGCCAGTTCCGCCCCGAAGGCACCACCATCGATTTAGGCCGCGGCGTAAAAATTGGCGCGGCGGACGTGGTTATCGCCGCCGGCCCCTGCTCCATCGAATCGCCGGAGCAAATCAACGCCATCGCCGAAAGCATCGCCAAGTCCGGCGCAAAAATTCTGCGTGGCGGCGCTTTCAAACCACGTACTTCTCCCTACGCGTTTCAAGGCCTCGGCGAAAAAGGCCTCGAGATGATGAAACAAGCCGCCGAAAAACACCGCCTCTTCACCGTCAGCGAAGTGATGGACCTGTCACAAATTCCCATGATGTCTGACTATGTGGACATGTTTCAGGTGGGCGCGCGCAACATGCAAAATTATTTTCTACTGCGCGCTCTCGGCGAAACGAGGAAGCCTGTCCTCCTAAAGCGCGGCATGTCCGCCACCATGGAAGAACTCTTGCTCAGCGCGGAATATATGCTCGCCGGCGGAAACTTCAACGTCGCGCTCTGCGAACGCGGCATTCGCACCTTCGAAACCTACACGCGCAACACGTTCGATATCGCCGCCATCCCGGTTATTAAAAAACTATCGCACTTGCCGATGATGGCCGATCCTTCTCATGGCACCGGCCGCCGCGACAAGGTCGCCGCTATGGCCCGCGCCGCGGTCGCCGCGGGTGCCGACGGACTGTTGATCGAGGTGCACAACGATCCCGACCATGCACTCTCCGACGGCGCGCAATCCCTCGACCCCGCGCAGTTCGACCAACTGATGCGCGAACTTCGTATCATCGCTCCAGCCATCGGCCGCACCATGGCCGCATAGACTGGCCGCCTAATAAAATGCCCAGCGCCCACCTCATCCAGCGCGTGACGATTTTAGGCACCGGCCTGATCGGTGGTTCTTTCGCGCTGGCCCTGAAGAAATTCGCCACTGATTTGCACATCGCCGGATGGGACCGCGCAGAGGTTGTAAGCGAAGCAAAAAAGCTTGGCGCCATTGACGAAGCCCATCACGCGGAACTCACTGTCGCGATCAGCAACGCTGACCTCATCTACATCGCGCTGCCCATCAGCGTCACACTCGATTTGCTGCCGGAAATCGCCAAGCACGCCGCTCCCCACGCGCTGATTACCGACGCCTGCAGCACCAAGCTCCGCATCGCCACCTCGGCCGCCGAAATTTTTCATATCTCCGACGGGCCAATCTTTCTCGGCGGGCATCCCATGGCCGGCCGCGAGGTTTCCGGCGTCGCCAATGCGCACGCCGAGCTTTTCCAAAATCAAACCTACGCGCTGATCAGCGAAGCTCAGCAGCAGAATCCTCCGCGCGACCCACGCGTCAGCGCCTTTGTAAAACTCCTCGAAAAAATTGGCGCCCGGCCCCTTTGGCTTGGCGCCAAGCAACACGACTACGCGGTCGGGCTGATCTCCCACCTTCCGCAACTCTCCGCCGTGGCTCTCGCAAGTTTTCTCTACGATCGCCTCGACGAGAACGGTCTGCCGATCACGCTCGCCGGTCCTGGCCTTCGCGATTCTCTCCGCCTCGCCGGCAGCCCGTACTCCGTCTGGCGCGACATCATCCTTACCAATCGCGAAATCCTCTCCGCCGAACTGGACCTTTTCGCCCGCCGCATCGACGATCTTCGCGAACGCCTCAACTCTCGCGAACTCGAAGCGCACTTCGACGCCGCCAACGACCTCTACAAACTCCTGCGTTCTCTTTGACAATCACAGTTAACAATCCCCGGCGATCCCCCGCCACGCATACCAGATTTCGTGGATGGTCCCTTACAGCCCTTTTCTGCCACCCTACCATTGGAGGTATTCCGCATGACAAAATCGCATCGCTACCTGGCATCCCTGTTTCTCAGCACCGCTCTCGCCGCGCCCGCGGTGATTTTCGCCGCAGCCACTCCTCAAGATGAGCACCGTGACGATCGCGGCGTTTACGACCGCGACCACAAGGACTACCACAAGTGGGACGATCACGAGAATGAAGCGTGGCATCGCTTCCTAAATGAAAACCAGCGCAAGGAACATGATTTTGCCAAGGCCAACCGCAAGGAACAGTCTGAATATTGGAACTGGCGCCACGCCCATCCGGACTAAAGCCGTTCCGGAATTCACCAGCAGCCATGAGACAACTCGCGCGCACGCCACGAGCGAGTTGTCTCTTTTTCTTATGGCGTGCGTGTTCGCAACGCCAAACCTAAGGCAGAGCCACTTTCAAAATATTAGAAATACACGTCCATAACCACATCACCACACCAGGTATATCCTGGCAATTTGCGATAGAATTCCCAGGTGCCATCCCCCGAAGCGCTCACCGTTCGTCCGTCTTTCGAGCAAGAGCGTAGGCCTCCAGTCGCTCCCCCGAAGCGCGACCGTCATTATCCCGTTCTCGATGCGCTGCGCTTCGTCCTCGCACTGTGGGTTACCATTGGCCACAGCCAAGTGTTCCCACTTTTCGCCGGGGTGGACGCCGCTACGCGCTTTGGCCGTTTCGTTACGCACGCTTGGTCCAGCGTGGTTTTTGGCACTCCCGCGGTGATTGTTTTCTTTGTAATCTCGGGATTCTGCATCCATCTTCCGTTTCAGGGCGACGGCCCTTTTCCCGTCGGACGCTATTACTTGCGTCGCTATGTGCGCATTTTAATTCCTGTTGCGGGTGCGCTCTGCGTTTACCGCGCCTTTGGCGACAAATTACACTTCTGGGGCGAGCACTCCATCTTGTGGGAATCCCCGCTTTGGAGCCTGGCTTGCGAAGAGATCTATTACGCGGCCTATCCTCTCTTGCGCTTCCTTCGCAATCGCTTCGGCTGGAAGTATCTGCTCCCTCCCATTTTCGTTGCCGCCATCCTCACCGCTGCCACGCATCTGAACGCCCCCAGTTTCCAGGTGTTCGGCCCGTTTGGAACCGCTCTGATTCTGCTGCCCGTCTGGTTACTTGGCAGCGTCTTAGCGGAGCAAAGCGCCACACTACCAGCGATCACGAGCGCGCCGCGTATTTTCGCCTGGCGCTTCCTGATCTGGCTCGGCTGCTGGTCCGCGGAGATGTTGCATTTCAAAACAAGAGTGCATTTCCCGCAAACCATGATTTGGTTCGGTGTCCTCGCTTACTTCTGGGTCAAAAACGAAATCGCTTACGGCAAACACCACCTCCCTAACCGTCACCTCGTAGCTGCCGGGGCTTGGAGCTATTCCCTCTACCTCATCCACGCGCAGGGCATGGGCGCATTTTGGCGATTGCCGCTCCCATTCCTCGGCTACTTCGTAAGCTGGTTCGCGGCGCTGTTCTCTAGTTTCGGTCTCTCTTACATCTTTTACATTCTGGTCGAGCGCCCCTCGCATCGCCTCGCTCGTCGCGTTTCCGTCAGCAGTCAAATAGCCCCCCCGTAAACGTCGCGGAGGTTACCGTTGGATCTTCATCGTCTGTTCTCGGCAGTTGCGGTCGCCCCGTTTGCCCCATTTTGGAGAGTTTAGATACCGGGGCTGGACTCACGATGCATGCGTGACGCAATCCACACGACAACACTGGCTACGATATAAACCGCACCTGCGTATACGAAAAAGATAATCGGGAAGAATACGCTGCCCCAAAACCAATTGTGCTCACCACCAAAGAGAATGGTTGGTACGTATGCCCGTAGGTCCCTACGAGGAGCACCGGAGACATGCTGATAGGCAATGCGAGCGCGACCACTGCGCTGAACGCCAGTCTAGTCTTGGGATTTCCGATGCTGGGGGGATTTCCGTCCGCGCGAGTTCCAAACAGCAGAAACAGCCCCGTTGCAATAAAAGCGATTGTTGATAGCGTTTCGACCCAAGGCCGCCAAGAGAGCATGACGCGGAAGTAGGAGGCTGGTGCCGTCACACATCCGACAAAATAACATTCGACCGGTACCGCCTCCGGCTTGCTGGAAAAGAAATAACGCCCGAGTTGTTTTACGTATTGGCCATTAGTCTCATACCAAGGCGAAAAAGAGAGGAGCCCAAGAAAAACAATGCTGCTGATGGACAGGATAATCTTCCGACTTGCATTCATGACGGTCCTAATACAGCCAAGGTGGCCACGGAGTCAATCGCGGTGAGCTGCCCCCGAGCTCCGCGCACGGAATCATACGACACCCAAATCTCCTGAACTCATGACCTTTGCCTCAGGCAGTTCTGCGAATGGCGGCGCACAGGGAGCCGTAAGCGACTGGCAGCCAGCGCACTTCCGCCTTGCGCTCTACGAGCTCCACCTGTTTTTTTCAATCGCCCCTTCCAGCATGTCCTTGTCCAGGCACAAATCCGCCACCAATTTCTTCATCCGGTGGTTTTTATCCTCCAGCCGTCGCAGCCGCTGCGCGTCGCCCCCGCTCATCCCTCCGTACTTCGCTTTCCGTGCAATGAACACCGCTCTACACCAATGTCCCTCCCAACTCCTTACGCAGCATACTGTTGCACAAGACACCCAGGAGAGGGGTCGCACTGACCCAATTTATTCATTTGGGGAATATTCTGTGCGACCAGCCACACCATTCACCCGACCTCAGCTCCGCTCTTGGGCGATGCTGGCGAGCGGGTGTATCCTCTATGGCGACGTAACCAGGTCATGGCTTTCTATCGCCACACTGCAATTTTTTTTACCCTGGCGGCGCTGCTTACTGCTGCGGCCACCAACGTCGCGCCTGCGCCCGCTCCAGCACCCGTTCCCGCCCGCGAGAAAACGGTCTGGAATTACGACGGCGGAATTTTCCTGGATACCGACGGCGCGCTCGCCGGCGGATTTTGCTTTCGCGTCGTGGGCCGCGTCACGGCGCACGATTTCTTTGACAATTTAAAGCGCATCGACGCTCCTGGCTTGAACACGATCTTCCGCCGCGGTAAAGAAGCCGTCACGCAATTCCCGTCGCAACTTTTGCTGCAATTCGTGATTCACGATTTCCCCTGCGCGATGAGGTTGCAGGACGTCGGCTCGCGCAATTATTTGACCCGCGCGATCGTCAGCAATCTACGCTTGTCGCTCTACTGGAAACGCGGCCTCGAACTTCGTCCCATCTCTGATTACAAGGTGCAGGCTTTTCACATCCGGCGCATCATTCCCTTCAACGTGAGTGCCACCGATTTGCCAGAGAAATTGGAGTGGAGCTACGAGATGGAAATTCCCAGCGAAGGCGTCCCGCTCACTGACAGCCTGGTGCTGATCATCCGCACTCCCAACGACCAAGTCGCCGCCCGCGTCGCCGCCAGAATGTAACGCACGAGAATGTCATGTATTTTGGAAATGATGCGATGTTTGAATTACCGAATCAACTGCGCCGCGGTAATCTCCTGCACTTCCTCCGCGCTCCAACCAGGCGCCATATCGCGCAGCAGCAATCCGTGCTCTGTCACATCGATCACCGCCACATCCGTAACGATGGTGTTCACACACTCGAGACAGGTCAGCGGATAGGTGCATTCGCGCACAATTTTCGGCTGGCCATCGCGCGTGATGTGTTCCATGCACACGATCACGCGCTTCGTTCCCGCAGCGATGTCCATCGCGCCGCCGATTGCGCCAACGCCTTTCGCGCCGGGCACTTTCCAGTTCGCCAAATCGCCGCGCTCAGAAACTTGAAATGCGCCGAGCACCGCGACGTCCAAATGTCCGCCGCGCGTCATCAGATGCGCATCCGCTTGATGGAAAAAAGATGCCCCCGGCGTCAGCGTCACGGGCATTTTCATGGCATCGACCAAATCAAAATCTTCTTCTCCGGGACGCGCGCGGCGGCCCATGCCCAGAATTCCATTTTCGCTGTGAAAATAAACGGTAATGCCTTCCGGCAAATAATCCGCGAGTAGGTTGGGGATCCCCCAACCCAAATTTACGTACGCGCCGTCGGGAAGTTCGCGCGCGGCGCGTTGCGCGATTTGTTCGCGCGTCCATCGCACTTTAGACGGCACTTTAGTTGGCAATTTAGACGGCATAGCGAATTCCTTTCGCTTGCACGATGCGGTGCACGAAAATTGCCGGTGTGATCACGATTTCCGGGTCAATGGCGCCAATTGACACAATCTCTTCCGTCTCGACAATCGTGGTGGTTGCCGCCATGGCCATAATGGGATTGAAATTCCGCGCGGCCAGCCGATACGTTAAATTCCCAAGTGGGTCTGCTTTATCCGCTTTGATGAACGCATAATCCGCGTAAATCGGCTTTTCCAGAATGCAGCGTTTGCCGTCGAGCACGCGCTCTTCTTTTCCCGCGGCAACTTCCGTGGCCACGCCCACGGTGGTGTAAAAGCCCAGCAGCCCGGCTGCAGCGGCGCGCATCCTTTCGCACAAAATTCCCTGCGGCACCAGCTCGATGGTGACTTCACCTTTGGCGTAGCGTTCCTGAAAATAAAAGGAATGCGGTCCGGGAAACGCGGCAATCACATGGCGAATTTGGCCGTGCTTAAACAGCGGTGAAAGCTCGCCCTCGCGCGTTCCGCAATTATTGCTGATCGCTGTGAGGTCCTTCGTTCCGCGACGCACCAGCGCTGCAATCAAATTATTGGGGAAACCGGAGCCGCCAAATCCACCAAACATGATGCGCGCGCCGTCGGGAATTCCATCGACGGCCGTATCCAAAGTTGCAAAAACTTTTTGCCTCACGATGCAATCCTCACGAAAAACTGTCTCGCGTATCGTACCAAATGTTTCGTTCGAAACCGGCGCGCGTCATGAGAGCTGAATGACGACCACGCGCGCGACGATAATCACTGCGATGGTAGACAGCGGCGATTTTCGTGGCATCATGGGTGTTAGCGTGACGGTTAGATTTTTGTCGATACTTTTATGAAGCTACGAACTGCAATTCTGCTGATCGTTGTGGTGCTGCTGGGCATTGGAGGTGCGCTTGCCGCGATGGTGCTGCATGGCGGACTGAGCGCAACAGCTACGCCTACGCGGCTGGAAGCGCTTTTGGCACGGTCGGCGCGGCACTTGGCAATCCCAGAGAACGCCCGTGAACAGCACAATCCGATGGCGGCAACGCCGGAAAACGTACGCGACGGGATGATGCACTTTGCGGATCACTGCGCCATTTGCCACGGCAACGACGGCAGCGGCGACAGCATGATCGGGCACGGACTGTATCCCAAGCCTCCCAATCTGAAGATGCCAGACACGCAGAAGCTTTCCGACGGTGAACTTTTCTGGATCATTCAAAACGGCGTGCGGTTCACCGGAATGCCCTCTTTCGCAGAGCATGGCAAGGAAGATGGTTGGAAATTGGTGCTGTTCGTCCGCCATTTGCCGGAACTGACGCCACAGGAAAACGCGGAAATGGAGCGCAACAATCCTAAAGCGCCGAGCGACCGCGACGAAGAGAAGCAAGAAAATAATTTCTTGAACGGCTCGCCCGAAAAGGGAAAAGCAAAGTCTCCGAAGTGAAGATCTTGCGGGCGATCGTGCCGCGCAATCGCATTCCTCGCCTAAGTACGCGGGAGCGCGTATAGAATTTTGTGGTGAACGCGGACGCTGAAATCAGCATCCAAGTGTTTCAGCAGGTACAAGGCGAGCTCGCTGAATCGTGCAGGGGAGTCTAGGTGCGATTCTGAAATCGGAGGATACGATGCGTATCCGAACTATACTTTCTGCAACCATTTTACTGTTATCGCTGGCGGCGCTGACGTTTGGGCACGGGGACAAAGTACACGTCCTCGGAACGGTCACTAGGGTGAGCGATTCGTCGATCACCGTGAAAACGTCCGACGGAAAATTCACGGAAGTAAGGCTCGTGGCGTCGACGGTTTATATTCTGCACAGTGTTAGGGCTGACCAACCGGCGAAGGCTGCCGATATCGCGGTTGGAGATCTTGTGGTGATACATGCAACGCCCAAAAAAGAAACGCTCGAAGCCGACGAAGTAAAGTTTTCGGTGCCTGCGAAGGGCGCTACGACAAAGAGCCGCAGACTTCTGCCGCGACTGATTCAGATCTCGGGGCGATGCGGAGTTTCCGCGGCCGAGCCGGCGAGTCTTCCGTTGCGCAGCGTCACCGTGTGTTCGCCGAGCAAGCGAGCTTCGCTGCGGCTGTGGGTCACATAGACGATGGGAATATTTCTGCCAGAACGCCAAGCGCGCAAATCTTGAATAATTCCGTTCTTGAGGTCGTCATCAAGTCCGCTCATCGGTTCATCGAGTAATAGAGCCTGCGGATCGGTCACCAGCGCCCGGGCAAGTTCCACGCGTTGGGCCTCGCCGCCGGAAATTTCCGCGGGTTTGCGTTTGCGCAAATCCGCGATGTGAAAAGCCGCAAGAATTTCCGAGATACGCGCGGATCTTTCCGGCTGAAATAACCGCGTGATGCCGTAGGCGATATTTTCTTCCACGGTGAGGTGCGGAAACAGCGCCAGCGACTGAAACACGTATGCGATTCTCCGTTGATGCGGCGGCACATTCATACCAGATTCGGAATCGAAGAGTACTTGCGTCGCGCTGCGAATATTTCCAACGTCCGGACGCACCAATCCAGCAATGCAATCGAGTAAGGTGGATTTGCCTGCGCCCGACGGACCGAACAAAATGGTGATGCCTGCGGGAATTTCGATATCCACGTCCAGAATAAATGGCGGATGCTTGCCACCATTGCGCGTCTTGCGCACGCGGACGAATAATTCTGCGGCTAGTGCGCGGTCCACGGGGTCCACAAGCGGCGCTGCGCATGGCGGTTGACGGCATACACGACCGACAGCACCACGAACGAGATGAGAAGCAAAATTAGGGCCAGCCGATTGGCCGCTCCGTAATCAAGCGATTGCACGGAATCGTAAATGGCGATGGAAGCGGTACGCGTCACGCCCGGCAAATTTCCTCCGACCATCAAGACCACGCCAAACTCTCCGAGGGTGTGAGCGAAACACAAAACCAGTGCGGTGACAATTCCGGGGAGCGAAAGCGGAAGAATAACACCGCGAAACGTCCGCCAAGGGCCGGCACCCAGCACGGCAGAAGCATTCAGCAATTTGGGATCGACGCTCTCGAAGGAATTCATCAGCGGTTGAACGGCGAATGGAAAACTGTAAAAAAGCGAAGCCAGCAATAAGCCACCGAACGTGAATGCCAGTCCATGACCGAACAGCGCGTTCCAGAATTTTCCGAGCGGGCCATGCGGTCCCATGGCCAACAACGCGTAGAATCCCAGCACCGTTGGAGGAAGCACCAGCGGCAGCGCGACAATCGCTTCCAGCAAAAACTTACCGCGCCACGTGGAATAGGCGAGCCAGTACGCTACAGGCGTACCGATCGCGAGTAGCATTGCTGCCACGCACGCGGCCAACTTCATCGACAACCAAAGCGGTTCCATTGCGGTTTCGTAGTTCTCTTTCGGATGCGATTTCCAAAACTAACGCTGTTTGTGGGTGCCGCGTGGCTTCTCCAAGCCTGGAACCGTGAAGCCGTATTGCTGCAGCGTTGCGGAGCCTTCGGTACCACGGACAAAATCCAGAAAGCTTCGCGCAGCGGCTTTATTTTGCGAGCCGCGCAAAACCACCGCTCCTTGTTCGATGGGCGGATAGGCGGTGGAAAGAACGATCCAGGTGCGGCCATTTTTCATGGCGGGTGCAACGACCAGCGATAGAGCAAGTAAACCCAGTTGAGCGTTTCCGGATTGCACGAATTGCGCGGCCTGCGAAATATTTTCGCCATACACCAGTTTGCTTTTCACCTGGTCATAAATTCCCGCGCTCTGCAGCGCAGCTACGGCGGCCTTGCCATAGGGCGCATGAGCGGGATTGCCGATAGCGATCTTATCGACGCCCGGATCGAGAAGCGACTTCCACTGGTCCTTGGTTATATCGACTTTGGAATCGGCGCGAGCCCAAAGCACCAAGCGGCCTACCGCGTACTCGCAGAGCGTTCCCGGTTCGGCCAAATTTGCGGCGTCGAGTTTTCTTGCGTATTCGAGATCCGCGGAAAAAAACACGTCAAAGGGCGCACCATTCTGAAGTTGCGCGAAGAAATTGCCACTGGAGCCGTAGGTGACATCAATTTTGGTTCCGGTTTTTTTCTCAAATTGTGCTGCCAAGTCTTGCATGGCGAATTTCAAGTCCGCAGCAGCGGCAACTTTCACGGAAACAGATGACGGCGATTGCGCCCCAGCGAGCAATGGAAGAATCAAGAGGGACAGCCATACTGCCGCCAGGCAATTCGAGAGACGTTTTCTCGTGAAGTGTATTGTCATTTGTCCACCCCGCATGCCGATGCCGGGGAATGCGCGGGTTCACACACGAAGGATCATCACTTCGGTGGATTTCACCAATGCGGCGGCGCGCTCGCCGGGTTTGAGCCGCATTTCGCGGGCGGCGTCCGCGGTGATGATGGCGGTGATGTGTTGTTCGCCGATGTTCATGGTAATTTGTGCGAGCAATCCGCTGAATTTGACGCCGGTGACGCGCCCGATCAATTGGTTCCGGCCGCTGATTTTGCGAAAGTTGCCGCGGCGCTCGCGTGGTTCGCCGCGTTCGAGTTTTTTGGGAAACAAACGATCGATTTCGCTTTCGGGAACGCGATGATGGCCGCCGGGAGTCTTGGCCGTCTTAATCTTTCCCCGGTAAATCCACTGCTTCAGCGTCGGATAACTGATACCTAGGACGTTGGCGGTTTCACGAGGCGAGAGAAGTTTCTGCATGGGTGGCTCTCCGTCGAACAGGCAGAATAACGCCGTAGGGTTCGTTTAGACAATACGTTTTTATACGGTTTTCAGAAGCCTGAAGATAACGCGATATGCAGGCAATTTATCGCGAAGCCGCGTGTAGCGCCACGACGTGATGCCACGCGCGAAGCAACTCGGCGACCGTCCAGCCTTGCGCAATGCAGCCGCGCGGGGCGAAAGGGGCGTCCCCATCAAAAATTTCGCCAACCGTGCCGAGCCCGTAAGCATGAATGCGGCGGCCGAGTGGCTCGAGAATGCGCAGAGCGGCGACGTGGTCTCCGTAGACACGAAAATGAGCGAGCGCGAATGGGCCGAGCAACCATCCCCAGACGGTGCCTTGATGGTAGACGCTATCGCGGGCATGCGAATCGCCACCGTAGTGTCCGCCGTAACCATTTTCGCCGGGAGCGAGGCTGCGCAGGCCGTGCGAAGTGAGGAGATGCTTCGCGCAAATCTCCACGACACTTTTTTGCTGGATGGCGGTAAGCGGGCTAAACGGCAGGGAGACGGCAAAAATCTGATTCGGGCGTAAGGCTGCGTCCGCGCCGATTTCTGGAGCGTCGATGACGTCATAGCAGCATTGGCGTTCGGCGTTCCAGAACTTTAGAAGAAAGCTGGCTGTGGCATGCGCGCTGAGGGTGTCGTAGCGCTGCGAGGGGCGCACCAGAATGCCGGCAAATTGCTTCATGGTTTCGAGAGCGTTGATCCACAGCGCGTTTATTTCGATGGGCTTTCCGGTTCGCGGGGTGACCACCCAATCGCCGATTTTTGCGTCCATCCAGGTGAGTTGCAGGCCAGGGCCGCCAGCGTAAAGCAAGCCGTCAGCAGGGTCGACGTGAATGTTGTACCGCGTGCCAGCGACGTGTGCTTCGATCATGGAGGTGAGAACAGGGAAAAGTTTTTGCAGGGTGACGGCGTCTTGCGTGACAGAAAAATATTGGCGGACGGCTTCGAAATACCAGAGAGCGGCGTCCACGGTGTTGTATTCGGGCGACCCGCCGGCGTCGGGAAAATTATTAGGAAGCATGCCGCCATCGACGAAGCGCGCGAAGGCCAGCAAAATGCGGCGCGCGACTTCCGGGCGTCCGGTGGTAAGCGTCAAGCCGGGGAGAGCGATCATGGTGTCGCGGCCCCAGTCGGCAAACCAGTGATATCCCGCGATGATGCTGCGGCCATCGGTTTCCACGGGCAGAGCGGGTTTGGCGGGATCGCCGGCGGTGGCCGGAAGCGTGCGTTTGACAATGAATTGATCGGCGGCGAGAACCAGTTGCCAGAGCCAGGTCGGCGCGTCTTCGAGCTGTAGTTCAGAGCCTGCGTCGCGATCCCCGGGAGCGGAATGCGCTTCCTGCCAGAATTGGAATAGCTTTGCGTGGTGGTTGTCTTGCTCGGCGGAGGCGGTTTGCGCATCGAGCAACGCATTGGCTTCGGTGCTGCAGACCAGCAGGATGCTTTCACCCACTGGTAATTCGGCGTTGAATGAAGCGGCGAACAGATGATCTTCACGGTCGTCGAGGCCGCGTTCTTGCTCCGCGGGGAAAAAACAGTTGCGATACCATTCGGAGTGAATTTCGCAGGAGGCGTTTGCGCACTTTAGATAAAAGGGCAGGGCGCCGTCGAAGGCGGTAACGACCACGCCGTTTTCGACGGGATCGATACGCATACGCCAATCGCCAGCGTGGGTGGTGGCATGAAAATCGCGGTAGTTGACGAGGACTTTTAGATCGAGCGAAAGCGACGCGCTGGCGCGAACCAGCGTGTACTGAAGGTAGGTGGTGTTTTCGCCCTGCCGCATCCAAATGCGCTTTTCGAGCAAAGCGTCGGCAAGGGCGTAAGTCCACACCGGATTCATACCATCGAGATGAAACCGTTCGATGAGGCGGAAGCCTTGCGGATCGACAGATCCGCCGGCCCATTGATGGGTGGCAAGAGAGAAATCCGATCCGGAATAGTGCGCGATTTCGTCGACGGCAGCAACGAGTTGCGTGCGGCCGACGGGCGGATGCAACGCGGCGATTAAAATGCCGTGATAGCGGCGAGTGGCGCTTCCAGTAACGATGCCGGAAGCGAAGCCGCCGAGACCGTTGGTGACCAGCCACTCGCGCGATGCGGCGCTCGGAAGATCGCCGCAAATTTCACGGCCAAACTGAATCTCCGCCTCAGAGAGCGGCGCCGCAGAATCCGCGCTCTGGCTGTGGGCCGGATTGTTGCCGGATTTATTCACCGCTCTGTTCCAAAAGTTTGGCGACGAGTCCGGTCCATCCGGTCTGGTGATTCGCGCCGATGCCTGCGCCATTGTCGCCGTGGAAATACTCGTAGAATTGCAGGAGATCCTTCCAATGCGGATCGCTCTGGTAGAGTTCTTCGCCCCCTGCGACGGGGCGGCGACCATCTTCTCCGCGCAGAAAAAGATGCGTGAGGCGACGGGAAATTTCCGCGGCTACTTCCCAGAGGTCGGCGTCTTTATCGGAATGCGTGGGGCAGGGCACTTTGAAATCTTCACCGTAATAGTGGTGAAATTTCTGCAGCGATTCGACGAGGAGGTAATTCACGGGAAACCAGACGGGGCCGCGCCAATTGGAATTGCCGCCGAAGATGCCGGTGCCGGATTCGGCAGGTTCATAGTCGACGCGGCTGATGTGGCCGTCGACTTGCACTTCGTAAGGATGATCCTTGTGAAAGCGCGAAAGAGCGCGCACGCCGTGGGGAGAAAGAAATTCGGACTCGTCGAGCATGCGGCTTAGAACGCGTTTGAGTTGCGTGCGATTGACGAGAGAAAGAAGACGGCGGACGCCGCGCGCGGAACGTTGCGTGCTTTCGAGATGCTCAGGGAGACCGGTGTGATTGTCGATGAACCACTGCATGCGGCGTTTGAAACCGGGGAGGCGATCGATAACTTCGGGCTCGAGGGTTTCGACGGCGAAAAGGGGAATGAGGCCGACCATGGAACGAATCTTCATGAAATGTTCTTCGCCGTTGGGGAGTTGCAAAACGTCGTAAAAAAATCCATCTTCGTCATCCCAGAGAGAGATGCCTTTCTTGCCGACGTCGTTCATGGCGCGGGCGATACCGATGAAATGCTCGAAAAATTTGCTGGCGACGTCTTCGTAGGCGGGATCTTCCTTGGCGAGCTCGAGCGCGATGGCCAGCATATTGAGGCAGAACATGGCCATCCAACTAGTGCCGTCGGATTGTTCGAGATGGCCGCCGGTGGGCAGCGGAGCGGAGCGATCGAACACTCCGATGTTGTCGAGGCCGAGAAATCCGCCCTGGAAAATGTTCATGCCTTCGGGATCTTTGCGGTTTACCCACCAAGTGAAATTCAGCAAGAGCTTGTGAAAAACTTTCTCGAGGAAGGCGCGGTCAGCGACACCGCGCACGCGGCGTTCGATTTTGTAAACGCGCCAAGCGGCCCAGGCGTGCACGGGCGGATTTACGTCGCCAAAAGCCCACTCGTAGGCAGGAAGCTGGCCGTTGGGATTCATGTACCATTCGCGGAGCAAGAGAATGAGCTGTTCTTTGGCGAAATCGGGATCGACAAGCGCGAGCGGAATGCAATGGAAAGCCAAATCCCACGCGGCATACCAGGGATATTCCCATTTGTCGGGCATGGAGATGACGTCGTCGTTGTAGAGGTGCGTCCAATTTTTGTTGCGGCCTTCCCAGCGCTGGGCGGGCGGTGGAGGTTCGGCAGGATCACCGGTCAGCCAGGTTAAAACGTCGTAGTGATAAAACTGTTTGGAGATGAGCATGCCGCCGAGGGATTGGCGCATAACGTTTCTGGCGTCGTCGGAGAGATGCTTGGGAATGCGCGAGGCATAAAAATCGTCGGCGTCTTTTTGCCGGGCGGCGAAGACGGCGTCGAATCCGGCGGCAAAATCATTGGAGGCGGGAACGGCATCGGGACGGTCGGAGTGTCCCGGAGAGAGCGTGGTGCCCACGGTTCCGGAGTTTTCGCTCAATTGCGCGAGGGGATCGCCATCGGCGAGGCGCAGCTTGATGGTTTTGGATTCGCCAGGTCCGAGAATGATGGGATAATGCGCGGCCATCTTGGTGCCGGTTTGCTGGGGGTTCACGGCGGCGCGGTTGGAGTGAATTAAGTATTCGTGGAAGGCGTCTTTGACGAATGGAGACGGGCTGGCGGAATTAAAGACGCGCGCAAAATTGGTTTCGTTTTCCGTGAAGAGCAATTCCGGCTGGCCTTCGCAGAGCAGCCAGCGCTTGCCATACTGCCAGTGCTGCACTTCGCAACATTGGACGCCGGGAATGCTGGCGGCTTTGCGAATGACGGGACGGCGCGAATCGCGTCCCCAAGACCAGGTGTTGCGAAACCAGAGCGACGGCAAGAGGTGGAGTGTAGCGGGTTCGGGGCCGCGATTTACGGCGGTGATTTTGACGAGGATATCTTCGACGTCAGCCTTGGCGTATTCGACGAAAATATCGAAATAGCGCTGTTCGGAAAAAATTCCGGTGTCGACTAATTCGTATTCCGGATCTTTGCGAGAGCGGCGATTATTTTCGTCGAGCAGTTGCTGGTAGGGATAAGCGGCGTGGGGATATTTGTAGAGCATGCGCATGTAGCTGTGCGTGGGAGTGGAATCGAGATAGAAGTAGCATTCCTTTACGTCTTCGCCATGATTGCCGTTGTTGCTGGTTAGACCGAAGAGGCGCTCATTCAGAATTGGGCAGTGGCTGTTCTACGGGGCCAGCGCGAAGCAAATTTATTGGTGACGATCGCTGATGCCGGCGATACCGTCTTCGCCCCAGCGATAGGCGCGCGAGCGAGCGTGATCGTGAGAAAAATATTCCCATGCCGTGCCATTCGCGCTGTAATCTTCGCGGACCGTGCCCCACTGGCGCTCCGATAAGTAAGGGCCCCAGCGCTTCCAATGATTTTTTCTGGTGCGCGCTTCTTCGAGGCGGCGATCTTCGATGGTTTGCAGTCTGGGCATGGGGAACGAACCTCGGGCTGAATTGTTCTAGGTATGGTCGCACTATTTGCCAAGTGCGGCGGCCAGGCTAAGCGGAGAAGTGCCCGTTCAGATATGGCTACTTATCGTGCGCACTCGAAGCGCTGCCCAGCCATTCGTTGTACCCTAAGTCGGGTCGAATAGCATCCCATTCCTCGTGAGAGGCTGCAGGAGCGTTGCGCATGAGTAGTTCAGTATTGTTACGTTGGCAAAAAAGTTCACGGAAATTTTTGACGCGGCGCATTTTTGTGGCGGCTGCGATATCGATGGTGTGGTGCGGCGCCGCGCGCGCCCAGAACACGGATACTTCCGGCGAGACGCTGCACAAAATTAACGTAGCGGTGGATGGGCTGATCAAGAAAGTTTCGCCGAGCGTGGTGCAAATCCTGGTGACGGGATACGGCCCGCTGGAGGAGGGCGAGCGCGGTAGCACCAGCGTGATTATCGGGAGACAGCGGGCGATCGGATCGGGATTCGTGATCGATCCGAGCGGCTATATTGTGACCAACGCGCACGTCGTGAACGGAGCGCAACGAGTACGCGTGGTACTGCCGTTGATGAGCAATGAAGATTCGCTAGACGCGGCGCTTTCCACACGCAGTAATATCGTGGCGGCACGGATTGTGGGTGTGGCACACGATATCGATTTGGCGGTCTTGAAAATCGATGGCGTGAAACTTCCGGCGCTGCCATTGGCCTCTTACCGAAATTTGCGGCAAGGCGAGATGGTGTTTGCGTTCGGGAGTCCCGAGGGGTTGCGCAACACGGTGACCATGGGATTGGTTTCCGCGGTGGCTAGGCAGACGGACTTGGATTCGCCAATGGTTTACGTACAGACGGATGCACCGATTAATCCGGGGAATTCCGGCGGGCCGCTGGTCAATGTGAGCGGCGAGGTGGTAGGCGTGAGCACGTTTATTCTGTCGCAGTCGGGAGGAAACGAAGGACTGGGATTCGCGATACCGTCTGGCGTGGTGAATCTGGCGTATCGCCAACTGCGGCAATTTGGGCACTTGCACAAAACGGAGATTGGCATCGGAGTGCAAACCATTACACCTTCACTGGCGGCAGCGCTGAAACTGCCGCGGGCGTATGGAGTGATCATTTCGGACGTGAAATCGAATACGCCAGCGATTGCGGCGGGATTGCAGATTGGAGACATTCTACTTTCGGTGGACGGACGGGCGGCGGAAAACCTTCCGTTCGTGGGGCTGCAATTTCTTTCGCGAGAGACAGGCGACAAAGTACGTCTGGAAATTTTGCGCGGGACGCAACGGTTAGGGTTTGATGTGAAGGTGATGGAACCACCGCACGATATGGATCAGATCGCGGCGCTGGCGGATCCGGAAAAGAGTCTGGTGCCGGCGCTGGGGATTTTGGGTGTGGAGATAGATGCAAAGGTGGCGGCGATGGCGCCGGATTTGCGCGATCCGTTTGGAATTCTGGTGGCGGCGCGCGCGGCGGGCGCAAGCGTTGAAGTGCCGTTGAATACCGGCGACGTCATCCGCACATTGAATGGCGAACCGATGACGACGCTGGACCGCTTGCGTGGCGCGTTGAAGGCGCTGCCCGCTGGAGCGTCGGTGGCGCTGCAGATTCAGCGGGACGAGCGGCTGATGTATGTGGCGTTTACAATGGACGCGCTCTAAGCGTTGTTGCGTAAGAGCTTCCTGCAACTCCTGTACAGCGATTGCTTGATTGCGTGAGCCTCTGCGGCTGGCGGAGCATCTTGTTTAGGTGTAACGCGTCGACCATTTGGCACGTGCATAGCCCTTGTACCGCGCTCGACCGTTTGACGCGAAAAATCTGCGAGAAATGGGAAGGAGCATTTATGGTCGAGAAAAAATGTGCACACCCCAACTGTTCATGCCAGACGAAGGATAAATATTGCAGCGCGCAGTGTGAGGCCACGGAAAAAATGCCGGATATCGACTGCAAGTGTGGGCATCCGGGCTGCAAGGGCAAGATCGAATAAGGAAGTCAGGAGTTCTGCGAAAGGGCGGCAGCGCGAAATAACGCCGCCGCCCTTTTTGGTTCATGTACTGCTGTCGTTGAAAAACTTAATTCAATTTGCAAACTCGCTGGCATTCAATGGTGTACGACAGAGCCGCGCCGGGAATCGAAGATAAAGAAATCGCCCGGGGTACGGTGGCTCACGTTGACAAGGACCATAATCTGATTTCGCGCCTCTTCCAGCGATTCGACGGCTTTGATCCACATCGGTTCGCCGCCTGGCAAACGCTCGAAGATATCGTAGGTTGAACACATAGTTGCCCCTCCCGTTTCCCGCTTTGGCTGGTAGCGGTTGTGTTTCGCTGGCTGGTTGATGGCAAGTAACCAGCCAAATCGGGGCCGAGATTATACATAACGGAATCAATGACTTCTGAGCTAGGGAGGGCTGCGGTAACGAGGTGAGGCCGACATAGAAATGTAGGGGTTTCGCGGTAATTGTAATTTCTGCTGGAGCTAGTACCCACCTGCGCGAAAGATTCTATGGGCCTACAGGGAATACAGGATGGTCGAGGTTCGGGCCGGAAGTTAATCTCCACGTTAAGTAGTCTACAGACGCAAGACCTCTCTCCGAACAGGTGCCTGCTCCGAACACAGGCACCTGTTCTTCCCTCCTCAATGGATGCAAGAAATTCTGGCGATGTTGTCTTATGCCCTCTGCGCGTAGCAAGCTTTTCCGAGTATCCGGCTTTGTACTCGCGATCCCAGAAAAGGCTGCTCCCGCGCTGCGCTTGGGGTGAACTTTTTTGCTACAGGCGGCAGATGAGGAGTTCGCGTTCGTAGACCATTTCTTTCGGAAGGTGGTCGTGGAGCTCGATGAATAACTCTTCGTGGCCGATGACTTCGCGGTGCCATTCTTCGCGGTCAAATTTCTGCAGAGCGTCAAATTTTTCCTGAGACATTTCCAGACCCTTCCATTCCATGTCTTCGTAGCGCGGCATCCAGCCGATGGGGGTTTCGCGTCCGAGGGAGCGGCCTTTGACGCGGTCGATGATCCATTTGAGGACGCGCATGTTTTCGCTGTAACCGGGCCACATGAAATTTCCTTCAGCGTCTTTGCGGAACCAATTGACGTGGAAAATCTTGGGAGTGACATTGAGCGAGCGCTGCATTTTGATCCAATGGCGGAAATAATCGCCCATGTGATAGCCGCAGAACGGCAGCATGGCCATGGGGTCGCGGCGGACTTCGCCTACCGTGCCGACCGCGGCGGCGGTCATCTCCGAGCCCATGGTGGCACCGATATAGACGCCAGAGCTCCAGTTGAAAGATTGGAAGACCAGCGGCATGGTGGTAGCGCGGCGGCCGCCGAAAATGATGGCGCTGATGGGCACACCGGTGGGATCTTCCCATGCGGGATCAATGGTTGGGCATTGCGAAGCGGGCGCGGTAAAACGGGCGTTGGGATGCGCGGCTTTTGCGCCGGTGGCTTTGGCGATTTCCGGAGTCCACTTTTTGCCTTGCCAATCCAGGCATTCGGCCGGGGGCTTGTCGGTCATGCCCTCCCACCAGACGCCGCCTTCTGGAGTGAGCGCAACGTTGGTGAAAATAGTGTTTTTGGCGAGCGTGGCCATGGCGTTGGGATTGGTTTTTTTGCTGGTGCCGGGAGCCACGCCAAAGAAGCCGGATTCCGGATTGATGGCGCGGAGGGAGCCGCTTTCGTCGGGGCGAATCCAAGCGATGTCGTCGCCGACGGTCCAGACTCTCCAGCCCTCGAAACCCTTGGGCGGAATGAGCATGGCGAAATTGGTTTTTCCGCAAGCGCTGGGGAAAGCGGCGGCGACGTAGGTCTTTTCACCGGCGGGATCCTCGACTCCGAGGATTAACATGTGTTCGGCCATCCAGCCTTCGTCGCGGGCAATGTTGGAAGCGATGCGCAGGGCGAAACACTTTTTGCCGAGCAGGGCGTTGCCGCCGTAACCGGAGCCGTAGGACCAAATCTCGCGAGACTCCGGAAAATGCACGATGTACTTTTCTTTGTTGCAGGGCCAGGGAACATCTTTTTCGCCCGGAGCGAGAGGAGCGCCGACGGAGTGCATGCAGGGGACGACGCGGGCGCCTTTATCGATCTCTTCTATCACAGCGGTGCCGATGCGCGCCATGATGCGCATGTTGACGACGACGTAGGGAGAATCGGTGAGCTGTACACCGATTTTGGAAAATGGCGAGCCGACCGGGCCCATGCTGAAGGGGAGAACGTACATAGTGCGTCCGCGCATGGCGCCTTTGAAGAGGCCGCGCAGCTTTTTGCGCATCTCGTAAGGATCTTCCCAATTGTTGGTGGGGCCCGCAGTATCTTTGGAATACGAGCAGATAAAGGTGCGGTCTTCGACGCGGGCGACGTCTCCGGCATCGGAGCGGGCGTAGTAGCAGCCGGGCCAGAGCTTTTCGTTGAGCTTGATGAATGTGCCGCTCTCGACCATTTCGGCCGAGAGGGCGTCATTTTCTTCCTGCGAGCCGTCGACCCAATGGATTCTGTCTGGGCGGGCGAGTTCCGCCATTTTTTCCACCCAGCGAAGTAAATGGTCGTTTTTGCTCAAGGGCACGGCGGGATTACGCTGTTTCGTTTGGCGCGATTTTCCGGCGGTGGCGTGCGCGGCGATCGTTTGCGGCATGGGCGAAAGGCCTTCCGTTCGATTATTTGTTATCGATCTATTCTACGCCAAGGTGGCAAGGTTCGTCGTGTAGCTAGCTTCCTGGCTAAAAACCGACCTTGAAGCGAGCGCGGTGGGTTCAGTGGAATTTCACGTATTCGTAGTTGATGTCTAGGTTGTTGACGCCGCGGTCGGGCGGGGCGATCCAGCCGGCGATTTTGCCTACTTCGTAGACGCCTTTCATGAGGCTGCGGATGAAGGCGCGATCGGATTCGGTGGGGAGCCAGTCTGGGATGCGGGCGTCGAAGGCTTCGCGGGTGATGATTTGGCCGGTGGTGTCGGTGGAGATGTTGGCCCAGCTGCCGACGGTGCGGCGAAAGCGCGGGCTGGGGAGCGTCATGCGGAAGTCACAACCGGCGCGTTCGATCAGGCGATTCCAGCGGGTTACACCCATCTGACAATCTTTTACGTAGGCGTCGCGAGCGACTTCGTTCATGGCGTTGCGCAAGGGAATTTCCTGGGATTTCACGCCACTTTGGCCGTCGGGTAGTTCGAGGGTGAAGAGCGAATCGGTGGCGGCGTGATCTTCGAAGCGGGATTCGTCTGGGCGGCCTTTGAGGCCGCTGGCGAAGTAGGATGCTGCGTTACTGGAGGAGTCGCCACCAAAAAGATCGAGCGAGGAGCTGAACCAGAAATTCAAATACTTCTGGATGAGCGGGAGATCGACGGCGCCGGCGTTGCGAACGGCCACGGGATCCTGCGTGTTGAGTTCGGCCATGACTTCGAGGCTGCGCTTGATGACGCGAGAAATTCCGGTGTCGCCGACGAACATGTGGTGCGCTTCTTCGGTGAGCATGAATTTGCAGGTGCGGGAAAGCTGGTCGAAGCTGGATTCGGCGAGACATTTGAGCTGAAATTTTCCGTCACGATCGGTGAAATACGTGAACATGTAGAAGCTGAGCCAATCGCTGATGGGCTCGTTGAAGGTGCTGAGGATGCGCGGCTTGTCGGCGTCGCCGGAATGGCGCTCGAGTAGTTCTTCGGCTTCTTCGCGGCCGTCGCGGCCAAAATAGGCGTGCAGCAGATACACCATGGCCCAGAGATGGCGGCCTTCTTCGACGTTCACCTGAAAAATATTGCGGAGATCATAGAGCGATGGCGCGGTGTGGCCGAGCAGGCGCTGCTGCTCGACGCTAGCGGGCTCGGTGTCGCCCTGCGTGACGATGAGGCGACGCAACGTGGAGCGATGTTCACCTGGAACTTGCTGCCAAACGGGTTGGCCGAAATTGTCGCCGAAACCGATGCGGCGATCCGGCTCCGGCTCGGCGAGAAAAATTCCCCAGCGATATTCGGGCATGCGCACGAAGCCGTAGGTGGCCCAGCCTTTGGCGTCCACGCTGGTGGCGGTTCGGAGATAGACGTCACTCGCGTTGAAATCGCTGGGGCCGAGGCCGTGCCACCATTTTAGAAATTCGGGTTGCCAGTGTTCGAGCGCGCGTTGCAGCGTGCGATTGGCGCCGAGATCGATATTGTTTGGAATGCGGTCCTGATAATTCATAGTCATTTAGATGCGCTCCCAATCGAAGCGGGATTTTTTGCCGGTGCCGAAGAGTTTTAACGCGCCGGATTCTCCGGTGGAGTTTGGGCGGATGAAAACCCAGTTTTGCCAGGCGGAGAGACGGCCGAAAACTTTTGTGGCGAGCGATTCGTTGCCCGGAAAACGCAGGCTGGCTTCCATGCCTGTGAGGGCGTCGGGCGACAGGCTGCAGCGCTCTTCGATGGCCATGCGGAGCTCGTCTTCCCAGTCAAGGTCGTCGGGGGCGAAGGTGATTAGGCCGGCGTCGCAAGCTTCTGGGGCGGAGAGTAGGCGGCCGGAAAGTTTGGCGAGTTCGCCGAGTTTTTCGGTTTGCGCGTTGCAGCGGATGGAGAGCCGGGTTTCGCCGGTTACTGTGGGGAATGAGCTGAAGTTTGTGGCGTCCAGCGCGATGTGCGGAGCATTTTCTTCGGCGGCCAGCATGTAACTGCGATCGGCCGCCAGCGCAAGTTCAAACAGCAGTCCTGCGAAGCACGAGCCCGGCTCGATTACGGCGAACATGCTGCGCGAGGAGACATCGAGGCGCGCGAAGGTGCGGCGCAGCATGCCGATGGTTTCGCGCACGAGCCAGTGTTCAGAGAGTTCGATCAGCCGCGAGCCGCACTGCAGAACGGATTCTGCCGCTCCAGTGGTTTTTAGCAGCAGCAAGCCGCAAGCAGCTTCGTTGGCACGCAACATGAGAATGGCGTCGTCGAGTTCACGCGCCATTTCGAGCGGCCACCAGCGGTCGCCCTGCGCGATTATGTCGTCGAGCTTTGTTGGCTGATCGCCGGCGGGGCCGCGGACCGTGAGGACTACCGTGCGCTGCGCGCGATCGAGTTCTACATCGACATTTTTGTAGTGATAGCCGCGGTCGTCGATTTTGCGTTCTACGGGATTTAGCTTGATACCGGTCGCTTTCGGCGGGCGTGATGAAGTGGCGGCCAGCATTTCGGCGTGCTTGCGCACAGTGTTCGCGAATTGCGCCGGCACAGCAATTTCGTCCACGAGGCGCCAGGATTTGGCGCGCTCGCCGCGCACGCCGTCGGGATTGGTGCAGAACACATCAGCAAGGTCGCGGCGTACATGACGCTTATCGACGACGCGTGTCAAGCCACCGGTCCCGGGGAGTACACCTAGTAAGGGAACTTCGGGAAGGCTGACGGCGCTGGCGCGATCATCGATCAAAATAATTTCATCGCATGCGAGCGCCAATTCGTAGCCGCCGCCGGCGGTAGTGCCGTTGAGCGCGGCGAGAAATTTCAAGCCGTCGCGGCTGGAATCTTCCATGCCATTGCGCGTTTCGTTTGTAAATTTGCAGAAATTCACTTTCCAGGCGTGCGAGGAGCCGGCGAGCATATAAATATTTGCGCCAGCGCAGAAGATGCGGTCTTTGGCGCTGGTGAGGACCACACAGGCAACTTGCGGACGCTCGAAGCGGAGGCTTTGCAGCAAATTGTGCAGTTCTATGTCGACGCCAAGATCGTAGGAGTTCAGTTTTAATTTGTAGCCGGGGCGCAGGCCGCGGTCTTCGTTGACGTCCATGGAGAGTGTGGCGATGCGGCCGTCGACGCTGAGTCGCCAATGTTTGTACGGCGACGCGAGGTCGCGCAGCGGCGCGTCGAAGGTGATTAATTCCTTTTCACTGCTCGCGGCGTTCGCCATGTGTTGCGGTGCTCCTTGCTTGCATGAAATTGTGCGCGGAATCATCGCGCGAATCGATGAACAGAATTATCTTTGCGCCGCTCTTGGTGGTGCGGCGCTGACCAGCAACTCCAAGGCTTCGGGCACGGTCTTCAGGCTGGTGTCGACGACCGCATCGGCCCGGCGATACAGAGGTTCGCGTCCGGCAAGAATGCTTTGGAGTTCCGCCATGGCTTCGCGATTTTCCGACATCGGGCGCGTGTCGCCCTGCGCGACGACGCGTTGCATGTGCTCCTCGGGCGTGGCACGCAACCAAATCGTGAAGCAGTTGGTAAGCAAGCGCTCAAAGGTCGCAGCTTCGGAAACCAGGCTGCCGCCGGTGGCCAGCACAAACGTTGGGTGGCGCTGGAAAACTTCCTCAAGGCAGGCGCGTTCTAGGCGGCGGAACCCGCTCTGTCCGTACAAGTCAAAAATTACGCTCAAGCCGAGACCGCTGTGTTGTTCGACGACACGGTCGAGTTCGATGAAAGGAAGATTAAGGTGCACGGCGAGCAAGCTTCCCAAGGTGGATTTTCCCGCGCCGCGTAGTCCGATGATAGCGATGCGTTGCCGTCGCGTGGCCGGATCTACGCCACTGAATTGACGGAGTAGAACTTCGCGGGCGCTGCGCAATTTCTCTGGGGACAATTGGCGGAGAAGTTCGGCGGTGTGCACGAGCTCATCGGATCGTTCCGGACCGTCGTGGAGAAAACTGTCGATAGGAAGATCGAGGGCTTTCGCCACTTGCCGAAGGAGAAGAACGGAGATGTTGCCATGACCGGTTTCGAGCTGCGCGAGGTAGCGCTCGGAGACGCCAGAATCGCGAGACAAGATGCGGCGAGTCATGCCGCGGCGGGCGCGGGCATCACGGATGCGGATGCCCAGGCGTTGCAAATAAACAGCGGCAGTTGGATCGACGCTTTGCTGCTCGGCTCGTGCAGTGTGAGGTTGGAGAGAGTCCGCAGGCGACGATGTGGCATTATGTTGCATTAGTGTTGTCAATCGGCAACCACATATGTAGTATAGTACATGTCAGGCGGAACGTCTAGACTTGCTCGAGACGTTTTGTCGTGAACGTCGCGGCTTAGGAGCTGGGAGCGTGGAAATTAGGATCTTGGTAGGAACGATGACCGGCACGGCCGAAGCCGTGGCTCAGGAGATGCAGACGGAATTGAAAAAAGCCGGGCATACCGGGCAAATTGTGTTGATGGACGGGCGGAACGCTGCGGTGTTCGCTGACAAGAGCAGCCCGTTCTTGATCTGCACCTCGACCTACGGAAGCGGCGACGTTCCAGACAATGCACAAGCTCTATTCGCAAGCCTAGAGGCGGAGCGCCCGGATCTTACCGGAGCGATCTATGGCGTAATCGCGCTGGGCGACCGGACGTATGGGGACACGTTCTGCCAGGGCGGGCTGCGTTTTGACAAGTTGCTCAGGGAGTTGGGCGCGCAACGAGCTGGAGACGTTTTGCTGCATGACGCCAGCGCAGGGACGATGGCGGAAGATGTGGCGACGGAGTGGATTTTGCCGTGGGTGGAACAGCATTTATTGCCGGCGCTGGCGCAGCGCGTTTGAATTATTTCGTTTGAACTAGTCCTGCTACCTTCGATAAAGAATTTCCCCCTTCCGCCTACGCGATGGGGCGTGTTTACGTTCTTGCCGAGATGGGGCGCAGCATGCTGCGTCCCCACAAGACCATGGCGTGACTTGTTAGCGCAACCTGCTAAGTCGCGGAGGTGTCGGAAGGCTGGGGTTTGCGTTGCAAGAAATAGTGGACGGCGGGCGTAAAGATCAAGGAAAGCACCATGGAGCTGACCACGCCGCCTACCACGGCGATGGCAAGGGGCTGCAGCATTTGCGAACCGGAACCGATGGCGAAGGCGAGTGGAAGCATACCGGCGATGGTGGCCAGGGCGGTCATCGCGATGGGGCGAAGGCGGCGGCGGCCGGCTTGAATCATCGCCGCTTCTGGCGAGCGGCCCAGTTCGCGATAGTGATGCTCGGCGTCCAGCAACAGGATGCCATTTTTGGCGACGATGCCGATGACCATGATCATGCCGATGAAGGAGGCGACGTTAAAAGCCGTGTTGGTAATCAGCAGCGCAAAGAAAGCTCCGAAAGTGGACAGCAGAGCCGAGGTAAGGATCGCTGCGGGTGAACTAAAAGTTCGAAACTCAAATAACAAGACCACGAAGAGCAGAACGAGTGCGAGGGCCAGCACGACGACAAGGTCATGAAAGGATTTCTGCTGCTCTTCATAAAGGCCACCGTATTCGACGCGGATGCTGGATGGCAAATGCAAATCGGCGACAGCCTTTTGTACGGCGGTGATGCCGCGACCCAAATCCAAACCTTCGAGATGTGCCGTGACTTCCACGAGGCGTTGGAGATTTTCACGGCGGATTTCGCCCTCGCCGCTTTCCTTGGAAATCGCAGCGAGCGAGCCAAGGGTCGCGGTGTGGCCCGTCGAACTAACCAATAGAGTGTTGCTCATGTTTTCCAGGGTGGTGCGATTGTGGTCCGGGAAACGCACGCGAATAGGATAGGCGCGGTCGTTCTGCACCACGGGGGTGGCGGCAGGTTCGCCTTCGAGGATTGCTGAAGCATCGACAGCGACTTCTTCCGGCGTAAAACCGCCGCGGGAGGCCACCGCGGAATCTACTTTGAAGGTGACGGCTGGGCCGCTGACGGTGTCTTCGATGCCATCGAGTATGTCGACGACGCCCTTAATTTTTCCGATGGCGTCGGCCACGCGTGGGGCAGTCTGCGATAACAATTGCGGGTCCTGTGAAAAAAGTTTGATGACAATTGGTTGAGGCTGGTTGGAAAGATCGCCGATCATGTCCTGCAGCACCTGGACGAATTCTACTTTAGCGGCCGGTTCACTCTGTTCGATCTTGCCACGGACGTCGCTGATAATTTCATCGATGCCACGGTCGCGATTGCGCTTGAGGCGGACAGTAAAATCGCCGCGGTTGGCTTCCGTTACGGAGGCAAGCCCCAACTGCAAACCGGTGCGGCGAGAAGTGTTTTCTACTTCTGGAGTTTCGCGAAGAATTTTTTCGATGCGCTGCAATATGCGATCCGACTCCGCGAGCGAACTGCCCGCGGGCGTGAAGTAATCGAGAATGAAGCCACCTTCGTCCATTTCCGGCAGAAGGTCGCTGCTCAACGCGTTGTAGCAGACGTAGGAAAGAATAACGATGACCACGGACGCCAGCAGCAGCGCAATAGGGCGCGCGATAACTAACCCCATCACACGCGAGTAAAAGTTCACAATGCGTCCGAAAAATCCTGAGAGATGCGCTTCTTCCGCGGCTTGCAAAGCGTCGGGATCGGCGCTGGCGCCGACTGTGGCGTCCGCTCGAGAAGTGTCTTCGCGTTTTTTGTTCTTCACCAGGTACTGACTTAGCGTGGGAGTCCAGGTGAGCGCCAAGAGCAGCGAAGTCAAAAGCGAGACGGCCATAGTGATAGCCAAGGCGCGGAAAAAACTGCCGGTGACGCCGGTGGTCGAGATGAGCGGCAGAAATACGACGATAGGCGTAATCGTCGAGCCGATCAGCGGAATGGTCATCTCACTCAAAGCGCTGCGAATGGCCTGCGAGCGGCTTTCGCCGGCGTCGCGGTGAAGCACGATATTCTCGAGGACCACGATGGCGTCGTCGATCACCAAACCGACGGCAGCGGCCAAGCCGCCGAGGGTCATCAGGTTAAAGCTCTGCCCGGTCATCTTCAGCACGATGAAGGTGACGAAAAGAGTTGCGGGGATGACCAGGCCGGCGACGAGCGACGTACCCCAATCTCGCAAGAACAAGACCAGGATGGCGGAAGACAGCAGCAAGCCGAGGAGCACGGCATCGCGTACGCTGGAAATCGAATCGCGCACAATGGTGGACTGATCGTAGAAAGGCTCCACATGTACGCCGGGAGGCAGTGCGGATTGCAACTCCGAGATCTGCGCATGAACTTCGTTAGCGACGGCGAGCGTGTTGCTTTCCGGCTGTCGATTGACGCTGACGAGGACGGCGGGTTTTCCGTTGGCGGTGACGATGGTGTACACGGGCGCGACGGATGGAGCCACTTTGGCGATGTCTCCGACGCGAATGGGAACTCCGGTGGCGGAGGATTTGATGACGATCTCGCCAATCTCTTCGGGTGTATGAACTTGGCCGCTGACCAAGCTCAAAACGAGTTGATGGTTATCTTCGAGCAAGCCGGGCGAATCGATGAGATTCGTGCGACGAATAGCGTCCAGAATGTCGGTGACGGTGACGCCGGAGGCGAGCAAGCGCGCGGGATCCGGCGTAACTTGAAATTCCGGAACGCGACCACCCTGCACGATCACAGAGGCGACGCCATCGAGGCGGTTGAGGCGCGGCTTCAGGTCGTAGGTAGCAATTTCCCAAAGTTTGGATTGGGAGACCGTGTCGGACGTCAAGCTGTAACCGATGATGGGAAATGTTGCGAAGGTGAGGCGGTGGCTCTCGACTTTGGCGGTCGCCGGCAATTCTGTTTGTGTACGCGCGAGCACGGCATCGACGCGCTGCAGCGTCTGGTACATATCCACGGTCCAGTCGAAAAAGAGATCGACTTCGGCAGATCCGCGGCTGGTGATGGATTGCACTTTCTGCAAGCCGGGTACGCTGTTCACAGCTTCTTCGAGCGGGCGGGTAATGGTGACGAGCATTTGGTCGATAGGCATGACGCCGTTATCCACGCCAATGACGATGCGCGGAAAATCGGTGGTGGGAAAAACGGCGACAGGAATCGTGAAAGCCAAGTACGCGCCGATCAGCGCCATGCTGACCGTTAAGAAAAGAATTGGCGAAGAAAAACGCTGAAACCAGGGTTTAGCGGAACGAGCCTCCATGGGGCTTATTCCTTATCCTTGGCGGGAGTCTTGGAGCTTGGCTCGTTCGCGTCCGGTTTCTTCGCGGACGGGTCGGCGGAACCGTCAGGTTGTTCTTTGCCTGACTCTTTCTCGATCTTGATCGCGGTTTTGTCTGGCAACGCGTAGCCGCCTGCAGTGATAATCGAATCGCCAGGCTTGACGCCGTTCGTAATTTGCACCAGTTGCGGCGTGCGCACTCCGGCTTGAACAATCTGCACATGCGCTTGATCGTCGGAGCCTGCGATCATAACGTAATCCGCGCCCTCGGAATTTTTGAACACCGCAGCCGCGGGAACTACCACGGCATCGGCTACGGTTTTGGCGATCATGGAAACGTGAACGCTCATACCGGGGCGAATGGCCGGATCAGGTTTTTGAGCTTCTACCCACACTTCCACGGTCGTGCTGCCGGGGTCGAGAGCTGGGCTAATCAGCGTTACGCGCGCTTTCACCGGCTCTTCGAGCGCGGGAATGGTAATTTCCGCCGGCGATCCCTTCTTTAGCGTCGCCGCTTCTCCCTGGGCGATGTGCGTTTTGGCGATGAGCTTCGAAGTATCCATCACCGTCATCAACGGCTGATTGGCGGCGGCCAACTCTCCGGGATAGAGAGGGCGGTCCGTAACCACTCCGTCGATAGGACTACGAATTTCCGAATAACTCAGCATGGCTGCCGCATTCTGATACTTTCCCTTCGCGGCTGTCAGTTGCCCGTTGGCGGCCTTGATGGCCTGCGTGTTCCCAAGACGGCGTAAATCTTGCAACTGGCGTTGCGCGATTTCGTTCTGTTCGCGCGCCTGCGCCAAGGCGACTTCGGCGCTATCCAAGTCCCGCCGTGGCAGTGCGCCTTGTTGAAAAAGATCCTTGCGGCTGTCATAGACTTTTTGTTGCGCTTCGAAAGCGGACTTTGCGGCGGCGGCGTCAAGTTCCGCCTTTTGCGTTTGCTCCGGAATGCTGGCGCCGATGGCAGTGGCATGGCCGGCTTCAGCTTGCTCGAATTCGCCCTTGCTCTGTTCGGCAGCGGCGGAGAGGTCGGCATTTTCCAGAACTGCGAGCAGTTGGCCTTTGCGGACGCGGCTGCCGCGCTGCACCTGAAAAGATTTAATGGTGGAAGAAATTTTCGGCGTGATGATGGCTTGTTGCACGGGAAAGACCACGGCCTCCGCGGTAATCACCTGGGAGATGCTGGATTGTTGCGCGGGGGTTACTTGTACGGAGACGAGCGGTTCTTTTTCTTTTTCTGCTTTGCTGCAGCCCGCGCAAAGGATGAGCAGCAGCGTGCCATGCAAGAGGGCGAGTCCACGCAGGTTTGCGCGGACAGCACCCGGCTTCAAGCGGCCCTGGGACCGCGAATTCATCGAACAGTTCATGGCGTCGTAAGTGCTCCCGTCAAGGTCTGCAAGTTGGCCAGGCTAACACGGTAGCGTACGGCGCCATCCTGGAAGGCGTTGCTGGCCGCAGCGAAGGTATTTTGGGCGTCCACGACCTCGAGCACCGTGGATTCGCCGTTTTGATAGCGCAAGGTGATTAGCCGCAGACTTTCCGCGGAGAGTTCTGCGGATCTGCTGAGGTCGCTGAGTTCGTTGAGCGCAGTGTCGGCTTCGGCGTACAGCGACTGAATCTCGGCGAGCAATTTTCGTTGCGCGTAAGAGAGTTCGCGGTGCGCCTGGGTTCTTTGCAATTCGGCCTGTTTGATTTTGCTTTGCGTGGTGCCCCAGTTCCACACGGGAATGGTCACGCTGGCCAACGCCGACGATCCGAGGTTGTCAATTCTGGTGCCATTCAAGGTGCTGTGAAGCGCAAAGTTGACGGAATCAATACCGTAAAAATAGTCAAAGCTCAACGCGGGGAAATATCCAGCGCGGGCAAAGGCCACGCTGTGACTGGCTTCCCGCAAACCGGCGACGGTCGCGCGGACGTCAGGATTGTCCCGCGCGGCTTGCTGCTGCACTTCGGCCAGCGTGGGAATCGGGACGGGGGCGTGGAGATCGTCGGCGACCTCAAAGTTATCGTTGAAATCCGAAAAGATCAAAACGCTCAGGTCGAGACGCGCATTCAGTAAAGCAAGCTGTGCTTCACGCAATTGACGACGACGTTCGCGGGCTTGCAAGTCGGCTTTGATCACATCGGAATGAGCCACTTCTCCGCCATGTTCGAGGTCGTTGGTAATTTTAAGAAAACGTTCGCCTTCCTCGGCGGCGTGCCGTGCAGTTTCCAACTTTTGTTCTGCCGCGGCTACACCGTAGTAGCCTTGCACCACGGTGACGACCAATCCGCGAGAAGCGATCTCAGCCTTCGCCCGCGCCACCGCGGCAGCGGCGGACGCGCGGCGCCAGTTGTAAACAGCGGCGAGGTCGAGGGCTTCATGAACGTCTCCCTGGCTGATGTATTCGTGGCCGCCGTTATTGGCAATGTAGATGGGCTGCCCGTGATCGGTCTGCGTGTACAACGCTTCGTTGTTATATGTGACGGTAGGTAGAAGGGCATTGCGAGCCTGGTTGCGGTCTTGCGCCGCCACGCCGGATTGTGCAACCGCGGCCTGGAATGTAGTGCTGTTGGCGCGCGCGCGATTCAAGGCGTCTTGCAAAGTGAGCCGCAAGGGTGCGGAGGTCGCGGCAGATGCCGATTGTTGCGCGATGGCCGCGGCTTGTACTTCAGGCTTTGGCGCGGGCGCGTCCAGCGGCTCGCCATGTTCCGACGCGGCTCGATGAGCTGGCTGTTGGGCTGACGCCGCGAGCACCAAAAATGGCGAACTCACCGCGGCAAACAGCATCACGGCCAGGGCCCGAGCAGACATGGTGCGCGCCTTCTGATTTTCTCTAAATCGCAATTTGCGCGAAGATAGCATCTCGTCACCACCTTAGAAGTTGGCGGATAAACGCAAGATTAACGGGATAGCGGCTTATCCTCTTTGTTGGAGTTGTTAGCGGGCTCATTGGAGCTACGGGCGGGCAATATTGCGGTAAAAGTGCTGCCCGCTTCATCCGATCGCGTTAGCTCCAGGCGGCCGCCGTGGACTTCTGCGATCCAGCGCGCGATGGAGAGACCGAGTCCGGCACCGCCCCCATCGTTTTCGCCGCGGGAGCGGGCTTCGTCCGCGCGCACAAAGCGCTCAAAAATGCGCGCCTGCATGTCTTTGGAAATTCCTGGGCCGCTATCGGTGATTTGCAATGCGTAAGAACCGTCGCACTTGGAACACCGAATGGAGACGCTGCCGCCGCGCGGGGTATATTTTATGGCGTTGTCCAACAGATTGAGGATCATCCGGCGCACCAGCGATTCGTCCGCAAAGAGGGAAAGCTCTTCGTCCGCCGCGGCCTTGAGCGAAATTTGTTTTGCGCTAGCCAGCGTTCGGGCGGAATGTATACAGTCCGCGACCAGTTCATCGAGATAAAAATGCCGGGGCGTCAACGGATACTGCCCGGCGTCCGCTCTCGTAAGCGTGAACAAATCCTCGACGATGCGGGTTAGGCGCTGCGATTCTTGATGTAGGACCGTCAGCGATTCGCGATACTCTGCGCTCGGCCGCACCGGTTGCGAGAGCGCTACTTCGGCTTCGCCGCGCAAGATGGCTACCGGCGTGCGCAGTTCGTGAGAAGCATCCGCAACGAAGCGCCGCTGTCTCTCGAACGATTGCTCAAGCCGTTCTAATAGTTCGTTGAACGACCGCGCAAGATGCCCGAGCTCGTCTTTTTCGTTACGCACGATCAAGCGGTCATGCAGGTTGGCGGCGCCAATTTTCTCCGCTTGGGTACTCATGGCGACCACGGATGCCAAACTTTTACGCGCCAGAAAATAACCGCCGGCGCTGGCCAGCAATAGTGCGATGGGGACCACCCACGCGAACGAAGCTCGCACGTCTTCCAACATTTCTTGTTGCGGGTGCAAGGACCGCAAAAGTGCCAGGGTATACGGCCGGCCTGCGGCCAACATGGGCCGCGCGTAGCCCCTATATTTTCTCCTGTCGTTTTGTACGGTCTGAAAAGCCTGGCCCTTACTGGCGGAGACGATGAGCGACCGGAAGGACCGGGACGATAGCAGGGAAGCGGTTGAACCATCATGGGCAAAAGAGTCGCGGGATACGGCGCCCGTCGATGAATCACCGCGCGGCGAAACACCTGGCGACACATCTTCGGAATTGATTACCACGTTGCCGGAAGAATCTACCACTGCGAAAAGATGATCGCGAAAATGATGTTCCAGCATCGCCTGTCGCGCGGCGGCGCGTAGCGCGCTGAGATCCTCGGTGGGTTGCGGTTCGCGGTGAGAAATATCCTGCAGTTCGTCTTGAAAGGTTACTAAGAACGCGCCAGCGAGTTCAGAAAGCTCGGCGTCCGTCTGTTGCACGGTGTTCTTCCAAAAAATGGTGTAAGTAAAAAGCGACAGGAGCACCAGCACTAAGGCCATAATCGCGGTATACCACGCGGTGATGCGCACGCGAACGGAGTTAAACACGGTTTTTCCCTTCGCGCGAAATGGCACGCGAGCGGCTCGATTGTGGATCGGGGCGCTCGGATTTCTCTTCGCCATCGCCTCCCAAGATGTAACCGGCACCGCGCCGAGTATGGAGCAAGGGTTGTGCGGCTCCAGCGTCGATTTTTCTACGCAGGCGATTCACGTAGACCTCTATGAGATTGGAGAAGGGGTCGAAGTTCTCGTCCCAAACATGTTCCGCGATCTCCGCACGGCCGACGACGCGGCCCGCGTTGCGAGCCAAGAATTCAATCAGCGCATACTCTTTCGTGGTTACGGGAATTTGGTTTCCGCCGCGAGTCACAGTTTGTGCAGCGGTATCAAGCACCAAATCGGCTACCGTAAGCTTCGGCGCACGGATCTCGGCAGAACGACGCGACAGTGCGCGCAATCGCGCCAACAATTCGCGAAATTCGAACGGCTTGGTCAAGTAATCGTCCGCGCCGGCGTCGAGTCCCGTGACGCGATCCGCCACGGCATCACGCGCTGTAAGCATCAGGATTGGAACGCGCTGGCCAGATTTGCGCAATTCGCGGCAGACGGCGAAACCATCGCGGCCCGGAATCATGACATCTAAAACGATCAAGTCGTACGCGTTGATTTCCGCCTGATACAGTGCGTCGTCTCCATTCGCGGCGATATCGACGGCATACGATTGCTCCCGCAGGCCTTTGGCCACAAATCGCGTAATGCGGGGATCGTCTTCAACGAGCAGCAATCGCATTCGAGCATGATAAGCCATTCTGTGGCGCAAGGATGCGCGAACAGAACGCAGCTGACTGACGGCAAGGCTGATATATCATCTAGCCGTAGCACATCGTTTGCCGCAGATTCGATGGCTGCGAAAGGAAGTTGAACGGTTCAATGTCCATGTTCGATGCGCTCTTTCGATCATCGGCTGTTAACGCCTCATTTTCGGATGGCGCCCGGCTGCAAGGCATGTTGGACTTTGAAGCTGCGCTGGCTCGCGCTGAGGCCTCTTGCGGAATTATTCCGAATGATGCGGCAAATGCGATTGCGGCGAAATGCCGCCAGCAACTGTTCGACGCAACGGCGTTGCAAGAAAATGCTGCGAACGCAGGCAATCTAGCGATCCCGATGGTTCAGCAACTGACGGCGCTGGTGGCTAAAGACGATGCGAGCGCGGCGGGCTTCGTTCACTGGGGAGCCACAAGTCAGGACGCCATCGACACGGGATTTTTTCTGCAATTGCGCGCGGCGCTCGATGCGTTGCAGCCGGAGCTGCGGCGATTAAGTTCAGAGTTGGCGACGCTTGCAGACAGGTATCGCGCCACGCCAATCGCTGGCCGCACGTGGTTACAACAAGCGCTGCCAACTTCATTCGGGGTGATCGTAGCGGGATGGTTGGACCCATTGCTGCGGCACGCGGAGCGACTGCAAAGACTTCGTGAACGAGCGTTGGTGCTGCAATTCGGCGGCGCCGTGGGAACGCTGGCGGCTCTCAGAGAAAAAGGTGCTGTTGTCGCGGAAGCGTTGTCAAAGGAACTGTTATTACCGCTGCCGAACATTCCCTGGCACAGTCATCGCGATCGCGTCGTCGAAGTTGCAACGACGCTGGGATTGCTGACCGGCACGCTCGGAAAGATTGCGCGAGACATTTCCTTGCACGCGCAAACGGAGATCGGCGAATTGCACGAACCAGCGGGGAAAAACTGCGGGGGTTCGTCGAGCATGCCGCAAAAGCGCAATCCTGTTGCTTGTGCTGTAGTTTTATCGGCGGCAAATCGTGTGCCCGGACTTGTTTCCACGGCCCTCGCGGTGATGGTCCAGGAAAATCAGCGAGGTCTGGGCGGATGGCAAGCCGAATGGGAAGTGTTGCCAGAGATTGTGGGACTAACCGGGGGTGCGCTGCACTACCTGACAAACGCAGTTTCGGGGCTGGAAGTGGACGCCACACGCATGCGCGAGAATCTGGAGACCTCTCACGGTTTGATTTATGCGGAAGCTGTTGCCATGGCGCTTGCGCTGCATTTTGGCAAGTCTGAAGCGCACCATTTAGTAGAACTTGCGTGCGCGAAGGCAACCGTGACACACACGCACCTGCGCGAAGTACTGCTTGCGATGCCAACGATCCGCGGTTACCTGTCGCCCGAAGGTCTGGCGCAGCTTTTCGATCCTTGCAAATACTTAGGTGCGTCCGAACAGATGATCGACGCCGTACTGGCTGCGGCGAAAAATATTTCTTAGATTCTTGCATTAGAAAGCGAGCAACGCTTTGCCCTTTATTGACCTGCCGGATCACAGAATTCACTATGCGGTCAGCGGGTCGAAAACCGCTCCAGTGCTGGTACTTAGCAATTCTCTGGGCACTAATTTCTCGATGTGGGATTTGCAGCTGCCAGAATTTGAAAAATATTTCTATGTTTTGCGTTATGACACCCGCGGTCACGGAGATTCTGCCGTTTCTCCCGGCCCGTATACGTTTGAGCAACTTGGCGGAGACGTTGTGCATTTACTCGACGCACTCAAGATCGAATGCGCGTGTTTTTGCGGGCTTTCGATGGGCGGAATGACTGGATTGTGGCTGGGCCTTCACACGCCGGAGCGTTTCAGAAAATTGTCTTTTAGCAAATTGATTGTGGCAAGCACTTCGGCGAAATTCGGTAACGCCGACAGCTGGAATACGCGCATCGCGACGGTTCGCGCACAAGGTATGCAAGCTGTGGCTGCATCCGTGGTGGAGCGCTGGTTAACCTCAGAATTTCGCGCACGCGAACCTGAGCGGGTGCGGGCCACGCAAGAGATGCTGGAGATGTCGCCGCCCGAAGGCTATGTAGCCTGCTGCGCGGCACTGCGCGATTTGGACATGCGAGAATCCCTTGCCTCGTTAAACATTCCCACCCTAGTCATTTCGGGGGCCAGCGATCCGGTCTCGCCACCCAGTGACGGCAGGTTTCTTGCCGAAAATGTTCCTGGTGCGAAATACGTAGAGCTGCGAGGCGCGCACCTGGTCAACATCGAAGCGGCCAGCGGATTCACGAGTAGCGTGGTCACTTTCCTTACCGCCGGAGGAGCTTGATATGGATGAGCGTGAACGCTACGAGCAAGGCTTGAAAATCCGGCGCGCAGTTCTTGGCGACGCGCACGTTGAAAAATCTCTGCAAGACAAAAATGCTTTCAGCGCCGACTTTCAGGACTTATTGACGCGCTACGCTTGGGGCGAAATCTGGGCGCGCCCCGGACTGCCGCAGCAAACGCGCAGTTTGCTTACGCTGTCCATGCTCGTGGCCCTCAACCGTGGCGACGAATTTCGTTTACATTTACGTGCGGCACTTCGCAACGGCGTTACGCGTGACGTTATCAAAGAAGTGCTGCTGCAAACCGCCATTTATTGTGGCGTTCCCGCAGCCAACACGGCGTTTCATCTGGCCACCGAAGTATTTCGCGAACTAGATGCCGAGGTGTAGCACCTCGAACGACATTCATTGCGGTTTAGATTCGGGTGTTTGGGGCGCTGAACTGGGTTCGCGCAACGTATAAACGAACTGTTGAATTTCGTGGTGGCTTTGTTCCGCAGCTGTCGTCCGCCTTCGAGAAACCTCGCGATAAAGCTCGATTTCTTTGCGAGCGTTTTCCGTCTCCCCACTCTGACGGTACAGTTCAGCCAAACGGTAATGTGCTTCGTCTGGAAGCGGCATAATTTCAATGGCTTTTTTCAATGCAGCGACGGCGTCAGGAATATTTTTCTTTGCGGAATAGAGAACCCCCAGCTGCAGGTAGGCTGCGCCGAACTGGGGATTAATCTGAAGCGCCTTTCGAAGTTCGGACTCCACGGCGGCGAAGTCTTCGCTGTCTGGACTCCGTTTGCCGAGAGCTACGGCGAAATAATAATGCGCGAACGCGTCTTCAGGATGGATGCCGGCAAAGCGCTGAAGTTTCTCCGTTGCTCCCGGCAATTCAGTTTTTTCGGCTTCCTGGAGTTTTCCCAGAAACAGATACGGCAACGCGTCGGAAGGATGAAGATCGCACGCTTCGAGCAATATTCGTAGTCCGTGTTCCGTAGCTCCCTGATCGTAAGTTGCAACACTTAAGCCGACCAACAAACGGCTCGAAGCCGGAAACTGTAGGTGCCCCCTGCCGAAAACTTCGATGGCGGGCTCAAACGCCCGGTGCAGAAGCAACTCCGCTCCCCACGCGAACAGATGTGCTTCGCTGGACTCTAACTCTGCGGCGCGTTGATATTCCCGCACCGCATCGAGCGGCCGGCCTTCGGTTTCTGCGATTTCTGCCAGCCTTGTGTGCGTGTCCGCAACATTCGGGCTGTCGTGTGGAGTGCCGCGGGCGGATCCCGCCTCCTCATGATTCAGGGAAGCCGCATCCTTGGCTAACGTTTCTCGTGTGCGCAACGCGGTATCCGACCCATGTCCCCCGAGATTGCTCGGGTCGGTGACACCCGCAACCGTGAAACTGGGCTCATCGGAGAATTGAATCGCGGACAACGTATCCTTCACTGGAGGCGGCGGCGCCGCCAATGCCAAGTGCAGAACCGGGATTTTCACGTTCGGTAGATGCACGATCAATGGGCCAACACTTTTCTCCGCGTAGCCCTGTTTCATTGCGTGAACGGTATAGCTTCCAGGAGGTACCGCGGTAAAGCGATAATGCCCCTGCTGATCTGAACGCGTAGCCAGCTTTTTAGCATGGCTCGCGTTCTCCAAGATCACAATTGCGTCGTCAAGCGCGTGATCCTGCGAATCGCAGACGGCACCCGCAACGACTGCGCTAGTTTCCCTGGCCCTGTTCTGGCCGCTCGCTGCGGGACAAACCATTAGCCATAACGCCAGCGTAAAGCCGCGATTGCGACGCGATTTTGCCAAAACTTTCATCCTGTCACAAAGCAGCGCAGTAACCCCGACCGCAGAAAATTCCCGCTGCTGATTTTATGTTTTTCGCAATCATTCTAGCGGCTGGTTTGCTCGGGCGCAATTCAACGAACGCATAGCCACGAGCCACACGGACACGGTCCATTGCACACTGCAATTACTGCTCAAGCTGTTGCAACGCTTGCTTCGCCTGCACATGCTCGGGATGTACCCGCAACAGATTTAGAAGTACAGCGCGCGACTTTTCTCGCTGGTCCTGCAATGCGTAAACCCGCGCGAGGTTGAGGTAAGACTGATCGTAAGCGGGCGCGACGCGAATCGATTCTTCAAAGGCGCTGATGGCTTCGACTGGGCGTCTTGTATGTAGACAAAGAACGCCGAGATTGTTCAGCGCTTCGGGATAATCGGGGCGGAGTGCAATGGCGTCTTTGAGACACTTATAAGCCTGCTCCGCATTGTCGAGCTCGGCGAATACCATGCCGAGGCTGTAGTGCAGTTCGGGGTCTTCAGGTGTCAGCGCCAGGGCGTGTTGCAGAGTTTCCCTTGCGGCAGGCCAGTCTTTTATCTGTCTGTAAACGTTTCCAAGATTGAGTAGAGCAATCGGGTGCGCGGGATCCAGTTGCAGCGCGCGTTGAAAATATCCAACGGCCTCCGAAGATTTTCCCTCGCGGGCAGACAGAATTCCGAGGTTGTTCCAGGCGTTTGGCGCCGTTCCGGGATAGTCGGAGCGAAGTTGAATGGCGCGTTCAAAACTTTCGCGGGCCTGTTTATTTTTTTTCTGCTCAAGAAAGACGCTGCCTAAGCCGTAGCTAGCCTCCGCGCTGTCAGGATCGTCTCGCAACGCTAGCCGCAGAAACGTTTCCGACGGATCGAGATAGCCGCGCTCAAGAAAAACGGAACCAAGCGTCAGGTAGTTACGGCCGAAATTATAGGTTGCGCTATTGCCGGGAAAGGGCAGCGCTTTGCACAGACGCTGAGCGTCAGATTGCGGAATGATCCTACAATCCTCCGCGATGCGTTCCGCGGGGACACTTCCCTGATAAATCTTGACGATCGATCCTTCTCTGTCGATGAGAAAGCCAGTTGGCAGAGTTAGATCTCGACGACGGTCGAACGTGTGGCGGTACAGCAGGTTGTAAACAGCGGTTAAATCTGGTGAGGCTGGCAAAATCGGGGGATAGTAGCTGCCGTCGGACGCGGTCTTCTTACTCTCTTCTGCGTGCGGACCATCAGCATTGATAACTAGGAGTTGCAACCCTTCTTGGTTCCTAAGTTGGCGAAACTTCTCGAAGAGGTCTAGATCGCTCGAAGAACTGGCGACAGACCGGAACAAAAGAAGTACAAGTTTGCCGCGCAACGAAGAAAGCGACGCGAGGGAGCCATCCGACGTGGCAACGGAAAAGTCGGGCGCTTTAACTGGCGAAAGTAACCACGTTTCGGCCACCGACGGCAAAGTCTCTGTACTGGAAGCCGATTCGTTTGAGCCTTTGCTCCACGGAGACTTCGCCGCAAACGCCTCGATCCGTGATGGTGGCAATCCCTCTTCCACCCAAACTCTGTGACCGGGCGGTAGATTGGATAAATGCTGGGACAATCCGTTGGGCCAACGAATCGCCGCTTGCAGCGGTCCTGTCGCAGTTCCCAGACCGAAAAATATTTCCTTGCTGTGCTGTGCCAGGAATCCCGAGCCGGCTTGCAGCATCCGCGTTTGTTTGCCAGCGCTAGTTTCAATCGTTACGGAGGCACCGATAGCGTCACGGTTGCTCTTTTTCCCAGCAAGCCTGAAGGAAATCGCCGGAGCAAGGTCCTCGATCACATTTTTAAAGAATCGCAATTGCGGGCCGTTGCGGTTCTTCAGGACCACTTCCAGTCTGCCGTCGTTATCGAAATCGCCGAGCGCAAATGTTCGGCTATCTTCGATGGCATCCAGACCGACGATGCCCGAGATATCGGAAAAGGTTCCGTCACGATTGTTCAGGTAAAAAACGTTGCGCTCGAACCCGCTCCAGGTTCCGTCGGAACGAATCAATTCGTTGATCGCATTCCAGCCCTTCTCGTACTGGTGGCTGGGCCTTGCTTCGCTCGCAGAATTCGCAACCACTTGGCGCCAAAAAAAACTGTTCAAATCTTGTCGCGTGGCACCGGAAATCATTCCGTTCGCAATATAAAGGTCAGGGAAGCCGTCATGGTCCATATCCCATGCGTCGCTGGACCACGCCCACCGCCCCATTGTGGTGTTAGAGCGCAGAGAAACGTCCCTGTAGGTGCCCGCTCCGGAGTTCTGCAGCAAGCAGTTGCCCATGGCGTGCTTCCGATACAGTGCGCGAACCTCTGCACTCGCGTTTTTCTGAAAATTTTCTTGCTCAGAAATTCGCATGCCGGCCGCTGTCCACATGTCGGCGACGTACAGGTCTTGCTTGCTATCATGATCGAAATCCAGCCACGAAACGCTCATCCCGGCGCCGATATCTTCCGCGCCGGCTTCTCGCGCGACGTCGGTGAACGTGCCATCACCATTGTTGCGATAAAGGTTTTTCCGCCCAAAATCATTGACGACGTAAAGATCCGGCCACTGGTCGCCGTTATGATCGCCCCAAGCGCAGCAGAAACTAAATCGTGTATTGTTTTTGTCCAGACCAGATTTCTTCGTGACGTCCTGAAACGTTCCGTCACGATTGTTTCGCAGCAAAAAATTCGGAGGGCCATTTTCTGCGTCAAAGTAAGGCATGGGATAGCGGTACTGGCTGCTGCCCTGATAGTAGGCGTACAAGCAAAAATAAATGTCCAGCCAACCGTCCCGGTCATAGTCCGCAATCGCCGCTCCAGTGAATGTGCCTTGCGGAGGAGCGGCGAATTGAAACCCGTCCGCCTGCGCGCGAAATTTGCCGCTGCCCAGATTGCGAAATAGCAGCGGACCGTTTGTGCGCACGACGATCAAGTCCTGTCTTCCCGTATTATTCAAGTCCGCAAAAAGTGCGCACGCCGTATTTTCCAGAACGCCCAGGCCAGATTCTTCGGTAATGTCTTCAAATGTGCCACCGCCGCGATTGCGATACATGCGATTGGGGAGCCCTGCCGGCTGGCAAACGTAAACGTCATCCAGTCCATCGCCGTCGATGTCCGCGACGGAAACGCCGTTGTGACCATAAACGTCAATTCCGCTCGCGCCGTCGAGAATTGTTCGCCAATAGTCGGTCCCATGAAGCATCTGCTCTCGGAAAGATGCGTTGCAGCCAAAAGTTTGCTCTGCAATATCTGTGAAAACGGGAACCAAAGCGCGGCTGCGAACTTCGTCGAGCAAGTTCCATTTGTGCAGCCGCAATTCGCCGGACGCAAGCAATTCCCACACGAATTCCCAATTGCCCACGCGTTGCTCGCGGTGAAAATCCGTACCCGCTCCCACAATTTCGAACCGCACAAGCGTATCGAGCGTCTGGGAGCCGATAGACCCCGTCGCTACGCTGGCCGCAGCGTGAATTTTCGTTACCTGAAATTCCGCTGTCGTTATCTTGCTGAATGAACTGATCGCGGAACGCCACTCCGTCAGAAATACCGTTCGATCGATCCTTCGTTCGCCGGCACCCTTCAGTTGCGAAATATGAAGAACACTATCGTCACGGACAGACCTCCAGAGACCGGCCTGCGGCGAGAAACCCAGGAACTCCGGAGACAGAACCGTCTCCAACGTCGCTGTATCCTGCGCAGAGCGCAGCAACTCCTCACTCCACGCACGGAACACTACCGCGACTTGATCCTGAATCTTCTCACTGACAAATTCGTCGAATCCCGCCGGCACTTTGCGCAGCATGGCTTCAATTCCGCGTGGCAGGCGATATTGCGGGTGCACGTGCAATTCAGCCGGAGCGGCGCCTTCTCGAGAAGGGAATGTCGAGGAACTTGAAAATGAACTGAATTTTGCAGGAAAAAATACGAGAGAAGCAGCTTGGCAGTACTGCAAAAACTTGCGACGACTAATTTCGTTGGAGCGGCGTTTCCGCGATCCCCGGCTCAGTGCATTGCTCCCAGCGTTTCATCGCGCAAAAACGAAATCTAGCATCGGGGTGTGGACCCGTCAAGCTAACTCCCTGACGAATCAGAGCTGCATCATCATGAATTAGAAAATGGCTGGGAGGCCTGGACTCGAACCAGGATAGCCAGATTCAGAATCTGGAGTCCTGCCAATTGGACGACCTCCCAACAGTTCAGCGAAAATAAGCTAATCACACAGGTTATGTTGTTATGCCTAAGGTAGGTCCGAAATACAAACGGTTTCGAACTCGCCGATTCGAGCATGACGGCGCGGCTGGTCTTACATTCGAGGCGGCTGTATTGCTGCTATTGCCTGCGCTCCACCCGGCGATTCACTTATTTCGCCATCCAGAATATCACGCGTATCAGCGACCCGCAACGCAGTGATCGCATCGGGTCTCGTCACTGGCTGCCCGCATCGCGTTGTAAGGAGTCCGTCCGCGCCTTGTTTTCAGCGTGCTGCAGGAGCGGAAATTTTTCCGGCCGCGTGAGAGCACTCCGCCGGTCCTGCCATTCGTCCATGATCGACGCGATATTCGACGCCTCCCCACCGCACGCGATTGCCGGACATTCCTGCCAGCCAAACCACAAAGTTGACAGCATCTCGCAATGGAATCAGCCACAATTTTCGGCGCACCGTCTCGTCGCGCACACCCCATACGCCCACCAACCACGCCATCACCAGACGCATCACCAAATAAGCTGCCACATAGAAAATTCCCACCGCTCGGTTCGGCGTAACAAAAAAGGCAGCCACCGCCCAGAACAATCCATGGGTAAAAATCAGTCCCATGTATGAACGTGGCCGGCACAGCCGCACGGTGCGCGCCCAGCGCACTTGATGATCCCAGAATCCCCGTGGCGTTTGCGTCGGATACATGGTCCAGATAATTTCACGTGACAGCAGAACGTCCCCGCCAGCCTTCGCGATTCGCCGGCCCAATTCGTAATCGTCCGCCAGCATATCCGCGAAGCCTTCGAAACCGCCGATCTTCGCCAGCCACGTTTTCGTCGTCGCGATGGAAGCGCCCAGCGCGAATTTCAGGCCCTCCATCCACTCCGCCATTAAAACCCCCGCGAAGAAATCACTCGCCGCCCCAATTGCTTCGAGTTCCGCGCCAAGGTTTTTTTGCGTCACGCCAGCGTAAAACGAAGTCACCGCCCCGGTATTTTTGGCAGCAAAGGGCGCCACAACTTCGCGCAAATAATTAACGCCCACACGTACATCCCCATCGCTCAACACCACAATTTCGTGCCGCGCTTCCTTCGTCATCAACGCTAGTTTGTTTACCTTGCGATTCGCGCCCACATTTTCCCCGTCTACCAGCAATCGAATCGATCGCATGGGAAAGGCTGCCATAAGCCGGCGAATGACCGGAACCGCCGCATCATCGGCATCATTTACTGCAAACAATACTTCGTAGTCGGGATAATTTTGCAGGCAAAAGCTGGAGTAATTCTCAAACGTCGCAAAATCCACGCCGCGCACCGCCTTCAGCACGCTGACCGGCGGCGTAAACTCCGGAAGTTTGCGTGAACGTTCCCGGTGAAAGAACCGCCACGCCGCCACCGACGCGAAAACGTAGTAAGCCAGCGGCGCCGCAGCCCCCAGCAACACCGCATAGCGCCACGCCGCATGCAGGTGCATCACGCCCGGCCTTTCATCCCGCGGCGACCAGCGCGACACCCAGGCAAACCAGAACTACGCCAGCCCATCGCGCCGCGCTCACGTCCTCGCCCAAAACGTACTTTGCGCCAAACGTCCCAACCACGTAGCTCAGTGCAGAAGCGGGAATCACCAGGCTGATCGGCTCCCAGGAAAGCAGCACCAGCAGCGCATAAAATGCTAACGCCATCAGCGGGACGCCGACCCAAAACCATCCGTTGCGCAGCGCTCGCGCAAGAAATTTCAATAATTCCTGGGGCCGCAATCGGTCCGGCTCGCCGGTCGCCTTCATCCCGTATGTAATCGCGATCTCGCCGCCGGTACTGCCGACAATCAATAATCCCAGCACAAACAAGAAGCGGATCACGCCGTCGCCTCGCTGGCCACTGCGGTGGTTCGCGGCTTGGTCTGCCCGACTAGCAAAACGCCCACACAAATAAAAATCACGCCAATCCAGCGCCGCGGCGAAACCGCCTCATGCAAAAATACCACTGCGAGCAAGGTCAGCACTGCGTAGCCGAACGCTCCGGCCGGCATCACGTAACTGTAATCCGCCCAGCTCAACACCGTCATGTAGCTGAGCATAAATCCGCTCAGAAAAATAATTCCGATCCAAATATTTCCGTTCGAGACTGTCAAGGGAAAGGCGCGCGCCAATCCCGCCAGCGACGGTTGCACTTCGCCGATGCGAGACATTCCGCGCTTCAGCATCAAGTCTCCTACGTTGGCACACACCACCATCAGCGAGACCATAAATAAAGTCTTCACCCGCACCTTCCGTTCGTGACTCATGTTGAGAGGGCTAGTCGTTTCCGGAAGCCGTTGGCGGCGCCGGAACCGCAACCATGGTCTTGGCGGCATCTCCGCCATTGCGCGCCCACTTCCAACGCTCCGCGCGCAATTTCAGAAACGCCGTGGCTTCGTGATATAGACGCTTGCGCTCGTGATCGTCCCACAGCGCTTCTTTCACAATGCGCCAGACGACCTTCGGCCGGAAATAGTATTCGTCATAAAAACGGTTCACGCCGGTCATCATTTCCGTCTTGGAAAGATGTGGATACTCGATGTGCGGCAGTTGATGCCCACTGGAATCCGCCAGGGCTTCGACGCGCAGGAAGCCCTGTTCAGACATCGTGCTGTGCAATTCCGTACCGGGCATGGCGTGCGCCAGCGAAACTTGAATCGTTTCGCAATCCAGTTCCTTTGCAAAATCAATCGTTCTCTGGATAGTTTCCTTGGTTTCCCCCGGCAAACCGATGATGAAGTCACCGTGGACCTTGATGCCTACCTTCTTGGTGTTCTTCATGAACTCGCGCGCCATTTCCACGGTCGCGCCTTTTTTAATATTCTTCAAAATCTGCGGATCGCCGGATTCAAAGCCCACAATAAACAACCGCGCTCCGCCATCCGCCATTTCTTTCAACTCTTCGTATTTGCTATGGCAGCGCGCCGTGCAGGACCACTGGAATTTTAGCGGTTTGAATTTCTTGCTCAGCTCAATCGCGCGGTCTTTGCGGATGTTAAAAGTATCGTCGTCGAAGAATATTTCCTTCATCTGCGGAAAATATTCCAAGGTGTTCTTCACTTCCTGCACCACGTTGTCTACCGAGCGCGTGCGCCACGCATGCCCGGAAATCGTCTGTGGCCACATGCAGAACGTGCACATCGCCGGACACCCACGCGTGGTGTAAAACGAAACGAAAGGCTGCAGCAAGAACGGCACGTTATACCGTTCAATTTGCAGATCGCGCTTGTAGGTATCCGTCGCGAACGGGAGAGCATCGAGTTCCGCGGTGTGCATTTGTTCGCGGTGCGCGGTATGCACAATTTGGCCGTCTTGGCGGTAACTGATGCCCAGAATTTCGCTCATCGGCCTGCCGTGCGCATATTCCGTAACCGCGTGATCGAGTTCGCCGTGTGTCACGAAATCAATGTCTTCGCTGGCCATCAACGTTTCGTTTGGCTTGATGTGTCCCTGGGGACCTACGAACGCCACCTTCAGCGAAGGATTCGCCTCTTTAATCTTGCGCAGCAGCTTGATGTCACTGTCGAAACCCACCGTCGACGTAAACAACACCAAGAATTCGTAATCTTTGCAGATTTCAATCGTTTGCTTCCAGTCCACTTTGTGCGGTGAGGCGTCCAGCAACCGGCTCCCGGGAATCATCCCCGCCGGATACGCCAGCCACACCGGATACCAATAGGATTCAATCTCACGCGTCGCAGGCCACCGCGAGCTAGCTCCGCCATCGAAATTCTCAAAGCTCGGCGGATTTAACAGCAACGTTCTCATTACATCCGGCATTCAGCACCCTCAGAAAATCGTTCCATCTTCAACCCGGCGGAAACCGCCATCCCCTGCGCCGCTTGCGGCGGCACAAAACATCGTTTCTCCAGGGATTTCCCCAAATGATAGTTTACCCGAGTTCCGCGCCCCACCTCAAACGTTTCTGCTCAAAGGTGTTATCCCGCATTGAACGGCATACGCGGTCGATTTAACGGTGATTCGCAGCGTCGGACGCGATCAATGACCGCCGCGCGCTTCCGTGTTCGCCTCCTGGAGCCTCTCCCAAATTCCGTCCACCCAGTCCAAGTGTTCCGGCTTCATCAACACCGAACGCAGGCAAGTCACCGTCTCGCGGTCTGCGCTCATCGCACCGCGCGTCTCGCTCCAGAACTTCACCGGCAAATCGGCTAGCGCCAAATGCAGGTCATGGCGTGCCGCGGCTTCAAATATCTGCCGCGCCAATCGAGAAGACTCCGTCGCGGTTGCGGCTCGCGGCGCAAAAATCACGATATCGAGCTCGGGCGCAAACGCCGCCAGGAAATCTTCGCTTTCTGCAACCTTGCGGAACAACACCAATGCCGCTTCCCGGCTGCGCTCGAGCGAACGCGCAAACTCTCCACCTTTTACGAGCGGCAAGAGTTTCTGCGTAGTCCACAATGCAGCCGCAGCCGCTCCGGGGCGCGAGCATTCCAAACTAATTTCCCCCAGATGGAGTTTCGTGGAGCTGAAATAAGTAAATGGCGAATCGTGTTTGTACAGACGCATCACACTTGCGTCTCGAAATAATATGCAACCGCACCCGTAAGGCTGCAAACCGTGTTTGTGCGGATCGATTACGATGGAATCCGCGTCTGAGATTCGCGAAAATGCCGCCGTGGCCGCGAAATCCAAATTTTCGGCCAACGTATAATACCCGCCATACGCAGCATCGGCATGCACGCGAAATCCAAATTGTTCGCGGAGCTGGAATATTTCTGGCAATGGATCGACGGAACCTGTCGCCGTGGTTCCCATGGTCGCCACTACCATGCCAACATTCCCGCGCTGCAACCTTTCTCGTAATTTCTGGAGATCCATTCGTCCGCGCGCATCGCAAGGCACCGTCTCACATGGCAGCTGCAACACGCCGCTGATTCTCATGTGCGTATAATGCGCCTGATCGCTGGCCAGAACCGTTTTTCCCGGTTGTAACTGTCCCGCAACCCACAGCGCTTCCAGGTTCGCCACGGTCCCGCCGCCGCAAAGATGTCCCAGGAATTCCCGCCATCCAAACATGGCGGCAATTTCGCTCACCGCTTCTTTTTCCATCGCCGATGTGGCGCGTCCGCCATCCAGCGCGTGGTTATTTGGATTGATGTTCATCGCCAACGCATACGCCAGCCGTGCTACCGGGTGCGGCGGCTTCAACATCTGTCCAGCATAAAGCGGATGAAAGTACGGATAGTTATTTTGCAGCCTGGCGGCCGCGAGGTTCAGCACCTCGCCGATTCGTGCTACGCCTGCAACGTTCGCGGCAAATTCCGGAAGATCAGCGAAACCCTCTTCGAGTTTCGCCAGACTTTGCGCTAAGAATTCCGCATCTTCGACAGGAAACATGTTTAGCAATGCGCGCAGGGATGCACGCTTTATTGCCACACCTTGTCCAGTTGACCAGCAATCCGCAGCAAATCCAGTTCCGCTTGTTGCCGCGCAAAATTCGCATCTAGATAATCCATCCACCGCTCGTTTTCCGTCAGGTGTGCCCGCTCCACTTCGCGCAGATTCACGCGCCCTTCGCCGTATTGCGCCTGCAGCACTTCCACGTTCGCCTGAGCAAGTTGCAATTCCAGCCGCGCCACTTCTTTCGCCGCATCTTTCTCGCGCACGCGCCGGCTCTTTTGCCGCACGTCCGCAGTCACTTGCACTTTCCGGCTTGCCAGCGTGACTTTCGCCGCGTCCAGGTTCACCGTTGCCAGCCCTACATTCGCCTTGGTCCTCGCACTGAACAATGGCATTTGCACTTGCACGCCCGCATTCAGATTGTTCGCTTGAAAGTGATTGAAAAACTCCGCATAGTTATTGAACCTTCCAAGCAAGCTATACACACCCACGAGTTGCACCGTCGGAAAATATCCACGTTTCTCGCCTTTCAATCGAAACTCTTTCGCGCGCACATCGGATTCCGCCTGCTGCAAACCCGTATTATTTTCCATTGCCAGCGCAATCAGGTTCGCTCCTTCCTGCTCCGCTTCCCCCGGTAAATCGTCCGCGGACACTTCGATCTCCTGCTCGTCCGTCAATCCTAGCTGGCTTTTCAAAAACACCTGCAACTCGTCTTCGCGGCCCTCCAGTTGCAAAATCCTTTGTACCACCTGCGCGCGCGTCAATTGCGCCCGCGTCACTTCCACCGGCAACTCAAAACCTTCTCCCTGCCGCTCTTTTGTTACATCCACAATTCTGTCCGCGCTCTCTTGCTCTGCCCGCAGCAGCACCAGCGAATGCCGTACCTTCGCAATTTCCAGATACGCCATCGCGGTCCGCGAAATTACACTGTTCCGCACATCCGCGAGGGCAAATCGTTGCGCCTTCGCTTGCTCTTGCGACTCTCTGGCCTGGCCGCGCAAAGGCTCGTTGAAGATATTTTGTGTATACGTCACGTCGAATATCGCCGGGGCTCGTCCGCCAGGCGTTTCCGGAATTCCGTAGGTGTAGCCCGCTCCGGATCCCACATACAAATTCGGCAAGAATTCCGCTTTGGTTATTTGCGCCGAGCGATCCGCCAAGCTGCCCTGAATCTTCGCGATTTTAATGTCCGCGCTATTTTGCAGCGCGATTTCGATAGCCCGTTTCAGCGTTAGGGTTACCGTTCCCGCGCTAGCTGTCGTTTGCTCGCCCCCGGATGCGAACTCCAAGGCGGTGGCCAGCCTCGCGCCGGCAGCAATCGTGGGAGTCGGCCGTTCCGGCAGTTCCTGGCCACATGCGACACTTGAGATCAAATTCGCGCCAAGCAGCATCACGGCGGCAAGGACTGCAGGCCACGTTCGAGAATCCGCGCAATCCGAGTACACAGTTATTCCGCGCAAGTTCATTTCCGCACCCCAGAACAAATAACTCCCAATTATAGCTTCGTCGAAATTATTCGTAGCGCAGCGATTCGATCGGCTGCAACGCCGCCGCCTGATTCGCGGGCAAATATCCAAATAACAGTCCTGTCGAACACGACACCACAAAGGCCACCACCACACTGGTTGGGGAAATCGGCACGCGCAAATTCCCCGGCAACAGAAACTGCGCGGTCACTGGAATCGCAATGCCGATCAAGATTCCCAGCACCGCGCCGCCGCCGCTGATCAAAAACGCCTCCACCAAAAATTGATACATAATTTCCCGCCGCGCCGCCCCAATCGCTTTGCGAATCCCGATTTCCCGCGTCCGTTCTTTCACCGTCACCAGCATGATATTCATGATTCCGATCCCGCTGATCAACAGCGCGATAAACGCCACCAAAATCAACATAATCGTCAGCCCCAGCGAAATGCTTTGTGCCGCGCTCAAAATTGCCGTCAGCGTTTGCACGTCATATTCCGCACCCGCTGGATGCCTGCTGATCAGCAGTTGCGCCAGTTGCCGCTGCACCGAACTAACATCTTCCGGCCGCGCTGCCTGCGCGAACAAAGTCCGCAGAACATCCACTCCGGTGTAATACTTCATCAGCGGAATCGGAATAATCACCGACTCTTTCTGAATTTCCGAAAGCCCAAACGTCGAAACGCGCTCGCGAAAAACTCCGATCACCGAAAACGTCAACTCCCCCATCCGCAACTCTCTTCCAATAGGATTCTCCCGCCCGTATACACGCTCCGCCAGATCCTTCGTAATCAAACAAACCTTCGCACGCGACTCCACGTCCACCACATCAAAATATCGCCCGCGTAAAATCAGCAGGCGCCGAATTGTTTGATATCCATTCGTCACGCCGATTAAATTCACCGGGCGAACCGTGCCGCCCACCACCACGCTCATCGGCAATTCACGCGTCCCCGCCACCACCACCACTGCGGGTATCGTGGCTTTTGCTGCTTGCAGATCTTCCTGCGTAAGTTCGTAGTCCAGCGGTTGCGCCTTGTCCGGCGTTTGCACGAGGTTCGCCCACACTAGATTTGAGCCGACGCTTTCAATCTGCGAAATTACGAATTTGCGGCTCGTCAACGCCACAGTAACCACCAGCACGATCGACGCGCTGCCGATAATTACCCCCAGCGACGTCAGCATCGCGCGCAATTTATTCGCACGCAGCGCATCAATCGCCACAGACACCGTTTCGCGTAAATCCATCATCTGTGTTTCACAGCAGCGGCCGCTTTCTGTTCACTCCGATGTTCCATCATGATTATTTTGGGCATAATCCGCGGCGCAAACCGTTCAGCCCTTCTTCGCGTTCTTCAGCGCTTCCTGCGCCATCTTGTTCTTTGGATCCAGCTTTACCGCCGTCTCATACTCCCCGCGCGCCGCCTTTACGTTGCCTTGATTTTCGAAATTCTGCCCCAGCCAATAATGCGCCATCGCCGGGCGCGGGTAGCCGTTTCTGATCGGCGCGCGCTCCAGATATTCGCGCAGCAGCCGTTGCGCTTCTCCTGCATCTCGCTGCGTCAATATCCAAGCCACCGCGCGATAATATTTTCCTCGTGGATCGCTGCTTGCAATTTTCTCCCCCGCTTCCGTCACCGCCAAAACCATCGCCGCCTCGCTGCGTCGCGCGGCGTAGTCTCCAATATCGAAAACGCGTTCCGGCGCACGCAGCTGGGCCTGCAGCGCCTTGTTAAACTCCGCGTCTGCCGCGGCGAAATCTTTTTTTTGCCGCCGGCAATTTCCGGCCGCGTAATGTCCTTCTGCGGCATCCAGCGCCGCCGTCTGCGCGATCTCCGGCTGTGCCTTGTCTTCACCGCCGCCCGCCATCGCCGGTGCCGCACAATCAAACTCAATCAGCGCCTGACGCGCCGCAAAGTTTTTTTCATCCAGCTCCACCGCTTGCTGAAACTCCTTACGCGTCTTCTTCGCAAAAGACAGCGCGCTTATAAATGACGAATGATCCGCCTTCTCTCCATACGCTCGCCCCAGCCATTCGTGGTACGCGGAACTCTTCGGTTCCAGTGCCACCGCCTTCTCCGCACTCTTGACCGCCGCGTCAAATTGCTGCATCTCCAGATGTGTCTTCGTCAGCAGCAGCAGAATTTCCGCGTTCCGCGGCTCCGCCTCTGCCGCCGCAAACAAAAGCTGCGCGGCCTTGGCATAGTCGCTTGCCTCGTAGGCATGCTGTCCCGCCTGCAATCCTGTTGCTTGAGCCGCTCCGCTGCTCATCGCAAGCTGCAGCATGGCGATGGTGGCCATGGAAATCGGCACCAGCGCCCTATGCCAACTTTCCGCTAGATTCCGGCTTACCGTCACTACTGTTGTCCCCGCACGTTCGAAGAATCCGTGCTGACCACTTTTACCGTCATTCCATCGCGCAAATCAAAATCTCCCGGCAGCGCCACCAAATCGTGCTCCGTCAGCCCGCTCATAATCTCGTAACTCGTAGCGCTCGCGATTCCCACTTGCACTTCGCGTTTTTCCAGTTTCGTCTTGCCATTTTCTTTCACCACGTACACGTAGCGCTTACCACCATCCGTCACCACCGCGCCGCGCGGCACGGAGAGCACGTCCCTTCGCTCTTGTGCGTGAATGCGTACATCCACGTTAATATTCGGCAGCAGCTCCAGCGCATCATTATTCACCGCGCAAAGTAATTCGCCGACGCTCCGCGTTCCGTGCGCCACTACCTGCTTCGGTATCAGTTCCGTCCGCCCGTCCCAGCTACGGTTCGGCAACGCATCCCAGGTAATCTTCACCGGCTCGTTCGGTTGCAGCGCGCCGATTTCCGGCTCGTCCACAAACGCGCGCACCCGCACTTTGTGCAAGTCCGCCATTTCCGCCAGTAAATCTCCCACCCTCACATAACTTCCCGTCTTCACAGGCAAGGAGTACAGCGTGCCATCGGCCGGTGCAGTAATCTGCCCGTCGCGAACCTTCCCTTCCAGCGCCGCCACCTCGCTCTGCGCCTGCTGCACTTGCAGCGCGGCTCGCCCCGAATTCAGCGTCAAATCCAGCGCAAATTCTTTCTTCGCTCCGGCCAGCCGCGTCACCTCCGCTTCCGCCTTGGCCAGCGCCAAATCGTTGGCCGCCAATTCGTCGCGCGTCGCCGCTTGCTTGGCGATCAAGCGTTCCAGCGCATCATGATTCTTTTGCAGCCGGTCGCGTTCCGCTTGCGCCTTTGCCAAATCCCCCGTAGCCCGCGCCGCATCGTCCGCGCGCCCACCCGCTTTCGCAGCTCGCAAATCATCCTGCGCGCGCAACAATCTCGCTCGCGCTTCCGCCAGCTGCGCCGCTGCATCTTTCACATCCAACTCCATCAGCAACTGCCCCTTCTTAACTTGCGCCCCTTCCACTCCGCTCACTTTCTCCACAAACGTATCCAACTGCGCCCGCACCACATACGGCGAAATTGGCTCTACCTTCCCATTACTATCGATCGACGACACCAGCGTCTCGCGGATCGGCTCGACCGCCACAATCTTGGCCACCGGCGGCCGTCCGCTCACCCGCACCAGTACAAACGCCGCCACTGCGGCCAGCACCAGAAAAATCAAAATCCTGTTTCGCAGCCGATGATCCATGTTTTCCTTTGCCAACCGCCTCGACGCTTCGCGCACTATCGGCGGCGCAATCCCGTGCCGCCCCTGCAAAAATGTCCTATGAACTGCGCATCTGCTCGATGCACAAATCGGAATCGTAACGTGCTGGGCCCGTCAGAAAGTCACAAACGCATTTATTCTAACAACTTCGCGCGAAAACCGGCGCGTCATTCATTCCCCATGCCCGTGGCGATCACCGAGGTGCGGCGACCGTGGCCGTTCTGCGCTGCCACATGTGTTGGATGCGCCCAGCACGCGCATCCGTCACTGTCCCGCGTAACTTTCTGCCCGCGCAAGCGTAGTACACTGCAAGTCCCGAAAACGTACATCCGCACCAGCGGCTTCCCAATCTTCGCGCGGAAGCCAGTTTCGCCCAAGGGGAACTTCGCATGATCGAAGCTCGCGCTCTGTGCAAGACCTTCCAGGATAAAAAACGCGGCGCCATCCACGCCGTCGACCATGTCACTTTCACCGCACACCCCGGCAAAATCTATGGCCTGCTCGGCGCCAACGGCGCCGGAAAAACCACCACACTGCGCATGCTCGCTACCATTCTCGAACCCACCGACGGCACCGCCATCATCTGCGGCCACGATGTTATCGACGATCCGCAAAAAGTTCGCGCCAACGTGGGCTTCCTCTCCACCGCCACGGCGCTCTATCCCCGCCTCACGGCGCAGGAAATGGTCGAATATTTTGCCAGGCTCAACGGCCTTTCCGAGCCTGCTCTTAAGAAGCGCATTGACGAAATTTTCGATCGCCTGGACATGAACAGCTTCCGCGACCGCCGCTGCGACAAGCTTTCCACTGGTATGAAGCAAAAAACCTCCATCGCGCGCACTCTCGTTCATGATCCTCCCGTGATGATCTTCGACGAGCCGACCATCGGTCTCGATATTATGACCGCTCGCACCATCACCGCTTTCATCCGCGAATGCCGCGACCGCGGCAAAACCGTCATCTTCTCCACGCACATCATGAGCGAAGTTGAAAAGCTTTGCGACACTATCGGCATCATTCAGTCCGGCAAATTGCTTACAGAAGGCACGCTCGCCGAGCTGCGGGCGAAACACAACGAGCAAGACCTGGAAGAAATTTTCGTCAGGGTTGTCGCGCCGCATTACGTTTCCGAAGGGGTTCGCTGAGATGTCCATGCACAGCATCGGTGTCGTCTATCGCAAGGAACTCACGGAAGCGCTGCGCGACCGCCGCACGCTCATCTCCACCATCGTCGTTCCGCTTTTGCTTTTTCCCGTGATGAGCGTCGGGTTCGCTTCGGTGGCCGCCATGCTGGTCGGCAAAGCCAAAGAAGAAGCCCCTAAAATCATGATCCTCGGCGGCACAGATTCCCCGGCGGTGGTTGCCGATCTGAAAAAACTTGAAAAAATTGACATCGTTCCGCCCGCCGAGAATTGGAAAGACCAAGTCATCAACAAGGAAGTGCGCGCGGTGGTGGACATTCCGCAAGGCTTTGAACCTGACGTGGCGCAGCAAAAAGAGGAAACCATAAAAATCTATACCTACGGCGGCGAACTGAAATCTTCGATCGCTGCGGACAAAATTGAGAAGCAGTTGAACGAATACCGCGACACGGTGGTGAAAGACCGGCTAGCCGCCAAAAATCTGCCGGTCGCAGTGCTGAAGCCATTTGACGTGAAGCAACAAAACGTTGCGCCTCCGGAAAAGGTGGGCGCTGCGGCTATCGGCGGTTTGATCGGCTACATGGTCATTCTGCTGTGCATGACCGGTGCCATGTATCCCGCCATGGATTTGACCGCCGGAGAAAAAGAACGCGGCACCATGGAAACCATTCTCTCTAGCCCCATCTCCCGCACCGACTTGGTCCTTGGAAAATTTTCGCTGGTTCTTAGCGCTTCGCTCGCCACCGCCGCACTCTCCGTCACTTCCATGGCTGTATCGTTCTGGGTGGCCGACCATTTTCACGCATTCCGCGTCGGCGACACCTCCGACGCCAACACTCTTCAGTTACAAATTCATTGGACCGCGGCGCTTTCTGTTTTCCTGATGGCCCTGCCCATAGCGGTCCTTTTTTCCGCCGTGCTCTTCACCATCGCGCTCTTCGCCAAAACCTACAAAGAGGCGCAAAGCTATCTCACTCCCATGACCTTCCTGGTCATCATTCCCGCCGTAGCCGCGATGCTCCCCGGCATTGACCTCACTCCCAAGCTGGCCTTCGTCCCAATTCTCAACGTCAGTCTGCTCTGCAAAGAATTAATCGCCAGCACCTACCACTGGAACTACATCGTCATCATCTTCGTTTCCACTTGCGTCTACGCCGCCGCCGCCCTGTTCATCGCCATCAAGATGTTCCAACGCGAATCCGTCCTCTTCCGCTCCTAATTCCGTTTTCTAAAGGCAAATGTCTGCAATGCGGAAATTTTACAATAACGGAACGGCGCCGCACGCAATCTCGTATCTATAATCAGGCACAGCCCATGAAGCGTCGACTAATCCGCATCGCGCTAATCCTCGTCCTCTTTCCGCCAATACTGGCCGCCGTCGCCGGTTGGCTCGCCGGCCCAACGTTTCTTCATCCCATGCGCCGCGAACTCATGCCCGACTTGATCAAGGAAGCAGACGCCGATTTTGCGTCGATCCACGCGAAGCGCGAAGACTTCAACGTCACCGCTCCAGACGGTACCGCGCTCCGCGGCTGGAAAGTTCGCCCGCAAAATCCCAACGGTTCGTGGATCTTGGTTTTTCATGGAGTTGCAGACAATCGCGTCGGCACTGTCGGACAAGCGCACTTGCTGCTGCGCGCCGGCTACAGCATCGTGATGATGGACGCCCGCGCCCACGGCGCCAGCGGCGGCCCAATCGCCACCTACGGCTGGCTCGAACGCCGTGACACCTCCGCCATTATCGATGCATTTCTAGCCTCTGAGTTTCCCGACCAGCGCCGGCGGATCTCCGTTCAATGGAGGGAGCCAATCTTGCCGTCAGGATTCTCTCCTCCACCGGCGCCGCCACCCTTCCATCTCTTCGCACTCGGCGAATCCATGGGCGCGGGCATCGCGCTACAATCGGCGGCGGCCGATCCGCGCATCGAGGCGGTCGTCGCTGAAGCTTCTTTTGCTTCATTGCACGAAGCTGCTTACGATTACGCCGGGCTACAAAAATATCCGCTGCTCGGCAAGACGCTCTTCGCGCCTGGAGCGTGGACCATGGTGTACCACGCGCAATCCATCGCAGGCTTTCCCGCCGCGCAAGTCGCGCCAGAAAAATCTGTTGCCGCGCGCCCGTTTCCTGTGCTCCTAATCTGCGACGGCGCCGACACCACCCTCCCCTGCCGCCACAACAAAAAAATCTACGCCGCCGCCAGTGGCCCTAAGGATTTGTGGATCGTTCCCCACGCTTTCCACACCGCTGCCCTTGGCTACCAACCAGCCGAGTTCGAGCGTCGCGTCCTCGCCTTCTTTGCCACCTACCGCAAATAAAAAAGCCCGCAGAGCGGGCCATTCCGGGCGTCAGCTCTTTCCCTGTTTCGTCACTTCGCCTTCATCACCAGCAAAATCCGGTCATCCTCATACATCCCGCTCTTCGAGTGCTTCTCCACTTCCGCGATCACCCCCGCCAAAATCTCTCCCGCCGTTAACCTTCTCTTTGCGGCCACGCTCGCCGCCAGCTCCGGCTTGCCAAACTCATTCCCCGCCGCATCCATCGCTTCCGTGATTCCGTCGGTGCACGCTACCATTACATCCCCCTCGTTCAGTTCCACCACGCCGCACTGATACTCGACGCCGGGAAATAAACCCACAATCATCCCGCCCGCTTCCAGATACTCAATCTTCCCGTCCGCGCGAATCAGCGCCGGCGGCACATGTCCGGCATTCACGTAACGTAGCTTGCGTCCGCCCGCCTCCAGCAATCCCAAAAACATGCTCAGATATTTCGTGTGGCGGCCGGCCGCCAGCGACGCTCTTCCCCCATCCAGTAATTTCTGGTTGATGGTCGCCGGTAATTTTTCCAGCGGCTCCACGCGATCCGCCAGTGCGTGCAGCGTAGCCTGCACGTTGGCCATTACCAGCGCTGACGCCGCGCCCTTGCCTTCCACATCCGCCACCACAATCAGCAGCGCATCGCCCTTTGCTCCCGGCACCGGCAAAAAATCGTAATAATCCCCGCCCACGCGCTGTGACGCACGGTGCGTTACCGCAATCTCCACTCCAGCAAATTCCGGCGGCGCTTCCGGCAAAAATCCCGCTTGAATCTCCCGCGCCAGTTCCAAGTCGCGCTCCAGCTTTTCTTTCTCGATCCGCTCCGCATGCGATTGCGCCCGTTCTAGCGCGATCGCCACGTGAATCGAAAGCGTATCGATAAACGCTTCGTCGTCCTCGGTAAACGATTCCTTTTTATTTAGCAGTTGCAGTACGCCCACAATGGCGCCGTCTTCATTGCGAATCGGCAGGCACAATAATCGTTCCGTGCGAAATCCCAGCATCTTGTCCACTTCCGGCTCGAACCGCTCATCCTCGTACGCGTTCTCCAATCGCACCGGCAATCCTTCGCGCGCCACCCAGCCCGCGATGCCCTTGGTCACAGGTAAGCGAATCGCATGCTGCTCCAATCCGAGCCCCACCAGCGACCAAATCTCTTCCCGCTCCGGATCCACTAAAAACACTGTTCCGCGTTCCGCTCCCGTCTGCCGCGTGGCAATCTGCAAAATAATGTGGATCAGTTCTCCCAAATCCAGCGTGGAGTTCAGCCGTTTCGTCGCCTCCACAATGCACGACAGCTCTTCCATCGCGCCGCGCCGTTCCGCCAGCGCCAGCACCACCGCTGCGAATCGCGCCAAATAGTCCAGTTGCCCGCGCACTCGCGCCGTCAGCGCTGCGCTTCCGCGCACCTCCAGCGCGCGCACGCGAAAATCGTCGCTCCCCAGCGCGCTCGTCCACAAAGCCGGATCGTCGCAAGCAGCAGTCAGCTGCTTGCCCGCACCTTCATCGCGCACACCATTCGGCAGACCCGAGGCCGGCAGCGTGCCTTCGCTCGCCCACACATCGGCTTTCCCCCGATCCGTCCGCCACAGTCGCGCACCCGCCACTCCTGGCTGCGCCATTGCCGCGCGTACCACGCGTTTCGCCAATTCATTCGCCGAAACGCGCCCCTCGAGCAAACGCACTCCCGCCAGCAACTCCGCAAAACTCTCCGTTATTTTCGCGTCATCCGTCGGCTCGCTCATGCTCAGCGGCTCATCCCAGCCGCGCTGGCTGGTAAGCCTACCAGCCCCGCCCGTCATTGCAAAGCACTCGCACCTGCCTTTGTCTTGCCCCAATAATTCTGTCACCCCTTAATGGCCCGGTGAAAATGTCACCCTATGAAACAGGAGACATTTTCATTGAGCCAGAAGGAACTACAACGAGTGGCCGTGATTTCAAACTGCAT
>Ga0182024_10001302_pt1 | contig 64604 bp, 57 predicted proteins | sample P32metaG_FD_120480 | JGI IMG/M metagenome (GOLD analysis project Ga0182024, IMG submission 120480) | Permafrost microbial communities from Stordalen Mire, Sweden - P3-2 metaG (Illumina Assembly) | ecosystem: Environmental > Terrestrial > Soil > Wetlands > Permafrost | place: Sweden: Stordalen... | reverse complement strand
TTGCGCCATCTCGAGCTTGCCCATCTTCTGCGCGATTGCTCCGGTGAATGCGCCCTTCTCGTGGCCGAAGAGTTCGCTTTCGAGGAGCGTATCGGCCAGCGCGGCGCAATTGATCGCGACAAAAGGGCCGGCCGCCCGAAGACTGTTGCGGTGGATGGCACGAGCGATCAGTTCCTTGCCCGTCCCACTTTCGCCGAGAATCAAGACCGTGGAATTGGACGGCGCCACTTTTCCGATTTGCCGTTGCAGCTCGCGTATCTTGGCGCTGACGCCCACCATGTCATGCTCCAGCTTGAGCTCCTGCTGGAGACGCTGGTTCTCTTCCTGTAACCAGCCCAAAATGGTGGCGTTTTCCCAGGCGCCCGCCGCCATGCCGGCTACCGCGGTCAGAAGCTGGAGATGCCCCTCGTCGAACTTCAGCGACGGATCGGCCGATTCAACATAAATGACAGCGGCCACTTCGCCGCGCACCGTGAGCGGGGCGGCAACGGCGGACAAACCCGCGCCATCGGCGTCTTCGAGCCACACCGCCACGCGTTCCTCCGAGACCCGCTGGAAAACATCCGCGTTAGGTTTCCAGTCGTCCGCCGGCGCTCCAGGAATGAAGACACCGCCGCGCTCTCCGGGAATCAATTCCAAAAGCAGGGAAGCCAGATGGTTGCGCAGGACTTCGGCGGCCTGCGTTCCATGCGCCTCCTGCAGTCCTCGGAAAGAATGCAGCATGGTACTAACGCGCAACAGCGTCCGCAGATCGTGCATGGCGCGGGCCGAAGGGGGCAGCACAGACTGGCCGGCCGAAGACAGATAAATCGAATCGGTGACCTGTAGCTGGCGGGTCTTGAAATCTCCCGAAGCAGGCTTGGCCGCACGATCGCGATCCACCAGGTAGCAAAACACCGAGGCGCCGATCCGGACTTCGTCGCCCTGCTCGAGCTGGTGTTCGGTAACGGGCGTCCCATTGACGAAAGTGCCGTTACGGCTTTCCAGATCCTTAACAGTGCATTGCCGGCCTGAGCGGATGAACAGGCAATGTTTGCGCGACACCGCGTGGTCTTCCAGATTGAGGTTGCAGGTGGACTGGCGGCCGACCGAGTAGTCTCCCTCGGGAAGAACGGAGATGGATCCTTTCAAAGGACCACGCACCGCGACCAGCCTAGGCTCGGCTCCGTTCGTCAATGATTCACCAAGAGTCGTTCACCGAAAAGCACACCCTTCGAACAATTTACCGCACATCTTCATTGTGGAGGAATTGGCGGCGGCCGGTTTTACTAACCGATCGGTTAGTAAATTCGCTTTTTGATTCTCTCTGTGGCGAGGTCCGCCCCTAACTTCTTCATATCCCGAAGCTGGGCGTTTGGCTAAGCGATTGCCCTTAGGACGGTCGCAAACTTAAGAAAGCTGACGAGAAACCGGGACGGGCAGCCGCCCCGAACACTCGAAAACTGAGTCAGCAATAGCAGATTGAGGAGCAGGTCATGACTAGCCCCATAGCGATTCGAGGAGTTGAGCAGTGGAACCGTTGGTCTACCGACCATTCGCCCCTGCTCATATCGGAGGACTCGGAGGGGGGAAAGAGCCGGATGCCAGGAGGGAGCATCCGGCTCCTGCCCTTTATCAAATACGGCTTCATCTTACTAGCTCTAGGTTTGCTGCTCACGGATTCTTTCCGCCTGGCATTCTCCGCCAACACCAATCAGGATGTTAGGCCCCGGACACAGGCCGTCCGCGGCGCACGGACGGTTCAGGGAGTTTCGCAACCTCGACAGACGATCACGAAGAAACATTCGGGCGTCTAAAAATTCGGTCTCCTTATGGCTGCGCGCTGGTCCCGCGCAGCCTCTTTTGTTTTTGGGTCCACTACACTAAATAAAGGTAAATCCGTGCGGAACATGACGGGTAAGTCGCTCGCCATTATTCTCGAATTGGTCTTTTCGACGCTGGCTCTTCGCGCCGACGTCACCATCCGCTACAAGATTGACTACAAACTCGCAGCCGCCCTGCCTCCGGCCTCGATGGGCCAGGCCCGACAGCAGATGGATTCTTCGATGCCCAAGGAAACCGTCATCCAGGTAAAGGGGAACAAAGGCTACTCGACCTATGGAAAGATCACCTACCTCACGGATTTCGGCAAGCAAGAGATCACTCTGGTGGATGCCGCCAGCAAAACGTTCACGACCATGCCCATGAAAGATTTCGCGGCCACACTCGGAGCATCTGTGCCAGCCCAAGCCTCCACCGCATTTATAAAGACGAAGTTTTCTACGCGGAAAACGGGCCGGACCGATACGATCCAAGGCGTCGTGGCCGAGGAGAGCGAAATGGTTATCTCCATGGACGCGATTGAACCGATAGTAGGGCGACCGGCGGGCCCTTTAACGAAGATGGTGATGCAAGTCTGGAACGCCAAACCGGAGGAAGCTCTGCGAGTGCCTGCACTGCGTCAGTGGGCTGGCTACGCTGCGTACAGCAATTATTTGATGAATCCCGTGACGGCGATCAAGAAGATCTTCGCCAGTATGCCAGGATCTGTGCAGGGATTTGCCGCCATGGAAGAGGAGAAGAGCAAAGGCCTTCCGCTAAGGTCCCGTACGGCGGTGTATACGCCCATGATGAGCGGGTTCGCTCGGCCCGGCTTCGACCCGAACGCCCCTGTCATGGAAATTACGAGCGAAATTTCGGAGCTCTCAGCGGAGCCGGTCGATGATTCTGTATTTCAATTGCCCGACGGATACCGACCCGCGCCTGTCGAAGAGCTTATGAAGTCCCTCATCGTTCCTCAGGCTGTTTCCTCTCCAGGTTCGACGTCGTCAGCATCAGCGCCCAGCGGACAAGCCCCTCGGCGGATCCGCGTCGGCGCCGATGTGCAGGCCGCTAACCTTGTCCACCAAGTCGAACCGGTGTATCCGCCTCTCGCCGAACAGGCCGGCATTGAAGGAACGGTTCGATTTTCAGCGATTATCGATAAAGAAGGTCACGTCAGCAACGTTCAGCTGGTGAGCGGTCACCCTGTGCTGGTAGAAGCGGCTCGGGAGGCGGTGATTCAGTGGATGTACAAGCCGACTCTGCTGAACGGCCAACCTATAGAAGTGGTGGCCCAGGTGGAGGTCATTTTCAAGCGGCCTTAGTAGGCGGCGCAGCCTAAAGACCACGCGAAGCGGCGAGATTCAACTGCTTCTTCGTGAGTTGATCTTCGATGACCAGCCGGCCGTTTTCGAGGCGAATGTCGTCCACCCGGTTCAATCCCTCGGGCGCCCTGACATAAAAGAGCAGGAAATGCGACTCGATTTTCGACTTTGCGGGAAGCCATCGATACGTCGGCGCGCCAAACATCGAGTTAAGGGTGATCGCCTCCCGCCTCGGCACATCGTAGGGCTGGGTGCCGAACTCCATGCCGCGGACCACCTGCTTCGCGCTCGGATAGTCCCCCCAATGCTGCAGCCACCAATAGTCCTCCCTACGGAAGACGTAGCCATACAACAAATGCCGCGCTGAGTTGAACGCAACCACCCATTCGAGTTTGCGGGAAGGATTCAAAAGCGTGGCGGCGTGATCGAGGAAGTGCGGATCCTCGGGAATGACGCTCATGTCGACCGGCTTGCCATCCAGGCCTGGAGCCATCGGCCAATCGAAGTCGGCGCCCGAAACGAGCCGGAGCTGGGTTTGCGGGGCATTGCCGCGATTGGCTGGCGTATTGCCGCCGCGTCCGGCGTTAGCCTGGGCCGCTGCCTGTTCGCGAAGATAGTCGCGGTTCTGCGAGCGGTTGCCGGACAGGAAAATTTTGACTTTGCCGGGTTCGAGAAACGGAGCGCCGACGGTGGCGTGTTCGGCCCAGTTCACCGGCCGGTCGAAGCCCAGGAGATTCTCTAGCAGGCTGTCGACGTAGATAACGTTTTCGCCATTCACAACGCTGAAGGTGCGGGTAAACATCTCCTGGACGATGGGCAGCCTGGCAGTGAGAGAAACGGCATTCCCGGCTGCATACTTTACGATTTTGAAATTGGTTAAATGAGCCTCGCCGTGCCCGGGGATGCCTGCGTCGCGTTCCTCGGCTGAGGTCGGACCGAACCCATCCACGCACACGAAATGTCCGAGAACGCCTCCGGTGGAGTTCTGGCGCCCAGCTTCCCGGGCGAGTCTTGGAGCATTCCACAGTGGACTTAGCTTAGCGGGGTCGTCCAGCAAAGTGAGATTGGCGATCGTGCTTCCCAGCCGCAGCACGGTTAGCTGCAGCCTGTCGTTTGAAAGCAGCACGCCGGGCTGGCCTTCGAAGTTAGTATCCTGCTCGGAGTTATTATCCTGATGGTCCTGCGGCTGGCCGATGGCGACTGCCGCAGCCACCGCAAGGAACCAAGGAGCGAATGTCTTAAACCTGGCGAATGTGGACATAAAGGTGATAAGGCTCCCAATATACTACCTCGCCGGTCCTGCTTCGACGTTCCTAGGCGCCGCCGTTTTCGGCAATTTGGCGTTTGATACAATTGCGCTACTATGTTCCAAAAGGTGTTCTTGGTCCGGCGCCCGGGTCTACTCTCGCTCGCGAGTCTCACCGTATACCTGGCCGCTCTTGGTTTCAGCCAGACGGCGGCTCGGGCCGCCAATCCTCTTCAGATTTACTTCGTTGACGTGGAAGGAGGCGGGGCCACGCTTATCGTGTCGCCATCGGGAGAGTCGATGCTCGTCGATACCGGCAATCCACCCCCTAACGCCGAGCGAGATACAAAACGGATCTATCAAGCGATCCAACTCGCCGGGTTGAAGAAAATCGACTATCTGTTCATTACGCACTATGACGGAGATCATGTAGGCGGTGTGTCGACGCTTGCCAAGATGATACGCATCGAAAAATTCGTGGATCATGGCGACATCGATCCGGCCTTTAATCAGAATCCCCATTACGAGGATCGCTGGAAGGATTATTTGTCGGCATCCTCCAACAGGCGCATGATCGTGAAGCCAGGAGACATGGTTCCACTGAAGGGCGTCAAAGTTGAAGTGGTCGCTTCGAACGGCGAGGTCCTGGCCCAACCCATAAACGGCGGGGGACCGAATCCATATTGCAAAGACGCCGAGCAGAAGGAGCCGGACAAAACTGAGAATTCCCGCGCGGCTGGTTTCCTGCTTACTTTTGGCAAGTTCACGTTTCTTGACGTGGGAGACCTTACTTGGGACAAGGAGATGGCCCTGGCCTGTCCGGTCAACAAACTTGGCCGCGTCACCCTTTACCAAGCTACGCATCACGGCTTCTACCACGCCATGTCAGGCGCTCCCGCGCACGTCTGGGGCATCCAGCCGCAGATTGTGGTCGTAAATAACGGCCCGAAGAAGGGTCTCGAGAACAAAGCAACCTGGGACGAGTTAACTAAGATTCAGGGACTCGAGGGAATTTGGCAGATGCATCTGTCCTTGCTCAACGACAAAGATCACAACACGAAGGAAGACATGATCGCTAACCTGGAGGCCTCCAATGAATGCCAAGGGCATTGGATAAAAGCTGCCGTCGAATCGAATGGCAAGATTACGATAACGAATGGCAGGAACGGATTCAGCCAGAGCTATCAGACCAGGTAGGAAGTCCCACTTCGGCAAGACGCCGATTGGTAGTGCGCTAAGTCTGCGTTGCCCGGTTTCGCATTTATGTTATAGATAACTCGGGATGGTCAAGCGGGCAAGAAAACGAGCGCCGGGGGGCGGACGAAAAAAGATTCTCACTCCGTGCCCGCTTTGCGGAGATACATTCGGAGTCGCCGAAGTAATCGCGCACCTGCCGCGTTGCCCGAAACGGAACGGAAAATGACACCCCACAATGGCGATGAATCCCGCCTGGATCGGATCGAGCGCATGCTGGAGCTTCACGTCGAAAGCAATCAGCGCGCGCATGAGGAATTCGAGCAGCGACTGCAGCGTTCCAACGAGGGATTCGACCGGCGGCTGGATCGCCAACGCGAGGAGTTCGACCGCGAACACAAGGTGTTGTTGACGGCGCAAGTTCTGCTGGTCGGGCATATGCGGGAACTTGACGTCAAGATGGCTGAGACGACCGACAAATTGAACGGCCTGATTGCGGTTATAGACGATTTCATCCGGCGAAACGGCAAGGAGAAACGTAAATGAATAACACATGGTGTCAAACCGCGATCAACGACAAGTTGCACCTCCCCGATGGGGAAGTGCTTTAACCGCAAACGTGATCGGCAGTGGAATTCAGCGAACTTCCCTCTTCGCCAATCTAAATCTCCGATTACCCGAGCGCTAGGACACGGTACCCTTAGGAGCCATGTTCCGCGGCGAATGCAGTTACCAGAATCCTGACGGATCCAAATTCTGGGGGCAGTACGGAAGGGCTATCGTCGCATCGATGCCCGCGGGGGCGAGAAACCGCGCTGCGTGAGGCCGTGCGGACACACACCTGAACCCACGAAGACGGGGGTCGGAAAAATCATCGGCATGGTCGTACTTTCGGTCATGGGGCTGCTAATCATCTCGGCGATAGCTGGTAGCTGGATTGAACAGTCGGAAAGCGCCGGCTCCGAGAAATTGTCGCCCGAGCAGGTGAGCGCCGGTTAACTGATCTTTTTCCAGCAATGCAGATTTAGCGCACATGCCCGCCGATTACACTCCAAAGTGATGTATAGTCGTTGAGACAGAATTCAAAATGTACATCACCGCCAGTCCTGCCAGCCTGCTTACGTCCAAGGCCGCCGGATTCCTTCTTTTGGCGCTGCTGCTCTCGAGCGCGCCGGCAGCGCTGGCCCAACCGCCAGATGCCCAAATAGCGGAAGGACAACGGCTGTTTGAAACCTCCTGCACGGCTTGTCACGGCCAGAACGCGAAAGGTGGACGCGGGCCGGACCTCACCGGCAAGCTAAACCACGGCTCTCTCGAATCCGAAATGATCGATAACATTGTCGGCGGGATTGCGGGGACGCAGATGCCCGCGTTTCCGATGCCGGCCGAGAACGCGCGCTCGATCGTGGCTTATCTACGGTCGCTGAGAGCGGGCGGACCCGATTTGCGACTGACCGGGAACGCTGCCAGGGGACAGCAACTGTTTTTCGGCGCGGCGGGTTGCAGCCGCTGCCACATGTATCGGGGACAGGGCGGCCGGCTGGGACCGGACCTCAGCCGCATCGGAGAGGCCCGCAGCGCCCGGGAACTTCAAGGGGCCATTGCCCAGCCGCATCGCGACCTGGTGCGCGGATTCGAAACCGTAGAGGTTCGCATGCGAGATGGCCGCCAGATTGTCGGCGTCCGCAAGAACGAAGATACCTTTTCCTTGCAGGTAATCGATGAGGCGGAAAAACTGCATTTGCTCAAGAAAACAGAAGTGGCCAGCGTGCGGCTCACGGGAAAGTCGCTGATGCCGCAAGGCGCCGTCTCAGGACCGCAGTTGGACGACGTGATCGCATTTCTAAAAACCGCTCCTGCCGTTGACCTGGCAACCAGCCGCGCATCCAGCGGCGGCGTTTCTTTCGAGCGGTTGAAGGCAGCCTCCAACGAGCCGCAGAACTGGCTTACCTACTGGGGCGATCTGGGCGGAACGCACTACAGCGGGCTTTCTTCGATTACGCCGTCCAATGCCGGTTCGCTGACGGGAGCATGGGCTTACCAGTTTGGCGGGACGCGGGCCGAAACGACGCCCCTGGTGGTGGATGGGGTCATGTATGTCACCGGACCTCGCAACAATGCCGCGGCGCTCGACGCACGGACCGGGCGGGCCATCTGGCAGTACGCGCGCAGATTGCCAGTCGATATCCATTCCAACTGCACCGTGATGACCAACCGCGGCTTCGCAGTTCTAGGGAACCGTTTATACATGGCGACTCTGGACGCGCACCTGGTGGCGCTCGATTCCGAGACCGGAAATCCCATCTGGGACGTAGCGGTCGACGATTACAAAACAGGCACATCGATTACCCATGCACCCCTCGCCATCGACGGCAAAATCATCGTAGGCATCACGGCCGGTGAGTGTGCGCTGAGCGGTTTCGTCGACGCTTATGATGCGGCGACAGGACGGAAACTGTGGCGCGTCAACGTGGTTCCCGGCAAAGGTGATCCCGCTCGTTCCACCTGGGCCGGCGACTCGGCGGATTTCGGCGGCGGCCCCACCTGGATGACGGGCACCTATGATGCCGGCACCGATACGCTGTTCTGGGCCACCGGAAATCCTTCGCCCGACTACGACGGCACGGTGCGCGCCGGCGACAACCTTTACACCTGCAGCGTCCTGGCGATAGATCCGAAGACCGGGAAGTTGAAGTGGCATTTCCAGTTCACGCCGCACGATACGCACGACTGGGACGCCACCGAGACTAATGTCCTGGTGGACGATGTCTTTCGCGGAAAGATGCGGCACCTGATCCTCCACGCCGACCGCAATGCGTTCTTCTACGTGCTCGATCGCGATACGGGGGAGTTTCTGATGGGCAAGTCTTTCGCCAAACAGAATTGGGCGAAAGGATTGGACGACGCGGGCCGTCCCGTCGCGATACCCAACATGGACCCGACTCCGCAAGGCACCTACGTGTGCCCGGATCAATCCGGTGCGACCAATTGGGCCTCGCCTTCGTGGGACCCGCAAACCAAGCTTTTCTATTTAGCCGTGCGCGAGTCTTGCGCTTTCTACACTAGCGTTACGAAGGAGCCGAGACCAGGAGACCCCTACACAGGGACGGGCCAGCAGGAAGATCCGGGCCAGGTTCCCGGCGCCATCCGGGCAATCGATCCTCAAACCGGCGACATCAAGTGGAATTTCAATCTGCACCTGGGCTCGGTGGGGGCCGGGGTACTCGCGACCGCGGGTGGTGTAGTCTTTGCGTCTTCGAAAGATGGCAACCTGATCGCGCTCGATGCGCGCACTGGGACCGAACTCTGGCACTACCAGACCGGCGCCGAAATCAATAGCTCGCCGATCTCCTACAGCGTGGATGGGAAGCAGTACATTTCCGTATCGTCGGATTCAGCGCTGTTCACGTTCACGCTGCCGTAAGAACTGAATTTGAAATGAACCTTTTTCGATTACGCGCCGCGGCGACGATGATCCTGGCCACTTCCCAGTGTGTAGTTCTGCTCGCCAAGGACTCGGGCTGCGAGGTTCCAACGTTGGTCTCGACCGGCGGCCCCACTCCGCAGAATCCGCGTACGCTGGCGATCCGCTGGACCGGATACTCCAACTTCGAGTTGGTCTACGACGGCCACATTCTTTTACTGGACGCCTTCTTCGATCGCGGAAGCACGTACCCTCCGCTGGGATTCAAGGCCAGCGACATCCGCAAGGCGGATGCCATCTTGATTGGTCACGCGCACTTCGACCACATGTCCGATGCCGCATCGGTCGCTGCAAAGACTGGCGCAGTGGTTGTCGGCGCTCCCATCACAACGGATAAGCTGCGGTCTCAGGGTCTGGATCCCAAACTCATCAAGACCGTGACAGGCAAAGGAGGAGAGCTTCTAAAATTCTCCAAGTTTGAGGTCGAGCCGATTCTGGCCCGGCACGGGCAGCCTCCGGCGAAGGTGACGGCTGCGTTCAACCAAGCTCTTCGCGAAGCCACAACACCTTTCACGGAGGAGCAGCGCGCTGAAGCGGCCGAGATCCGGGCCCGGGGCAGCTCCGATCCTCGCATCACGGCGGAGGGAACCATTGCGTATCTCATTACTCTGGACAATGGGTTCCGGATCATGTACCGCGATAGCGGAGGCGCGATCACCGATTACGAAAGAGCGGTGATGCAGCGGGTAGGGCGCGTGGACGTGGCTCTGGCGGCGGTGGCGGCGGATGTGCTCCAATCCCTAACCACCAATCGGGCTTTGGAGTATCTGAAGACCTACCAGCCCAGCGTCTATATTCCGGCTCACCATGACGCGGATCTCAACGGCATGTGGAGGCCGACGGAGCCGATTTTCCAGGCGCTCAAGGACCAGGACGCGAGCCTCATCACAATCTCGAAGGAGTATCGCGAGCCGATATGTTTGGACACCAGGAACAGCATCCAGCGGCACGGAAAAGAACCTTCCTCCAGGAGTGAGTGATTTGGTCTCGATAAGCAGTACAATCCGGTTGTGAAGCGTCGCAACTTTCTTCTAACCGCCGCCGCGCTGGCCGGCGCGCCTGCCCTGCCGCAATCTATCGCGGAGCGCCCCGCCAACGGTCTCCGCAGCGTCCAGCGCCTTTTCACCAGCGAAGTGGAAGACAAGCCCTGGCTCTACGATCGCGAGATGTGGCCGCAGTACCTGGCCATGCTCGCGGAAAATCGCTTCAACCGCTTCCATCTCAGCTTCGGCATCGGCTACGATTTCCTGCGCGCGGTTACGGATGCTTACTTTCTTTTCGCCTATCCCTTCTTTCTCTCAGTGCCAGGCTACCGCGTCCGCGCCGTGAACCTGCCGGACGCCGAGCGCGACCGCAATCTTGAAACGCTGCGCTTCATCAGCGAGCAAACCGTCAGTCATGGCCTCCAATTCCAATTGGGTATCTGGATGCACGGCTACCAATGGGAGAACAGTCCGAATCCAAATTACACCATTGAGGGACTGACACCGGAAAATCACGGCCCGTACTGCCGCGATGCAATTGCCGCTCTTCTCCGCGCCTGTCCGGCCATCACCGGCGTCACCTTACGCGTCCACGGCGAAAGCGGCGTCGAGGAAGGCAGTTACGCGTTCTGGGGCGCTGTCTTTGAAGGCGTGAAGCGCGCTGGACGGAAGATCGAGATCGACTTGCACGCCAAAGGGATCGATCAGAACATGATCGACCTCGCGCTGGCCACCGGCATGCCGGTCAAGGTGTCGCCAAAGTTCTGGGCCGAGCACATGGGAATGCCGTACCATCAGGCCGACATTCGCAACCAGGAGATGCCCAAGCCCGGCCATGTCGACAGCGGCCTCATGGCGCTGAGCGCCGGCTCCCGCAGCTTTACCCGCTACGGCTACGCCGACCTGATGCGCGAAGACCGCCGCTTCGATATCCTGTGGCGCGTCTGGCCCGGTACGCAACGCCTGCTATTGTGGGCCGACCCGGTTTTCGCCGCCGCCTACTCGCGAGCTTTCCAATTCTGCGGATCGAGCGGCGTCGAGATCATGGAGCCGCTGTCCTTCAAGGGACGCCGGGGATCGGGCCTAGCGTCTTCCGGACCGGCCGGGCGCTGCGCCTACGCCGACGCTTCGCTGCGTCCGCGCTGGGATTGGGAAAAGTACCTGGATACCTATCGTGTCTGGGGCCGGAAGCTGTACAACCCGGACGCCAAGGTGGAAGTCGAGCCGGCCCTGGCCGCCGTCAGCCGCATTCTGCCGATCGTCACCACCGCGCATATGCCCTCGGCCGCGAACAACAACTATTGGCCCGAGATCTACACCAATCAGTCGCTGGCGGAGCCGTCGAAAACCGAGTACACCGACACGCCGACGCCCAAGACCTTCGGAAACACCAGCCCGCTCGATCCGCAGCTCTTCTCCAGCATCAACGACTTTGCCGATGAGATGCTCAAAGGCGAGCGGAGCGGCAAATATTCGCCCATCGAGGTCGCGCAATGGCTAGAGGATTTGGCTGGCGTCGAGCAACCGCAAAAAGTCCGCCGCGTCGACATCGATGTTGCGATTCAATCCGGCCTGGGTCGATTTTTCGCCGCCAAATTCCGAGCCGGCGTCTTGTATGCGATTCACGAGCGTACGGGCGACCGTGCCGCTCTGGAGGAGGCGATCAAGTGCTACCGCGGCGCGCGTACCGCCTGGGCCGGATTGGCCGAAGACGCCAAGGTCTATGTCCCGGATATCACGGTCGGCGAACTTCCCTGGCTGCGTGGTCACTGGCTTGACCGGCGTCCCGCCATTGATGCCGATATCGCTGTCTTGGACAAGAGGCTCCCCTCCGCCACGCTCACCAACGATCCAAAGGTGAAGGCTGCGATCGCCGAAGCCACCGGCCGCCCGCAACGACCTTCCGCCGCGATGCGCCATCGTCCCCCGGACCGCTTTCGGCGTAAGCAGGCGCTGGCGCTCGAACTGACGGGTCCCGTGCTCGCCTCAGCGCGCCTCCAATACCGTCACGTAAACCAGGCCGAGCGTTGGCAGTCCGCTGTTATGGATCGCAAGGGCAACGCCTATGTCGCCGCCATCCCGAGCGAATACACCGACTCGCCGTTCCCGCTCCAATACTATTTTGAGTTGAAATCGGCCCCGGATCGCGCCTGGCTATACCCCGGCTTCCCGGCGGATCTCGCCGGCCAACCGTATTACGTCATCCGTAGCAGCTAGGAGGGACGACGCCCGCCGGATGTGCGGAGCCGGCTGGGGCTTCAAAGCCGATGATTTACGCGAAAAGCTTCCTGGCTGGTGTGGCCGCCGTGATCGTGGCCGCATTGATAATTTCTGCTCTTGCCGCCGGCGTACCGCTCGTCATGGAACTTTTACCGTCGGGGAAAGGCGGCACTAGCTTCTACGTTAACGGCCCTTGGATTCCGGCATGGTCAATAGCCGTGGTTGGGCTGTTGGTTTTCGCAGCGGGATTTTATTGGGCTTTCAGGAGAGCCCGGCACCAGCACTAGAGCCGCCTTTGGCGATCACAATAGGACTATGAAAGTTATCGCAGATTTGTGCATCGTTCCAATGGGCGTCGGCGTCTCGGTTTCGAAGGAGGTCGCAATTTGTGAGCGTATCCTGACGGCGGCCGGGCTCAAGACGCACATGCACGCGTACGGCACCAACATCGAGGGCGATTGGGACCAAGTCTTCTCCGCCGTGAAACAGTGCCATGAAGCTTTGCATGCTACGGGAGTGCCGCGAATCTCCACCAGTATGAGATTTGGAACTCGTATCGACCGTGAGCAGACCATGGAAGACAAAATTCGCAGCGTCACGGAAAAACTGTGAACGTGCCTGGTTGTCTATCGAACCTCAATCTTGAATCCGTGTTCGTGGCGGTACCTGAAGTATTCCTGCCGATGGCGAAAACCCACCCTGACAAACGGTACATATATCCTGTGCTGCTCCACCAGGTACGCGCGAGAATTAGAAGGCGTCTCATGTCGTTTATCTCCGGCCATTCTGTTGGAAGGTTAAAAGACTGCTCAGCGCTCGGCTAGCTTTGCGGCCTGCGTGGCGTAGCGTTCGCCCGAAACAATCGACGCCAGCGGATTTAGATCGGCGAGATCATCGCTTTTGAGCTTCACCTCAACGGCGCCCAGGTTCTCATCTAAATACTGCCGCCGCTTCGTTCCCGGGATCGGTACTACATCGTTACCCTGTGCGAGAACCCACGCGAGCGCGATTTGCGCGGGCGTTGCCCCGTGGCGTGCAGCGACCGCCTTCACCACCTCGACGATCCGTGCGTTGGCGGCCAAGTGTTCATTGGTAAAACGCGGGAGTGTACGCCGGAAATCGGTTGCCGTCATTCCATCGACGCTGCGAAGTGCGCCAGTCAAGAATCCACGGCCCAGCGGGCTGAATGGAACCAGGCCGATGCCGAGTTCGCGCATGGCCGGCAGGACCGCGTCTTCTATGCCACGTTCCCACAGCGAGTATTCACTCTGCACAGCGCTGATCGGATGCACTTGATGCGCGCGGCGTATAGTCTCCGGCCCGACTTCGGACAGGCCCAGGAAGCGGACTTTGCCCGCCTCTACAAGTTCCTTCATCGCGCCCACACTCTCCTCAATGGGCACGTCCGGGTCCTTCCGGTGCAGGTAGTAAAGATCGATTACTTCGACGCCGAGCCGTTTAAGCGACCCTTCCACGGCGCGTCTTGCGTTTGTGGGCGTGCCGTCCACGCTGGTCACACCGTCTGAATTCAGCCTGAGTCCGAATTTCGTCGCCAGGCTAACCTGCGCGCGGCGTCCTCTGATCGCTTTTCCGACCAATTCTTCATTGGTATGTGGGCCGTAGACCTCAGCCGTGTCGAGCAGTGTAACTCCAGCATCGAGTGCGCGATGGATCGTCTCGATCGACTCGGCGTCATCACGCGTTCCATAGGCGTGCGTCATCCCCATGCAACCCAGACCGATTGCGGCGACCGACAGACCTTGAGTTCCCAGATTTCGGCTTTCCATTCGCGCTCGATCCTCCTGGTTCCTGCGATTCCCCGCGGCTTCGGAATATGATCTATTTTAGTCTGCGCTAGGACTTACTCGTATCAGATGGAAAACGAAGGCCTCATATTATCAGGGAATCACGTCCGGCTTGAACCGCTGAATCGCAGTCATCTCGACGGTTTGCTCAGTGCCGCCGCGGGGAACTCATCCTTCTATCAATGGACTTTCGTACCCCAAACGGTGAGCCAAGCCGCACAATACATAGATACCGCCGTTCGGTGGCGGGATGCTGGTAGCGCGGTTCCCTTCGCGATCGTGCTCCTGCGGAATGGAGCTGTCGTCGGGTCTACGCGTTTCTGGAACCTGGAGCGGTGGTCGTGGCCAGAGGACCATTCCGAGTATGGACGGCACATTTTCGATGCTTGTGAGATTGGCCACACGTGGCTTGCCTCGGCGGCAATTCGGACAGCTGCCAACACAGAGGCTAAGCTGCTCATGCTGACGCATGCCTTCGAGACGTGGCGCGTGCTCCGAGTATGCCTTCACACAGATGCGCGTAACCAGCGTTCCCGTGCCGCTATTGAACGCATCGGCGGGAAATTCGAAGGGGTTCTCCGCGCCCATCGTCTGGCCGCTGACTACATACCACGCGATTCAGCGCGTTTTTCAATCGTTGCCGCCGAATGGCCAGTTGTGAAACGACAGGTACGCAGCCTTCTGGATCGGGCATGAATCTGGACACCTTCTTGGAGCCAACGCACGAACACTAAACAGCCGAACGCCGCGGATCGATCCGGCTTACGATTAGCGCCGAGAGGAAACAAAGAAAACTGGCCATGAGGAACGGCGAAGTCCAGCCCAGCAAGGTCGCCAAATAGCCGACCATGACGGCCGAGAACGCGCCGCCAAGATTGCCCCAGGTATTCATCACTGACGAAACCGATCCGCTGTAATCCCCTCCGATATCGAGACAGATGGCCCAGGAAACAGCCACCGTCAGCTCCAACCCGCCCAGCGCGAAGCTAAGGCATACCAGTGCCGTGACAGGGCTGTTGGCCAAGACTCCCGGAAGCAGTCCGAGTGCCGCCGCTATGAAGCCACAAATCGAAACCGTCAGCCGGCCGCGCCGCAGATCGCGAAACTTGGCGCACAATTTGTCCGACAAAACACCGCCTGCGACGTTGGTAACGGTCGCAACCAGGAGGGGAATGCTCGCCAGGCCGGTCTTGAGCGCGCTGAAGTGGCGTGCTTCTCGAAGATAGGAAGGGAACCACGCCAGATACAGCCACAGCACCCATCCGTAGCAAAAGTAAACGGCGCTCAAATACCAGAGGTCCCGGCTGCGAAGGATTCGCCGCCATGGAACGCTTCGCTTACCCGCTGATTGCATCCCGGAAACTTTGGGCAGCAACTCAATCTCGGCGGCGTTGGTTCCCGGATGTTCGCTAGGATAGTTTCGATAGTACGCGTACCATAGCGCGGCCCACAGCACTCCTGCCGCGCCAAAAATAAAAAACACCGGCCGCCAGCCGAAAACAGCCATCAGCGAAACGACAATCGCAGGCGCAAGCGCCGCCCCCAGACGTGAGCCGGAATGTTGAAACCCCTGACCGAAGGCACGCTGCTCGGTTGGCAGCCAGCGGGCTAAAGCTCGCGATCCGGCCGGAAAGGCCGCCGCTTCCCCTACCCCAAACAGCAAGCGAGTGATCGCCAGCGAAATTGCGTTAAAAGAAAGACCGGTTCCCGCCGTGAATGCCGACCACCAGGCGATTGCGCCGGCGAGTACAAGGCGCGCGCCGAACCGGTCCGCCATCCATCCGCCCGGAACCTGGAACAGAGCGTACGACCAGTTGAAAGCGGAAACACTCCATCCCATGGTGATTTTGTCGATCCGGAACTCCCGCATGATGTTGGGAGCAGCGGCTCCAATCGCTCCTCGCTCCATATACATAAGGAAGGCCATCAGAAAGCTGAGCCCGAGCACGCGATAACGCACCCGCGTCGCCGGAACTGCGATTGCCGAAGGCAGCGCCGGCGGGAAGGCCACTTTTCTTTCATCGATCATAGAAAGATGATAGATCTTCGAGAGCTCCGCGCGCCGGTTACTCCCGCCCAAAAAACAATCTCCAGCCAAGAAACGCAGTGGCCAAAATACCTAGGATCGCCCACCCCAGGTCGCCGAGAACGGCTCCAATCTGCTGAACGCGGTCGCTGAAAACATGGCCCAGCCAAATGAAGAGAGCGGCTCCCAACGACTCACCCAGAAAATCCCAAAGCGTGAAACGAAGCCAGGAATAGTCCGCGGCGCCGCTGGCGAGGTTGATCCACGGCCCCAGAGGAGTGACCAGCCAGCGGCTGAAGAAAACTCCGGCGCCACCCCAGCTCTTCGCTTTCGCATCCAGTTTCTTGAGGTGTTCGGCGTCACCCAGCAGCCAGCTCAATCTAGCGATCAGCGCTTTGCCGCCCCAGCGGCCAACCGCAAAACCAATCTGGTCGCCCGAAACGGAACCCGCCGTGGCGATGGCGATTGACGCCCAGAGGTCCATGGCGCCCTGAGCCGCAAGCGAGCCAGTGACGATCAAAAGCAGCGTTACGGGAACCGGAACGCCAATAGCCGCGATTGCGACGACCGCGAACAGAGCGGGAGAACCGTATTGCGTGAGCGCGGCCAGCAGCTGATTGAGCATCAAGGCGCCTGGGCGGACGGCGGAATGGTTCCCGGTCCGGAGCGATCGGCATTTTCGATGGCGTTCCGCAGATCGCGAATCAGTTCGGCGACCGGTAATTTTTCGGCTCGGGCGATATCGCGAATGGACCTGTGGTCACGCGGATTCGGCTCAACGTGGATGGCCTGGAACAGCAGCTCCGGACGCGTGTGATGGGCGTGAGCGACGAAGGGCACGCTCATCCACGATTGGATGGGTTCGTTCTGCCAGCGGACATGGCGCGCGGTTCTGCTGGCGCGGTAGCCAAAGAAGAACGTGGCGGCGATCGCCAGGCAGAAGCCCAGAGCTAATATCAGCGTTCCTGGACGAGGCTGTGCCACCAATTCACTATAGAACGCTGAAGCCTTCCCAGCGGTTGTTCCCGGTTGACAACCGGATTAGGCCACACGCCACGCGGCGAGAGTCGCCAGCCCGTCATTGTGTGTCAGGTCCGGCTTGATTACCAGTTCCAGGGCCGACACGCCTTCCAAATTAACTTCATAGTCTTCGAGCTCGCTAGTCGAGCCCGCGGGACTGAAGTTCCACTGCTGCCGCACGATCTCTTTGGGCTGCCCGCCGTCCACCGCCAACCATCGAACGGTGAATTCCTGCAGGCGGTCGCGCGTCGGCTCCAGAAAATGAAGTTGAATTCGACGCACTGCCAGAGCTTGATCGAAAATGAGGCGGATTTCCTGCTCGCCTTTTTGGGAAGCTCGCCAGCCCGGACCGGCCTTGGCGCTAAATACGGATTCGATCGGAAAGGCGGGATCCTCGGACGTGACTTCGACGGTCGCGATCTCGGCAAGATCCATCCAGCGCGGGCCAGGTCCGGTTCCTGGAATCGTTTGGTCCGAACCGACAATTCTTTTTCGCACGTTCCTATTCTCTCTGAAGCTGCGACATTCGTAAAGAACGCCGGCCGGAACGCCGCCGCCACGAGCGGTAGTCCAGGCATTACCAAGGGCTATTTCGTTAGCAGCTTGCGGATCGATTTCAATTCCCGCCGGCGTTTTGAGGTGGTTTTGGGATATGCCAGTTTAAGGTCGTTGAGCGCATCCAGGATAATTTGGGAAACGATCAAACGGGCATTCTTTTTGTCGTCGGCGGGAACGACGTACCAGGGCGCCTGATGAGTGCTGGTCGCCTCCAGACAGTCTTCATAGGCCTGCATGTACTGCCCCCAGTATTTTCTTTCGTGAATGTCCGCGAGGCTGAATTTCCAGTTATGATCGGGGTCATCGATACGGGCGAGGAAGCGCTTTCTTTGTTCGTTCTTCGACAGGTGCAGGAAGAATTTAACGATCCGCGTTCCGTTGCGATAGAGATGGCTTTCCTGATCCACAATTGAACGATAGCGTTCTTCCCAGAAGTTTTTTTCGGTGCGCGACTCTTTTGAAAGTCCCTGGCTGAGGAGAATTTCCGGATGGACCCGAACCACCAGCACTTCCTCATAATAGGATCGGTTGAATATGCCGATCCGCCCGCGATCCGGAAGACAGCGCGTCGTGCGCCAAAGAAAATCATGCTCCAACTCCTCGGCGCTGGGCTGTTTGAAACTGAAAACCTGGCAGCCTTGCGGATTGACGCCGGACATCACGTGGCGGATTGCGCCGTCCTTTCCGCCAGCGTCCATCCCTTGAAAAATCAGCAGCAAGGCATAGCGGTTGGACGCGTATTGAAGCTGCTGCAGCGAGCTCAGCTTCTCAACGTGTTCCTGGAGCAGTGCTTGATACTCCTCTTTCGACTTGCAAAAGGGCTTCACGATCGTCGGCCAGTCGCTGAGTTTGACCTTGTCTCCGGCCCGTACTCGGAAATCTTTTGAATTGATTTTCATTTCGTGCCTTCGTCACCGGCTATTGGAGGTGAGGAAGGAGCGCCAGGTCCCCGCTCGGCACATAGATCGTTATCGCGGCGCGCATAAAAACGGTCCGACCCAGACCCGCCAATCGTGATGCGCGCGCTTCCAGTAGGGACGCTGGTCGCGATGGGCCTCGTGATGAACACTACCGGGATCCAGCCCTTCGTTCCCGTGGTGACCGTCGTTACTCTCGTTCATTTCTGTAGAGCCTTTCATTTCCAGTTTACGAATCTCTGGCATGTCTTGGCCGTGCTTTGAGCCCTCTAGCGCCCGGATGCGGCAAGGCTTGCGCAGCCAGGATGCCTGCCGCCGCTGGGCTTACGTTTTCGGTATCGGCACTCTGCGCTCCGGGAGCGCTATCTCGTCGCCGCCAATGCTTCGGTTGAGTGCAGTGTCACATCAATGGGCCGCGTTGTCGCGATAACGCTTCTCGCTTTTTCGACTTCCAGGGCCGTGCCATGCACCATCAGCAGGAATTTGTCCGTCTTGAGCGCCAGTTCGTACTGAACGACACTATCCTTCGGAATTCCGATGCCGATTAGCCCCGCGCCGATGGCGCTCACTCCGCCCACGACCGCTGCGCCTTCCAGGCCCCCAACGATCCACGCCACCAAAGGTCCCGCCACGAGCACTGGACCGATACCGGGAATGGCAAAGAAGGCTGATCCGAACAGCAGCCCCCAGAAGCCGCCCCAAAAAGCGCCGACTTTGCCCCAGTACTTCATCCGGTCGCCGGTGTTGTAGTAACCCACCACATGTTCGTCCGTGTGGGAATCCTTGCCAACGATGGACAAGGTACGCATGTCGACTCCGGCACGCTCGAGTTCCTTTACCGCTCCTTCTGCTTCGACATGGGTGGCATAAACAGCTACCACTGCGTTTCTTTCAGACATTTCCTATCTCCTTGTTTTCGTAATACAACGTCGCCGTCACAAGTTATTAGGGCACGAAAACAACCAAACGTCGATTCGAACTGGCCACCGGCTCAATGCGTGTACGGGTGACGCCCTCTGCCGGAGCACATCAGATTAGCGACCACCTGAGGTCACCTGACCGGGTTTGGTCAAACCAGGCAGGATCGCAGGCGCATAACCAGTGTCGTCTTCAACCGGCGAACTGGGCCTCCGCATGCAAATCATAAAGATGACTGCCGAGGATCGCAAATAAGAACAGTCAAGATCCGGTAATCAATTTACGCAAGGAGACAAGATCATGGCAGAAAAAAAGACAGCAGTGTTTGGTATTTTCCAAAATCAAAAGCAAGCAGAACGCACCGTCGAGGACCTGATGGCAGCCGGTTTTTCGAACGACGACATCTCGGTTTTGCTTCCGGACAATAAAGGCACGAAAGACTTTGCGCACGACAAGAGTACAAAAGCGCCAGAAGGTACGGCCGCCGGAGTTACGACCGGCGGAATGATTGGTGGCACTCTTGGACTGCTTGCCGGGATCGGCATTCTTGCGGTTCCCGGAGTCGGTCCGTTGATCGCGGCCGGCCCAATCATGGCCGCCCTTGCGGGCCTCGGAGTCGGCGGCGCGGTCGGCGGTATTATTGGCGCGCTGGTCGGGATGGGCATCCCCGAGTACGAAGCCAAGCGATACGAAGGACACATCAAAGCGGGCGGCGTTCTATTGTCCGTTCACTGTGGGACATCCGAGAAAATTGCTCGCGCGAAAGACCTGCTCAAGCATACTGGCGCCCAGGATATTGCATCATCTAGCGAAGCCAGCGCTGACATCCCGGAGACAACCGCCGCGGCGCGCCTGTAGACCGGAAAACATCTTCAAGGGAGAAAAACTATGCATGACACACACCTGAAAGCCGCCGAGCAGCACGAACTTGCTGCGCACGCTCATCGTACTGCCGCCGAACACAACGAAAAAGGTGACGATGAAGCGGGAAGATGGCATGCCGAAAGAGCACTCGAGTACTCCGATCATGCTTACAAACTTGCAAAGGAAGCTCACACCAAGTCAGGGCGGATTGCGGCTATTTGAATTTATCCGCTCGATGGATTTGATAGGCCATCCAGCGCGGTCTTCCAATTGCTCACTTCAAATTGAATCGAATCGAGGCAACAGTATGAAAGTAACTACAGTTCTAAGTACGGCAATTCTGTTCTTGCTTCCTGGGGCTGTTGTTCCCGCCTACGCGCAAGAACACGAGCAGGAGAAGCGACCCGAGCAAAAGCAGCAACAAGCCAAGCCCGCACAGCGCCAGCAACAGGCGCAGCCGGCAAAGCAAGCTCAACAGGCCCAGCACCCCCAGCAGGCCAAGCCGGCGCAGCAACCGCAACGCGCGGCGACCCGGCAACAGGCCCAGCCGGCAAAGCAAACACAACAGGCTCAGCATCCCCAACAGGCCCAGCCGGCGCAGCAACCGCAACGCGCAGCGACCCGGCAACAGGCCCAGCCGGCGCGAGAACCCCAACGCGCCCAGGAACAACAACGGGCCAGCCGGGGATCTCAGACGGCGGCAGGCCATGGGAGCATACCCGAAGATCGTTTCCGTGCCAGTTTTGGGAGAGGCCATACCTTTCACGTGAACCGTTCCGAATTCGCCAACGGATCGGGACGTTTTCAATACGGCGGTTTTTGGTTTAACGTGGTTCAGCCGTGGCCAGTGGGGTGGCTCTATACCGACAGCGTTTACGTTGACTACTTGAACGGGGGGTATTTCCTGTGTGATCCCGTCCATCCCGGCGTATATATTTCAGTCAACATCGGTTAACGCGCCCACGTTCTTACGCATTTCAAAGGTTCTGACGCATTTCAAGGGGAGGCGCCGCGCCCTACCGAACGGCCCTGGGCGTGCCTCCTCCAAAATGGCCGCGGGTCCGTTTCCGCGGCGGGTTCACGGCAATAATCACCAGGACGAAACGGATTCCTGGCTTCAAAACGAAAGACGAAAAGGATAAATTTTCATGAGAACAAATCTACAACACTATGTTTGGGTTCTGGCAATTGCCGGATCCATGAGCACCACCGCGTTCGCGGCGGACAGACAAATTAAGGTTGACGACAGGCTGGATGCTTCGGCCGATGCGCTGACCGACATGATGAAGGCTTCCGACCACGGTATCCCCCAGGATCTGATCGATAAGGCGCACTGCGTGGTTGTCGTGCCTGGTATGAAAAAGGCCGGATTCATCTTCGGCGCCGAGTATGGCCGCGGGTTCGCGGTATGCCGGCGGCAGGGTGGCTCGGACTGGAGCGCTCCGGCCGCCATGCGCTCGGAAGGCGGTAGTTTCGGGTTTCAGATTGGCGCTTCGGACACCGACATTGTATTGCTCGTTATGAACGATGGCGGAATGAAGCACCTTTTATCTGATAAGTTCACGCTCGGCGGAGATGCATCCGTAGCGGCCGGTCCGATTGGCCGCGACGTGAGCGCTCGGACGGACGCGGAGATGCAGGCGGAAATGCTGTCCTATTCCCGTTCGCACGGGCTGTTCGCTGGCATCGCGCTGACAGGCGCGACGCTTCGGCCGGATGCGGAAACCAACCGGGAACTCTACGGACACGACTCAACCAATCGTGAAATTCTGACCGGCGACTTCCGAACTCCCGCAGCCGCGGGAAAATTTGAACACGCCCTGCATCGCGACTCGGCACAACGCGATCGTTAGGTGCAGCTTTGGGTAGCGAACGGAATGGCGCGCGTCCCAGCGCTCAGTTTAGTTGTCCCTGGGAGAGATCCCCGCGACGAGGCGCTAGGGACGCCGCCGGCCGGCTCGATTGACCTATACATGAAATATCAGAGAGACAGAAGAAAATGTGCACGAAGGCAAGGAAAATGTCCGCCCGCGCTTACCGCTTCTCCCCGTCCCGTTGGCTCCTCATCGCCCTGTTCGCCTCGGCATGCTTCCCATCGTCATCGTTCGGCCAGCAAGGTTCTTTGGAAACTCTAACTGAATCAGCCAGCGTCGCTCCTCAACAACCGCTGCCACTGGAGAGCAAGCGTATTCTGGGCATCATCCCGAACAATCGCTCCTGGCCCAGTCTGCTGGATTACAAGCCTCTTTCAACCCGCGAAAAGTTCCAGATCGCCCGTCAAGACTCGTTCGATCGGGGCACCGTTATCCTCGCCGCGATGTTCGCAGCGGACGCTCAGTTCACCAACGCCAATCCCTCGTTCGGGCAAGGTGTGAGGGGATATTCCCGCTATTTTGCCGCGTCTTACGGAGATTTCGTGATTGGCAATTACATGTCGGAGGCCATTTATCCGGCGCTTCTTCATCAGGATCCTCGCTATTTTCGGCGCGGTGCCGGGAACACATGGGCTCGGCTGGGGTATTCCATAGGTCAAATTTTCTGGACCCACACCGATTCGGATCGGACTCAGTTCAATTACTCGGAGATCCTTGGCAATTCGACTGCGGTCGCAATTTCAAATCTGTATTACCAGGACAAACGGAGCGCCGCCAATTCGGCAGCCAAACTCGGCATGCAGATCGGCGTCGATATGGCGTCCAACGTCCTGAAGGAATTCTGGCCGGATGTTAGCAGGAGGTTTTCGAGGAAATCGTCAACCGTCTCCATGAAGCCACAAGATCAATGATTACGTTTCCATGCTCGCGAATTCCACGCCATCGCAAATCCTTGCGGCTGGTCCCGGCTTCCGCGGCACAGGCAGGACCCCGATGTAAAGAAAGACCGCTAAAATACATCGTGTATGAGAAAGGCTCTGGTAAAAACTCCTCGTATCGATCCCCGCTACGCTGTCTTCGAGCTCGCGATCCGGAAGTCCAAAATTCATCGCTACGGAGTCTACGCGCGCGAGCGGATTCCGGCCAACCGTAAAGTGATCGAGTATGTGGGCAAACGGCTCAACCGGCGAGAGGCAAAGTATGCGGACCACACCTACTTGTTTGTGCTCGACAATTACTGGAGCGTCGATGGCGCCATCGGCGGGAGCGGCGCTGAAATCATCAATCACAGCTGCCAACCCAACCTGATCAGCCGCGTAATGAAGGGTCACATCCTGTACCTAAGCCTGCGCGTAATCAAGCCGGGCGAGGAACTCTCGGTCGACTACAATTTCGGCAAGCAGACCGAACGCGTCCGTTGCTTCTGCGGCGCCCAGAATTGCCGCGGCAGCATTCAGAAATAAAGCACCTGCTCAATATGCACGCGGCTTAGTTCGCTTTTTGCTGCTCGGCCAGGATCGCCTTGAACATGGCTTCTTGCATGTCGGATTCGAGGCGGCAACCGGAGGGATCGATAAAGGGATTCGGCGCGCCGGGTTTCAGCTTGGCATACTTCTCCGCCATGCCGTATTCGGCTGGGTGATCGCCGAGCGGGACGTCACAGGGCAGCGTGCGGACGACCGCGAAGGAGTGGTTGAATTCGTCGATCACAGCCGGTGTCAGCACCGTGGGCGAGCGCAGGCTGGAATAGAAGACCACCTGGTAAGTCTTGCCGGCTTCGGTTACGGGCATGGTCCAGGTGGTTGCGCCGCGCGTGTGGCCAGCCGTGAGATGCGCGGTGAGTATCGCTTCGCCCAGCCTAACCGTGTCGCCGTCGTGAATGATGCGGTCGATAGGGTGCTCTTTGCCGCCGGGTTTCATGGCTTTGAGAGCCGGGACGTCCTCGGCCATCGAAACTACCTGCGCGCCGGTGAGTTCCTTCACCAGTGCGTCGCCTTCCATGTGATCGCCGTGGGCGTGGTTGCCGAGTAGGATTCTGGTGTCGGAGAATTTGAAGCCGAGCTGTTCAACTGATTTCTGGATGGTACGCACATTGCGCTCGTAGGTGCTGTCGATGAGGATGTTGCCCTGCGGCGTGACGATCAGGAACGCACTCAGCGTTTTGGTGCCGGCGTAGTAGACATTGCCGACGATTTTGTGAGGCGGGAATGCCGTGGTCTGGTCTTCGGGCGTCCCCATATTGCGGGCCAGGATGGAGCGGGGCGTGAAGGTTTTTCCCTGGGCCGTGACCGAGGGATGATCCGGAGCGTTTTGGGCCAAGGCTGCTGCCCCCGCGAGTAACACGAATAGCTTCTGCATAAATGTCGTGGGTTAGCGGTTCAGCGTAAACGCATACACCATATCCTGCGCGGCGACCATGATGAACTGAAAGCCGTCGAGCAGGTAGGTCTGAGCGCCGTTAGTGGTAAGTGCCGGCATCCACGTATGCCACAGAATCTTTCCCGTGGCCGCATCGAAAGCGCAGAAATTGGTCGAGCCGTCATTGCCGAACAGAAGTCCGCCGGCTGTCGTGAGCAGCCCTTGTGGCCCGCCGCCTTCGTGCATCCATTTCATCTCGCCGGTGTGGTAGTCGATGGCGCGAATGCCCGAACGCCCGCTGACGCCACCCCCGCCGCCGGTGTAACCGTAACCTTCAGGCCGCTCGCTCGTATCGACCAGGTAAGTCATCCCCACGCGTTCGGCCGTGCCTACATAGAACAGCCCCGTCTGCGGATCGAAGCTCGGCGGAGGCCAGTTGGTCGCCGAACCCGCCCCGACCAGCACGCCATCTATCTTGGGCTCCTTCTTCGGATTCGGAATGGGCTGCCCTTTCGCGTTGAGACCCAACGACCAGTTGAGGTACTGCGGGTCGACCAGCGGTGTAGTAAGCAGGTGTTCGCCGGTCACGCGGTCCAGCACGAAGAAGTATCCGTTGCGGGCGGCCTGCGCCACCAGCTTGCGCGGTTTACCCTGCCACGTACCATCGAATAAAACCGGAACCTGGGTGCTGTCCCAGTCGTGACTGTCGTGCGGAGAAGTCTGGTAATACCACACCAGCTTACCCGTGTCGGCATTGAGCGCCACTAGCGAGCAAGTGAAAAGGTTGTCCCCAGGCCGGCTTTGAGTCGCACCCACCGGATTCGGATTGCCCGTCGTTACGTAAATCAAATTGAGTTCCGGATCGTAGGTTAGAGGCTGCCAGGGCCCCCCGCCGCCGTGCTTGCGCGAGTAATCGTCGGGCCACGAATCGTAGCCGGGATCTCCGGGCTTCTGAGGCGTCGTGTACCATCTCCACTGGACCTCGCCCGTTTCCGGATCCCGTGAGTCCAGCCAGCCCTGATTGTCTCTGGCGTCGCCCGCGATTCCGGCGTATACGTGATTGCCCACCACCAGCGGCGCGGCGCTGCAGAAATAATCTTGCTCCACCGGCGCCAGCTCCTTATACCACCTTTCCTTGCCCGTGGCCGCATCGAGCGATACCAGGTAGCAATCGGGGGTCTCGAAAAACAGCCACCGGCCGTACATGCCCATGCCTCTGCTTCCGTTGTTGTGATGGCCTCCGCGCGTCCTGAAGAAGTAGCTCCATTTTTGCTCGCCCGTGCGTGCATTGATTGCCCAGGCGCGGTCCATGGCGGAAATGTACATCACGCCATCCACCATGAGCGGCGATCCAGCGATCCTGTAGGAATCGGTAGGGCCGCCCCAATACGTCGGATCCCCCGGCTTCCATGGGCCGCCGACGTTGGTGGCCGACGTGGCAGTCGCCAATGCTTTGAAGGCCCAGGCTAGCGTGAGCGTAGCCACATTGGAACGATTGATCTGATCGAGAGTGCTGTAGCGCTTGCCCGAATAGTCGCCGTGATAGGTCGGCCAGGCGTCGACGGCGTTGGGCTTCTTTAGAACGCTCGGATCCAGGAACTGCGCGGCCAACGAAACGGGGAGCAGCGCCAGCGTGGCCACGGAGGCGAGACGTAATGTCATGGGTGGTCTCCTACTTGTCGTTCAGATAGGCGGCGAGATTATGGATGTCGTCGTCGGTGTACTTCAGGACCAGATCGATATGCGCCTGCAGCCGGTTGGTTTCGGTCACCTTCGGCCAGTCGCCGTTGCGCAGCCAGGTCTTGGTTTCGCCGTTCGGGAGGCGGATTTCGACCACGAAATCGTTGATCAGCCCGGGAGTTCCGGTGAACTTTTCGCCGTTCGACTGCGCGACAGTCGCGGTAATATTCCCCCGGCTCCCGCGGCCTCCGCCAAGAATAGCGGCCTGCAGCGTGGGCGCGTCATGATCGCTTTTGGCGCCGATGCCTTTCAAGTCGCCGGTTACCGAGTGGCAGGAATTGCACCTCCCGATAGGGCCGTTGAAGAACGCTTCGCCCGCCTTTGCGTCTCCGGAAAAAACATTCAGTTTGGTGTACTGATCACGCAGCGTAACCAGGCTGACCTGGTAATGCAGCCAGGCCGCCAGATCGACGCTGGCATCGCGCGAAAGATCGAACTTCGGCATGTTCTTCTCGGGACGGCCAAATTTCAGGAATTCCGGCAGCTCGCGGCCGGCGTGATCCATCACGACAATTTCTGAACGCAGCAGATCGATATCGGTCTTCGTGGTCTTGCCCCCGCGGGCGTTTTCTCCGTGGCACGATGCGCACTGCGCGGCGAACATTTTGCCGCCGCGCTCGACCGACGCCATGTCGAAAGATCGCTTTGCGGTGATATCGACCGGACACGGGGAAGAAGACGATACTGCCGGTCCTCCCGATGCAGCCGCGCAGCCCCCTGGTTGCGCCAACGCGAATGGCGCCGAAGCGGCCAAACTCACCATCACAATCAAAGAGAAGTTGCGATAGCTCATATTTCTTCGCCCCGAACCGGATTAGAGTTGACCCGAGCGATGATACCATCTTCAAGCCATCGGCGAATCGCCGGCCGTTCCCATCATGGTGCGGGCGTCGCTAGTGGTTTGCCTTTCTCCACTACATACACAGCGATCAATCTCAGCGGCTGGGTACCTGTATTGTGGGCATCGTGCTTCGTACCTCCGGGTACCACAAAACCGTCGCCGGCTTTGATCTTCAAGGGCGGTTTTCCTTCCATCAGGATCTCGCCTTCACCCGCAACCACGTAGCTGATCTCGTCGCCCGGGTGGGTATGACGCCCCACTGCTCCCCCCGGTGCAATCTCCACATTGGCGATCACCGCCTCACGCCCAGGCACGGATACATCGCCGGTTTTCACCACCGTACGTTTAACGGCGGGGTTCTGCGCCCATAGAGCGCCCGTTACCGCCAACACTAACGCCAGCATCGCCACCCCAACCGCAGTTCGTTTTTCCATTTTGCTCCTTCTAAGGACCTTATTGTTGCAGAATACGTCCGGCCGCAGCATCGCGATCAGAGTAAGACAACATTTCCACAAATCCATTGCTCTGTGTGAACGTTTTTGTTAATATCTTAACCTAACGGTTCGTTACAAGGTCTGTAACAAGGGATCTGGAAATCTACCCAGGTTGGTGAGCGAGGGGAGCCAGCCGTATATTTCCAGCTCAAAAATCAGCATGGGGAGAGGGAAATTTCATGAGAAATCGTTTCTATCCAAGCAATTGGGTAATTTTGCTGGCTCTTTGCTTTGCTTTCTATTCAGGGACCGCGCACGCACAAGCGGTAAGCGGCGACTTGACCGGCACGGTTTTGGACGCCAGCGGCGCCGGAATTCCGAACGCGGCGATCCAGGCTTTGAACGATGCCACCGGCGTGAAAACAACCTCACAGACCAACGGGACCGGTGTCTACCGGTTCACTAACTTGGCCGTAGGCCGCTACACACTGACCGCGACCGCGGCCGGGTTTACAACCGACCAGTTGAAAAACGTCGACGTGACTCTCAATGAGGTGATAACCGCCAATCTGACACTGACCGTCGGCACCGTGGGTACTTCCGTGGAGGTGAGCGCTAGCGCCGTCTCCATCGATACCACCACCGCCCAACTGCAGACCACGTACACTACGACGCAAGTGCTGGAACTGCCGCAGACCGCCTCCAATTCGGGCTCGGGTATTTACAACCTGGCGCTGGTAGGCGCCGGCGTATCCACATCGGGTGGCGTCGGCCAAGGTTTTGGCCCCGCGGTCGCCGGCCAGCGGCCTGACAATAATTCATTCTTCCTGGACGGCGTCAGCAACAATAACTATTACGATCCCGCGCCTCTGATGTATGTCTCCAATGAAGCCGTCAGCGAATTTACCTTGCTGCAGAACCAGTTCGCTCCGGAGTTCGGCGGCGGATCGGGCGGCATCTTCAACGCCATCGTGAAGAGCGGCACTAACCAGGTTCACGGCTCCATCTATGAGTACATGCAGAACCGCAACCTCAACGCGGTGGACGCGCTCATCGCGACTCAAGGGCTAACCTCAAATCCGCGCTACGACAATAATCGTCTGGGCGCCACCATCGGTGGACCGATCATCAAGAACAAGTTGTTCTATTTCGGGAACATCGAGTACAACCCGGTCGGGAAGTCGGCAGTGCCTGGATCGCCGCTCCTCGCTCCCACGGCGGCAGGCTACTCCCAGCTGGGCTCCCTCCCCGGAATCAACGCGACCAATCTGTCTCAGCTCCAGAAGTACGTCCCCGCGGCCGCCACCAACGATCAGGGCACCATCCCCGTCCTCGGCCAGTCCATTCCAGTCGGCTCTATCGCGTTCAACAATCCGGTCTTTATCAACAACTATAATGCGCTTGTTTCGCTCGATTACGATCTCAGCACCAAAGATCAGTTACGCGGACGTTGGATCTACAACAAGCAGACGCAGATCATCGCGGCGGAGGTACCAGCCTTCAACGCGATCCAACCGTTCAACAATTACGCATACAACCTGTCGGAGTTTCACACCTTTACGCCGACTCTGCAAAATGAGTTTCGCGTATCCTTCAGCCGCAATGTGAACGTCCTTCCAGGCACTCCGTTGAAGTTCCCCGGTCTGGATGCGTACCCGGTGGTCACCATCGATGATCTGAATAGTCTTACTTGGGGACCGGTCGGGCCCTCCGGTTCCACGCAAGACCTCTTTCAAGTGACCGATAACGTGACTAAGGTGTGGGGCAAGCACACGCTCAAGTTCGGCGGCGATTTTATCGACATGATTGCGGCGAACTATTTTATCCAGCGAGTAACCGGCAACTATGAATATTCAAGCCTCGATTTGTACCTGACGGATCAGGCGCCGGACGTGCTCGGAGAGCGTAGCGCGGGCGCGACCAGCTACCCGGTCGGTTTCCTGCAGTGGGCCGGGTACGTAAACGACGATTTTCGCATTCGGCCCAATCTGACCATCAATCTCGGTTTGCGCTACGAATACGTCACAGTACCAGTGGCTTCCCGCTATCAGTCCTACAGCGAACCGGCCAGCGTCCCTGGCGTGTTCACGTTCGGCGAGCCCCACTACTCTCCCACCAACTTTGCGCCCAGAATCGGGTTTGCCTATTCGCCGGGCAAGCAAGGTGCATGGTCCATCCGAGGCGGCTTCAGTCAAGCTTATGACTTGGTGTACTCGAATTTAACAGCGAATGCGGCGCCACCCTATTTCCAGCAGACCAACGATTGCCCGGGCGTCAAGTGCGCCCCCACCGGCTTCCTGGCCAGCGGCGGCTTGCCGGGAACCGCGGTGCCGCTGCCCACCACGCAGGCCGCCGCCCTTGGGCCGGTCGCTTCGTATACCCAAGGCGGTCAGCGCCCCTACGGCCTGGATTGGACCCTGGGCGTACAACACGTCTTCAAGAACAACTACACATTCGAAGCGCGCTATGTCGGTACCCGCGGCATACACCTATGGAATCAAGACCGGTACAACGCCGTTGCCCAGGTGAACCCCAACAACTTCATTCCGACCTTCTTCACGATGCCGAGCGCGGCCACTTTCGGTTCCCTGACCAAGACTTTGGCTCAAGTGAAGTCCTATATCCCGCCGGGCGCGACCGCGGCGATTCCTTACAATGATCTCGCCATTTATGGCTCGGAATCGAACATTGTGGGCTACGCCCCGCAGGCCAGTTCCACCTATCACGGGCTCGCATTGCAGCTCAACCGGCGCTTTGCCAATGGGATTTCTTATATTGCCGCCTATACCTGGAGCCATCTGGAAGACGACGCCACCGCGACCAATTTCTCGACGTATCTCACGCCGCGTCGCGCTCAGGATTTCCAGGACCTCAAAGCCGACTGGGCAAGTTCCGCTCTCGATCGGCGTCAGCGCTTCACCTTCACACCGATCTATGACTTCAGGCCCTTTCAGCAGGGTAACTGGCTCATGAAAAACGTCATTGGGAACTGGATCCTTTCCGGCACCTACACATATGAATCGCCGGAGTATGCGACCGTCCAAAGCAATATCGATTCTAATCTGAACGGCGATAGCGCCGGCGACCGGGCTATCGTCAATCCTGCCGGCGCGGCCAACGTCGGAACTGGCGTAACCGGTTACAATGCGCAGGGCCAAGTCGCGACCTCGAGCGGAACCATTGTTGCCTATGTGGCGAACAATTCGAACGCCCGTTATGTCGTCGCCGGCTCCGGCGCGATGGCCAACGGTGGACGGAATACCTTCCCGCTCAACCCCATCGATAACATCGACATCGCCGTGAAGAAGCGATTCAGCTTCCACGAGCGGTACTCCTTCGATTTCGGCGCGCAATTCTACAACATCTTGAATCACCCGCAGTTCACCGGTGGGTTCAACAACGACGTTGCAGTCAACAGTTTCATCGGCGCGCGCAACGATCTGGTTCCCAGCGATCCTTTGTTCGGGCGATTCGATCAGTTCTACACCAGCAACTCCCGAATCATTCAGGTGTTCGCTCACATCGTTTTCTAAGCGTGGGGCAGGTCTCCGACCTGCCTTCTTTGCCTTCTGCGCTCAGCAATCTGATTCTTGCCCCGTGTTTCCTCCAACCGTTGCGCCACAAATGCTAGCCTAGTATCAGAGAGGCTCCACGCGCATGGAAAACGACGGCGCTGCGGCGATCCGCGGCGTCCACCTCACCAAGAAGTTCCGATCCGGAGAAACGGACTTGGTTGTGTTCTCGGACCTAAGCTTCGAAGTGGCTCGCGGTGAGCAACTTTCCCTCGTTGGAGAATCGGGCGCCGGCAAGAGCACTCTCTTGTATTTGCTCGGGGGTCTGGACAGACCTTCTAGCGGTACGATATACTTCGATCAAAAGAACATATTTAGTCTTCCCGAGGCTCAGTTGTCCGAGTTTCGTAATCGGGAGATTGGCTTTGTTTGGCAGAATCACTCGTTGTTGCCGGAGTTCACGGCCCTCGAAAACGTGATGATGCCGCTGCTGATACGGGGTGCTAGTGTAACCGAAGCCACGCCAGCTTCACTGGAAAGGTTGGATGAAGTCGGCTTACAAGATCGCGCCTCACACCGCGCCGGAGAACTCTCGGGCGGGGAGCAGCAAAGGGTCGCTCTGGCCAGGGCTCTGGTTGGCAACCCTACCGTTCTGCTCGCCGACGAGCCCACCGGCAACCTGGATTTCCGGACTGGCGAAATGATCATTGCCCTGCTCCAGGAATTGCACCGTTCTCATAAGCTCACGTCCATCTACGTTACTCACAATCTAACGTTCGCGAGCCGGTGCGACCGGATTCTTGAATTGAACAAAGGGATTTTGACCCCCTGGTCAGGCGATGGGTTTCCACACTGTCGTCCGGACCAGGAACAACCGATAATGTGGAAAGACGGCGGTAATTATGTTTGAACGTTATACCGAGAAGGCGCGTCGAGTCATCTTCTTTGCGCGATATGAGGCTAGCCAGTTCGGCAGTCCTTATATCGAGACCGAGCACCTCTTGTTAGGACTTCTTCGTGAAGACAAAGCGCTGGCGAATCGCTTTCTGCGTTCGCACGCAGCTATAGAATCCATCCGGAAGCAGATCGAGGCACACACCACGATCCGCGAGAAAGTTTCCACTTCAGTCGATCTTCCGTTGAGCCATGAATGCAAGCGCGTCCTGGCTTATGGCGCCGAAGAGGCCGAGCGCCTGAATCACAAGCACATCGGCACCGAGCATTTGCTGCTGGGCTTGCTGAGAGAAGAAAAGTGCTTCGCCGCTGAGATCCTGCACGAGCGCGGCCTGCGCCTGTCGCAAGTGCGTGAAGAGATCCAGCGGTCTTCTTCCGAGAAAGTCGCCTCCAACCGCCCCAAGGAAAGCTCCCTGCTGGCCGAGTTCAGCCGGGACCTGACGCAAGCCGCCATGGACGGCTCTCTCGATCCTCTGATCGGCCGCGATTATGAACTCGAGCGAGTGGTGCAGATCCTGTGCCGCCGCACCAAGAACAATCCGGTGTTGATTGGTGAGCCAGGTGTTGGCAAAACCGCCATCGTGGAAGGTCTCGCGCAGCGGATTGCCGATGGCGACGTGCCGTCGTTCCTCTCCGATAAGCGCATCCTCGCTTTGGATCTTTCGCTCATTGTCGCCGGCACGAAATACCGCGGCCAGTTTGAAGAGCGCCTCAAGACCATCATGAAGGAGCTGATGGAGAATCAGAACGCCATCATATTTATCGATGAGCTCCACACCCTGGTCGGCGCGGGATCGGCCGAAGGCTCCCTCGACGCGGCCAACATCCTGAAACCGGCTCTATCGCGCGGCGAGATCCAATGTATCGGCGCGACGACGCCGGGCGAGTATCGCAAATCGATCGAAAAGGACCGGTCGCTCGAGCGCCGCTTCCAGGCTGTCAAGGTGCCGCCGCCGACCGAGTCCGACGCTATCCGCATTCTATTCGGCATCAAGGAGCGCTACGAGAAGTTCCACGCCGTGGCGTACACCGATGAAGCCATCGAATCGGCCGTGCTGACATCGACGCGCTTCATTCCCGACCGCTTCCTTCCCGACAAGGCCATCGATCTGATCGACGAGGCCGGCGCGCGCGTGAAGCTGCGCCAGACCACCCTGCCGGGCGAAGTGGCCGACATCCAGAAGCGCATCAAGTTCATCGTGCATCGCATGGAAAACGCCATCGCCAATCACGAGTTCGAGAAGGCGCGCTTTTATTCCGACGAGGAGCGCAAGGAGCGCGAGAATCTTCGGCAGCTTCGCGAAAAGTACAACCTGGACGACACCTCTACCGGCGTTGTGACCAAGGACGATATCGAAGACGTGGTCGCCCGCTGGACCGGCGTCCCGATGACCGCCATCAAGGAAGAAGAAGTCAGCAAGCTCATCCGCATCGAAGAAGAGCTGCATAAGCGCATCATTAGCCAGGAGAAGGCGATTTCGGCCCTGGCCCGCGCCATCCGCCGGTCGCGCGCCGGTTTGAAGTCGCCCAAGCGGCCATCCGGTTGCTTCCTGTTCTTGGGACCCACCGGCGTTGGCAAAACGGAAGTCGCCCGCGCGTTGGCTGAGTTCCTGTTCGGCAGCGAAAAATCGCTGGTTCGCTTCGATATGTCCGAGTTCATGGAGAAGCATTCGGTCTCGAAGCTGATCGGATCGCCTCCCGGCTACGTCGGCTACGAGGAGGGCGGCCAGTTGACCGAGCGCGTGAAGCGCGCGCCCTACTCCATCATCCTGCTGGACGAAATCGAGAAGGCGCATCCGGACGTCTACAACATTCTGCTGCAGGTCTTCGAGGATGGCCAGTTGACCGATGGTCTCGGCAACACGGTCGATTTCAAGAACACCATTATCATCATGACCTCCAACCTGGGCGCGCGTTTTCTCGACCGGAAGACGCAGATCGGGTTCTCAGCGCCTTCGACCACGGGCATTCCGCCTAAGGTAGAGGACCAGGTGATGGCCGAAGTAAAAAAGGCTTTCAATCCTGAGTTCCTGAACCGCTTGGATGAAGTGATTCTATTCACCTCGCTGGTGGATGAGGACTTGCTGAAGATCATCAACCTGCTGGTGGAGCAGATAAACCTTAACCTGGTGGCCAAGCAGATCAAGATTCGGGTCAACGACGACGCTGCGCGCTACATTCTCGAGAAAACGCTGGTCGATCGCAGCTACGGCGCACGTCCGTTGCGGCGGGCGCTGCAGAAATACATCGAGGATCCACTATCGGAAGCGCTGATCCAAGGCACGCTGCCGCGGCCGTCGGAGCTCGAAGTCTACTTGAGCGACAACGGCATCTATTGCCGGCCGATTGGCGGCGAGTTACAAGAGCAGCCAGTGGGTGCGCCGGGCGAAGAGAAAGCGCCCGTGCCCGGGACCCCGCTCTACATGTTCTAGCGTGGCGTGGCGCACGCACTCCTGCGAACACTAAATAACCCTGCCTGCGCCACTACAGTTTCAGAATCTTGATCGATCCGTTGCTGCTCGACAGATCGATCAACGGGCCGCCGCTTCCGATCGTGCCATGTAGTTCGGAGTGCCTTCGCCGATCGTCGCCGCTCCGCAGCCCGTCGAAGTCCGACGTAATTGAATTGTGTGACGTCTCGGCCCGAACCCGCGCGCTGGCCGCAGCCGGCAGCCGCAGCAAAATCGACGAATTGTTGGTGGAGGCCCGGACCTCCGGCAATTGTTTGGCATCGAGTGTCAAATCAATATGCCCATTCGATGTTTCCGCCCTCACCGGCCAGGCCGCCGCGGGATCGTTCAGCCGGGCGGTGATACTTCCATTCGAAGTGATCGCCTCGAAAGACCCGTGCATCGTTTCGGCTCGGATAGATCCGTTGGACGTATGCAGATTTACGTTGCCATCGATGTCTTCGGCTTCGATCGTTCCGTTGGAGGTGCGTGCCTCCACTTCTCCCTTCACCCTGGTAAGACGGACACCGCCGTTCGAGGTATGCAACCGGGCGCGGCCCTCCAGGTCCTCCACCTGGATCTTTCCGTTGGAGGTGGAAATGAGATCGAGCAGCGCCTTATGCGGGACTCGTATGTAAAAGCGCACCCCCACGTTCCGGTAGAAATCCGGTGGCCGCACGGCTCGGATCCGTACCGAGCCCGGAATATCGGTGACGTCGATTTTCAGTGCGTCCAGTGCGCCTTTCGAGCTGGCGGACTTGGTGCCGCTGACCTCCACCGAATTCTGTTCCCAGCCCCGCAATTCAATCGAGCCGTTGAAGGTCTCGACAGATACAGTTCCGCCCGGCTCCAGTGCATGGGTGGAATGGAAGTCCTCGCGGTAAGCGTCTGAGTCCTCGAAATCGCCGATATACAGGCATCCGCCCAACAGAAGCGAAGCTGCCAGCACGGGCAGCAGTCGAGCAACGGTTCGCATCCATCACCTCTTGGCTCTATTACGAGGAACTTGGCCGTCCGGTTCCAAGAAACACCCTCGACCATCGCCGCTGCGCATGGCCAAGGATTTGCATTCATACGCGCAGGAGCCCCAGTACGCCGCGGGAAACGAGTCGCATGTTTAAGAATTTGCAGCGCCTTAGTCTGTCGCTCTGCCATCCTGGCCGTGGCATATGTCTCGCCTGCCAACGCGAAAAAAGGAGACAAAAGCGAAACTTCGGCAGCAGAAATTACCGCCAGCGCTCCACCGATACTCTGGCGCAACCCTACCGACATTTCATATCGGAACCTGTTCTATGGCCCCGGCGGGAAAGACCACGAACCGCGCGGAACGTTCACCTTCACCAAGGAAGATATGGACGGGACCAGCCCAAAATTCTTCGTGCGCGATCAGGATGGCGTGAAGTGGAAAGTTAAACTCGGCTCTGAAGCCCGGCCGGAGACAGTCGCGTCCCGTTTGACGTAGGGCATTGGGTACTTCGTCAACGAGGATTACTTCGTCTCGAACCTGCAGGTTCAAGATCTGCCGGCTCACCTGCATCGCGGCCAGAAGTTCGTCCAGCAGAACGGTTCGGTCCCCAATGCACGGCTGAAGCGCTATCTCAAGGACGAGGAGAAGAGCTGCGACTGGGCCTGGGGCAACTAAACTCGCCTTTCACCGGAACGCGAGAGTTGAACGGGCTCCGCGTATTAATGGCGCTGCTCAATAACTGGGACTTGACCGATGAAAATAACGCCGCTTACCAGGAGGAATACGACGGAGCGCCCCGCGAGGTTTTCATGGTTACCGACCTGGGCTCAACCTTCGGCCCTGGCCGGCTGACCTGGCCTTTGAGCCGGTCAAGAGGGAATCTGACCGCCTATCGCAACGCTCGGTTCATCACCAGGACCACCGTCGGCTACGTCGATTTTCAAACTCCCGGGCGTCCTTCCTTGTTTTTCCTTTTCACCCCGCATGAGTATGCACACAAACTTGCAATCCGCTGGATCGCAGGCGCATCCCCCGCGCGGACGCCAAGTGGGTAGGCCAACTTCTATCGCAGCTTTCGCCCCGGCAGATTCGCGATGCTTTCCGCGCCGCTGGGTATTCTGACCGGGAAATAGAGGGCTTCGCCCACGTAGTCGAGTCCCGAATCTCTCAACTCCAAGAGCTGTAAGCCCTTCCAAAACGGCCAGGCGATTGCTTTGGTATAGAATTGTCGATATAGCATTTTGGGGTGAGTGTACGAAGTTTAATCGCCGGGAAGTCCTAGGGGTTGCCGCCTCCTTCGCCCTTCCTTCACTAATGAGCGGCATAGAGGCTGCCACGACGCAGCAGATCTCGTCGAGCGCGGGGTTGAGCGTTTCAGTCTATAACGACGGACGCTATGAGGTCACGGTTGCTAGCTCCGGCTGGATCTTCGCTGGCAGCGTGGGCAACCTCGATAGCCTCACCACGACCAGCGGCGCCGATTCCATCGGATCGTGGCAGGAAATGGATTTTACCTACGGCTCCCAAAGCAGCGCCATCCGGCTCTATGATGGCCAAGCCGCCGTCCTGTTCACCACTCAATATGGGGTCGACAGCGCCAATGGCAATGGATTTCCGCATTTCACCGCCTTTCCGCAGAACCTGTTCACTTTCACCTTTGGCGGTCTTTGGGCGTATACTTTCAACTCGCTGAATAACCGGAGCCCTTGGCTGTTTTACGATGGGCAATCGAACGCATTCGTGATGTCTCCGGCCGCGAACTTCATGACTGCCATTACGCAATTCGCAAGCGATGGCGCCATGGAAGCCGCGATTGACTCTCGAATCGCCATTCTGCCGGCCGGGTTCACTCACCGCGCCGTTCTTGCATTCGCTCCCGGGATCAACGCCGCCTTCGATACCTGGGGCCAAACGCTAACCGGTCTTGCGGGCAAGAATATTCCTTCAAACGATGCGAATGTACTGCTCAACAAGCTCAGTTATTGGACCGACGCGGGCGCGGCTTATTACTACTACAGCCCCGCCGACCCCACTCAATATATCCCCACGCTGGAACAGTTGCCGCCGCAATTCCAAGGCTTGTCGGCGCCTATCAGTTCCATGGAACTCGACAGCTGGCATTATCCCAAAGGCTCGCCGCCTTCCTGGACCAATACCAGTGGCGGACTGATCACTTTCGTCGCCGATCCGGCGATTTTTCCGGACGGCTTAGCTGCGTTCCAGCAGTCTCTCGGGCTGCCGCTCATTACGCACACCCGTTGGATCGATCCTACCAGCCCGCTGAACAGCCAATACATGATGTCTGGCTTCGTGTCTATCGATCCGCAATATTGGGCGGATTTCGCAGCCTATCTTTCGAGCAGCGGCGTACAGATCCTGGAGCAGGACTGGCTATCCTGCCCGGCGGTAACTAATTTCAACCTTACCGATCCGGATGCATTTTTGGATAACATGGCTTCGGCCATGCAAGCGGCCGGCCTCAATATCGTCTACTGTATGCCCTTGTGGACGCATATCATGCAGTCCACCAAATACGACAACGTGATCGCTGTTCGAACCAGCAACGATAACTTCCAGCGAGCGCGCTGGGACGAATTGTTGTTCGATTCCCGCTGCGCCAGTGCCGTGGGATTGTGGCCCTTTCCCGACGCGTTCAAAAGCCTGAACCAAAAGGATGTCTTGGTGGCGGCGTTAATGGCCGGGCCCGTGGCATCGGGAGATCCGCTTGGCACGGCCAATGAAGTGAATCTGCGCCATGCAGTGCGCACCGATGGTGTAATCGTGAAGCCCGACGCCGTCCTAACACCGCTGGACGCGACCTTCCAGGCTTTTACTCAGAACGCCTCGGCTCCCATGATCGCCTCCACTTACACCGACCACGCCGGGCTCCGGACAGCTTACGTACTGGCCTATGGACGAGTCGCCAGCGCTTTGGACCAAATAGCATTTTCGCCCGCTTCGGTGGGAGTTTCGGGATCCGCCTATGTCTACGATTATTTCCAGAATGCGGGCACGGTGGTTCAACCAGGCGCGGAGTTTAGCCCGCTGGTCGACTATGATGGCTCGTATTATGTGGTCGCGCCCATCGGCCCCTCGGGAATCGCATTTCTGGGCGACGCCGGCAAGTTCGTTTCCTGCGGCAAGAAGCGCATCGAGCAACTGTCGGACAATGGCGTTGTGCAAGCCTTGATCCGCTTCGCTCCCGGCGAACAGTTCGTAGCATTGCACTTGTACGCGACCGCTCCCCCGCGCGCCTCGGCCAGCTCAGGCTCCGTCGGAAGTCCGCAGAATCACGGCGAAAATCTCTACCGTGTGGTCGTTCACCCGGATGCGACCGGCACTGCTGCCGTCACTTTTCAGACCGCAGCCGAGTCGCAGGCGTAATCGCAGCCGTATGCTGTGGCGCGCGCTGGCCTGTGCGGTGCTGACCCATGGACTCGTCGCCCAAACCTGGGTCAATCACGAGTGCGGAGTCATGGCATCGTTGCGAGGCCTGACCGCCGCGAGTGATCGCGTCGTGTGGGCTAGCGGAACAGCCGGCACGTATATTTCGACCGTCGACGGCGGCGCAACCTGGCACGCGGCCACCGTACCTGGCGCCGAAGCGCTCGATTTTCGCGATGTGCACGCCGTGGACGCCCGCACTGTCTACCTGCTCGCTAGCGGACCTGGCGATAAATCGCGAATTTATAAAACCACCGATTCGGGCGCGCATTGGGCCCTCCAATTCACGAATCCCGATCCAACGGGCTTCTTCGATGCAATGGCATTTTGGGATGCCCGGCACGGCGTCATACTCGGCGATCCGGTGGACGGCGAGTTTGTCATTCTGACAACCGCAGACGGCGGCGAGCATTGGATGCGCCAGCATACTCCACGGGCGCTCCCGCACGAAGGCGCATTTGCGGCTAGCGGTACTTGCCTGATCGTTCAGGGGCGCGACCAGGCTTGGTTCGCAACCGGTGGCGTGGATGGAGCCCGCGTCTTTTATTCGGAAGACCGCGGCCGGACCTGGCGGGTCGCTCGGACGCCGGTACGGAACGATTCCGCCAGCGCCGGCATATTCTCGCTGGCGTTCTCAGATGCCCGTCACGGGATTGCCGTGGGCGGCGATTACAGCAAGCCCGCCGAGACACAGCACAATATTGCCGTGACCTCCGATGGCGGCCGAACTTGGGTTGAGCCCGCCGGCCCGCATCCCAGCGGTTATCGATCCGCCGTCGCCTTTGTGCCGGATAAACGCATCTGGATTGCCGTAGGGACCACCGGCTCCGATGTGTCCTATGACAACGCAAAGAGTTGGAAGCTTTTCGACACCGGCGCGTTCAACGCGATCAGTTTTGTTTCGAGCAAGGCCGGCTGGGCGGTTGGTCCCAATGGCCGGCTGGCGGAATTCACGTTGGATCCTGGCTCTGCTAAGCCCGCCCTCCGCGCTCCTTGAGGAACTCGGCCATCCTGGTCTGCTTGGTTTCGACAGCTATCGCGAGCGGCGTCCGATCGGCGCCTCGGGCCTTAGCGATCGCATTCACATCCGCGCCTCGATCCAGAAGTAACCGAGCCAGCTCCACATGGCCCTTAGCAGCGGCAATATGCAGAGTGGTCTGCCCGAGCGATCTGGCGTGCACGTCTGCGCCCGCCTCCAGCAGCATTTCAGCAATCTCCACTCGCTCAGCCGCGAAGGCCGTGTAAGCGAGCAAGGCGATGTCGTGCGCGCCCCGTTCCCGCAGACAGCCCTGGTCTTCCTGCACCATTCGTTTGACCAGGTCGCCCGCTCCCAGCAGCGTAGCGGTGCAAGTAGAGACCGGCGCCCCAAGGTCGGCCAAGAACTGGGCCATCGGCGCCAACCCCATGTGGGCCGCGGCTTCAATGCCAAGCTCATCCCAGGTGGCGCGTGTCATCATCAGCGTCGGGCAAAGTTTCTGGAGCTGCTTGACCTTCTCGAAATCAAAATGCGCCACGGAAACAAACTGATTGATAAGCTCCTGCGGGATTCCGTAGGTGTCCTCGCGCGTCACCGGATTCCCGCGCAGGTCTTGGGTGTAACGCCGTGCAAAGTGGACGCGCTCGATTGCGGAAGCCCTCCGTAGCGCAGCTGTTGCATCACCACTGGCGGCATCCATCGGCAGTCTTCCATCCTCGTCGCGAACCTCCGTGCTCGCTCCTCTGTGGATCAGCATCTCCACCAGGTCCTCGTAGCCGCGCGCTGCCGCCAGGTGCAAAGCGCTCTTGCCGTCCCGGCGGCAAGCCGTAGGGTCGGAGGCGTTCATCAATAGAAATACCGACATGTCGGTTGCTTTGGCCGATCCGGGTGATCCACGGCAGCCAGCAAGGGACTCTCGGGGCCCGCGCTCAAATCAGCGCCCTTCATTGCAAAGAACACGACCATTTCGGATTTCGCCGCCAGGACCGCCAGGTGTAGGGGCGTGCGGCCATCCGGCAAACGATGCTGCGCGATGCCGGAGTCGCCTTTCGAAAGCTCCGTGGCGCGCGAGCTATTTCCGCTGACGGCCGCCTCAAATATATCCAGCACCAGCCCGCGGCGGATGAGTTCTTCGGCGACCTTGCCTTGTCCATTCAGGCAGGCTAGCGTATAGACCGAAATTCCCGCGGCGTCCCGCGCATAACGCAAGGCCGAATCTCGATCCAGCAAGCTAACGGCCGTCGGCAGGTCACCCATCACCACGGCCCGGCGGAACTTTTCCGAATCTAAAGGCGCTTTCTTGGTTTCGGCGGCCTCAACAGCCTGCGCCGGTACGATTAAGGCCGCGCTTGCTGCTTGAAGGATCTTTCTTCTGTTTGTCATGGCTTCAAATACTGCCGCAAGCAGCGCGGGCCCGCAAGACATGCTGTATTAATTTTTTGTTTGCGGCCAACCATCGATAGATCAATCGATTGGGAGGCGTTGTAAATGTTCAGGCAGCCGCAAAACCCTTCAGACTCGGGGTCGAAATTGCAGCTGGCCTTATACTATTACCGTGCAGGCGACCGAAACCAGCGCGCTCCTTCTCCGCTTTGGAGCTTTCGAGCTGAACCTGCGCAGCAACGATCTGCGGCGCAACGGCATGCTGCTCAAGTTGGCGCCTCAACAACTGCAAGCCCTTCGCCTGCTGGCGGAGAATGCGGGCCAAGTGTTAAGCCGCGAGCAAATCCAGCAGGAGTTATGGGGCGACGGCACCATCGTCGACTTCGACCGGAATCTCAATGTCTGCATCGCGCAGATCCGAGCGACGCTCAACGATGATTCCGACGCTCCACGTTACATTCAGACCGTCCCCAAGCGCGGCTATCGGTTTATAGCGCCGGTGGAGCGAGTCAACGCGCTGCCGATCGTATCGGCGCCGGGGCCGCCGCGCGTACGATGGTTCTGGATCGTCACCGCTATGTTACTCGCTTCGTGCAGCATGGCCGTCGGCTATCTCACCTGGCGCAGTGCTGGCAGATCGGAACGGGTCATGCTTGCGACGCTGCCATTTGAGAACTTGAGTGGTGATCCTAAAGACGATCTCTTCGCGGACGGCCTCACCGAGGAGCTGATCGGCCAGTTCGGAAGCCTTAACCCGGAACGGCTGGGTGTCATCGGACGCAGCTCGGTGATCCGATACAAACGGGCGCCCCACGGCATCGACCAGGTTGGCCGGGAGTTAGGTGTGGATTATGTGGTCGAGGGAACCGTGCGAAAGAGCGCCGGGCAGATTCGAGTAGCTGCGCGGCTAATCAAAGTTTCCGATCAAGCGCAGGTATGGGCCGACACCTCGGAACGCAGCGAATCGGACATGCTTCAAATGCAGGAAGAAACCGCGGGGCGGATCGCGGGAGCTGTGGCGGAAAAGCTGCTGCCCGCCCACGCTGCCCCAACGTCGCCTGCGCGCCCTCGCAACCTGGAAGCTTACCAGGCTTACCTGAACGGTCGATATTTGCAGCACAAGGATAGCCGTCAGGATCTCGAGCGCAGCATCGGCTTTTTCGAAAACGCCGCCGCGCTGGATCCGCGCTTCGATCAGGCTGATTCAGCTCTGGCCGAAACATATGTCGCGTTGGGCCGTTCCGGCAGTCCGCCGCAAGATGTCTTCCCTCGTGCGCGGGCCGCGGCTGAAAAAGCGCTTTCCATAAACCCGGCGAACGCGGAAGCACACAACGCGCTAGCCAACGCGCTGTTCTGGTATGAGTGGAATTGGCCGCTGGCTGAGGAGCATTTCAAGCGAGCGGTGGCAATTAACTCGAGTTTCTCGCTGGCATACCACGATTACGCGTTCTTCTTGGTAGCCATGGGCCGGACCGAGCAGGGCTTAGCGTCCCTGCGACGCGCGATCGCATTGGATCCGCTCTCCGCTCGCGTGAATATCGATGCGGGCTGGCTGCTTCTCGAAGCTCATCGCTTCGATGACGCGATCCGTCAGGCGCGGCGCGCTCTCGATTTGGAACCCGGACTCGCCGAAGCCAATGCCTGCATCCAGCGAAGCATACTGTATCAGAGGAAGTCCGGCCTGGATCCCGACATGGTCCGGAAGCTGCAGGAAGCGGTGAAATCTCGAACTGGCGATTCCTTCAGCTTGGCAACCAGTTATGTCTTGCTGGGCGAGAAAGATCGTGCTCTGGATGAGCTGGAGAATGCCCTTCGGAAACACAGCATTATGATGCCGCTGCTGCGCTCGGAGCCGGCCTTCGACGCGCTTCACGGCGAGCCGCGCTTCCAGGCGCTCGATCGAAAACTGGCGCTCCCCTGAACTACTCGGGCGGCACCAGCCGGATCATGCTGATGTTGACCGTGAAAATACGATCGTCGGTCGGCACGCTCCACGCCGGCCCGGCTCTAATATCGATGTGATAATCGTCGCTCTCCGGTAAGTCGCCTTCCACGATGAATAAGCCCGGCCGGTCCAGTTTCCAATCGCCAACTTTGCGCCCGTTCGCGCTGGCCGAAAGCTCCACCGGATGTCCCTCGCTGGCATGTCCGCGAATGCGCAGCCGTTGCGGGCCGGGCTTCATGCGGATCAGCCGCGCGGCCGCGTGCTCGCCGATCCACCGGTATTTATTTCCGAAGACGCCTTCGAGCTCATACCACTCGCCCAGCAACCGCTCGGCGTGGCTGGGCAGGCAAAAATCGATGACATCGGGGCGATCGCCCGGATACAGCTCCGCGCGGTCGCCGGATGGAAGCAGATTATAAACGCCGCCTTCATTCGCGGCCTGGTAATCGCAACGCGTGCAATGCAGCGTATCACCGGCATCGCGGGTTAACGAGCCATGACAATCGGGACATCGAAGCTGTGTCTCAAATTCCGACGCATCGAAGGGGACACGCTCCGCTTCACCACCCATCCTGCATACCGCCGCCAGCGTCCCACCCAGCAGGTGCGCGGCTCTCCACTCCGAGCGGTAAGGATCCAGGCGCGTCGCTGCCCGCTTCATAACCCGCTCGCCCCACCCGCGCTCCGGCACGAACATTTCATACTCCGCATCCACAAAATGTTTTCGAATCAGACGCCGCCAGTCGCTCAACCCCATAGTGTGATTCTGCCGGATCCCGAAGCTCTCCTCTTGGCGCGCGCCAATGACATCGCGCACCAGATATCCCAGCAGCCCCCAGTCGTACAGCTTGCGCTCCCACGGCTTCATGGTGTTGTAGTAAGGGCAGCGATAAAGACGCAATGAAAGCAGGCGCTTCAGCGGCTCCTCCGCAAACAGAAACGTGCCGCCCGGAGCAAGCACCCGCTTCACTTCCAGAAACACGCTCTCCATGTTCATGAACTGGCTCAGCATCTGAAACGCCATCACGAAGCGTAGCGATCCATCCGCGAACGGCAGATTCACCGCATCCCCAGCCACTCGAATGGGCGATCTCGAAAGCCGCCAGCGATCCTTCAATGCTGCGCCGTAGCGTAGCGAATCAGCCGAGATGTCCAGCGCAAAGCCGCTCGCGCCGAATTCGTTGGCCAGCATGTAACTGGTATGCCCGACGTTCGATCCAATCTCGAGAAACGGCGTCATCTCGCCGATGAAGCGCAAATGATTTCGGATCACCGCCCCGCGGCGGATGTTTTGCTCCGCATAATGCGCAATAGCGCGCTCCGGCTCGCCCAGCGACGCGAAGTTGTGAAACTCCACCTCCGCCCGCTTTACAGCCAGCGACTGCGCTTCCATCAGAGCAGCATCTCCAGCCTGAGCGACCGTAGATCGGGCACGATAATATCCGGTGCTTGCGATTGCAGCTCTTCGAAGCCGATCACACCCGTCGCTACCGCAATCGAGCGGATTCCGTTGGCTTTCGCCGCTCGCACGTCGTTGGGATGATCGCCGATCAGCGAAATATGACTATCGCGGCCGATCCATCCCTCGCGCCGGGCATGCCGGATAGCGACGCGCACGAGGCCTGCGCGGTCGTGCGCCAGTTCTGCGAAAGCGCCGAAGCGAAAATAGCTCCGCAAGCCGGCGCGCTCCATCTTTCGCCAGCCGATGCGGCTGAGGTTTCCGGTCACCAATCCGATTACCGCGCCCCGCCCGTGCAGCCGGGCCAGTACGCGCCGCACTCCCGGGCAAACTTTTCTCGCGAGATCGGGAGAGCTGCGCACGTAGATGGATTGAGCGTGCTTGATCACGGCCGGCATCGCTTTCTTGATCGCGCCCGGTTTCATCCCCGCCCGGCTCATCATGGTTGCGAGAATATCGCGATCCAGCATTCCGGCCACCGGCACGCCGTCGGTGGTGGTTTCGAGCGACACCGTGCGCCGGATCGCGTCCACCAGCGCTTGCCGATGATGGGGTCCGGCGCGGCGAATCAGCGTTCCGTCGATATCAAACAGCACCATTGCATCCACGCGCTTCAAACTCCTACTATAGAGCATGGAGATTGATTTCCCGAACGGAAAGAAACTCCGCCTGGTGGTCGGCGACATCACCAAGATCCGGGTCGACGCTATTGTCAACGCTGCGAATTCAGGATTGCGTGGGGGTGGCGGAGTGGATGGCGCCATTCACCGCGCCGGCGGGTCGGCGATCCAGCGCGAGCTGGATGAGATTCGCGCCAGCTCCGGCGATTGTCCAACAGGCGACGCCGTAGTAACTACGGCCGGCGCGCTGCCGGCTCAGTATGTGATCCACGCCGTTGGCCCCATCTATCAGGATGGAAAGCACGGCGAGCCTGCCCAACTGGCCAGTTGCTATCGCAAATCTCTGGAACTGGCTGGAGCACGGGGCGCGCGTACCGTTAGCTTTCCGGCAATCAGCACCGGCGCGTACGGCTATCCAACCGAGGAAGCTGCCAATATCGCGCTTGAGAGCGTCGCTCAGTATTTCGAGCACGCTGAATCGGGAGTGCGCGAGGTCATGTTCGTGCTTTTCGATCAGGGCTTCTACGATCTGCATGCTCGCGCCGCGTCTCGCCGCTTCCACGTCGATCGGCTTGAAAGGCACGCCTAGCTTGGCGTCGGTAGAACAACGACGAGTTTCTCACAAGACCAAAAGTAAGGCTTCGCAAAGCAAACCGGCCTCGACGGCGCCGATATGGATGTGGCTTGTCCTGGTTTACCTGGTGGCCGTGTTTGTACATTTCGCCTGCCTGAAACCGCAGGCCGTGTTTCCTTTGGTTGCCACCGACGAAGTTCAATATATTTCCATCGCCGAAAATCTCCGTCTCGGCGGAGGATTCACCACGCATGGCGAGTTCCACGCCGCTTCCCCGCCCCTCTATCCTCTCTTCGTCGCCTTTGCGCACTCCTTCGGTCAATATCCTCGGCTCTCAGCGCTGTGGTTCAGTTGCTTCGCCATTTGTCTTGCGATTTTTCCTGCTTATGCTCTGGCAAGACACGTCCATCTCACGAAATCGATATCATTTCTCCTCGCGGCGGCTGCGGTCTTGCTCCCGCACACCCTGTGGGCCGGCTTGTACATGACCGAAACGCTTAGTTACCCGCTATTCATGGCGGCGTTCTACTTCTTGGCTCGATGGGTAGAGCAGCCTACCGTGCAGCTCGATTGGATAGCAGCCGGATTGCTCTCGGCCATGGCTTTGACCAAAGTGGCAACCTGGTCCTTTGTTACAGCCATCCTGATCACTGTGATTCTTCTGACGATCTTGCGGCGTGGTCCAGACCGGCTTTGGCTGCACGCGCTTGGAATGTTTTCCGTTCTCATCGCTGCGCAGCTTGCATGGCAGATTTTCAAATATGCTCACCATGCCGCGGCCCTTGGATCGTATGGGCACGCTTTGGGAGACCTCGGCTTGCGCCAGTTATCGGTGGGGCTGGTGGGCGTTTATCTCGGCGATTTTCTGCTTGCTCCAGGAATATTCTTAGTTGTGCCGTTATTCCTGTGGTTCAGAGAATACGGGCAAAAACGGTTCAGTCTAGCGGTGCTCTTGGCTGCCACGCTGGTTTGCCAGATTGCAGTTCACGGTTTTCTTGAAGCTGGTCTGACTGGCTCACTGAGAGAACGGCTGGTCTTTTACTCGCTGCCCCTCATCGCCATATTTGGGGTGAAAGGGCTCGATTCCCGGGCCGCCGGCGGCAAAACAATCAAGGTGCTGTTCGTGGCGTCCCCGCTGATCTTGCTGTGGCTGGTCAGTCATTATGCATTCCCCTATAATCCGGTGCTCGATGTTCCATGGGCGAGTCTCCTTGGCTCCTTCGCCTGGATCGGCGTCGACAGTTTTACCAAATTCCATTGGATGGTAGTGACCGCCTTTGGCATCCTGACCGGCGGCATTTTGTTCCTGCTTCTTCCGGCTCGTTGGAAGCAGGCATCACTGGCCGCGTTTATTCTCATTTTCAATAGCAGCGCCTTCGCGAGCAGCACCAAAGAGATGATCCAGTTAAGCGCGCGAGGCAAAACGGAGGTCGACGCCTACGTCTACTGGCTTTCCTCGCAACACGTCAATCCCGACGACCGGCTCATCATTTGCGGCCCCATGGCCTATTACGAAGAGCGCCATAGATCGGCGCCATTGGATGCTTTCTTCGTCGACTGGCAGGAAAGATTCCGCTTCAACGCTATTTGGCTTTTTCAATTCGAGGCCTACGGCCGTTACGATGTTCGAATGGCCCAGACGCCTGACCAGATTCGAGAACTGGCGCGCCCCGGAGATCGCATTTTGTCGACAACGCAGCTCACCGGTTTGGATCTCGTCAGCTATCGAATGCCGATATATCTATACACGGCGCCCAAAGTGCTGGCAGCTTCGCCGCGGCCGCTCTACACGGTGGACATCACCGCGGAACAAGCATACAAAGGCGTGCTTGGTGCTCCCCTCAATTTGCCGGCGGGAAATTATCGAGCCACGGTCTTCATGAAACCCGCCCCGCGTGCCCAATCCTCGGTCGACTTGGTGAGAGTCAATGGCAATGCCGTTCTCGCTGAGCGAAAACTCGATGCCAGTCCGATCAACACGTTCGATTTTACGGCTCCGGGAGACGCTCCGGTGCAGTTCCACCTGCGAGATGGCGATCCCGCTTCGTTTCAACTGCTGACATTCACTTACCTTGGGCCGGCGCGGTAAGTTACTTTTTCAAGAATTGCTGGATGGACTTCGTCGCCTGCTTGATGCGATGGTCGTTCTCCACCAGCGCGAATCGCACGTAGCCTTCGCCTAAAGGCCCGAATCCGATGCCCGGCGATACGGCCACCAGCGCCTTTTCCATGAGCAGCTTTGCGAACTCGAGCGAACCTAGCGCGCGGTGCTGCTCGGGAATCGGCGCCCAAACGAACATGGATCCGCGCGGAAGATCCACCGGCCAACCGGCGCGCTTCAATCCCGTCACCAGCAGGTTGCGCCGCTTCTGATAGGTGGAACAGATCTTTTTAGTCTCTTTGGCGCATTCGCGCAGCGCGATAATCGAAGCGATTTGGATGGGCTGAAAGATTCCGTAGTCGAGATAGCTCTTAATGCGCGCCAGCGCGCCGATCAGCTTTCGATTGCCCAGACAGAATCCCACTCGCCATCCTGCCATGTTGAAACTCTTCGACATGGAATAAATCTCGATCCCAATCTCCTTGGCGTCGTCCACTTGCAGAAGACTCGGCGCTCGATAGCCGTCGAAACAGATATCGGCGTATGCGAAATCATGCACGATCATGGTTCCGTGGCGCGCCGCCAGGCCGACGATGTCGCGGAAAAACTGCAAGTCCACGCAGTGCGTCGTCGGGTTGTGCGGAAACGAAATCAGAATCATCTTGGGCTTGCGCGAAGATGTTTTATAAAGATGTTCGAGATTGTTCAGGAACGTGGCCGGATCGGGCATCGGCAGCATGCAGGCGTGGCCCTCCGCCATGATCACGCCGTATTGATGGATCGGGTAAGCGGGATTCGGCGAAACCACCGCGTCATCCGGCCCGATCACGGCGAAGAGAAGATGCGCCAGTGCGTCTTTGGCGCCTATGGTGACGATCGCCTCGGATTCCGGATCCAGTTCGACGTCATACTGCGCGCGATAGTGTTTCACGATCTCCAACCGCAGCTGCGGGATCCCGCGCGACATGGAGTAGCGATGGTTGCGTGGGTTCTTGACGGCTTCAATCAGCTTCTTCACCACCGGCTCGGGTGTCGCGCCGTCGGGATTGCCCATGCCCAGATCGACCACATCCAGTTGCGCCGCGCGGGCTTTAGCCTTCATCTCGTTGATCACGGCAAATACGTAAGGCGGCAGCTTCTGAATGCGGTAGAATTCGTCGGGAATCACGGACATACTTTATTGTAGAGGCATGCTCACCGATCTGGTCCAGATCCGCCGACTCGGCCATCAAAAGCGAAACGAGAATTCCCGCTTCCGGGCGTATCTCAGGAACCACCGGCACTCCGACCGCAGGCTGCGCCGGTTCGGCGAGGATATTGAAGCCGAGATCGATTGCACGCAATGCGCGAATTGTTGCCGCGTGAGCGAGGTCGGCATTACGGATCGGGACATCGATAAGCTGGCGAAATTCATCGGTGTAACCAGAGAGGAGTTTCTACGCGACTCCACACAGCGGGACGAGACCAACGACTTGATCCTCAAGAAGACGGACGCCGGTTGTGTTTTTCTAAAAGATAACCTCTGTACAGTTTACGAGGCGCGCCCGCAAAACTGCGCCAATTTTCCGCACTTGGTAAGGGGAAGCGGCTCAATCGCCAGCCGCATGTGGCAGTTGGTCGACCGCGCCGAATTTTGCCCGATCGTCTACAACTGGATGGAAAAAGTCAAAGAAGACATCGGTTTCTAATAAACGTATGAAATTCGAAGATGTGTTCGAACGCCTCCGGGAATTTGACCTGCTGCTCGATACTGATCCGAAGTTTCCGAGTGTGACCGGTTTCGTGAGCGGCGATACCGGCGGTCGGCGATTTTCGCCATCGGTGCACGCGGTGAGCGTTCACACCGAGAGGGGCTTCCACATGAAGGAAGTTCAGAGTTGGAAGGCTTGGGCGCGTTCGGTCAAGCTTGGCAAAGTGAAATTGACGCCCGCCGAAGCCAAGGCGCAGCTCGATGCCGGTCTCGCGCGTATCAATCTACAGTTCGGCGCCAAGGGACCCCTCCCCTGGCAGTAGCTGTGGGGCAGGTCCCAGACTGTCCCCGACCTGCCAATCTAGGCTTAGCCGGCCAGCACCTTCACCGCCGCCACCGCGCGATCGATCTCTTCGCGCGAATTGTAGATATGGGGCGAAAAGCGTAAGCCCTGCGAATCACCCGACGCGGTCATCGCGATCGCGATCCGATGGTGATCCCACAGTGCATCGTAGGCTTGCTTGGTCGGAACGTGGTTGATATCGCACTTGATCACCCCGGCGGACAATTCCGGCTCGAGGTTGGTCTTCAATTTCACGCCGCCGACCTCCGAGAGCTGGCGTTTCATGTATCCGGACAGAGAGCGCATGCGCGCTTCCACAGCCGCCGGCCCGATGAGCAACGCAAAATCGATAGCCGATTCCAGAGCGACGATCCGTGGATCATCCCGCTGACCGTAGACTTCCAGTTTTCGCGCGCCTACAAGATGATCCGACCATCCAGCCGTCACGATAGACGGCCAGACCTGCCCAATCCGATCCGCGCGCACAAATAGAACGCCATTTTCGAGCGGCCCCATCAGCCATTTGTGCGCACTGGTGGAAAAAGAATCGCAGCCGATCTCCTTCAGGTTCACATCCAGCGCACCGAAACTTTGCGCGCCGTCCAGGTGCATCCAGATGCCGCGTCTGCGCGCGATCGCGGCGATCTCCCGCGCCGGATACAGTATGCCGGTAGTGCTGGTCAAATGCGTTACCGAAATGACTTTGGTTCGGGGCGTGATGGCCTTCTCCGCCTGCGAGATTAGTTCATCCTTGCTTGCCGCGGGCACGCGGACCGGCAGTACGGTCACGGTAAAACCTTCGCGCTTGGCCCGCATCTTCCAGGAGTCGTTGTTGGAAGGATGATTGTGATCGTAGATGATTACTTCGTCGCCCGGCTTGAGGTCGACGCCCTCAACCACGGTGTTGGTGCCCTCGCTGGTATTCCGCGTGATCGCGATCTCATCAATTGAGACGCGCAGCATACCGGCTATTTTTTCGCGCAGCCGCTCGCGTAGCGGATCGTATTTCGCGCGGTTCTGGAAGGACGGATTGGACTGAAAGTCGCGCATGAATTCGGCATGGCGATCCAGCACCGGCCGCGAAGCCGGACACACGTTGGCGGCGTTCAAATAAATCAGATTTTCGTCGAGTGGAAACTGGCGCTTCACCAGCGACCAGTAATTTTCATTGTTAGCGTCGGGCGCCGAGGGCGCGGCTTTCAACGCGCTACTGAAAGCCGTCCAGGAAGCGGGAAGCGCGGCCAGGGCGGGGATGGAGAGGAAGAAACTTCGCCGGGAACTTTCCATCCCACAATTGTATGCCTATTGCAGCCGCTCGGTAATGGTAATCGGCTCCTGGATACGGAAAGTCATGCGCGTCTCCGCGGGGATCTCGGCCGGCTTGCCCCGCGTGAAGACAACATTAGCCGCGCTGGCAAAGTCACCGCCTGGAAAATTGCCGCTCTCCTTCTTGAACGTCGCGGTGTGGATATGGATGCTCTGGCCGTCCGAAGTCGATAACCGGGTGATTTCCACGCCCACGTCCGAGAGATTATTCAGTCCCGCGGGATGCTGCGCTTCAACCACGCGACCCTCGACGTGTGAGCCGCGTTCGGCGATCACGAATCCGTCGATCACTAGAGGCCGGTCAAGCGCGGCAACAAAGCCGTCGCCTGCCCGACTCCGCATCGCCGAAATCGTCTCACCGATTCTCACCGCGAGAATCGTGCCGGCTTGGATCGTCACCGTATTGGGCATTCTTGTCTCAGCCATCGGCGGAGCCGCCTCATGCATCTGAGTAGCCGCTGATGTAGCAGCCGTAGGCGCTGGCGGCGTCACAATCACGGGAGCCGGCGCAACTGGCTGAGCCGCGGGCACAGGCGTAGGCTGCGGAAGCTTGGCAACGGGCGCTGGCATCGGGAGCGGAGGCGGTTCCTGCGGTGGATTCTCGTTCCGCGCAAAAACCATCGGCCGTTCATGATGCACCCGCGGCCGCAGGGGCGAAGGTTTCTCACGCGGCGATGCGCCAGGAGCACGCATTGGCGCCGCATCGGGAGTGGGCATGGAATCCGCCACGGGCCGCGGCGCCGGCGCCGGCGCGGATGGCCGGTGAATTTCCACGGGAGCCGGAATAACAGGAGCAGGCTTCTCCCGCGCCACCGGCATCGTGTCGGTAGATCTCGACTGGGCTGTTATGGGCGATTGGGCTGTTATGGGCGATGGCGTAGCCACTTGATCGGGCGCCACCGCAATATAAACGATTCCGGACGCAATTATAGCCCCGGCGGCAAACGCGATCAGAATTTTTGGATTCACGCTACACCCCTCCCTTAATATTAAACGCGCCATACTTCGGCTGCGTTTCTCAAGTCGAACCGTTAAAATGGTTTCAGATTGGCATTTCCCAACGGATTCAACATCGGCCCGGTCCGCATTTCGCCGGCCACCGTCCTGGCGCCCATGGCAGGCGTCACCGATACCGTCTTTCGGCGCCTGATCCGCAACCAGGGCGGCTGCGGGCTCATCATGACCGAATTCACCAGTTCTCACGGTGTCATCCATTCCCTCAAATCCAAAAAGCCCACGCGGACCTTTCGTTACCTGTTTTTCGAAGTGGAGGAGCACCCCATCTCCGCGCAGCTTTTTGGCTCCGACCCGCAAGTTATGGCCGACGCCGCTAAGGCATGTGAAGACTTCGGTTTCGATATCGTGGACATCAACTTCGGATGTCCGGTAAATAAAGTGGTGAAGTGCAACGGCGGGTCGGGGTTGCTGCGAGACCTTCCGCTAGTCGAAGAGATTCTGCGCAAAGTGCGCGCCTCGATCTCCATTCCCCTGACGTTGAAATTCCGGGCGGGCTGGAGCGATCGCGAGCTGGTGTCAGTGCGAATGGCGAAACTAGCGGAAGACTGCGGACTGCAGGCCATCGCGCTGCATCCCCGCACGCGCGAGCAGGGCTATAGCGGCAAAGCCGATTGGACCCGCATCGCGGAGGTCAAGGCCGCCGTCCGGATTCCCGTGATCGGCAACGGGGACATCGTCACGCCCGAGGACGCGGTTCGGATGGTGGATGAAACCGGCTGCGACGCCGTGATGATCGGCCGCACGGCCTCTTCCAATCCTTGGATCTTCCGGCAAATCCGGCAGTACCTCGACAGCGGAACGTACCATCATCCAACCGAGCCGCAGCGCTACGATATCATGCGAACCTACTATTCGATGCTGTCCGATCGTGCCGCTCCCGACATCGTCGGCAAGATGAAACAGTTCGCCACTTATTTCACGCACGGCGTTCGCAACGGAGCAAAACTGCGCGTCGAAATCTACAAGGCCACTGAGGCCGCCCAAATTCTGGATCAGGTGGATGCTTTTTTCCAGCGGGAACTCTACGAAATCCCCGCCTGAGCAGCCTTTGAAGCCGGATGCGCTGAAAAAGGTCCAGCTCATCACGGACGGTTCCTGTATCGGCAACCCCGGTCCAGGGGGTTGGGCCTGCATCCTTCGGTACGGCGGAAAAAAGCGCGAGATCTTTGGATCGGAACCCGAAACCACCAACAATCGGATGGAGCTCAAAGCTGCCGTTCAAGGCCTGCGAACATTGAAGGAATCCTGCGAAGTGGAGCTCGTGACCGATTCCAACTACGTCAAGCACGGAATCACCGAGTGGATTCACAAGTGGAAAATGAACGGCTGGCGAACCGGGGGCAAGAAGCCGGTTGCCAACCAGGATCTCTGGCATGAGCTGGACGAGCAGGTCTCGCAGCATAAAGTGAAATGGGAGTGGACCAAGGGCCATGCCTCGCACGTAGACAATAATCGCTGCGATGAGCTGGCGCAAGCCGCCGCCCGGATGCAGATATCCAGCGAATGTCCTTAGTGATGGCATCTCACAGGTGGGCGGCGAGCGCTTCAACGTGAATTTCACACTGCTTCGATAATCTTTCGTTTGCGCGCTGGGCGTCGAATTGCATCGACTCTGGCCATGCGCTCCGCCAAGGCACAAACAATATCAGCCGGACTGCATGCCGCCGTGGTTGCGGCCGTGCTTCTGTTGACCACGCAATCCGGTCCAGAAACGAAACCCACGGCGCCGACGGTTCTCGTTTTTCGACCGCCCCGCACACTTGCGCCACTTCGCGCCGGGGGCAGTAATCAGACGCAGTTGCCGGCCCGGCACGGCGCGCCCCCACCCACCGCTCGCCGGACCTTCATACCGCCGGTATCGCGCTTCGATCCGAAGCTGCCTATGCCCGTCACGGTCGCGTTTGAATTACCGACCATCCAGATCGACTTGGCGCAAATCGGCGATCCGGCCAGCCTTCTCCCCAACGGCGGACTCGGCATCCACGGCAGCAATGGCATCGGCGATCATGGCTGCTGCGGCGGCATCGGCGATCAGACCGGAGGAAAACCAGGCATCGACGGCGGCGCGCGATTAGGCCAAAAGATCTCAGCGCCCCAGCTCATCTACAAAGTGGAACCTGAGTTTTCCGAAGCCGCGCGTAAAGCGAAATATCAGGGAGTCGTGGTGCTGGCGATTGAGGTGGGCGCCGACGGCCGTCCCCTAAACCTGCGCGTGCTCGATATGCTCGGCCTTGGCCTTGACGAAAAAGCCATTGAAGCGGTGTCGCAATGGAGGTTCCGGCCGGGATATCAGAATGGCCGGCCCGTCGTCACCTCGGCGACAGTTGAAGTGAGGTTCCGGCTTATGTAATTAGCATTAAGGCTTCGGGCGACGCTAATTCCTCGATAGACGTGCGCGGCCCGGTCGGGCGATTCTGTATTTACAAAACGGCGGTGCTGCATCCCCAGAGCCTCGGCCGTCTGGATCACGCTCCCAGTCGGTTGAGGCTGTCGCGGCGCCGCCGTGTTGTTTACTTCACGACGATATTGATAAGTTTGTCGGGAACCACGATCACCTTGACGACTTGTTTTCCGTCCAGGAATGACCGGATTTTAGAGTCCGTCATGGCGTGCTTCTCCAGCGCTTCGCGTGGGGTCCCGAACGCGACATAGACTCGCCCGCGAACTTTGCCGTTCACTTGAATCACAATTTCGGCTTCCTCTTCGCGCGCCAATTCGGGATCGTATGCCGGCCAGGGATGGTGGAATACCGGACCGGGCTTGCCTTGCTCTTCCCACAGTTCTTCGGCCAGGTACGGCGCAAAGGGCTCCAGCATCAGAGTCAGTTTTTCCATCACATCCGCCATCACCGGAGCGGAGATTTGCTTCTCCAGATCGGTGAGCGTGTTCATCAACCCCATCAATGCGGCGACCGACGTGTTGAAATGCCAGCGGCTCTCAAAATCATCCGTGATGAGCTTCAAAGTCTGGTGAAGCTTGCGGAGAGCCTGTCGATCGGCTTCGCTCGGCTCCGGCCGCCCTTGTCCCACATTGCGCGTGACAAAGCGGTAGACGCGTCCGAGAAAAGCGTGCGAGCCGTTGGCCCCCGCATCGGTCCAGTCCATTTCTTTCTCGGGCGGCGCGGCGAATAATTCGAACAAGCGCCCCGTATCGGCGCCAAAGCGTTCGATCATCTCATCGGCGCTCACCACATTGCCCTTCGATTTCGACATCTTGGCGCCGTCTTTGATCACCATACCCTGCGTGAACATATGCGCAACGGGCTCGCTATTCGATACCAGCCCGAGATCGCGCATCACTTTTGTCCAGAAGCGCGAGTAAATCAAATGTAGGATGGCGTGTTCGACGCCGCCGATGTATTGATCGATCGGAAACCAGTAGGCGATCTTCTTCGAATCGAACGGCGCGGCCGAGTTGTGCGGATCGCAGTAACGATAGAAATACCACGAGGAATCGATGAACGTGTCCATGGTATCGCTCTCGCGGCGCGCGGGCTCTCCGCATTTCGGACACTTGACGTTGATAAACTCCGGAACGTTTTCGAGCGGCGAGCGCCCTTTGCCGGTAATCGGAACTCGTAGCGGCAGCACCACCGGCAGATCCTTTTCCGGCACCGGGACGATTCCGCATTTCGGGCAATAGATCACCGGAATCGGCGTACCCCAGTAGCGCTGCCGCGAGATGCCCCAGTCCTTGATGCGATAGGTGACAGCGCCTTTGCCGAACCCCTCGGATTCAGCCTTGGCTGTCATCACACGGCGAGCCTCATCGCTCGGTAGTCCTGAGTACTGGCCGGAATTCTCGACGATACCGTCGTCCGGAAACGCCTCTTTCATGGTGGCGACTTCGGCCAGCGCGCCATCCACGGCCCGGATCACCGGGCGAATCGCAATGTGGTACTGATTGCAAAACTCGAAGTCCCGCTGATCGTGCGCCGGAACAGCCATGATCGCGCCGGTTCCGTAGCCCATGAGCACGAAGTTGCCGATCCAGATCGGGATGCGCTCGCCGCTGTAAGGATTGATCGCGAACTTACCCGTTGGCAGGCCCTCTTTTTCGAGATCGCCGGGACCTTTCGCCGCCCGCGAATCGATCATGCGCTTGACTTGTGCTTTCAAATCATCGCTGGCCAGCTGGGCCACCAGCGGATGCTCGGGCGCAAGGATTACGCAGGTGGCGCCGTAAATCGTGTCGACGCGCGTGGTGAACACCCGGATAGGCGCGCCCGTTTCTTCCAAATGAAAATCGATCTCCGCGCCTTCTGAGCGTCCAATCCAGTTGCGCTGCATGATGAGCACGCGCTCCGGCCAGCCGCCTTCCAGGTCCTTAATCGCGGCCAGTAATTCGTCGGCGTACGCGGTGATGCGGAGAAACCATTGCTCGATAGCACGCTGCTCCACCGGTATCGATTCGTGACGCCAGCAGCAGCCATCCACCACTTGTTCGTTCGCCAACACCGTGCCGCACTCCGAACACCAGTTGACCAGCGCCTGCTTGCGATAAGCCAAGCCGCGCTCCAGCATCTTCAGAAAGAACCACTGGTTCCAGCGATAATACTCGGGATCGCAGGTGGTGACCTCACGCGACCAGTCGTAGCTGAAGCCCATGCGGCGATGCTGCCGCTTCATGTTCTCGATGTTGAACTTGGTCCACTCATACGGATCGCGCTTGTTGGCGATGGCGGCATTCTCGGCCGGCAGTCCGAACGCATCCCAGCCCATGGGATGAAGCACGTTGAAGCCGCGCATCCGCTTGTAGCGCGCCAGTGCGTCCCCGATAGTGTAATTGCGGATGTGACCGATGTGCAACGTGCCGCTCGGGTACGGCAGCATTTCGAGCACGTAGAACTTAGGCTTACTCGAGTTTTCCTCGGCCTCAAACAGCCTGGAGTTATTCCAGCGCTCCTGCCACTTCAGTTCGATCTGCTGATGGTCGTACTGCTTTTCCGGCATAGCTTCTTGAGCGTTTCGATATTCCTCACGTCATCACCTTCTTGGTCAATCGGTGTTTCGAGGATGAAGACTTTCCCTCGAAGCTTCGGATGGTTGAGGATGCGGCGAAACCCTTCCATTCCAATATAACCGCGTCCGATGTGTTCGTGCCGGTCGACATGCGAATTGAGTGCGGTCTTGGAATCGTTGGTGTGGATCACTTTCACATTGTCCAGGCCCAGGAGACGGTCCATCAGTGCGACGGTTTTCTTGAGCCCGGCCGGCGTCGAGATATCGTAGCCGGATGCCAGGCAGTGGCAAGTGTCGATGCAGAAGCCGATTTTGAGATCGGTGAGTTCGGCCGCGAACTGGCGCATGACCGAGAGCTCTTCGAAGTGGCTGCCCAGCGCCGCGCCTGAGCCGGCGGTGTTTTCGAGCAGGACCGTCAGCGTTCGGGTATCGAGCCCGCGGGCGGCCTCGGCGAGCGATTGAATCACTGCGTAAATTCCTTCCTCCACCGAATGCCCTTTGCAGTTGCCCGGATGCGCCACCAGGTATTCGGCGCCAATGAGCAGCGCGCGTTCGATCTCGCCGCGAAATGCCGCCGTCGATTGTGCCCGCAGAGCTTCGCTGCAGGACGCCAGGTTGATCAGGTAATTGTCGTGGATAACCAGAGGATAGAGGTCGTGCTTTTCTCGGGCTCGGGTGAGCAGCTTAACTGCGCTCGCAGCCGGAGGCGATGCGCGCCACATGCGCGGGCTGGCCGAAAAGATCTGGAACGCGTTAGCGCCGATTCGAGCCGCTGTGAGCGCTGCGTTCTCGAGCGATTTAGCGATAGAGGTGTGTGCGCCGATACGCAAAGACTTCACTGGCCCCGAGAGTCCGATCTCCCCTCCAGCGCAGCCCGAAGCGCCGTTGTAACTTCCCCCGCGATATCGTTTTGGGCCTTCAAGAGATCCCCCCACGGCCGTTCATAGCTTTCCGACCAGACCACATACCCATTGTCCGCACGAACCAATCGCGTCGCCACTCGCATCCTCGACCCGGATTTCCGGATGCTTCCATCCAGTACATACGCGACCCCCAGTGTCTTGCCGACGTCGGCGATGGACATCTTCTTGCCTTTCAGCTGAAAGGACGTTCGCGGAGCCGGGACATGAAAACCCGGCACCTTACTTAGTTGGCCAATCATTTCCTCGGTCATGCCGTCAGCGAAAATCTCGTTGCTCATATGATCGGTCAGGTCGAGAAAAGGCAGCACTCCGATGGTTTTATCGGTCGCGGAAGCCACTTGATTCTTACGCGCGCCCCGCCCGTAGATCACCAACCCGAGGCCGAGCACCAGGCAAACCGCCACGCCAGCCCACAGCATGCTCGACCCAACCCGCGGACGTCTCCCCTTCCCTGCGGGCGACGCTGCCCCGATCGTCTGATCCTCCCAGGCACTAACGGCCGCGACCATCCGGTACCCCAGCCGTGGCACGGTCGCGATGTAAGTGGGCTGCTTAGGGTCGTCGCCCAGCTGCCTGCGCAGGGAAGCCACTGCTTGATAGACGGAGTCCGGCGAGACGGCTACGCCGGGCCAGACCTGTTTGAGCAGGTCGTCTATGCTTACGACCTCGCCCACATGCTCGGCCAGACACAACAGCAGGCGCAGAGTCCGGACTTCCAATTGCGCGGTCTCGCCATCGCGCGAAATCTGTCCGGAGGTGGGATTTACACACCAACCACCGATGCGAAACATTGCCCCGGGTGAGACTTTCATGCCGGTGTGTTCTCCGATTGTATCAGCCGGTCAAGCTTAATTTCAGAAGTATTCAGAATCTTTCAGACGCATCTCGGGACTTTCTGGGCCCCGCCTGAGCATTCTGTTCGTCTACTCAACTTGGCCTGGTCTAAGCCAGGCAAAGGGAGCCGGCCAATGATTCGAAATTTTCCTACCAGACCCCGGAGCTTTCCTTCGACGCTCCTCTTGTCAGCGGTTGCTGTTCTAGGTTTGACTAACCCGGCGATCGCATCCAGCGATCAGGATAACCAGCCCGGTAAGCAGTGGATCGGAACCTGGGCCACAGCTGCCCAGCCACAAGTTCCAGGCACTCCCGAGACCTTCAGGAACCAAACCGTGCGCCTGATCGTGCATACCAGCGCGGGCGGGGGGAGAGTCAGGATTAAGATCTCGAACACCTATGGCCAGCGTCCCCTGCTGATTGGCGGCGCACACATCGCCCGCCGAACTCGCGGGGCGGAGATCGATCCGGCCTTCGACCGCGCTTTGAAGTTTCACGGACAAGTGTCCACCAAAGTCCCCGCCCGATCGATAGTAGTGAGCGACCCGGTCGACCTCATCGTGCCGCCGCTTTCGGATCTGGCGATCAGTCTCTTTTTTCCCGAGAGCACTGTAGTGGCAACTTTACACATCCTGGCGATGCAAACCAGCTACGTCTCTACCGGCGCCGGTGATTCCACCGCGGACGTGAAATTCCCGGTCTCCAAAAAGATCAGTTATTGGCCCTTCTTAACTGGCGTCGATGTAGAAGTTTCCGGTGGCGGGGCAGCGATCGTTGCTCTTGGCTCCTCGCTTACCGACGGAGATGGAACTACAGCCGATCACAATGGGCGATGGCCTGACGTCCTTGCGCGGCGCTTAGAAAAAGAACGCGGCCGGCTGGGGGAAATCGGCGTCCTGAATGAGGGCATCATCGGCAATCGCCTGTTAAGTGACAGTCCGGGGAAGGCCACTCCATATGGACCGGCCCTCGGCGAGTCGGGCTTGGCACGCTTCGATCGTGACGTGCTTGCTCAAGCCGGGGTCAAGTACGTCTTCGTGGCTATCGGCATCAATGACATCGCCTTTCCCGGCTCGCTGACACCTCTGGCCGAAAGCCTGAGTGCCGAAAGCATCATATCCGGCTATCGCCAGCTTATAGCGCGCGCCCACAAGAATGGAATTCGAGTCATTGGGACAACCAACCCACCGTTCGAGGAGTCGTTTCTCGAGAATCCCCAGAACGGCAGGGTCACCTTCTTTACTCTAGATAAAGAATCCGTGCGTCAAAAGGTCAACGCCTGGATACTCAACAGCAAAGAATTCGATGCTGCCGTCGATTTCGACGCCGTTGTGCGCGACCCGAACCATCCCACGCGAATTCTGCCCGCCTACGACAGTGGAGACCACTTGCATCCCAATGACGCCGGCTATATAGCCACCGCGAATGTGATTCCACTCGCGTTATTCACGCGCCATTGAACCAATCGCAGGCGTGGCGGAGGGGCTGAAACGAAAACACCGCGTTGCTGCTGACAATTCGGTTCTTGGAGATACTCCTGGTAAGTCCCGGTCCCGGCGAACGAGGAGTGCCCTCATGGGTTCTGCACCTCGTCGTAACCGGCGTTTCACGGGATTAATTCTGTTCGGGCTGCTACAAGCTTGGCCGAACACCAGCCGACTTCTCGGTACCTATCTGGCCAATCCTCTCATCCCTTTGTACGGCCGACGATCCGCTCGGAGCAGTCGCTAAACACTGCGGCGTTAGGGACGATCTATCAGTTCAACTGCACATATCAGCGTAGGCCGTCAGTAGGGTCGCTTACTCCGTTTCTGGTGAGAATAGGTCAGATCAGAATCGGATGAACCAATGTGCAGGCCGATTCTGAAACAAACTTGCCCCGCTTCTGACTTCCCCCTCACTCATTCCGAAGCGCCACCAACGGATCCACCCGCAAAGCCCGCCGCGCCGGAATGTAAGACGCCACCGTCGCAATCAGCGCAAGCACGAAAGCCACAACGGCAAACGTCGCCGGATCGACCACGCTCACCGAGTACAGCAGCTTCGCCATCAAACGGGTGAGCCCGAGAGAAGCTGCACTGCCGATCACGATGCCCGCAGCCGAGATTTTCCCGCCCTGCGCCAGCACCAGCCGCATCACATCGCCGCGCTGCGCGCCCAGCGCCATCCGGATGCCGATCTCTTTCGATCGCTGCGCTGCCGAGTAGGAAATCACGCCGTAGATTCCGATCCCTGCCAGGACGAGCGCCAGCGCGCTGAACAGCCCGAGCAGGATGAGCGTGATGCGCCGCGTGGAAACCGAAGCGTTGACCACTTCCTGCATGGTGGCAATGCGAAAGATGGGCTGCTCTTTGTCAATCGAAGCGACAATCCCGCGAATGGCGGAAACCAGCGCGGCCGGTTCCTGGGCCGATTTCACCAATAGAACCATCCCATTCGACGCCGCCTGGCGGAACGGCACATAGACCTCGAGACGCGCGGGATTGGCTAGGCCGTACATCTTGGTGTCCGCCAGCACCCCCACAATCGTCACCCACGTCGCGCGGCCGGGCTCGTTGCCGAACGAGAACCGCTTGCCGATGGGGTCTGTTCCGTGGAACAGACGCTGCGCTAACGTCGCATTGACCATAGCCACCCGCGGAACGTTCTCCTGGTCCGCATGCGTGAAGCCCCGGCCCCGCAGCAGCCGAATTTCCAGCGTCTTCTCATAATCCGGACTGACGATGTGGATGTCGGGATGCGGGAAACTGCCCGGCTTGGGCAAGGGCATCTCTTCCACCGTAATGTCGGTGCGGTCGTGGTTGTCGGTGAGCGGAATCGCGGTCCCGAGCGCCGCGGATTCCACGCCTGGCAATGCGCGGACGCGGTCCAGCGTTTGCTGCCAGAACGCGATCACGGCCGGGTCCTTGTCGTATTGCTCGGTCCGCAGGTCCATCTCCAGCTTCAGCACGTGCTCGGACCGGAAGCCGGAATCCACCGCTAGCAATCGATACAGGCTTTTCATCATCAGCCCGGCGCCCACCAGCAGAACCAGCGCCAGCGCCACTTCGCTGGTGGCCAGTAAACCTCGCAAACGATTCCTCGCACCGGTGCTGGTGGTCTTGCCTCCCTCCTTCAACGCCGCATGCACATTGCCGCGCGCGGAGTGGAGCGCGGGCGCCAGCCCGAACACCAACACCGACAACATCACCAGACCGGCCGAAAACAGCAGGACGGGGCCATTGATGCCGACGCTCGCACCGGCCAGCGTGTCCGGCGGAATCAAGCGCGCGATCGCCGGAATTCCCGCAATGGCCAGGCATACTCCGGCCACCCCACCCAGCAGCGCCACCAGAAAACTCTCCGTCAGAATCTGGCGGACAATCCGCCCGCGGCTCGCCCCGATGGCGATTCGCAGCGCCATCTCCTTGGCCCGCACCGCACCGCGCATCAGGAACAGATTCGCCACATTCGCGCAGGCCACCAGAAGCACGAAGATCGCGGCTCCCAGCAGCACCACCATGGCTGGCCGCACGTCGCCTGAGAACGCTTCACGGAGCGGCCGCAGGTTGACGCCGAATTGGTCATTGGGTTCGGGATACGCGCGAGCAAGTCCTGCCGCAAGGGTTTCCATTTCCGCGCGGGCTTGCTCCATCCGCACACCCGCCGCCAGCCGCCCCACCACTAGCCCGTCGCCGCGGTTTCCCCTATTGGTTGCGCTGTCGTTGTGCGTGGCCCACACGCCCATCGGCTCCATCACATCGCATTTCTCTACCCAGCGAAAGTCCTGCGGCAGCACTCCAACGATTGTCACCGTCTGGCTGTCCAGGCGAATCGTCTGTCCCATCGCGCTGCGGTCCGCGCCGAAACGCGACTGCCAGAGCGCGTAGCTTAGCAGAACTACCCTCGCGGCGCCGGCCTTTTCCTCGTCAGGGGTGAATCCGCGACCCATCACCGGCCGCACTCCCATCATGGGAAGAAAATTCGGCGAAACGGCGAGGCCGCCGATGTTCTCCGGTTGATTGCTGCCGGCCATGTTGAAGTTGACCTGGTTCACCGCCGCCATCTCCGCAAACGAGTGGCTCTGACTTCGCCAATCCTGAAAATTCGGATAAGAGACGCTCACATCTCCCACCCGTGGCGTGGTCTCGTTGAGCAGGACCAGACGCGAGGCATCCCAGAAGGGCAGCGGTCGCAGCAGAATGCCGTAGACCACCGAAAATATCGCGGTGTTGGCCCCGATCCCGAGTGCCAGCGTGAACAGCGCCGCCGCCGCGAAGCCCGGCGATTTGAGCAGCGTCCGCCAGCCGTAGCGAAGATCCTGCGCCAGCGTTTCCAGCAGCGAAACGCCGCGCGCGTCGCGGCATTCTTCCTTAACCTGTTCCAGGCCCCGAAATCCATACGCACTTGCCGCTGAGCTTCGTCGCCGCTCATTCCTGCCTTCAGATACTTCTCGAGCTGCCGCTGGGAGTGAAACCGCAACTCCTCTTCCAATTCGGATTCAACGGTCCCCCTCCGCAAAACGGAACGCAGACGAAAGAACAAATCCTTCAGCATGGCAAACTCCTAGGCTGGGCCCAGCACTTGGGCCACGGCAGCCGTCAATTTCTGCCACGAATCCCTTTCGGTGGCGAGCTGCAGGCGCCCGGTCTTGGTGAGTTCATAATATTTGGCGCGCCGGTTGTTGTCCGACGTGCCCCAGTGAGCTTTGATCCATCCGCGGCGCTCCAGCCGGTGCAGCGCCGGATAGAGAGAGCCCTGCTGAATCTGCAGCACATCGCTCGACATCTGTTGCACCCGTTCCGAAATGCCCCAGCCGTGCTGCGGTTCGAGCGCCAGCGTCCGTAGGATCAAAAGATCCAAAGTGCCTTGCGGCAGTTCGATGCGTTCCTTCATCGGCTTTAACTTCCCGTTTCGCTTCTACAGGTGAACATAGCAAAGCCCCTGTCGAAGCGCAAGGGGAAGGCGGTGCCGTCGCTATCCTTTCAACTCCGAGGCTATCGTCTAGGAGCGGTCGGGCCGCCATCGGTCTGATTGAGGATCAGCGCTTCGTGCATTTGCGGCCGGACGTGCCGAATGCTGCCGGCAAAGCTCAGCTGTCGCAAATCCTTTTTTTGTCGCCTTCAAAATTCCGATGATCTGCTCTTCGCTGTGTTTTCGTACCACGCATTCTGCTTCCCCTTTCCTTCGCTCAAACTAACATTTTTGGTGGTACATGTTTTGGGGAGCAGGTCACCGGAGCCGGGAGGCAAAGTTCACGGCTCCGTTCTTCTAGCGCCCTTTCGATGACGGAAGTTGGCGATCATACGCTCGGGCCCGTTTTTTCCGACGATAGCTGTTGGTAACAGCCCTACCATCCAGTAATCAGCCACGAGTTCTCTCGACGCGGTGCTTTTGCGGGATAAGATCCTGCCTGGTCGTTAGCCTTGATCGGGAGTGCTTCGGGGAGAAATATCGGGGAGCAGCAGAGCACTCGGGCCGAAGCACTTTCGATAAGGAGACTTGAAGGAAGCCGCTGGCAGGGCGGACGAGTATGGAG
>Ga0182024_10001301_pt1 | contig 64617 bp, 61 predicted proteins | sample P32metaG_FD_120480 | JGI IMG/M metagenome (GOLD analysis project Ga0182024, IMG submission 120480) | Permafrost microbial communities from Stordalen Mire, Sweden - P3-2 metaG (Illumina Assembly) | ecosystem: Environmental > Terrestrial > Soil > Wetlands > Permafrost | place: Sweden: Stordalen... | reverse complement strand
TTGCGAAGATCCTCGGAAAGCGCCACCCCCGCCGCCTCCTTCTCGCGGCGGGTATCATGAATCAGAACAAACGCGATTCGGGAATCCCCTGCGATTCACTTCGCTAGGAAACCGCTCTAGCGCGTATGCGAAGATTGCGCGCGCCCTAGGCGGGTCTATCATCGCCCGACAAAGTCGTGCGGCGCCAATGGAGTCCTGGATGTCCGATCTTTCCGCCTTTCCGATCGCCAAGCGCTGGCCGGCCCAATATCCCGACCGCTTGCAGCTCTATTCCCTTCCCACCCCCAATGGCGTCAAGGTCTCGATCGCGCTGGAGGAAATCGGGCTGCCCTACGAGCCGCATATGATCGACATCGGCAAGAATGAGACATGGACGCCGGAATTCCTGTCGCTGAACCCGAACGGCAAGATCCCGGCGATCATCGATCCCAACGGGCCGGGCGGCAAGCCGATCGGGCTGTTCGAATCGGGAGCGATCCTGCTTTATCTCGCCGAGAAAACCGGCGAGCTTCTGCCGGCCGACGCGGCGCGTCGCTATGAGGCGATCGAATGGGTGTTCTTCCAGATGGCGGCAGTCGGGCCGATGTTCGGTCAGCTCGGCTATTTCTACAAATTCGCGGGCAAGGAGATCGCCGACAAGCGCCCGTTGGAGCGCTACCAGGCTGAGACGAAGCGCCTGCTCGGCGTCCTTGAGACGCGCCTCGACGGCCTCCCATGGATCATGGGCGACGATTATACGATCGCCGACATTTCCCTGCTCGGCTGGGTGCGCAATCTGATCGGTTTTACGGCGCGCGCGACCTCGTCGAGTTCGACAGCCTGGAGCGCCTCCCGGCCTGGCTGGAGCGCTGCCTGGCGCGACCCGCCGTGCAGCGCGGACTCGATATCCCCAAGCGGCCGGGGTAGGCGCGCCGAAGCGGCCTCATCCAAACGATGACGATGCCGTCGAGCGATCCTCTGCGCGACGCGGCGTCGCCATCAACCTAGTTCGAGCGCCACACGGACGGTGGGATCGTCACCGGCGGCAGAGGGCAGGTGGTCGCCGGCGGGATCTGGCTCGTGACGGGCGGCTTAGGATAATATTGCGTCATCTGTTGAACATTCTGCGCCGCCGCCTCGCCCTGCAGGAGCCGGATCAGCTCCAGCGCCTCGTCGAGCCCCGACGAGACGCCGCCGCCGGTGAGCCGGTTGCGGTCGAGGTGGAAGCGGGGATGGCCCGGAACGACTCTGACCTTGGGAAAGCGCTCGGTAAGGCAGGGTATGAACGCCCGATGGGTCGTCGCCGCATAGCCGTCGAGAAGGCCGGCGGCGGCCAGCAGCAGAGCGCCCTCGCAGACCGAGGCGACAATGCGCGCGTCGGCGCTCTGCTTGACGAGAAAATCGAGATAGACGCGCTTCGGGTCGCCCATCAGCCGCACGAGCGCGGTGGGATCGCCGCCCGGCGTCCAAAGCACGTCATAGGACCCGGCGTCCTTGAAGCCCTTGGTCACCTGCATGGTCAAGCCGTTGCGGCACTTGACGACGCCCGGCTCCTCGGCGACGAGCTCTACGTCGAGATTCGCCCATCCGAAAAACTCCCACGGGCCGACGACATCGAGCGCATCGACATCGCCATATACCGGAATGCCGATCCGCATCGCCGCCCTCCCTTGGCCGCGCTTGACGAGCGCCAACAAAGGCGATCGCGCGACTGATGTTTGGACACTAAACAGCGGCGCGAGGACGAACAATCGAACCCACGCGCGGGCTCGCCAAAATGTAACGTCGCGTTGTGACGGCAAAGCATTTGCCGACTTTACGACGCGACTCCCGGCGTCGCGCGACGGCGCTTCGCAAAGCGCCGATATCCGCCAGGCGTCACAAAACAAGCCTCATGGTTCCGGTCGCCGATTCCAGGCCGGCTCGCTGTGACGCCGCGCGTGCATAATGGGCGCGACATCGACGCCTCATGCGTGGCGTCGCCAACGTCGTTTGAATGTTGGCAAGCATGGACGCCCGCCGGCCGCCGGATTTGGTTCGCCGCGGCGATAATCGTTAGTTCGAGCGATTGGTCGGAGACGATGAAAGCATCCATGAGCGCCGCGGCGGCTCCGCGTCCGTGGCCGGCGGAGATAACGAGCCGAATCCGCGCCCGCCTCGCCGCCGCCGCCAATGGCCCATGGCCGGCGTTGCTGGTCGTCAGTCTTGCCGGATGGGCGGCGCTTATCGGCGGTCATTGCGCGCTTGTCGCGCCGATTTATTGTGGTTCCTTCGCCGACGACTGGCTTGCATCGGGCTGGGAGGGCGTGATCTGGGCTTTCTTGCTCAATTCGCCGGACAGGCTCGCCCTGTCCTGGCTCCTCATGCTGCTGGCGACGATGCCGCCCTTGCTGGTCCAGCCGATCGCGCATTTATGGGGGCGGCGCCTCGCCCCGCTGCGGGCGATCGCTATTTTCGTCGCCGCTTACGCCGCGATCTGGATGCTGGCCGGCATCGTTCTGACCGCCGCGGCGATCCTCCTCAAAGAGCTGGCCGGCGCGAACGCATGGACAGCGCCGATTCTGGCGGCGGCGATAGCGGCGCTCTGGCAGGCCTCGCCCGCCAGGCAAGCCTGCCTCAATGGCTGCCATCGCATTCCCCCGCTTTCGGACGTCGGCCAGGCGGCGGACAGAGCGCGCCTGCGATACGCGCTTGCCTTCGCGCTTTCGTGCGTTGGCGCGTGCTGGGCGTTGATGCTTCTGCCGCTGATCGCCGATGGCGCCCATATCGGGATGATGGCGGGCGTCTCCATCTTTCTGTTCGCCGAGCGCCAGGCGCCGCCGCGCCCGGCCGGGTGGCGCTTTCCTCTGTCCTCGATCGGGCGCGGGCGCGGCGATCTCTTGGCCTGATTCAAAGTCGTGTCGGCCGCTCCGGTCCAGGGGCGCCGATGCGAAAAGATTAGCGCGATTTTCCGCATGAACGAGGAAAGGGAGTTCCAATCATGGCTCAACATAGCAAGCTCAGAGTCCGCCCGTCGCTCAGCCAGTTGCAGGACGATTACGACAAGGGCGTCAAGAAGCCGCTGGAAGACCTGATGCGCGCGTGGAAGGCCATCAAGGAGCTTCCGCCCGACAATCCGAAATCGTTCTTCATGCTGGGCGGTTTTCACGGCGAGCCCTTCCGCGGCGGCGGGTGGGGCAGTTCCGCTTATTGGGGCGGCTATTGCAACCATGGCAATGTCCTGTTTCCGACCTGGCACCGCGTCTATCTCGTCAAGCTCGAGGAGGCCTTGCAAAGCATTCCCGGCTGCGACGACGTGATGATGCCCTATTGGGATGAAACTAGCCCCGAGTCTCTCGCCAACGGGATTCCGAAGGCCCTGACCCAGAAGGAATTCGAACTCGACGGGCAAAAAATCCCCAATCCGCTGCGTTCCTTCGTTTTCAACAAGAACATCAAAGACAACGTCAATGGCGACGATCCGAACTACAGCAAGCCGCTCGGCTATGAAACGGTGCGCTATCCCCTGTCCGGCCTCGTCGGCACCGATCAGGACCGCGCCGCCACCAAAGCGCATAATGACCAGTACCCCGACGACGACAAGAACGTCACGCTGCTCAATGACAATGTGATCGCCTGGCTCACCTCGTTCATCATCGTGAAGGGCCAGAAAATCCCGACCGATGTGGAGGCCAAATACAAGGCGTGCCTCGACGCTCCCAACTTCACCGTCTTCTCCAACACGACCTCCGCCGCGCAATGGAATTCAGATCTCGCGGCCGGCATCGTCCCCATCGTCCCGCTTGAATCCCCGCACAACAGCATTCACTTGGCGGTCGGCGGCTGCGAGGTGCCGGGCTACAATCGCTCGCCGATCGAAGGGGCCAATGGCGACATGGGCGAGAACGACACGGCCGGTCTCGATCCCATCTTCTTCTTCCACCATTGCTTCGTCGATCGCGTGTTCTGGCTGTGGCAGAAGAAGCATGGATTTACCGACCGTCTCGAAATCATCGCGCAATATCCCGGGACCAATTCGATCGACAACCAGGGTCCGACGCCCGGCACGGCGCCGAACTCGTGGCTGACGCTGGAATCGCCGCTCGATCCCTTCAAGAGGACGGAAGGCGGCAAGGAGCGGACTTATACGTCTCTCGATTGCATCAATATCGAAAAGCAGCTCGGATTCACCTACGGCCCCGGATCGCTGGAAGACCATGCCGCGCCGATGGCTTTGCAAGCGGGCCACAGCGCCAAAGTGGTTCTCGTATCGGGAATCAACCGCGCGCGCATCCGCGGCTCCTTCATGGTTTCCGTTTACGCCACCATCGACGGGGAGAGGGTCCGCCTGGGAACCGAAGCGGTATTGAGCCGGTGGAGCGTCGAGGGCTGCGCCAATTGCCAGACGCATTTGGAAACCAAGGCGTTCTTCTCCCTGCAGGGACTGCGAGCGGAGGCGGCGCCGAGCGCCTCGAGCGGCCGCGGGCCATGGCCGCTGCCGCCCCGGCGGCCAAGCTGTTCCGCCTCGAGGTGCGCTAGCCTCGCGAGGCGCCGGCGCCGCCATCGGCGTGCTCGCCGTCAAGGCCAAGCCGCCTTCAGAGGTCCCCCCGGATCAAAAGTCCGGGGGCTTGACCGTTGCGCGCCCCAGGACCGCGAAATTCCTTTCGCGCCCGCTTGGCCAAGCAAACATTGGACGAATCCGCCTCCGATCGGGCGTCCCTACGGGCTGGACCCGCGTAGTCACTTGACGGCGCGGCTGCGTCCCCCTTTCATGCCGTCACGCTCATCGTCATCTTGATCGTCGCCGCGCGGCTCTGGCGGCGGGCTGTCGCGATCGGGACCCGGCGGCAAACCGGCAGACATACGCTGCCTCGCGGAGATATTATGAGCGCCGAACTCGCTCCCGCCAGCCCATCGACCGAACCGGCGCCGTCCCGTTGGGGCGCCTACGGCCACGCGGCCTTCGCGGTAATATGGACGGCGAGCATCGTCTCCAACGTCGGCACCGCGATGTTCGACACCGCCTCCGGCTGGTTGATGACGAGTCTCAGCGCCAGTCCGCTGGCCGTCTCGCTGGTGCAGGTGGCCGTCAGCCTGCCGTTGTTTCTGTTCACTTTGCCGGCCGGCGCGCTCGCCGACGTCATCGATTCGCGGCTGCTGCTGATCGTCGTCGAATTCGCCATCATCGTCGTGTCGGCCGTTCTGGCGGTGCTGGTTTCCTTCGGCCTCGCCTCGCCGGCCGCCTTGCTGGTCTCGACCTTTTTGCTGGGGGTGGGCGGCGCGCTGAGTGCGCCGGCCTGGCAATCGATCACGCCGCAATTGGTGCCGCGGCAGGATCTGGATAGCGCGGTGGCCGCCAATAGCGTCGGCTTCAATCTCAGCCGCGCCGTTGGCCCGGCGCTCGGCGGCATCGCCATCGCGGCGCTTGGAATTTCGACGCCCTTCTGGGTTTTCTGCGTTAGCAATTTTGGCATCGTCGCGGCGCTGCTTTGGTGGCGCTCGCCGCGCAAGCCCGCCGACAGCCTGCCCGCCGAACGTCTGACCAGCGCGGTGCGCATCGGCGTTCGCTACGCCGCCAACAATGAATTTTTGGGCGCGACCCTGGTGCGCGCGCTCGCGTTTTTTCCCTTCGCATGCGCCTATTGGGCGCTGCTGCCTCTGGTGGCGCGCAGCCAGATGACGCAGGGGCCCGAACTTTACGGCGTTCTGTTGGGCGCCATCGGCGCCGGCGCGATCGGCGGCTCGTTCGCGCTGAATTGGCTGAAAGGAAGGCTTGGGCCCAACGGCATCGTCGCCTATGGCACGCTGGCCACCGCTCTCGCGCTGGTCCTTTTCGGCTTCGCACGCGATCCGGCGACCTCGATCGTCGCCTGCCTTATCGCCGGCGCCTCCTGGACGGTCGTGCTGACGGTCCTTTATGTGTCGGCCCAGGTCGCCTTGCCCGATTGGGTGCGCGGGCGCGGGCTCGCCATCTTCCTTACCGCGATCTTCGGCGCGACGACGATCGGCAGCGCGGTATGGGGGCAGCTCGCCGGCATGGAGGGGCTGGCCATCGCGCATTTTGTCGCCGCCGCCGGCGTCGTCATCGCGATTCCCCTGACCTGGGGCTGGAAGCTGCAGACCGGCTCCGGCATCGACCTTACGCCCTCCATGCATTGGCGGGCGCCGGTCCTCGCGCAGAAGATCGAGAACAACCGGGGCCCCGTCCTGGTGACGGTCCGATATAGCATCGAGGCCAAGGACCGCACCGAATTCCTCAGCGTGCTCGACGAACTCCGGCACGAGCGCAAACGCGAGGGCGCTTTTGCCTGGGGCCTGTTCGAGGATGTCGCCAATAGCGGGCGTTTCGTCGAGACGTTCCTGATCGAATCCTGGCTCGAGCTCATGCATGCGCGCGAGCGGGTCACCAATTCCGACCGCTTGCTCGAGGAACATGTCGGCCGGCTGCTGACGACGCCGCCGGACGTCACGATCATGATCGCCTCGCCTCGCCACCATCGCTCGCACTGGCGGCGCGCGCGCGCCACGGCGTTGCCGGCGCCTCGCTAAGCCGCCGCCTTGCCGCCGTCCCCTATTCGCGGCTACGGCATGATGCCGATCCAATAGGGCGGCGCGCCGTAATAGCCGTAAATCTTTTCCTCGTAATTGCGGTTCTCCCAATCGGGATCGGCGCCGGCATCATAGGCGGGCGCGCCTTCGAGCTGTTTTTTCGAGAGATCGACGACATAGCCGCCCTGCGCGGGCTGGTATTTGAGCAGCGACCAGGGCAGCGGATGATATTTTTCGCCCATCCCCAGGAAGCCGCCGAACGACAGCACGGCATGGCGACCTTGCCGGTGGCCTTGTCGATCATCACATCGTAGACTTCGCCGATCGCATCGCCCGACTTGTTGTAGACCGTCGTCCCCGACACCTTGTCCGCGGAGATAAGTCGTCTCGTTTCTGCCAGCACATCGTCCATTCTCGTCTCCTGCCGTTCGCCGATGCGCCGATAACTCTGAGCGGCGGCGAATGTTCCGCGGGGCGGGCGGCAAGCGGTCGCTCAGCGATCGATCGTCGCCATGATCCAGTCGGCGTAGCGCTTGCCGGAGACTTTGCCCGGCGCCAGGGAATCGTCGAGCGCCTTCATGTCGGCGGCGTCAAGCTGGATCGTCGCGGCGGCGACATTTTCCTCCAGATATTTGCGGCGCTTGGTGCCGGGGATCGGCGCGATGTCGTCGCCTTTGGCGAGCAGCCAGGCAAGCGCGATCTGGCCGGGCTTGGCGCCTTTTGCCGCGCCGATGTCGCGCACGACGGCCGCCGCCCGCACGTTGGCGTCGTAGTTCGCGCCCTGGTAGCGCGGATCGTTGCGCCGAAAATCGCCTTCCGGATAATCTTCCGCGCGCTTGACCTCGCCGGTCAGAAAGCCTCGGCCAAGCGGGCAGAAGGGCACGAGGCCGATGCCCAGTTCGCGCAGAACCGGGATGATCTGCGGCTCGAGATTGCGCTCCCACAGCGAATATTCGCTCTGTAGCGCGGAAACCGGATGGACGGCGTGGGCGCGGCGGATGTTGGCGACGCCGGCCTCGGAAAGACCGAAAAACCGCACCTTGCCTTGGCGGATGAGATCGCCGACTGCGCCGGCCGCCTCCTCGATCGGCACGGCCGGATCGACGCGGTGCTGATAGAGCAGATCGATCGCCTCGACGCCGAGCCGGCGCAGCGAGCCTTCCACCGCCGCGCGAATATGATCGGGCCGGCTGGTCCGCTCGGCGCCGACCTGCTTGCCGCCTTCGATGCGAAAGCCGAATTTGGTGGCGATCGTCACCTGGTCGCGCCGGCCCTTGAACGCCCGGCCGAGCAGTTCCTCGTTGGCGAAGGGACCGTAGACCTCGGCCGTGTCGAAAAAGGTGCATCCGAGCTCGATGGCGCGATGCAGGGTTGCGATCGACTCGGCCTCATCGGCCGGGCCATAGGACTGGCTCATGCCCATGCAGCCAAGGCCGATCGCCGACACTTCCAGCCCCTGGCTGCCAAGTTTGCGTTTGCTCAAAGTCATTTTCTTTTCCTTCCAATACGAGCGGCTCGCTGAGGCTCCAAAGGTGGCCGGCCGCTCGCGCTATCCCATCATCAGCCCCAGCCTCGCCATTTGCTCCAAGGCGGCCGACACTTGCGTCAATGCGGCCTGCGGCGTCACGCCGGTTCGCGCGGCCAATTCGCGCGCCAGATCGTCTCGCGTGCGGGTTCCGTCCAACAGCGCGACGAAGAGGCGGGTCGCCGAATCCTCGATCTCGATCGAGCCATGGCGCAGCGAGGCGAGGGTTTTTTCTCCCCGCTCGGCCTGAAAGCGGGCCAACGGACTGACCATCGGCCGATCGCCGGGCGTGAGCGTGAAGGAAAACGCCGCCGCGCTAAGGCGCAGGACCTTGGCGACGAAGAGGCGCAGAATCTGCACCGCGAGATCGGGATCGTCGGCGGCCTCGTCGAGCGCGAGCGCGGAGGGAAAAGCCGCGCCGACCCGGGCGAGGAAACGCGCGAGATTCGCATCGTTGGTGGTGATATTGGCGCTGGCGCCGGCGCGGAAGGCGAAAGCGTCGGCCGCCTCGGATTTGGCTTCCACCGCCTGCAGCTGGCCGCTCGCCCATAATCCGCGCAGGCGGCGCGCTTCCAGGCGCCGGTCGATCGGTCCGCCGCGACAGAAGATCGAGTGGCGGAACGCCCGCATAACGCTGAAATCCTCGATCTGTTCGAAGCGCGCCCAATCCCCGTCCGTAAAGGCGCGCGCGGCGGCGAATTTCTGCGTGGGAAACAAAGCCTCCGCGCTTAAAGCTGGCTGCGCGTCGCAGAGATAGTCGAGGCCGGCCGCGCGCGCCGCCGCGACGACATCGCTGAGCCATTGCGGCGCGAAACATTCGGTGAGCTCGTCATGGAACAGCACTTCCGGCGGCCGCTCCAGCATCTTGCGCGCCGCCGCGACCATCGCCTGTTGCAGAGGCTCGGCCTGCGCCCCGTTCTCGATCTGATAGGCCAGGACGGCGCGCGCGATGCGCAGCTTCTCGCTGGGATCGTCGATTTGTTGCGTGGCGCCGAGCAGCAGATCGCGCAGGACCTGCCGGATGGCGGCGCCGGGAAAGGCGTTGTAGCTGATGAAAGCCACGCCCTCGGGGCGCAGCAGCGCGCCGGCGACCCGCATCAAGGCTTCGCGCACGCTCGGAGGAACCCAGGCATAGACGCCATGCGCGATAATATAGTCGAAGCTGCCAAGCTCGCCGCCCATTTCGACAATGTCCTGGACATGAAAGCGCGCATTGGCGAGGCCCATGGCAAGCGCTGCCTTCCGGGCCAGAGCGATGGGCTGTTCGGCCAGATCGACGCCGACGAATTCGGAGGCCGGCGCGCCAAGCGCCATGTTGAGGAGGTTGACGCCTTCGCCGCAGCCGATCTCGAGCACGCGGCAGGCCGCAAAAGGCGCAAAAGGCCTGCCGAACAAAGCGGCGAACACGCCGAGCGCAGCCGGATGCGTGCGGGAGAGGGGAATATTCGGATAACGCACGAGATCGTAGGCGTTCGCCACGCGCTGGCTCCCAATCCTTAGGCAAGGTCGATGGACTTTCCTATCCTGTCCCAGCGAACCCCGCTATCGCGGCAGGCAATTCAGCCATTCGGCGCTGCCCGCGGCCCGCGCCGCCAGGCCGGCGGCCAGACGACGCTGGAAGGGTCTGGGATGGGCGGCGTCGCGCTTGATCGGATTGGGCAGCGCGGTCGCCAGCAGCGCCGCCTCGCTCGCGTCGAGCTGGCTCGCTTTCTTGTGAAAATAATGCTGCGCGGCGGCCTCGATGCCGAATATCCCGTCGCCCCATTCGGCGATGTTGAGATAGACTTCGAGCGTATGCGCCTTCGACCAGACCTGGCCGAGGACAAGCGCCATGCCGATCTCGATGCCCTTGCGAATGGTCGACCGCCCTGGCCACAGAAAAAGGTTCTTGGCCGTCTGCATGGTGATGGTCGACGCGCCGCGCTTGGGCCCATTCTCGCCGGCGCCGCTGACGACTTCGCGCAGGGCGCCCCAGTCGACGCCACGGTTCTCACAGAATCTGGCGTCCTCGGACGCGATGATCGAGGCGATGGCGACTTCGGCGACGTCCTTCAGCGGCGCGTAGGCGCGCTCGTAGCTCTTGCCTTCGATGGTGCGACCGATCATCAGCGTCGAGACCGGCGGCGCGAAACTGTCGAAAGCCAGAAGGCCGAGGAACAGGCAGAACAGCGCCAGCGCCGCCAACGCGATGCCGCGCGCCAAAATGCCTGGAAATGAGCGCCGCTGGACCATGCCGCAACCTTGGCGCTATCGCCAGGATTTTATCGAAAACAGCAGCAGGGAAGCCGCGATGACCAACAGGCCGAAAAAGAACATCGGTCCGGCGGCAAAATGCAAATCCGGCAGCCATAGCGACAGCGGCAGCGATATGAGGGCGGTGAGCGCAGGGACCAGCAGAAAAAACATCGTGACAAAGCCGTTGTCGTTATCCGTGACGGTCAGCGAAATTTGATAGAGAACCCGGCCCGCGACGGCGGCGATCATCGTGCCGATGATCATCAGGATGATCGCCGGCGCTTGGCCCACGTAGGAATCCCCGTTGTGATAGGAGATGAAAGCGGCGATCGGCAACAGGACGACCACGGACACCAGGAAATTCACCGCGATCGCCGCCGATTCCTTGGATTTGAAGAACCATTTGCCGATCAGCGTTCCGTTGAGGGCGGAAAGGACCGGGATCGGAATGGCGTAGAACCAGGTGCCATGCAGGATGTTCTTGAGGAGATCGTCGCCGGACGAACTGGCGGCGTCGCCCGTCTGGCTCCAGGCGACCATCATCGCGCCGACAAACGCCGCCGCCAGACAGGAAAAGAAGATCGCCAGCGAAATCGGAATTGGCTTCTTCGACACGACCAGCGCCACCAGCGCCGCCCAGAACGGCGATAGATTCAATATAGCGGCGATGAGGATGGGATGGGCGTTGCTGAGGCCGAGGTTATACAGCAACAGGCCGCACATCCCGATCATCAATATGATTGCGAACTTCCAGTAATTCGAAGCATCCTTCAACAGCGCGATGAAGTCGCGACGGCTCGCCTTGGTCAGGATCATGATGGGAATAGACAGCAGCAGGGCGAATTGCGTCAGGCAAATGAACTGGATGGGGCGCAGCCGCATCGCGGCGAGCGAGGAAAACGGCTCCTGCGTCGCCATCAGGCAGGCGGTGGCGACGGCCAACAAGCTGCCAAGCCGGTAATTGTTAGCGGAAGCGGGATCGGCCATGCGCGGGTGGCTCTCTTGCGGCCGGCTCGTCCACGGCGTTCCGCGGGAAATTGATAACAGCGGCGGGCTTGGATCGTCAAACGGGCTTTTACGGTGGTGGGATGCGCGTTAGCAGGGATTGGGCTATGATCTGATTCTGGCGCGGCCCGCGCCTCCCCCCTCCATTCGGGAAAGTATGAATCATACCGGGCAATCTCATCACCGAACCCACTGTTCGAGCGCCAGGCATAAGGAGGGGTTGCGACAATGGCTCGCAATAGGAGGTTCAACGATGAAGCTATCTGCGCCCATTTATCGCTTGAAGCGCAAGGCCAAACTTTTATCGCGCGATGAAAAGATCCCGCTGCACGCGGCGCTCGACCGTATTGCCGAGCAAGAAGGCTTCGCCGGCTGGAGTTTGCTTGCGGCCAAACGGACCGCGACGGCGCCCGCTGGAAAACTGTTTTCCCGGTTGGCGCCAGGCGACATGGTTCTGGTGGGAGCGCGGCCGGGCCAAGGCAAAACGCTGGTGAGCCTTGAACTTGCCGCGGAAGCTATGAAGTCCGGCAATCGAAGCGTGTTCTTCACGCTGGAATATACGCAAAAGGATGTGCTCGATCGTTTCCGCGCGATCGGCGCAGAGCCAGTGAATTTTGACGGCCTATTTGAATGCGACAGCTCCGACGCGATAAGCGCCGATTACATCGTCAAAAAATTGGCGGCGGCGCCCCGCGGCGCCTTGGCAATCATCGACTATCTGCAGCTGCTCGATCAAAAGCGCGAGAATCCGGAATTGATGGTTCAGGTTCGCACTCTGGAGTCATTTGCAAGAGACAGAGGACTAATCCTGGTCTTTATCTCCCAGATCGATCGATCCTATGATCCGTTGACGAAGCCGTGCCCCGGTCTGGAAGATGTCCGGTTGCCGAACCCACTGGATTTGAAGCTCTTTAGCAAGACCTGTTTCTTGCACAACGGCGAAGTTCAATTCCGGGCGGCAGGCTAAGCAATCCAACGCCATTGAAGCCTTGGCGCAAGTCGGCGGGCCGGGCGCCGCCGGCAATATTGCGGCGACACAAGTTACGGCTGGGTGTGCATATTCATCATGTCGACCGGCGCCATCATATTGGCGTTGAGGTGATACATGATCCAAAGCGAGCCGGCGATGACAATGCCGACGATCAGGGCGCCGAAAGCCAGGGCCAGGGCGTTGTTCGTGTTGTCCGGGCCGGTCGTGATATGCAGGAAGAAAGCCAGATGGACGCCCATCTGCGCCAAAGCCAACGCCGCCAAGGCCATTGGCACGCCGGGCGTATAAACGAGGCCGGTGCCGCTGGCGACCCAGAACGATCCGACCGTGAGCGCGGCGGCCAACCCGAGCCCGATGAGATAGTTGCGCACGCCCGCCGCCGTAGCGTGCGGTCCGGCGTCCGGATCGCCCGGCGCGGCATCAATGCCCCAATCCTGCCCGCTGTCGCGCTCGCTCATGGACTCGTTCCCAAGAGATAGACGTTGGTGAAAATTCCAACCCAGATGATGTCGAGTGCGTGCCAGAATAGCGCGAAGCACAGGCCGCGTCGCGCGATGTCGGGCCGGAACCCTTTGGCCCAGAACTGCGCCATCATCGTCCCGAGCCACAACAGGCCCGCCGTGACGTGGAATCCGTGCAGGCCGACAAGGGCGAAGAAGGCCGAAAGGAAAGCGCTTCGATCGGGGCCGGCGTGTTCGGCCGCCATTCTCAAGAACTCGCTGACCTCCAGCGTCAGGAACCCGGCGCCGAGCAGGCCGGTGATGAGATATCCGACCTCAGTCCACAGCATATTGCGCGCATTGGCGGCGAGCGTCGCCATGCCGCAGGCAAAGCTCGACAGCAGGAGAAAGCCCGTTTCGATCGCGACCGTCTTCAGATCGAACAGACCCTTGGGCGTCGGGCCGCCGGCGGTCGCTGGCGACAGCACCGCATAGGCCGCGTAGAAGCCCGCGAACAGGATGAAATCGGAGAGCAGGAATATCCAGAAGCCATAACCCGTGACGATGCGTTTTGGTGCCGGCCCCTTGTGGCCGCCGTCAGGCTCGGCGCGCGAGCCGAGCTTATGCGGATCCGGCTCGACCGGTTCCCAATGGGGCACGGGAACGATCCCGGGCTCGCGGCCTTCGACGAGAGCGACGCGCGCCTTACGCCGCTCGCCGTCGATCTTCGCCAATTCGTCCGCCGGGATCTGGTATTCGGCATGATCGCGCCAGGCAAACGCCACGAACGTGCCGAACGCGCCGACCAGGCCGACGACGACCATCCACCAGATGTGCCAGATCAACGCAAAGCCGGTGACGACCGCAAAGAAGGCCACGACGAATCCCGTCGGGCTGTTGCGGGGCATTTCGATCGGCTTGTATTGCGGCAGGTCGGTCAGCCGGCGCTGCGCCATCGCGCGCTGCTTGATGCCCCAATAGGCCTCTTCGCCGGAGACATCGGGCATCACCGCGAAGTTGAAGGCGGGCGGCGGCGAAGCGGTGATCCATTCGAGAGTGCGGCCGTCCCAGGGGTCGCCCGTGAGGTCGCGCAGCGAATGGCGATTGCGTATCGACACCACAAGCTGCGCCGCCTGGCAGCCGATGCCGGCAAGGATCAGCAGGGCGCCGCCGGCCGCCGCGACAAGCCAGGGGCGCCATTCCGCGACATCGTAATGCTGCATGCGCCGCGTCATGCCTTCGAGCCCGAGGATATAGAGCGGCATGAACGCGACGTAGAACCCGACGACCCACAACCAGAACGCGGCCTTGCCCAGCCGCTCATCCAGCCTGAAGCCGAAAGCCTTCGGAAACCAGTAAGTATAGCCGGCGAAGGCCCCGAACAAGACGCCGCCGATCGCGACATTGTGGAAATGCGCGACGAGGAAGAGGGAATTGTGCAGCACGAAGTCCGCTGGCGGCACGGCGAGCAGGACTCCGGTCATGCCGCCGATCAGGAAGGTGACGATGAAGGCGAGCGACCACAGCATCGGCGTCTCAAAGCGCACGCGGCCGCCCCACATCGTGAAGAGCCAGTTGAAAATCTTCACGCCGGTCGGCACGGCGATGATCATCGTCATGATACCGAAGAAGCCGTTGACGTCGGCGCCCGCGCCCATCGTGAAGAAATGATGCAGCCACACCATGAAGGACAGGATGCAGATCGCCATCGTCGCGATGATCATCGAGCGGTGGCCGAACAACGGCTTGCCGGAGAAAGTCGAAATGACTTCGGAGAAGATCCCGAAAGCCGGCAGGATGAGGATGTAGACCTCGGGATGTCCCCAGGCCCAGATGAGGTTGACATACATCATCGCGTTGCCGCCGAGATCGACCGTGAAGAAGTGGAACCCGAGGTAACGGTCGAGCAGCAGCATGCCCAGCGTCGCCGTCAGGATCGGGAAGGCGGCGACGATGAGCAGATTGGCGGCCAAAGCCGTCCAGCAAAAGATCGGCATGCGGGTATAGGTCATGCCCGGCGCGCGGATCTTGAGGATCGTCGTCACGAAATTGACGCCGGTGAGCAGCGTTCCGACGCCCGATATCTGAATCGCCCATAGGTAGTAATCGACGCCGACGCCGGGAGAGAAGTTGAGTTCCGAAAGCGGGGGATAGACGAGCCAGCCGGTCTTGGCGAACTCGCCGATCACGAGCGAGATATTGACGAGCAGGACGGCCGACGCCGTCAGCCAAAGGCTGACGGAATTGAAAGTCGGAAACGCCACATCGCGCACGCCGAGCTGGAGGGGAACGACGAAGTTCATGAGGCCGATCATGAAGGTCATGGCGACGAAGAAGATCATGATCGTGCCGTGCGCCGAGAAAATCTGGTCGAAATGCTCGGGCGGCAGATAGCCCGGCGAATGGTACGCCAGCGCTTGCTGTGCTCGCATCATGATGGCGTCGATAAACCCCCGCAGCAACATGACCAGCGCCAGCGCGCAATACATGACGCCGATCCGCTTGTGGTCGACCGAGGTGATCCACTCGCGCCACAGATATGGCCAGTGACCCCTCACGGTGACCCAGGCCAGGGTCGCCAGAACGGCGGCCATCGCGAGGACGGAGGCCGCCAGCGGGATCGGCTGGTCGAGCGGAATGGCCGACCAATCCAGCTTGCCGAACATTACGGCGCTCCTTTTGGCGCCGGCGCCGGTTGCGCGGCGCCGCCGACAATCCAGTCGAAAAGCCCCGGGTCCAAAACCTTGTAAACGGAGGGCGGCGCGTCCTGGCTCGGGCGCGCAAGATCGGCGAACGCGGCCTTGTCTAGCGCCGGCCCCGCCGCCTTCGCGTCGGCGATCCATTTCGCATAAGCGTCCGCGGGCGCGGCGCGCATATTAAAGCGCATGCCGGAAAAACCATCGCCGCTGAACTGCGCGGAAAGGCCGGGATATTCGCCCGCCTCGTCGGCCTGCAGGTTGAGCTGCGAAGTCATGCCGGCCATCGTATAGATCTGGCTGCCGAGTTGCGGCACGAAAAAACTGTTCATCACGCCCGACGAGGTCAGCCGGAAATGCACCGGGGCGCCGACCGGGACGACGAGCTGATTGACCGCGGCGATTCCCTCGTCCGGATAGATGAACAGCCATTTCCAATCGAGCGAGACGACCTCGATCTCGACCGGCTTCGCGCCGGACGCCAGCGCCTTATAGGGATCGAGCGCATGCGAGCCGAACCAGGCGATTCCCCCGAGGAAAGTGATGACCAGCGCCGGGATGGCCCAGACGATAAGCTCCAGCGTGCCCGAAAACGCCCAGCTCGGACGGTAGGTCGCGTGGGCGTTGGAGGCGCGAAACCACCAGGCAAAACCAAACGTCGCCAGCATCACGGGAACGATGATCGCCAGCATGATGGCCAGAGAATCGAGGAGGATCAGCCTCTCCGCGGCGCCGACCGGTCCATGCGGATCGAGCACGCCGCTGCAGCCCGCCAGCGGGAGGGCGAAAGCCGAGAGGATCGCCGCTCTCTTCGCAAACATGGATTGGAAGCCGCCCTCAGGTTCGCCAGGGATTTGTCGATGCTACTCCAATATCCGTGAAATGGGCGCCGGATGAACGTTGCGGCTCGTTGACGCGGCGATGACACGCCGGCTCAACTGCCGCGGTCAAAAACCACGGGAGAGGCGCGCCTCGATGACAGAAAATCCGGCATTTTCAGCGCTCGGATTGACTTCGGCATGACCGAACACTCGTCGTAAACATGTGGCGACGGCTCGGGCTTGCCAAGAACACAAGGCCGCTGCAGATTTGGGTTGGACTCGGCGGCTATCTGGGGCATGCCGGTTCGGGGCTTGCAATGGCTGCGCGGCGGGAGACGTGTTTCTTGACACACACAATACCGCGTTCGGCCTGGTCGGGCTTTGCCGCCATGACCGCGCTCGCGCTGGCGCTGTCGGCCGAAAGCTCGGGCGTCTCGGCTCAGGAGGCGAAGGCGAGGCCGCTGCCGCCGGGCGTTACGGCATGCGACTTCGGCGCGCTCGCCAACGATCACACGCGCGAAGGCCTCAACATTCGCGCCGAACCCCGCGCCGACTCGGCCGTTCTCGGCCGTTTGCCGGTGATCGACAACGTCCACCACGAAAAGATCGCCGCCGATGTCCACGTCATCGGCGTCAGGAATGGTTGGTTCCTCATCGAGAACGCGGGTTACGGCGACTACGATCTTCCCCAGAAGCTCCCGCCTGTCTATGGCGGCCGCGGCTGGGTTTCGGGCAAGCTGCTGACGACCGGAGTGCAGGGAGGCCTCAAGGCGGCGCCCGACGACAACGCCGCCGACGTCGTCGAGCCGGACCATGACGAGTGGGTCGCGGCGATTCTCGATTGCAAGGGCGTATGGTTCCGCATCGAAACGCCTCCACCGACAAAATATGACAGTCTCAAACCGAAACTGCCCTCCGAGGGTCCCAAGGGCGCCGTGCGCGGCTGGTCGCGACGGTCCTGCACCAACCAAAGAACCACATGCGGCGGCTGAGAGTCGGCCGACGTGAGCACCTGACGCTCGTCGGCGGGATTGCGGAATGCGCTCGAGGCGCCCCGCCGCCTGCCTACGCTTCGCCCACCCTATAACGAAGAGTCTTTTGAAACCGCGTCCGCCAGATGGTCCAAGATATTTCCCCAGCCGCTCGTATGACCTTCACAAATTGCCTGCGTCGGTAGACGCTCGTGGGTTAGCACGAGGTCGGTTTCATCGCCGCGCGGAGTGAGTTCGAGGGTCACCAGCGTATTCACATTGTTCGTCAGCGGGCCCATCCACGTGAACACAAGCTTGCGCGGCCGGTCGACTTGCACATAGGCGCCGGATACTTCGCGGCGTGATTCCCCCGATGACATGACAAGACTGAAGGCTCCGCCAGGGCGGAGGTCACAACTCGCCTTGCAATCGACCGCGCCCGGATAGGGGCTCATCCACCGAACCATCAAATCGGGTTTGGTCCACAGGTCGAATATCTCATCCGCCCCGGCCCTCACGCGCCGGCGTATCTGCACGATCGGACCCGTCGCGTCACCGCTCACTGAGAACCACGCTTGCGATCCTTTGGCCCCAACTTGTGGTCCTTCTTGAGCTCGCGCAGCAGGCGCTCCATGGCGTCTAGCCGCTTCTCCCAATAGCGGCGCATCCGCTCGATCCAGCCATCGACCTCGTCCAGCGAACGGGTATTGATGGAGAGAATGTGGTCGCGCCCTTTCCTGTGCCGCTCGACCACGCCGCCCGCTTCCAGCACGCGGATGTGTTTCGACACCGCGTTCAAAGACATGTGGAAGGGTTCGGCGACGTCGGTCACGCGCGCCTCGCTGCGCGAGAGCCGTTCGATAATCGCCCGCCGCGTCGGATCGGCTAACGCGGCGAATACCGCGTTGAGGCGCGCGGTGCGCGAAGCGGCTTCCTTCCGGGCTTCGATCTCAATCATGGCGATCTGCCTGCCTGCTCGATTCTCGATTCTCGATTCTCGATTCTAAAAATATTCTACCCAAAGGTTGACAATTTCTCAAGTCGACGCTTATTCAACCGGCCGGTTGAACCGGTTTGATAATGAAGGAGGGTTCGATGCCAAATAAACCCATTGCCGCCGCGGCCGCAGCGGTCGCGCTTCTGTCGGCGGCCGTCGCCCCGGCGCGGGCCGAGCCGGTCAAGAACGTCGTCCTCGTCCACGGGGCCTTCGCCGACGGTTCCGGATGGCGGGACGTCGCCGACATTCTTGGCAAGGACGGCTATACGGTCAGCGTGGTGCAGGAGCCGCTGACATCACTCGCCGATGACGTCGCGGCGACCAAACGCGTGCTGGATCTGCAACAGGGCCCAACCCTTCTGGTTGGCCACAGTTATGGCGGAATGGTCATCACCGAAGCGGGCAATGCGCCGAATGTCGTCGGCCTCGTTTACATCGCCGCTTTCATCCCCGACCAGGGCGAGAGTGCAATCGGCCTGCTCTCGCAGGAAGCTCGTCCACGCGCCGATCGGATCAGTGATCTTCGTAATATCTCCAACCGCGTTGTAAACGACAGTTATCGTTGCCGGCGTGCCCGCCGTGTCCACCGAAATGCCGGTGAGCCTGCCGTCGCCGTCGTAGGTTAGCGCGCTGATCACGCCGTTAGGATCGGTGATCGAAGCCGGCTGGCCCAGGCTGTTCCATGCCGTGACCGTCGTCACATGGCCGAGCTCGTCGGTAATCGTCTGGACGAATCCGGTGGCATTATAGGTGTAGCTCACAACCTCGCCCGTCAGCGGCCCGGTGACGCTGGCGACGAGGTTATTGGCGCCATAGGCGTAGGTCAGCGTGCGCGTCTGGCCGTTCGTCGAATAGGGGACGGTCGTTGTCGTCGTGTCGGTCGTGGTCGACGAGGTAAGTTGGCCGCTTGCGCTCCAGACATAGGCGCTCGTGCGGCCGGGCTCGACGATCTCCGTCGGCACGCGCCATTGATTATTCCAAGTGTAGGTCGTCGTCGACGCTGAGGGCGAACCATAGCCGCGCGTGATCGAGGTCGGCAGGCCCGTCGTCGGGTCGTTTATATGGGTTGTGACGCGCCCCTCTGCGTCGGTTATCTCCGAGACGAAATCGTTGGAATCATATTGGTAGGCGGTCGTGGAAACAGGCAGCGTGCCGATCGCCTGGCCCTGGACCTGGGTCGGCAGCACGTTGTTGGCGGCGGAGATCGTGTAGGTGACGACCTGCTGCTCGCCAAGCGCGTTGGTGGCGCTGGCGGTATGGCCGGTCGTGTTATAAGCGACGGTCGTCTGACCTACCGGGCCCGCCAGTGTGCCCGAAACCGCCTGGAACTGCGCGTTATAGGTCCATGTCGAATAGACGATGCCGCGCGCGTCCGTATAGCTCGTCAGAGCATAGGGGTTGTTGGCGTCCGTATAGGCGTAGGTGGACGTTTCATTATTCGGCAGGCGCGTCGCGCTGCCCAGCGTGCCCGTCGCGACGGCCACATCCGGCGGGATGATACCGCCCGGATAGAGTGGAGCGAGGACGGCGTTGGCCTGGGCGTTCGGTACATAGCTATAGGTGGCGACATTCGCTCCGCCTGCCGTCACCGCGACGAGATGGCCGACATTGTCATATTGAAGCCCAATCGACCGGCCAAGATTGTCCGTCACCGACGACAAAATATGAGTCGTCGGATCATAAGTCAGACTCTGCGAATAACCGCCCTTGAAATTGATTGCCGTGAGATAACGGTCGCTCCCGTTGAAGACGAGGCTGAAAACGTAATTGACGCCTTCGGTGGTCGTCAGAGTGATTTGCAAGCTCGTCGCGTTGAAAGAGACTGTGTCTCCGACGCCCTTTCCGCCGGTCACCGAGGCCCCACCGGAGATGAGGCCAGGAACGTAATTGCCGTTGCCGGTCGAATCGACAAAGAGCAATTGACGCCCGTCGGGCAGAGCAAAATAAAGCGCGTGCGGGTAAGAAAGCGGAGGGTTAGCGGTAACGTAGGGATTGAAGAGCGTCGCGTCGAAATTCGATCGCCAGCCTCCGGCGCCAAGCGTCGTATAGTCAAAGACGGTGAATCTGGGCAGGCCGTTGTTCGAGTAATATCTCTCGAACTTCAGCGGAAAGGGGCCGGCCGTCTCATAGTCGACGAAGTGTTCGTCCAGATATCCCGTCAGCAGGTCGATCGGATCACCGCAATGGCAATTTACGCTGGCGGCGGTCGGTTGCGGATTCGAACAGCCCTCGTTTGGAACGTAGACGTAACCGGAACCGCAACCGATCCAGATCGAGTTGGCATCCCGACTCCCCGAGCATTGGTCAGGCGTCGATCCCCAACAGGTCGCGAAGAATACTGCCAGCGTGACCCCTGTTGGAGGACCCGGCGTGCAACCGAAATAATAGGGAGGATTGTTATAGATGACGTCCGCCGCGTAGATCGCCATTCCGCAGGCGTCGCCATAGACCGGCGGAGCTCCGCCGGAAATGGAGGTCTGCCAAACATCGGCGTTCGCGGGCGGCACGACCACCGTCGACATGCCGACCGAAAGGAAAATGACCAAAAGCGACGACGGCCAGAAATTGGCGCCGCGCGCGATTTTCTTTCTTGTTCGGGCTCGCAGCCTGCACGAATCGATTCGTAATTTGAGAGCGCGCAAAAGGTCAAAAGCAATCGAAGCAAAATTCGCGCGCAACTGCGTTCTCCGGAATCGTTGGCTGCTCAACCGGAGAACTCTCGTACAATTTGCTGACCGTCCAGTGACGCGACCCGTCCATAAAAACAACAGGAAAAAACTGGCTGAAATTTGTGACGCCTGGCGATTTGCCTTGTGAGGTTTTCAGGGAGATTGCGCCGTCACCAGGCGTCACAGAGATCGCCGGGATGCGGCATGGGTCTTGTCGACATCCGACGGCCGGCGCCGATTTTTCCCGCCGATTGGGGCGTCGTGTTTCACCGTCCCGCGCGAAGCAGCGCCGCGCGGAGATTTCCTTTTCGGTGACAGCACGCTTATTGCAGCGTCTCGCCGATTTTCGGCGTTTCCAGTAAACTGCACCATGGCCGTAATCATCGCGCGCCAACCGGGCCGCAGATTCAAAAATCATATAAAGACATGTATATGTCTTTATATGTCCGTTCCCTCGAAAGCGCCTGGGACACCCGTTTTACCCGTGCTTTTTGGCGCCGTCCGGTCTCTTTTGAGCCCCGCACGCTCGTTTTGAGCGCCAAAACCGTGCCGGACGCGTAACTTTTCGTGCTTTTACCGACCACCAAATCGCCGCGGAGAATGGCGTTTACGCCGCACGCCGCGCCCGTATAGTCTGCGCCCCGCAACAATGACGGGGAGGAAACGAATGACGGCGGCGCTTCGATTGAACCATATGTTGCTGCAGGTGCGAAGTCTCAGCGGCAGCGCGAAATTCTACCAAGAAGTGCTGCGGCTGCCGGAGATCGAATGCGGCGCCGCCAAAGCCAATATCCGCTGGTTCGGCCTCGGCAACGGCCAGTCGGTTCATCTGATCGAGGGCGATTTCGGCAATACGTTCGTCAAGCGCTCCACCCATTTCTGCATTTCGTCAGCCGATTTCGACGGGATAGTTCGCCATTTCCGGGAATCGAGCGTGAAATTTTGCAACCTCGACGGGGAAGAGGGAAAGGAACACAGGCGCGCCGACGGTGTGCGGTCCGTCTATTTGCAGGACCCGGACGGCTATTGGCTCGAGGTCAACGAGGATTTTTGAGTCTGGTGGGCGTGGGGGGCGGAACGTCGCGCGGTTCCCATCGGCGCCATTCCTATGAAGGGGCCACGCCGCCGAGCCGCCGTCAAGCGGCTTTGCCGCTTCTCCGCTTCGCTTCGACCCTTCGGGTGACTGCGTCTCGTCGGCGCAGCGCGACGTGTGGCAGTCTTGGCCCGTTGGGAACACGCTCATCGCGTAAGGCAGAGTAGCGCCCCGACAATCTCTTTCTGAAAAAGACAATCCGTGTTACCTCTTCAGCTTCGTCCAGCCTCCCTGGGCGGCCACCCCTCGAACCATCCCTGCAGCGCTCGAAAAAAACGCGTTTTCCAAACCATTCTTCCGTAACCCATTGATATCGCTAGACCGCCTCCAAGGAAATCCTTGGAAAAGCTTGGAAAAAATTTGGAGTCCTTTTTTGCCCGTCAACAATATCAGTGACTTAGCGAGGTCCGGCGAACGCGACTTGTTGCCGCCATCGCGCGCGCCAAGGTTTTCCCAAATTTTTTGTGGCGCCTCGCCGGCGATCAGGGTTGATTGAAGCGGCCATGTTCCTGTCCTTTTTCGCCTCGCTCCGCCAAGCCCGCGTGCCGGTCACGCCGCGCGAATATCTCGTGCTGATGCAGGCGCTGGAGGGCGATCTTGCCGATAAATCGGTCGAGCATTTCTATCATCTGTCGCGCGCGCTACTGGTCAAGGACGAGCGCAATCTCGACAAGTTCGATGTCGTGTTCGCCGCCGCCTTCAAGGGCATGGCGTCGCTGACGCAGGCGATCGAGCAAGTCGAAATCCCCGAGGAATGGCTGCGCAAGCTCGCCGAACGGTACCTCACGCCGGAAGAAAAAGCGCAGCTGAAAGCGATGGGTTTCGAGAAGCTGATGGAGACTTTGCGCGAGCGGCTCGCCGAACAGAAGGGGCGCCATCAGGGCGGCTCGAAATGGATCGGCACGGCGGGAACTTCGCCGTTCGGCGCCTATGGCGACAATCCCGAGGGTATTCGCATCGGCCAGAAGGAGGTGCGCAACCGCAGCGCCGTCAAAGTCTGGGACCGCCGCGATTTCAAGGACCTCAGCGGCTCGGAGGAACTGGGGCCGCGCAACATCAAGATCGCGCTGAGGCGCCTCAGGCGCTTTGCGCGCGAGGGCGCGGCCGAGGAGCTCGATCTCGACAATACGATCCGCGGCAGCGCCAACAAGGGCTATATCGACGTGCAATTGCGGCCCGAGCGGCGCAATGCCGTGAAGGTGCTGCTGTTCCTCGATGTCGGGGGATCGATGGACTGGCATGTCGAGGCGGCGGAGAATCTGTTCTCGGCCGCGCGCAGCGAGTTCAAGCGGCTGGAGCATTTCTATTTCCACAATTGCCTCTATGAGAGCGTGTGGAAGAACAATCGCCGCCGCCACGCCGAGCGCCTGAATACGCAGGATCTCCTCAACACTTATGCGCGCGACTATCGCGTCATTTTCGTCGGCGACGCCTCGATGAGCCCGCATGAGATCAACATGCCGGGCGGCTCGGTCGAACATGTCAATCCGGAGGCCGGCGAGGTCTGGCTGGCGCGCGCGATTCGCGCCTGGCCGCGCGCGGTGTGGATCAATCCGACGCCGCAGCCGCAATGGATCTATTCGCAATCAACAAGTATGATCGGTAGAATTTTCGAGAACCGCATGTTCGCCCTCACCCCCGACGGGCTGGAGGGCGCGATGCGCGCGCTGACGCGTTAGGACCGCACCACCAGCACCGAGCAGACGGCGTGGCGCACGATCGTCTTGGCGTTGGAGCCGAGGAGATAGTCGGAGACGACCGGCCGGTGCGAGCCGACCACGATGAGATCGGCGCCCCATTCAGCGGCCTCGGCGAGGATCTCGTGATAGATGCCGCCGACGCGCACCTCGCCGGTGACCCGCTCCTTGGGCAGCTGGACGGCGGCGACGATGTCGCTCAGCGCCGCCTTGGCGCGCTTTTCCTGCTCGGCGTCGAAGTCGGCCGGAACATATTCCATGAAGGTCGCCGGCAGCAGCGGCTGGATATTGACGAGCCGCAACAGGCCGCCGCTGGCGGTCGCGAGCTCGACGGCCTCGGCTAAGCCCTTGGGGGTGGGCGTGGATTCGGCCAGTTCGACGGCGACGAGAATCTTGCTGAACATGGCCTTTTCTCCTGGCCCGCCGCGCCAAAGCGCGCCGCGAGGCGGCAGACTGGCGCTTGGCGGCCGACTTTTCAAGCGGGCGATTCGCGAGCATTTGCGGCTTGATCGGCAACGCGTAATCGGGCATAGGAGCGCCTCGACGTTTTTGACCGCCGTGGGTGCTGCCCGCCGGCCGCAATCTCCCGGGTGACCCAAATGAAAGTCCGCAATTCCCTGAAATCCCTGCGCACGCGCCATCGCGACAACCAGCTCGTGCGCCGCAAGGGCCGCGTCTACATCATCAACAAGACCCAGAAGCGCTTCAAGGCCCGCCAGGGCTGAGGCTGACGTCACTCGAATGTGACCGGCCAAAGCCGCTGCGCGCGGCGCGGCGTTTTGACCGCGCGGGCGAGCCGGCCTAAACTGGCGCCATGATCCGGTTCGCAGCCGTTCTTTTCATTGCCGTCCTGCTGGCGCTAACCGTCGGCCGCGCGCCGGCCAGTGCCTCGCCCGCGGGCGTCCAGGTCTCCGACGCGGAGCCGTCCGAGGGCGACGCCGCGCCCGACGCGGCACCCGCCATGCCGCAACCGCCAGCGCTCACCCGCCAGCAGAAGCTCGACGATCTGTTCGCCCGTCTGGCCGCCTCGACCGACATTGGGGAAACCAATGGCCTGGTCGGCGCGATCGATCGGCTCCAGCTCGATTCCGGCTCGGATACCGGCGATTTTCTGATGGCCCGCGCCATTGCGGCGATGGGAACCCACAATCTCGAAATCTCGCTCGCCTTGCTCGACAAGATCATCGTCCTGCAGCCCGGTTGGGCGGAGGCCTGGAACAAGCGCGCGACCGTGCGCTATCTCCTGGAGGATGAGCAGGGTTCGATGGCCGATATTGCGCATGTGCTGGCGCTCGAACCGCGCCATTTCGGCGCCTTGTCGGGCATGGCGATGATCCTGGAGCGCCGGGGCTTTCGCGACGGCGCTTTGCGCGCCTATCGCCGCGCCCTGGAAATCGCGCCGCAACTGTCCTCGCTGCGCAACGCCGTCGACCGTCTGACGACCGCGGTCGACGGGCAAAGCCTGTGAGGGCGCGCCCGAGGCGATGAACGGTCTTTGGCTCGGCTTATTGGCGCTGTTCTTCATCGGCGGCGCGCTCTTTGCCTTCACCTTATGGCAGACGCGCCGGATCGAGGCGCGCTATCCCCCCGTTGGGGACCTCGTCGATGCGGGCGAGGGGGCCATCCACATCGTCGAACAGCGGGCGACCGGCCTCGAGCGCGGCGTGGTCCTTCTCGTGCACGGCGCGTCGGGCAATCATGCCGACATGTTGGCCGCGCTGGGGCCCCGGCTTGCGGCGCTCGGCTTTCGAACCCTCGCAATTGACCGCCCCGGCCACGGCTGGAGTTCGCGTCTTGCCGGACGCGCCCTGTCCTCGCCGGCGCGCCAGGCCGCGCTCATTCGCGCCGCCTTAGCCAAGCGGGGCGTCACGCAAGCCATTGTCGTCGTTCATTCCCTGGCCGGCGTTCTCGGCCTCGCCATGGCGCTGGACGCGCCCGGATTTACCCGCGCTTTGGTCCTGCTGGCGCCCGTCAGCCATCCCTGGCCAGGCGGCGTCGACTGGCCCTATACGGCCGCCGCGACGCCCTGGCTTGGCTGGTTCTTCCGCCGCCTGGTGGTGATGCCGGCCGGCTTTCTGACCATGCCGGCGGGCGTGCGCTCGGTCTTCGCGCCAAACCCGACGCCGCCAAATTACGTCCATGCGACCAAATTGCCATTGGTGCTGCGCGCCGCCCATTTTCTGGCCAATGCCCAGGACGTCGTCGACCTCGAGCCTTTCGTGGCGGCGCAGGCGCCGCGCTACGGCCAGATTCGCGCGCCGACCGCCATCGTCACTGGGAATCGCGACGGCGTGGTCTATACCCATATCCATTCGCTAGGTTGCGCGCGCGACATTCCCGGCGCCGCGCTGACGATGCTCGAAGGCATCGGCCATTCTCCCCACCATAGCGCGCCCGAAAGCGTGGTCGCGGCGATCCTCGAGGTCGAGCAGCGCGCCCGCGGCGGCGAGGCGCTGCCGCAGATGGCCAATGGCTAGGCCGATCCGCCTTCCGGGCCGATCAGCGCAATGCGCATGTTGTTGGTCGCGCCCGGCGTTCCGAAAGGCACGCCGGCGACGACGATGACGCGCTCGCCGGTTTGCGCAAATCCCTCGATGAACGCGTGTCGGCAGGCCCGATCGGCCATATCGCGCTCGTCGCGCGCGTCATCCGTCACGACGGCGTGAACGCCCCAGACCAGCGCCAGCCGCCGCGCGGTGGCGACAATGGGCGTCAACGCGAGGATCGAGGAGGTCGGGCGCTCGCGCGCGATGCGCAGGCCGGTCGAGCCCGACGCCGTCCAGGCGCAGATCACCTTCAACTCCAAGGTTTCCGCCACATCCCGGGTCGCCACCGCGATCGCGTCCGCGCCGGTGCGCTCAGGCGCGGCGCGCTGGGCGGTGATGATGGTCGGATAGATTTCCTCCGCTTCGACTTCCTCGGCGATGCGGTTCATGGTCGAGACCGCTTCATGAGGATATTGTCCCGAGGCGCTTTCCGCCGACAGCATCACGGCGTCGGCGCCCTCGAACACCGCGGTCGCGACGTCGGAAACCTCGGCGCGCGTCGGCACCGGCGAGACGATCATCGACTCCAGCATTTGCGTCGCCACCACGACCGGCTTGCCCTGCCGCCGGGCGAGGCGGGTGATTCTTTTTTGCAAGCCCGGCACCTGCTCAAGCGGCATTTCGACGCCCAAATCCCCGCGCGCCACCATCAAGGCGTCCGAAACGGTCATGATTTCATCAAGGCGTGCGATTGCTTGCGGCTTTTCGATCTTCGCCATGATGAGGGCGCGCCCCTGCACCAATTTCCGCGCTTCGAGGACGTCTTCGGGGCGCTGGACAAAGGACAGCGCGATCCAGTCGACATCCTCTTCAAGCGCGGCGTCGAGGTCGAGACGATCCTTAGGCGTCATCGCCGAAGTCGGAATCGTCGTGTCGGGCAGGCTGACGCCCTTCTTATTGGAAACTTGCCCGGCGACCTCGACGACGGTGAGAGCGCGTCCCTTGTCGACGCTGGTCACCCGCAAGAGCACCTTGCCGTCATCGATCAATACTCTATGGCCTGGCTCGAGCGAACTTAGAATTTCGGGATGGGGCAGAAAGACGCGCGTCCGGGAGCCGGGGGCCGGGTCCGAGTCGAGCGTGAACGCGTCGCCTTTGCTCAGGAGCACCGCGCCGGCTTCAAACTCACCGACGCGCAGTTTGGGGCCCTGCAAATCGATCAATATGCCGATCGGTCGTCCAAATTGCTCTTCCAGCGAGCGGATCATCGCCACTCGCTCGCGCATGCCGTCGTGGGAAGCGTGACTCATATTGATGCGAAATACGTCCGCGCCCGCCTCGAACAGCGAGGCGACGACCGCCCTGTCGGACGAGGCAGGTCCGAGGGTAGCGATAATCTTGATCCGGCGCCGTCTTCTCATCGAACGCTTCCCTCACAAACCTTGTTCGATCGCGGCTGAATTGCGCGATCCGCATTGACGCGATCGAGCCGCCTTGACCCGTATCACGCTCTATCGGCTTTTCGTGACGCATTTTCCGCATGCGAAATCGCTTCCCGCCCGGGCGGAAAGCGACGTTACGGATTGGTTGGATCGGTGAGCTGCACCGTCCAATTCTTGGCGTCCTTCCCGGTGTCGACTTCAAAAAACCCAGTGCGGTCGTATCCGCGCACAAAGCAATCCTGGCGTCCGTCGATTTTGAATTCGCGATCGCTAGTGCACATAAAAGCCTTGCCCTTCCATTCGCCCCCGCGCTCGTCCATCGCATAGACATAGTAGAACTGCGCCGCCAGCCCGCCGCGCAAAAGCGTGTCGCAATCGGAGGGCTTCAGATTCCACCAGCCTTCGCTGACCCAAGCCTGGCCATCGGTGTAGGCCAGGGAGACGCTTACGCGATTGGCGGTGTTGTTGCACATCCGAAAGTCCGCCAGCGCCGGCGCGGCCTGGACGGCGGCAATCGCGCCGAGGAAAAGCAAGCCGATTTTACCGCTCATGACCACCCGGAATCACGCTCCCGCGCTCGTTGTCGCACCATAATCTTCGCGCGCGTTCAAGTGTCAACTTGTCCGCCTGATTGCGCTCGAGGTGGGGCGCCGCTATCGCGGCCGCGCAACATAAATGCCTGCCAGGATCGCCAGACCGCCCCCGGCCTGAATGAGCGTGACCGGTTCGTCAAGAATGATCCAGGCGAAACAAGCCGCGGCAATTGCCTCCAGGAATATCACCAGCGAGGAAAAAGTCGCTGGCAGCCGGCCAAGCGCAACCGCGAGCAGGCCCTGACCGCCGGCATGGCTGATCCACGCCAGCGCCAAGAGCGCGACGACGCCTCGGACTGTGTGGGGCAGCAACTGGCCCTCCAGTCCTAATGCGACCGCCAGCAGTAAGGCCGCTGTGATCAAAGTCGCCTCGAATGTGACGCGCGCAGCGGAATTTCCCTCTCGCGCGGCCTGCACGGCAAGGAAATAAAGGCCAAAAAAAACGCCCGTCGTGAGACCGAAGAGATCGCCGAGGGCGCCGCCTGCTTTTATCTGGAAGCTCTGCGCGAGCAATGCGGCGCCACCCAGGACGCAGAGCCCCAGGCCGGCGAGGACGGCCGACGAGGCGCGGTGGCGGAAAATCAGCCAGCCGAACAGCACCACCCATATCGGCGCGGTCGTTGCGAAGAAGGTCGCATTGGCGACGCTCGTGGTGACGATCGACAGATGCCAGAAGAACAGATCGCCCGCGAAGGCAAGGCCGGCCCAGATTGTCGCGGGCGAAAACCTCGCGGCGGGCTGGCTTTGCCCGCGCTCGCTGAGCCGCATCCAGGCGTACAGCACCGGCAAAGCGAGCGCGACGCGCCAGAAGGCGCTGGTGAACGGTCCGACATCGGCCAGACGCACGAAAATTGGCGAGACGCCCATGGCGAGAGCGCCGACGACAAGCGCCGCGAAGGGCGCGGCGATGCTTCCAGGCCGCGGCGCCGTCGACGACGAAGGCTCCATTGAAATTCCGACTTGCGGCGAAAAGTGTTTGTTTTGATGCTGCGTCGTCATGTCAACCGACAGCCGTTTCTCTCAAATAGGCTGTAGGAGCCAATGCGCCCATTTGAATCAAACGGCCGCTGTCCTTATTCTCGCCGCATCGCTCAAGCAAGTGGCCTGCATGCACGCCCCTCCGCAAACGGAAACCGCCATAGCGGAGAAAGCTTTCCCGCCGGTCGAACGGATCGACGGGCCGCTTGAGGCTGGCGTTGTCGTGATTTGCGATCATGCGTCCAATGGTCTGCCCGCCGAATATGGCGATCTGGGCCTGGCGCGCCAATCGCTGCAGCGCCATATCGCCTATGACATCGGCGCGGCGTGGTTGACGCGCCGTCTCGCGCGGCTGCTTGGCGCGCCGGCGGTGCTGTCGACGTTCTCGCGCCTGCTGATCGACCCCAACCGAGGCGCGGACGATCCGACCCTTGTGATGCGCCTGTCGGACGGCGCCATCGTGCCCGGCAATGCGCATATCGACGCGGTTGAAGTCGCGCGTCGGCGCGACCTCTATTGGACGCCCTATCGCGACGCCGTCGCGCAAGTCGTGGACGCGATGTGCGCGAGGAGACCCGCGCCGGCCGTTGTTTCCATCCATTCCTTCACGCCGTATTGGCGCGGCGCCGCGCGACCCTGGAAAATCGGCGTCCTGTGGGATATCGATCCAAGACTGCCGGCGCCCCTTTTGCAGGCTCTCGCCTCGGAAGATGATTTTGCGCCCGGGCGCGAGACGGTCGGCGACAACGAACCTTACGACGGCGCCCTGGAAGGCGACACGATCGATGACATTGCGACGGCGCGCGGTCTCGCCAACGCGTTGATCGAAGTGCGGCAAGACTTGATTGCGACCGAGCAAGACGCGCAAGCCTGGGCCGAACGATTGGCTCGCCTGCTCAAACCGATCCTCGCGCGGCCCGAGATCCATGTGCGGACGGATTTTGGCAGCCGCGCGTCGGGCAAGGCGCCTCGACGCCCAGAACAACGGGGATGAGATCATTCCTCTGCTTGACGCGGGCTGCTGACCCGGCCATGGCTCCGGGCCTCTTTTTTCACCTCGCCACCAATGGACCAGGGCATGAGCACGGATAACGCCAGCACAGAGCATGTCAACGCGGGACATTTGCGCGCTTTCATCGAGCGCATCGAGAAGCTCGAAGAAGAAAAGAAAGCGCTCGCCGACGATATCAAAGAGGTTTACGGCGAGGCAAAGGGGACGGGCTTCGATATCAAAATCATTCGCAAGATCGTCTCGATTCGCAAGCAGGATCGCGACAAACGCCGCGAGGAGGAGGAAATCCTGGGTCTTTATCTGTCCGCGCTCGGTATCGAGTAACTTGCCCATGGTCGGTCGCAACACTAGATTGCGCCCCTGTTTCAACATGTTTGAGGTGGATTTGATGTCCGTGCAGCCCGTCGAAGCCAGGCCATCGCCTGAGCGCCTGAGCTCCGCCGCCGCCAGGGTGGCCGACGCTTTCGCGGCCTCGATTGCCAAGCGCCAGGTCTTCGACGAACCCTATCGGCACTTTCTGATCGAGAATTGCTTCCCCAAAGACGTGTCGGACGAATTGGCCGATCTGCCTTTCGCCGCGCCGGTGCTGGATGGCGTTTCGGGCAAGCGGGAGCTGCATAACGACCAGCGCAGCTATTTCGACGCCGCCGCCATGGCGCGTTTCCCGGTCATGCGCGCCGTCGCCGAGGCTCTGCAGTCGCATCGGATCGCGCGTCTCGTTTACGATACTTTCGGCGCGCCGATCGACGACACATTCCTGCGGTTGGAATATGCGCAGGACGTCGACGGCTTCTGGCTGGAGCCGCATACCGATCTTGGCGTCAAGAAATTCACCTGCCTTATCTATTTGTCGGAAGGCCCCGGCCACGAGAAATTGGGGACCGATATTTACTCGAGCCGCGAGCGTCATTTCGGCTCGCCGCCGTTCCGGCGCGGCGGCGCGATGATTTTCGTGCCCGGCGACAATACCTGGCATGGTTTCGAGAAGCGGCCGATTGACGGCGTGCGCCGTTCGGTGATCCTGAACTATGTGACGCATGAATGGCGCGCGCGCGAGCAATTGTCCTATCCGGACGCGACGGTTCGGATCTGAAGTTCACGAGAGATCGTCCACCCAGATCGGATTGGTCCAAGCGCGCCTGCCTGCAGCGTCGATGATCGTGGCGCGCACCCAGGTCGCCGGGGCGTCCTTGGCGCGGTTGTTCTGGCCGACGTGGGTCAGATCGAAGGTCGCCCCGGTGATCTGCTGTCCGATTTTGGAGAGGGTGCGCGATGTGCCGGTGACGAGCGCGATCGCCTGCACCGGCGAACAAGCAATCGATGCTTCGCTGGCGCTGAACGACAGGTCGTGAATGCGCGGGCCCTGGCTGGAATAGAAGTTTCCGGCCTTGAGCGCCTCGAGCAAGGCTTCCGGCTCCAGGCTCTGCGCCTTTACCTCGACGAAGCCGCCAAAGGCGTCATAGTCGCCGTGGCGAAAATGCGCGTCATCGGTCGCAATCGCGGTCAGGCGATGGCCTTCGTTCAGCAATTGGTCCATCAGATAAAACCCGTCGCCGCGATCGTTCTCGACCGCGCAGCCATGATTGTAGATTTCGACGGCATGCGCGCTGGCGAGCGCGCGGCCATCCTCGATCGTCAATTGCGACCAGGCGGGATGGGCGATGGCGACGAAGGCGCCGTGCGCGCGCGCCCGCGCGGCGAGTTCGGGGCCGCTTTCTTCGGGCGCTGGCGCGGCAAAATCGAGCGGGAGACCCGCCGCGACAATGTGCCAGAGTTCGCCGACCTTGGTCGCCGGCGCGTGAAGCCCGGCGCCGAGCAAGGTGGTGAAATTATTGGAGCGCCAGCGCCTCGTATCGGCGATTGGCCAATCATAGCGCTCCATGAAATGATCGGAGAGCTGGAGGAAGTCATAGCCGGCGCTTTTATAGGCCTCGATCACCTGTTCGGGCGCCAGCGCGCCGCCGGACAGGGTCGAATGGGTGTGCAGATTGCCACGCCAGAACCGCCCCGGCGTCGAGAAAGGCGCGATGCTCATTTTTTTGTCTTTCGTCTGGGCTGATGCTTGCCGCCTCGATAGAACCAGCGTGAGACGCTCGCAAGACGGCCCTTGCCCTGTCTAGCCCGATCGCCATGGGGGGCGCCCCAGGCAATTCAATTGTCGCTCCTCCAGCGCTGTGAGGCGGGCGCGGGAGGCAAAAAGGATTTGGAAAAACCTTGGATTGCCCTGGCAATACACGAAACGGCAAATCTGGATTCTTCCGTTTCCCTTTTATATCAATGGGTTATAATCTCAGAGAATAAGGGATCCAAATTTTTTCCAAGCTTTTTCCAAACATTTCTTTGGAGAGGGTCCTTAGATATCAATTGGTTGTAGGCGAAAAGTTTGGAAGCGCGGTTTTTGGAAATCCCGGCCCCATCCGCCTCCAATCCCACGCTTCCGTCTTTCGACAATGCTTGAGCGCGCCCGCCTAGGCCAGACTCCGGCCTCGAAGCCAACACCCACAAACATGCAACGGGAACGCCGGAATGTCCAGAAATCGTTTCTCTAAAACAGAAATGCCGCCCATCCCCTCTTTCGCCAAACCGGTCATTGATCGCGATCGACGATCCCAGCTAGATTGACGCCAGGATGAAACTTTCAAGCGAAGAGATCGAGCGTTACGCTCGCCAGATCGTGCTTCGCGGCGTCGGCGGCCCTGGGCAGAACAAGCTCAAGGCGGCGCGCGTGATGGCGATCGGGGCGGGCGGCCTTGGCTCCCCGCTGTTGCAATATCTGGCCGCCGCCGGGGTCGGCGAGATCGCCATCGTCGACGACGATGTGGTGTCCCTGTCGAATCTCCAGCGGCAGGTGCTGCATACGACCGCCGATGTCGGGCGCCTGAAGGTCGACAGCGCCGAGGAGGCGCTGGCCCGGCTCAACCCGCATGTGCGCGTGACAAAGATCGTCGAACGCCTCGATGCGGGCAACGCCCGCGCGCTGGTCGCCGGCTCTGACGTAATTGTCGATGGCTCCGACAATTTTGCGACGCGCTACGCGGTTTCCGACGCCTGTTTTTTTGAGCGCCGCCCGCTCGTCAGCGCGGCGATCGGCGAGTTCGACGGAACGCTGACCACGCTCAAGCCCTATCAGCGCAATTCCGAGGGCGCCCCAAACCCGACCTACCGTTGCCTGTTCCCGGAAGCGCCGCCGCCCGGAACCGTGCCGACCTGCGCGGAAGCCGGGGTGCTGGGCGCCTTGGGCGGCGTGCTCGGATCGCTGATGGCGCTCGAAGCGATCCGCGAAATCGCCGGCGGCTTCGGGGATGGCGATCTCGGTCTCGTCGGCCGGCTGCTGCTGGTGGATGCGCGCGCAATGCGCTTCGAAACGCTCACCTACGCCTGGGACGAGAACAACCCCCTGAGCGGGCGCGACGCGCCCGGCGCCTTGAAGTCGTAAGGCGCGGCAAGACTTTCTTATCGCCGACCGGTTAACTATGGACCTTGTCCTATCCAGGGAATCTGGAATGGCGCTGGGCGAGGCTGGATCTCAATCGATGGTCGTCGGGTTTGCCTTCGCTTCGAACGCTTTGTTCAACTTCCTGGTTGGACTGCTCGTCGCCAAATTCCTCGGGCCGGCGGAGTTTGGCCGTTTCGCGATCGCCGCGGCGACCGCGGTCCTCGTCAATTCGGGCGGCTTCGACTGGATCCGGCTGTCGGCCGTGCGGTTCTATTCGGCTCGCACGCGCGTCGATCGCCCGCAGGTGCGCGCTACGCTCGACGCCTGTTTTGCGGCCTGCACGGCCATCGTCAGCCTCGCCGCCGTCGCCCTGATCTTTTCCGGCCTGAATCTGGCGCTCACGCCCGGCCTGCTGGCCATGGCGGCGGCGACCGGCGCCGCCAGCGCTTTCTACGACTTTCGCACCGCGCTGGCCCGCGCGCGCTTTCACGACGGCGCCTATGCGCGCATCATCATCGTCAAGAACGTCCTAGGGCTGGCGCTGACCGTGGGCGGCGCGTGGTGGTTCCGGTCCGCCGAAATCGCCTTGGCGGGCATTTGCCTCAGCGTCGCCGGATCGCTCGTCAGCACCTGGAGCACGTTGCGCGACAACGGCGCTTCGCCGCGCGGCGCCCAGCGCTCGCTCGTTGTTGAATTCATAGGCTACGGCCTGCCGCTCGTTTCGGCCTCCATCCTGTTCCAGCTCATTCCGCTTATCAATCGCATGATCGTCAGCGGGCTCTATGGATTTGGCGAAACCGGGCAATTCTCCTTGGCCAATGATCTAGGCGTGCGCATATTGTCGGCGATCGCCTCGACCATCGACGTGCTGCTGTTTCAACTGGCGGTGCGCGCCGACGAGACCCATGGCGCGGCGGGCGGGCGCGCGCAGCTTGCCGACAATATGGGCGTCGTCTTCGCCGTGATCCTGCCGACCTGCGTCGGGATTTGGCTCATCCTGCCGAGCTTTCAGGCCTTGATCGTTCCGGAGGCTTTTCGCGGCCCGTTCGCCGTCTATCTGACGGCGATGCTGCCCGGTCTGCTGGCCTATGTGCTGCTGCAATTTGCCTTGGCGCCGATATTTCAGATCGGCAAGCGAACGGCGCCGATGATCGTCTCGGCTGTGGCGGCCTGCCTCGCCGATCTCGTTCTGCTGGCCGCGCTGCCGCATGGCTCGGACGGCTATTGGCTGGCGCTGGCGCAATCGGGCGCCCAGATCGTCGGCCTCATCGTCGGCTTCGGCCTGGCGGCGGCGACAAGACCGGTTTGGCCGCGCGCGCTGGATATTCTTTCGACGCTGGTCGCGACCGCCGCCATGGTGGTCGCGGTGCTGCCGTTGCGCGCGCAGACGCCGGGCCCGCTCGTGCTTGCCGCTCAGGGGGGGCTTGGAATTCTCGTCTATGGCGGCGTTGCCTATGCCCTCGACATCGCGAGATTGCGGATGAGAGTGACGACGCTGATCAAATCGCGCGCCTGACGAGGCGGGAGCTCTAAACGCTTCATTCACCGTCCTTGGCGACCGAAAATTTACGATGATTTCTAAGCTTACATTTACTTATCAGGACCAGTCACGATCCAATAACCATCAAGTCTAAAATGCATATTCGGCGATTCATATTCGCGTATGATTGAATTTGCGGGGTTCGGGATTGGGTTCGTTCGAACCTGTCGGGCGTCGCGAATTCTGGGGAAATCGATCATGCCGCGCGAATATCAGGCCTTTCTTCCAGCGTTCCATTCTCCGGCGCCGCGGCGGTTCTTGGCGGCGGCCCTGGCTGTCGCCGGTCTGGCGGCCAGCGCCTTGGCGGCCCGCGCGGCGCAGGACCCGATGGTCGTTCCCGGCGTCAGTCCCGCTCAAATGGCGCGACCTGTCGTTCAGGCCGAGCCTGGCCCCGGCGCTTACGGCGGCGGCTTCATCGAATTTTTGGTGACCGGCAATTCCGGGATGGCGGCCCGCTACAATATGCCCGGCCAGGCGGCGGCGCCCGTCGGCTACGGCGTCCCCTCCGCCCCCGCTTATGCGCCGACGCGCATGGCTTTGGCTAATCCCGCCGCGCCGGTGCAGGCGGAGGCGCGCGAAATATTGGACGAGCAGTTCCGCCGGCAGGAAGTGGCCTATGACGGGCGCGAGCGGGCCGGCACGATCATCATCGACACGCCGAACAAATTCCTCTTTCTGATCCAGCCGAACGGGCGCGCTTTACGCTACGGCATCGGCGTCGGGCGCCCCGGATTCGAATGGTCGGGCGTCAAGACGATCAGCCGCAAGGCCGAATGGCCGGGATGGACGCCGCCCGCCGAAATGATGCTGCGCCGGCCCGATCTGCCGAGCCATATGGACGGCGGCCCCGGCAATCCGCTGGGCGCGCGCGCGCTTTATCTCGGCTCGTCCATGTATCGCATCCACGGCACCAACGAGCCCTCGACGATCGGCACGAATGTTTCGTCGGGCTGCATTCGCATGATGAACGAGGATGTTATCGACCTTTTCGACCGCGTGCCGGTCGGCACCAAGGTCATCGTCATCTAAGAGCGGAAGTTCGGAGACGGCCGCCCCGCATTGGCGCGGGGCGGCCCTTCTCTTGGGATGTTTCAGTTATCGTAGCTGCCGCTGTCGTCGGAGCCGCCGCCAGAATCATAACTTGCGTCCTGAGCGTCGTCCTGATCCTGATCCTGGTCCTGCAGGACGTCCTCGGCGTGCTGCCCGGCGGGATCGGGCGCGTTTTCATAATAATTATTGACGACTTCGCCCCCGCCCAGGCCCGAACCCAAGCCTGAGCCGAGACCGAAGCCGCCGGAATTGCCGCCGAACAGGCCGCCGAGCGAATGGGCGAGCACGAGGCCGCCGGCAACGCCCGCCGCCGTCGTCAGCGCGCTCTGCATGAAGCCGCCGCCAGCCGGGGCCGCCGCCTGCGGGGCGCCCCAAGGCCCCGCCTGGGGCGGCGGCGGCGCATAGGCGGGTTGGCGCTGATAGCTGGGATCGGGCGCATAGCGCGAAGACGCGCTGGCGTCGTAATTGGGGCGCGGGGCGGGCGCGGGCTGGCCGCCGCCGAACAGGGATTTGCCGAGGCTGCCGAGGAAGCTTGTCTCTTCCTGCGGCGCGGCCTTGGCCTGGGCCTCAAGCTCGGCGAGGCGCCGGCTGGCGTTTTCCAGCGCCTGCTGCTGCACCAGCACGGTTTGCGCGAGCACATAAGGCGCATGCGGCGCGGCGCGAACGGCCTCGGCGATATAGGCCTCCGCCTGGGGATCGCGCGGCGTCGCGGCGCTCGAGCCGACGCGTTCGAACAGGCCGGCGAGCATTTGGCGTTCTTCGGGGGTCATAGGTTTCTCCCATCCGGGCCTTGGTGCCCGCGCTGAGCATATGGGCGACGATCAAGGCCGATCCAAGGAGGGGTTAGCGGCGAAATATCGGCGCCGCGCTCGCGGCTTCCGTCAGGACGCAAAGAAGCGCCTTTGCGTCCCATTGGGACGTAAAAACGACCCGAACGGACGTCCATACCCCCGCTAAGTCCTTGATATCAGCGTTCGCGAGCCGTCGGATAAATCCTCCAATCCAGGGATATCAATGGGTTAAGCGCGACCTGGAGCTAGGAATCGTTTTTTTAAACGGGGCTCAAAAATCGGGCAAAGCGAAAGGTCGCGCCATGACCGCCGAGCGAGTCCAACAATAGCGCGGTTCCGCCTTTATGCCGAGCTTTTGTTGTCGGACGCAGAGGTTCAAGTTTGCATTCGACAGGGCAACTCGGGACATAACGGGGTCGCCAGCGACCGAAGTGAGTAGTTTCCGAAGCTATGAGGCGGCCGATAACGGTTATATCTTCGGATAGGTCTATTTTGAACAGATTACAGGCTTCGCCAGTGATAACTGGCAAGTATAACTGACGACCGCGGGGCGACCGCCTCGCGGCTCGATTCGACGGGAAAGCCCATGCCCCTTGCGTCCCATGACGTGCTGCTGGTCAAAGGGCCCTATCTCGAAGCCCCGCGGCCCGATCTCATCCTGCTCGATCTCAATCTGCCCAGAATGGACGGCCGCCAGGTTCTGGCTCAACTCGGCGCCGACGACAGCCTGAAGTTGATCCCGACCGTCGTCCTCAGCACTTCCGACGCCGAAATGGATATTCTGAGAAGCTATCAACTCCAGGCCAATTGCTATCTCACCAAGCCGGTGCAATTGGAGGAGTTCGAGGCCCTCGTGGAATGCATCAGTGATTTCTGGCTGACCAAGGTCAGGTTGCCGCGGCCGACGCAAGCCGCATGAGCCAGAAAGAGATCAGGTCCGTCCTGCTGATCGAAGACAATCCCGGAGACGCCCGTCTGCTCCTCGAAATGCTGAAGGACGAGGGCCAGCGCCAAACCGAATTGACGCATGTCGAATCGATGAGCGAGGCCGAAAAGCATCTTGCCGCCCATTCGGTCGACATCATCCTGCTTGATCAAGGCCTGCCCGACGCGCAGGGGCTGGAGGCCGTGCGGCGCGCTCATGCGGCCGCGCCCCATATCCCCCTGGTGGTGTTGACAGGGCTGGACGACGAGTCCCTGGCGGTGCAGGCCTTGCAGGAAGGCGCCGAGGACTATCTCGTCAAAGGCGAAATCGAGACCCGCGGACTTCTGCGCGCGATGCGCTACGCCATCGAGCGCAACGGCATCGAGGGGGCGCTGTTCGCCGAAAAGGAACGCGCCGAGGTCACGCTCAACAGCATCGGCGACGCCGTCGCCTGCACGGACATTCTAGGCGACATCACCTTCCTCAACGTGGCCGCTGAAAACATGACGGGCTGGTCGCGGCAGGAAGCGGCGGGCCGGCCCATGGCCGAGATCGTCCGAATCCTGCACGCCGCCACTCGCGAAGTGATCCCAAATCCGATGGCGATGGCGCTTGCGCGAAACCGCACCATGCACTTGCCGTCGAATTCCATCCTCATCCGGCGCGACGGATTTGAAATTCCGATCGAGGATTCCGTCGCCCCCATCCGCGACCGCAAGGGGCAGGCCACCGGCGCCGTCATCGTGTTCCACGACGTGAGCGTGGCTCAGGCGATGGCGCCGAAGATAAGCCATTCGGCCCAGCACGACATTCTGACGGGCCTGCCCAATCGAACGCTGCTGCAAGATCGGACCGCCCGCGCGATCGCCTTGGCTTCGCATCGCGGGACCAAGGTCGCGGTGCTGTCGCTGGATCTGGACGGCTTCAAGCATATCAACGATTCGCTCGGACATTCGGTCGACGACAAGCTTCTGCAATCGATGGGAGAGCGCCTGGCGAGTTGCGTGCGCGCCTCGGACACGGTGAGCCGGCAGGGAGGCGACGAATTCGTCGTGCTGCTTTCGGAAGTCGAAGAATTGGACGACGCCGCCGGCACGGCGGCGAGGATGCTGCAAGCGGTGGCGGAGATCCATTCCATCGATCAGCACGATCTTCAGATCACCACGAGCATTGGCGTGAGCCTGTTTCCCGACGACGGCCCGGATGCGGAGACGCTCATCAAGAACGCCGACATTGCGATGTACCAGGCAAAAGAAAATGGCCGGCAGAACTATCAGTTCTTCAAGCCGATCATGAACGAGCGGGCCGTGCAGCGTCAATCCATCGAGGAAATCTTGCGGCGCGCCCTGGAGCGCCAGGAATTCGCGCTGCATTACCAGCCCAAGATCGATTTGCGGACGGGAGCGATCAACGGGGCAGAAGCGCTGATACGCTGGACGCATCCGACGCGGGGTTCGATTGCTCCGGCCGAGTTCATTCCCGTCGCCGAAGACTGCGGCCTCATTCTGCCGATCGGCGCCTGGGTCCTTCGCCAGGCCTGTGGGCAGGCCCGAGCCTGGGCCGATGCGGGCCTGCCCGCCATCGCCATCGCGGTAAACGTCTCGGCGATCGAGTTTCGCGACCCGAACTTTCTGGAAGGTCTCTTTTCGATCCTCGACGAAACGGGCCTCGATCCCAGATATCTCGAGTTGGAGCTGACCGAGAGCGTGCTGATGAAGCGCGCCGAATCGGCGGCGTCGATCCTTGCAACCCTCAGGGAAAGAGGCGTGCAGGTGGCCATCGACGATTTTGGCACCGGTTACTCCTCCTTGAGCTATCTGCGAAAGTTTCCGGTCGACGCGCTGAAGATCGACCAGTCGTTTGTGCGCCAGATCGGCGCCGCCGGCGAGGATGCGAGCATCGTGACGGCGGTCATCGCCATGGCGCAAAGCCTCAAGCTGCGCGTCGTCGCCGAAGGCGTGGAGACGCAGGAAGCGGCGGCGTTTCTTCGCGCGCTGCACTGCGACGAAGCGCAAGGCTATTATTTCAGCCGACCGGTCCCGGCGCAGATTTTCGCCAGATTGCTGCAGACCGGCATATCGGAGGCCGATTGCATCCAGCGCCAGAAGGCGAGCTCCGCGCCCGCCTGGATCGCGGCGCAAGGCGTCGAACTCGGCGCAGGAAGGCTTGTGGTCGAAACGACGAAATGTTTCAATCACCGACCAACCCGCCGATAAACGAAAGAAGTCACGCCGAACGAATCGGCTCAGCCGAGCAGCCGATAGGCCGGCAGCGTGAGAAATTCCTCGAAATCGGCGCTCAGCGACATATCGGAGAAGAGCTGGATCGCCTCGCCGAAACGCCCCGTTTCATAGGCGGCTCCCACGCTCTTGCGCACTTTCTCCATCTCGTCGGCGAAGATCGATTGGAACAAGGCCGGGCTCACGACGCGCCCGTCGTCGAGACGCGCGCCGAGCTTCAGCCATTGCCAGATCTGCGCGCGCGAGATTTCCGCCGTCGCCGCGTCTTCCATCAGATTGTAGAGCGGAACGGCGCCGCGGCCGCGCAGCCACGCCTCGATATATTGCACGCCGACGCGGATGTTTTCGCGCAGGCCCGCCTCGGTGCGCGCACCCTCGTGGACATCAAGCAATTCGTCGCGCGTCACGTTGACGTCGTCGCGCTTGACGGCGAGCTGGTTGGGGCCCGGCATCAGCCGATCGAACACTTCGCGCGCGACGGGCACGAGATCGGGATGGGCGACCCAGGTGCCGTCATGGCCGTTGGCCGCCTCGCGCTCCTTGTCGGCGCGCACTTTGGCGAAAGCGGCCTCGTTGGCTGTTGCATCGCCCTTGACCGGGATTTGCGCGGCCATGCCGCCCATAGCGAAAGCGCCGCGGCGATGGCAGGTCTTGATCAGGAGTAGCGAATAGCTGGCCAGGAACGCCTTGCCCATCGTCATCGCCGAACGGTCGGGCGTTAGAAACTGCGCATTCTTGCCGAGCCGCTTGATGTAGGAAAAAATATAATCCCAGCGGCCGCAATTGAGGCCGGCCATATGGTCGCGCAGCTCGTAAATGATTTCGTCCATTTCGAAGGCGGCGGGCAGCGTCTCGATCAGCACCGTCGCCTTGAAGGTTCCAGCGGCGATCGCCAGCCGCTCCTCGGCAAACAGAAACACATCGTTCCATAGCCGCGCCTCGAGGTGGCTCTCCATCTTTGGCAGGTAGAAGGCGGGGGTCGCGCCGAGCGCGATCTGCGCCTTGGCGTTGTGGAAGACATAGAGGCCGAAATCGAACAGCGAGCCCGAAATCTCCTCGCCGTCGACCGTGACATGGCGCTCGGGCAGATGCCAGCCGCGCGGGCGCACCATCAGCACGGCGGGATCGGCGCCGAGCTTGTAGCTCTTGCCATTGTTGGCGTCGGTGAAATCGATGCGGCCCGCCCAGCGATCCCGCAGATTCAACTGGCCCTCGATCATATTGGCATAGACGGGCGAGGTGGCGTCCTCGAAATCGGCCATGAAGACCCTCGCGCCGGAATTCAGCGCATTGACGATCATCTTGCGGTCCACCGGGCCGGTGATTTCGACGCGGCGGTCGAGAAGATCATCGGGGATCGGCGCGACGCGCCACTCGCTTTCGCGAATCGCACGGGTCTCGGGGAGGAAGTTGGGCGTCTGGCCCGCATCGAACAACTTTTGGCGCGCCAAGCGTCGCTCCAGCAACTCGCGCCGGCGCTTGTCGAAATTGCGATGCAGGTCGGCGAGGAAGGCGAGGGCGGCCGGGGTGAGTATTTCGTCGAAGCGCGGCCCTTGCGGCCCAAGAACCGCGACGCCGGCGGAAGGATCGATCAGGGTGGTGATATTCATGGCGGCCCTCGTGACCGCCTCGAAGGCGGCGCTCGGCCCGTCCTATAGAACATTTGCCGGGGTTTGAAGGCCTGTTCACATCAAGAATGCGGGAGAATGACGCCGATTCGGCAAAACAGCGCCGCCCCGGGTTGGCCGGCGCGGCGCCAATGGATTTCCCGGCAATTCGCGTCGAGTCCGGGAGACCGCGACGCGTTCACGCAATCCTGCCGCGCGGGCGCGTCATTCCCAGTCGGGCGGCGCGCGAATCGGCCAAATGAGGGGTCGGGTCTTCGTCGAGCGGCCGCGCGGTGAAATCGACAAGGTCCTGGCGGGAAAGACCGATATCGCGCAGTTCATATTCGGAAAGGCCGGCAAGCTGGGCAAGCGTGCGCCTCGCCGCCATGACGCGGGCCGGCCACAGCAAGGCGCGCCACGCGCCGGCGCCAAGGACGGACAGCAGGGAACGATGGTTCCGGCCATCGTCGGGGCAGGTAGTGGCAAAACCAGACATCGAACTCTCCTTCAGGCAAAGCGATCCCGTCCGCCGCCAACAGGGCGCCGCGTTTCGGGTTCATCGGTTTGATGTGGCGAGGGTGCCCGATTTCTATTGATCGGTCCAACGAATGTTTGTAGAGTAATCCATCAGAATTCAGGATCAATCGTCATGCTCGATACCGACCAGCTCCGCTCCTTCCTCGGCATTGTCGATACCGGCTCGTTCACCCGCGCCGCCGAACGCGTGAACAAGACGCAATCGGCGGTTTCCATGCATATCCGTCGCCTCGAAGAGCAGCTTGGCTGCGTGCTTTTCGTGAAACATGGTCGCGGCGCCCGTCTTTCTGAAGAGGGCGAAAAACTGATCGATTTTGCGCGACGCATGATGCAGATCGAAGCGGGGGCCCTTGCCGCTTTGTCGCGCAAGGGTCTCAAGGGCATGGTGCGTCTGGGCATTCCCGACGATTACGCCGAGTTTTTCCTGGCCGACATTCTGAGCCGCTTTTACCAAAGGCATCCGGTCGTCGAGGTCTCGGTCGTGTGCGAGAATTCAGTGGCTCTGACGGCGCAAGTGCGCGCTGGCGCGCTGGATCTTGCCGTGGTGACGGACGGCGAGGGCGCTGAAAACATTGAGCCCATCCGCGAAGAGCAATTGGTCTGGGTCGCCTCCAAGCGATTTCAGGTCGATCCTTCGGTCCCGCTCGCCTTGGCCATGGGGAGCCCGAGCTGCATCTGGCGCCGCATGGCGGAAGAGGCGTTGCGCGCCTGCAATCGCGCGACGCGCAGCCTGCTCGTGTCCAAGAATTTTTCCGCGATTGGGCCGATCGTGCGCGCGGGCCTCGCCGTCACCGTTCTGCCGCACGACGCCGTGCCCGCCGACTTCCGCATTCTCGGCCCCGAATCCGGCCTGCCGCGCCTGCCGAGCTCGCGCATGGGTCTCATCCATGCCGCCGGCGACCTTTCCCAGGAGGCCGCCGCGCTGGCGGACGCGATTCGCGACGCTTTGGGAGTGATGAAACAGGCCGCCTGAGGGAGGAAGCGCCTTACCGCTCGTCGGCAATCGCGTCCCACCCCCATTGCAGCAGCGGCAGCGCCTGTTTGGCGAAGGCGACGAGGTCGCCGACGAGACCGGGCGAGGCGAGTCTGGCCTCGTCGATAGCCCGCGAACCGATGAAAGATTTCTTCAGGATGGCGGCGGCGATTTTGGGGTCCGCGACTGTCTCGAAGCCGCGCGGCAGGCGCTTCAGGGCGCCCTCGTCACGCTGCTCGATCTTCGCCTTCTCGAGCCCCGCCACCACTTTTTCGTAAACCTTGGGCGCCCTGACGATGGCGCGCCGCATCCGCAGCAGATCGTCGGGCTCGGGATGGTAGAAGCCCGCCGCGGCAAAACACCCGTCGGGCGCGACATGGATGTAGAAAAGCCCCTTATCGTCCTTGACGCCGCCGCGCGTCAGAACAGCGCCGGCATGAGTCTTGTAAGGGCTCTTATCCTTGGAAAAGCGGATGTCGCGGTTGAGGCGAAACAGCGATGTCTTGCGGTCGCCCTTTAGCGGGACGCCGGCCTTGGCGAATGCCGCGGAAATATCCTCGATGAGATCGCCGAACGGCGTCTTGACCTCTGCCTCGTAAGTCGCGCGGTTTTCCTCGAACCATTCCTTGTTCTGATGGAAGCCCAGCGCCTTGAAGAAGGGCAGGGCGTCCGGGCCAAATCCTTTGAAGCTCATGCGCGTCTGGCCTCCGGCGCTCCTTGGGGAATCGGGCCGCCGCAGGCCCAGTCAAGAAGCTCGGCGGTATGGACGATCGGGATCGACGTTCCCCCCGCGATCTGCGTGATGCAGCCGATATTGCCCGCCGCGATGATATCGGGCTTGACGCGTTCGATATTGGCGACTTTGCGCGCGCGCAATTGCCCGGCGATTTCCGGTTGCAGGATATTGTATGTCCCCGCCGAGCCGCAGCAAATATGGCCTTCTGGCACATCGCGCACGACATAACCGGCGCGGCGCAGCAGGTTCTTGGGTTGGGTCGTAATCTGCTGCCCATGCTGCATCGAGCAGGCCGAATGATAGGCGACGATCAGGCTGTTCGGATTGGCGAAGGGCAGATCGAGATCGCTGAGATATTCCGTGACGTCCCTGGCGAGCGCCGAAATGCGCGCCGCCTTTTCCGCATAGAGCGGATCGTCGCGCAGCATGAAGCCATAGTCCTTGATCGTCGTGCCGCAGCCCGATGCGGTGACGACAATCGCCTCCAGGCCGCCGTCCTCGATTTCGCGCGCCCATATGTCGATATTGGCGCGCGCTTGCGCCAGCGCGGCTGGCTCGCGCCCCATATGATGTTTGAGCGAGCCGCAGCAGATCTCGCCGCGCGGCAGCACGACATCGACGCCGGCGCGGTTGATGAGGCGGATCGCCGCCGCATTGATCTGCGGCGCCAGCACCGCCTGAACGCAGCCGGTGAGGAGCGCGACGCGGCGCCGCGCCCCCCCCGCGCCGGCGGCGGGAAACGCGCCGGGTCCCTCGGTTGCGACGCGCGCCAGCCATTGCCTGGGAGCCAGCGCGAGCATTGCGCCAAGCTTGGGGCCGAGCCCTGGAAGGCGCGCCAGCGCCGGCGCCAACGGCCGGCCGATCCCGGCCAATAGCAGCGCCGCGCGAAACAACGGGCGCGAGGGCAGCACGCGCGCCAGCGTCGCGCGCAGCAGCCGGTCGGCGAACGGGCGCTGGTAGGTCTCTTCGATATAGGCGCGGGCGTGATCGACAAGGTGCATGTAATGGACGCCCGACGGGCAGGTCGTCATGCAGGCGAGGCACGAAAGACAGCGATCGATATGCTTGACGACCTCGGGCGAGGCGGGCCGCTCGTTCTCGAGCATGTCCTTGATGAGATAGATGCGTCCGCGCGGGCTGTCGAGTTCGTCGCCGAGCAGCAGATAGGTCGGGCAAGTCGCGGTGCAGAAACCGCAATGAACGCAGGAGCGCAGGATTTTCTCCGACGCCTGCATGTGCGGATCGGCAAGAAGGGCGGGAGAGAAGTTGGTTTGCATTCGGCCTCACACCCCCGGATACATACGGCCAGAATTGAAAACGCCGTCCGGATCGAAGGCTGCCTTGACGCCTTTGACGATGCGCATCAGCGGCGCCGAAAGCGGCTCGAACACATCGATGTTGGCGCGCAATTCATCGGGCGCCCGGATCAACGTCGCGTGGCCGCCGAGCGGGGCCAAAGCCGCGCGAATGACCGCGGCGGCGCCCGGCGAAGCCTCGCTGCTGAGCCAGACCAGGCCGCCGCCCCAATCGTAGAAATGCGCTCTGGCGTGGGCGCCGACCTTCTCGATGAAATCGGCGCCCTTGGACGGCGCCACGCTGACGCGCCAGATGGCCAGGTCGGTTGGGGTCGCAAGGAACGCCGCATCGCCGATATCGCGCCACAGCCGCTCGGATTCGGAATCCTCCAACGCATGTTTGGCGCCGAACGGCGCCAGCAGCGCAAGAAGCGCGGCGATGCGATAATCGACGGAGCTGCGAAAGCCCTCGACGCGCACGAAGGTTCGCGGAAATTCCCGCCCCATTCCGGCGCCGATGTGAGCGGCGCCGCTGATTCCGAACGGCGAGCCAAGCGCGATCGACAGGGCCTCGATGGCCCGCTTGTCCTCGAGCCGCCGGATCACCAGGCTCGCCTCGCATTCGGGTTTTGGCAACAGCTTGAAGGTCGCTTGCGTCACCAGTCCCAGCGTTCCATGCGCGCCGCAGTTCAGCTTGACGAGATCGAGGCCGGTGACGTTCTTCATCACGCGCCCGCCGCTCTTGACGATCTCGCCGCGCCCGTTGACGAGGCGCAGGCCGATCAAAGCGTCGCGCGCGGCGCCCGCGCTGATGCGGCGCGGACCGGAAATATTGCCCGCGACCAATCCGCCGATCGTCGGTTCGCCCGCGCCGCCATAAAGGCGGCGATGATCCATCGGCTCGAACGGCAGCATCTGCCCGCGTTGTGCGATAAGCGCCTCGACTTCGGCAAGCGCGGTTCCGGTCTCGGCGCAGATCACCATTTCAGCCGGTTCGTAGAAAACGATCCCCGACATTCCCGCGGTGCTGAGCCTGGCGTCGCCCCGCGGCGGGCGCCCAAGGCCCGCGCGCGAGCCGCCACCGGCAATGTCCAGCTTTTGCCCTTTGGCCCGCGCTTCCAGCACAAGCTGCGCGGCCTCCGCCTCGGAGGCCGGGTTTAGCGTTGCGACCTCGCCTTGTCTCACCCCGGAACTCTCCCCTCCAGCGGAAACACCTTGGCCGGATTGAGCCGCCAGTCGGGGTCGAAGACGGCGCGCACGCGCATTTGCTGCGCAAGATCCTGGGGGTTGAACTGGTGCGGCATCAGATCGCGCTTCTCGATGCCGACGCCATGCTCGCCTGTCAGGCAGCCGCCAAGATCGACGCAAAGCTTCAGCAATTCATTGCCTGCCGCTTCCGCCTTGGCCTGCTCGGCTTCGTCGTTGACGTTGTAGAGCACGAGCGGATGCATATTGCCGTCGCCGGCATGAAAGACATTGGCGACGCGCAGGCCGTAGGAGGCGACGATTTCTCCCGTCCGCCTCAACGCTTCGGGCAATCGGCTGGTCGGCACCGTGCCGTCCATGCAGATATAATCGGCGATGCGGCCGGTCGCGCCGAAGGCCGATTTGCGGCCCTTCCAGATCAGCGCGCTCTCCATCGCCGACATCGATTCGCGCACCACCTTCACGCCGTGCGATTTGGCGATCGCGGTGATCTTGGCCAGTTGCGCTTCCATCTCCGCTTCCGAGCCTTCGACCTCGATGATCTGCATCGCTTCGACGTCAAGCGGATAGCCCGCATGCGCGAAGCCCTCGCAAATCTCGATCGCCAGCCGGTCCATATATTCCATCGCGACGGGGATGAGGCCGGCGCCGATGATCGCGGCGACGCATTGGCCCGCGGCCTCCGCCGAGTCGAAGCCGAACAGCACGGGCCGCGCCCCCTCGGCCGAGCGCAGCAGGCGGACGGTCGCCTCGGTGACGATGCCAAGCTGGCCCTCGGAACCGACCATCAGGCCGAGCCAGTCGAGCCCGCCAGAATCCAGATGCGCGCCGCCAAGTTCAATAATCTCGCCCTCGATCGTCGCCAAAGTGAGGCCCAGAATATTATTGGTCGTCACGCCATATTTGAGACAATGGGCGCCGCCCGAATTCATCCCGATATTGCCGCCGATGGTGCAGGCGAGCTGCGAGGAAGGATCGGGCGCATAGAAGAAGCCCTCCGCCATCACAGCTTCGGAAATTGCCAGATTGGTGACGCCGGCCTCGACGCGGGCGTAGCGGTCGGGCAGGTTGATCTCGAGGATGCGGCTCATCTTGGACAGGCCGATCACGACGGCGTCTTCCTGCGGGATGGCGCCGCCCGATAGCGACGTGCCGGCGCCGCGCGGCACGACATAGACCCCCGCGTCGCGGCAATATTTGAGAATTCGGGCGACCTCCTGCGTCGATGTCGGCAAGGCGACGGCGAGCGGCGCGCGCCTATAGGCGGTGAGGGCGTCCGTCTCGAACGCCCGGCATTCTTCCGCCTGCGTGATGAGCGAGCCCTTCGGCAACAGAGCGGCGAGCCCGGCGAGGATCGAGTCGCGGCGCGCGAGAATGCCGGGCTCGGGCGTTGGAAAGGCGATTTGCGACATGGCGGCGCTCCGGCGCGGCGGGAAAGGCGAATGCTAGCTCATTTCGAGGCAAAGGAGCAGGGCGCGTCCTCTGCCCATTTCCTCCCGGAGCTTGATCGTTGCGCCTGCGCCCCGCCGCGCTCAAGGGGCGACGTTCGGAATGATCCAGGGGATGCCATATTGCTCCAGGGCGACGAGCAGGCCGAGCAGGATGGTGAGGATGACGCTGTGCACGAAGGTGCGCGCGAACACCAGGCCTTCCTTGCCCTTGAGATCGGTCACCGAGACGCCGGTCGCGATATTCTGCGGCGAGATCATCTTGCCCATCACGCCGCCGGACGAATTGGTCGCCGCGAACAGCAGGGGATTGAGGCCGAGCTGTTTGGATGCGACGACTTGCAGATTGCCAAACAGCGCATTGCCCGACGTGTCGCTGCCCGACAGGAAGACCGCGACCCAGCCCAGAAACGGCGACAGCAGCACGAACAGGCCGCCGGCCGAGGCGACCCCCAGGCCCAAAGTATAGGCAAGGCCGGCATAGTTCATGAGATAGGCAAGGCCGACGATGCAGCTGACCGTGATCACCGCAATCCATATCTGACGGATCGTGTCGCGGACGCAGGACAGGAACGTCGCCGGGCTGAGCTGAAAGATCAGCGCCGTCAGAATCGCCGCCAGAAGAATGGCGGTACCGGTCGCCAGCGGCTGGAAGATCCAGACCGCCGCATAGGGCTTGTTATTGTAGAGCGTGATCGAGATCGCATTGTCGAGGCCCGGCCAATGGACTGCCATTTGTCCGATCGCGAATATCTTGAGCGAGGTCCATACGATCACCACCACGGAAACGACGATCCACGGCAGCCACCCTTGCCAGGGCGCCGAAGAATTTGCAGCGCCCTGAGGGCCGGCGCGGCCTGCTGCACGGAGAATTCCGGATCGGGCGCGGGACGCCAGACCTGAAGGAACAGCAAGGTGACGATCAGCGAGCCAAGCGAGGCCAACACGTCGGTCAGCGAATAATCGAGGAAATTCGAGGCGACGAATTGCGAAATCGCAAAGCTCGCGCCGGCGACCGGCAGCATCGGCCACAAGGCGCGGATCGAGCGTAGGCCGCCGTAAAGGGTCATCACGTAAAACGGCAGGATCAGCGCGATGACCGGCAATTGCCGGCCGATCATCGCCCCAAGCGCGGCGGCCGGCAGTCCGGTGACGGCGCCAAGCACGGTCACCGGCGCTCCCAGCGCGCCGAAGGCTACGGGCGCGGTATTGAAAATCAACACGAAGACGAGCGCCTCCAACGGCGGGAACCCGACTAGGATCAACAGCGAGCTGGTGATGGCGACCGGCGTGCCGAATCCGGCGACGCCTTCGAGGAGCGCCCCGAAGCAGAAGCCGACAACGACGAGGATCACGCGCCGGTCGTTCGGCAAATTGTTGATGAGCCAGGCCCGGAACGATTCAAACCGGCCGGAGCGCACCGCGATATTATAGAGCAGCAGCGCATTGACGACGATCCACATCACCGGCCAGAGCGCGAATACGACGCCGTTGAACACCGCATCTAACGCCATGCCGATCGGCAATTGCCAGACCGCGACGGCGATGACGAGGCCGACGATGAGGCCGGCGAGCGAGGCCTGCCAGGCCGGTCGGCGCAGCGCGCCCAGCAGGATCAGCACGGTCAGGATCGGCAGCACCGCCACAAGGAACGAGAGGCCGAGGCTTCCTGACACCGGCGTCAATAATTGCTGGAACATGTTTCCTCCAGGGCTTGGCGAGTCGTGAAACTGCGCTCGCCATTCGCCTTCGCCCGGCATCTTACAGAGCGGGTCGCCCGAATCCTATCGACAAACGCGGCGCGCCCCATCCAGCCCGCCTGCGTTCACACCAGAACCGGCAGCGCCGCCATACCCGCCGCGCCGAACACGCGGCGATAGCGCTCGACTTCATCGGCCGGTCCCAGAATCTTGTTGGGATTGTCGGAGAGCTTGACGGTTGGGCGCCCATCCGCTTCGACGACCTTGCACACCAGCGAGATCGAGCGCAGGTCGCCGTCGACCCCCGCCGGCGCGCAGCCCATGAAATCATTGGTCAGATTGGTGCCCCAGCCGATCGAGACATTGACGAGGCCGCGCAGGCTGCGCACCGAATCCTCGATCGAATCAGTGTCCATGCCGTCCGACAGCACGACGAGCTTGTCGCGCGGATCGCGCCCGCGCGCCTTCCACCAGGCGATCAACTCCTTGGCGCCGGCGACAGGGGGCTTGGAATCGGGACGCGCGCCCTTCCAGTCGGCGACCCAATCGGGCGCCTGTTCGAGAAAGGCGGTCGTGCCGAAACAATCGGGCAGCACGACGAGCAGATTGCCGCCGTACATTTTGGCCCAGTCGCGCAGGACGTCATAGGGCGCATCGCGCAGCGCGTCGTCGCTGTCGGCCATCGCCGCATAGACCATCGGCAATTCATGCGCGTTGGTGCCGATCGCCTCCAGGCCGGTGTCCATCGCATGCTTGACATTGGAGGTGCCGATGAAATTCTCGCGCAGGCCCTCTTGCATGGCCTCGACGCACCAGCGCTGCCACAAGAAGCTGTGCCGGCGACGGGTGCCGAAATCCGAGATGCGCACTGGCCCTTCGCGACCGAGGACGCGCAGCCGCTCCACCTTCAGCCAGAGCTTCGCCTTGGCGCGGGCATAGAGAACGTCGAGATCGAAGCGGCTCATGAAGCGCATCGCGGCCCTGGCGCGCAATTCGTTGATGATGGCGAGCGCGGGAATCTCCCACATCGTGGTCTGGCTCCAGGAGCCTTCGAAGCGCAGTTCATATTGGCCGGCCCGGCGCACCAGCTCATATTCGGGCAGGCTGAAATCGGCGAGCCATTCCATGAAGGCGGGTTCGAAAATCTGCTTGGTGCCGTAAAAACTATTGCCAGCGAGCCAGATCAATTCGTTCTTAGCGAGCCGCAGCGAACGCGCGTGATCGAGCTGGTCGATCAGTTCGCGCTCGTCGACAATGTCGGCCAGGGGTACCTCGGAAGTGCGGTTGATGAGCTGGAACGTCACCTTGCGCTGCCCGTGCATCTTCCAGATCATTTGCAGCATCAATAACTTATAGAAATCCGTATCGAGCAGGGTGCGCACGATCGGGTCGATGCGGAACGTGTGGTTGTGAACGCGCGTGGCGATATCGGGGATCATGGTCGCGAACCTAGAGGCTCGGGCGAGGGACGACAAGGGATTGGGGGAGGGCGGCAAAGCAATCGCCACCGTCGCCGACCCTCTCGGGACTCATGACTTGGCCGGCCTTGGCCGCTTCACATAAGCAACGATCATGCGCCCTCATCGGGCCGCGATAGTTCTTGTTCAATGACCGTCCGCAGAGATGGCAGGTCGCGCGCCACCGTCTCCCACACAAAGCTAGCCGCCACGTCTTCGTAATCATGCCTATAGATGTTGCCGGCCCCGGCCATTTGCTTCCAGGCAACGCGTCACGGCGTAGAGGGTGCGCACGTCGTCGCGAAACGCGGCATAGTCGAACCCCTTAACGAAATATGCTGCAATGTGGTGGAGGATGTCGCGAAGGGGGTTCGCGGCAGGATTAGAAGGCGTAAACGACATCGTCCGTCGCGGCGGGACGGACATAGGACTTCAGGCCATCGCGGCTTACGACGTCGACAGGGCCCTCAAACAGCCCGGCGATATACTCCTTCAAACCCAAATAGTCGTACACGGAGACGTGGGCTTCGGGCTCGATCTCGATCATGATGTCAATGTCGCTGTCGGGGCGATTGTCGCCGCGCGCGCGCGAGCCGAATAAGGCGGCATGCGTCACCCCGCGCTCGCGCAGGGCGCGTTCGTTCTGCCGAAGCCGGTCAAGGATATCCTGACTATTCATCGTTTCGATTATACCACAAAGGGCTCCCCGCTCCCCATCCCGAAAATTCGCGCTTGTTCGCCCGCTTGAAACCCTCAACCCGCTGGTCCAATGTCCCGCCACACTTTGGAACGAAGGAACCAGGTTTGCCTGACGTCGTGGAAAATCCGAGCCGCGCCCCAATCCGGGTCGGGCTTTTTGTCACCTGTCTTGTCGATCTGATGCGCCCGAGCATCGGCTTTGCCGCCGTAAAGCTACTGGAGGACGCGGGTTGCCGCGTACATGTGCCGAGCCAGACGTGCTGCGGGCAGCCGGCCTATAATTCGGGCGACCGCGCCACGACCAAGGAAATCGCCCGTCAGACCATCGCCGCCTTCGAGGACTGCGATTATGTCGTCGCCCCCAGCGGCTCCTGCGCGGGCATGCTCGCCAAACATTATCCCGAGCTTTTTGCCGGGGAGCCGGAGCTTGCCCGCCAAGCCAACGCCTTTGCGGCGAAATGCTTTGAACTCGTGAGTTTTCTCGTCGATGTGCTGAAGGTGACGAAAGTCTCGGCGCATTTTGCCGGCCAGGTCGCCTATCACGATTCCTGTTCGGGCCTGCGCGAACTCGGCGTCTTTTCGCAGCCGCGCCAATTGCTGGCGAGCGTTGAAGGATTGCAACTCGTCGAGTTGAACGGCGCGGATGTCTGCTGCGGCTTTGGCGGCACGTTCGCCGTCAAATATGGCGAAATATCCGACGCGATCGTTGCGCAGAAGACCGCCAATATCGTGGCGAGCGGCGCGCCGACTTTGCTCGCCGGCGATCTTGGCTGCCTGATGAACATGGCCGGCAAATTGCAGCGCCAGGGTAGCCAGGTGAATGTGCGCCACGTCGCCGAAGTGCTCGCGGGCATGACGGCCGAACCGGCGATCGGCGCTCCGAGGACGGCGTCGTCCAATGCGGGGGCGCCCAATTGACCGAGATGGCGACGGCGTCGCATTTCAAGGAAAATGCGCATGCGGCGCTGCACGACGCGCCGCTGCAGAAGGCGCTTCAACACGTTCGCGCCAATTTCATCGACAAACGCGCCAAGGCCGTGGCGCGCCTGCCCGAGTTTGACGCTCTTCGCGACAGCGCGCGCGATATCAAGGATCACACGCTTGCCAATCTCGATCTCTACCTCGAAGCCTACGAGGCCAAGGTCGTCGAAGCGGGCGGTCAGGTCCATTATGCGGTGACCGCCAAGGACGGCGTCGACATCGTGCTGAAACTTTGCCGCGACCGGGGCGCCAAGGCGGTGACCAAAGGCAAGTCGATGATCGCCGAGGAAATAGGCCTCAACGCGGCGCTCGAAGCGGCGGGAATCGATCCGATCGAAACCGATCTTGGCGAATATATCATCCAGCTGCGCGGCGAGCCGCCCTCGCATATCATCGCGCCCGCGGTGCATCTCAACAAGGAGCAGGTCGCGGAGGATTTTCGGCGCGCGCATCGCGATCTGCCGAGGGATCGCGATCTGTCGCAGCCGGTGCAATTGCTGACCGAAGCGCGCGGCATTTTGCGCGACAAGTTCCTGTCAGCCGACATCGGCGTCACCGGCGCCAATTTCCTCATCGCCGAGACCGGGACCTCGATCATCGTCACCAACGAGGGCAATGGCGATCTAACGCAGATCCTGCCCAAGGTTCATATCGTCATCGCCTCGCTCGAAAAGATTGTGCCGACGCTGGAGGACGCTTCGCAATTGCTGCGCGTGCTGGCCCGATCGGCGACCGGCCAGGACATGTCGGTCTACACCACGCTTTCAACCGGGCCGCGCCGTCCGGGCGATCCAGACGGGCCGGAGGAATATCATGTGATCCTCCTCGACAACGGCCGTTCCTCAATGCTGGGGGGCGATTTCGAAGATATGCTTCGCTGCATCCGCTGCGGCGCCTGCATGAATCATTGCCCGATCTATCGCGCGGTGGGCGGCCATGCCTACGGCTCGGTCTATCCCGGCCCGATGGGCGCGGTGCTGACGCCGTCGCTGATCGGCGTCGAAGAAGGCGGCCAATTGCCGAACGCTTCGACTTTTTGCGGACGCTGCGAGGCGGTCTGTCCGGTGCGCATCCCGCTGCCCAATATGATGCGCCACTGGCGCGAGCGTGAATTCGAACGGCACTTGTCGCCAGCGAGCGTGCGCTATGGCATCGGGTTCTGGGCGTTCTTCGCCAAGCGTCCGGCGCTCTATCGGCTGACAACGAATATTGCGATGCGCGCGCTCCATTTGCTTGGGCGCGCCAAGGGGCGTTTCGCCTCGCTGCCGTTTGCCGGCGGCTGGACCAGATATCGCGATTTGCCGGCGCCGCAAGGCGCGACGTTCCAGAGTCGGTGGCGGGCCAAAAGCGGGAGGCTCAACTGAGCGCGCGCGAGGAAATTCTCGCCAATATCCGCCGCTCGCTTGGCGTGACGGGCGCCGAGGCGCCGCGCCGGATGGCGGTGGAGGATCGCCTCGCCGAGGCGCGTTCGGGGATCATCCCCGAGCGCGGGCAGGGCGATGGCGCGACGCAAGCCGCGAGGTTCAAGGCCGAGGCCGAGCGCGCGCAGGCCAGCGTCGCCGAAGTTGCGAGCGCCGCCGATGTGCCGAGCGAAATCGCGCGTTTCCTGCGCGACAGCAATCTGCCGGCGACTTTACGCATGGGCGAAGACGCTCGCCTTGCCTCCATGCCTTGGGGCGCCACGACGCTCGAGATCGCTCGCGGCGCCTCCGATGGGCATGATCTCAACGCCGTGACCGCCGCCTTCGCCGCTGTCGCGGAATCAGGCACGTTGGCGCTGGATTCGGGTCCCGACAATCCGACGACGCTGAATTTCCTGCCCGACAATCACTTTGTCGTCGTGGCCGCCAGCGACATTGTCGGGGACTATGAGAGCGTCTGGCGCAAGCTGCGCGCCCGCTACGGCAAGGGCGCGATGCCGCGGACCGTAAATCTCGTGACCGGTCCGTCGCGCTCCGCCGATATCGAGCAGACCCTGCTGCTCGGCGCGCACGGGCCGCGGCGATTGCATATCGTGATCGTCAAAGACGCGTGACGATCCCGCGGCGGGAGACCACCTGCGCAATTTGGTAACCAAGAATCGGCTTAATCCTGCCTTAGACGGTCTCGCTCTTAGTCAATTGGGTATTTTGCGATGGCATTGCGGTCGACATCGGCGGGGGGCTTTCTGGCGCTCGCCATGATCTGGACGGGCGCCGCGCAGGCCCAGGATCTTCTGTCGCCCGCGCCGTCGAGCGCAACGCCGCCGACTTCCAGCGCGCCCGCCTCCAGTCCCAGTCTGACGCCGGTGCCGGTCGTCACGCCCGCGCCCGCGCCCCTTCCCACCGCGCCCGGCGCCGCCGCCATCCCGATTCCGGCCGATTTGGGCCCGGCGCCGCCGATCGAGCCGCCCAAGATCGAGACACCAAAGCCAAAGAGGAAAATCGTCCATCTCGCGCCGCCGCGCGAAACCGCTTTGTCCGACGATCCGGCCCCGACCTTCCAGCCCGACACTTTCTTTGCCACGGCCAAGGCCTCCGAGCATTATTCGGCGATCGCGGACGCTGGCGGTTGGCCGCATATCGCCGCGCCGCTCAAGGCGGGCGCCAAAGGCCCCGGGGTCGCGATTCTGCGTCAGCGTCTTGCCGCCGAAGGCGATCTCGATTTGACCAAGGCGGCGGCGGGCAATCCCGCAAGCGACGTATGGGACGACGACGTCGCAGCGGCGGTCAAGCATTTCCAGTCGCGCATGGGGCTGCGCCAAACCGGGATCGTCGCAGGGGCGACGCTGACGGCGATGAACGTTCCCGCCGCCACGCGCTTCAAACAGCTCGCCTCCAGCGCCCAAAGGCTGGCGGGGGTCAATTTCGGGTTCGGCGAGCGCTACGTCGTCGTGAACCTTCCCTCGACTTCGGTCGAGGCGATCGAGAACGGCCGCGTCGCGCATCGCTATGTCGCGATCGTCGGCGGCATCGAACACCAGTCGCCCGAGATTTCCGCCAAAATATCCGTCATCAATCTCAACCCGACCTGGACCGTGCCGACCTCCATCATCAAGAAGGAGATCATCCCGAAGATGCAGAAGGATCCGGGCTACCTCACCAGGTCCAAGATCCGCATCCTCGACGGCGCCGGCAACGCGATCGATCCCAAAAGCGTCAACTGGAACACCGAGCGCGCGGCCAACTACATCCTGCGGCAGGATTCGGGAGCGAGCAATTCGCTTGGCGCGATCCGCATCGGCATGCCCAACAAGCTGGCGGTCTATATGCACGACACGCCCTCGAAGGGCTTGTTCGGCGCCGATTATCGCTTCCTCTCGCATGGCTGCGTGCGTGTGCAAGGCGTCTATGATCTTGCCGACTGGCTGCTGCAAGGCACGCCGGACGGGGCGGCCGACGCCTGGGACAAGCAGGCGCTGCTCGCCAAGGTCAAGGACGGCGCCCGCGAGGACATCAAGCTCGCTAAAATAGTTCCCGTCATCTGGGTCTATCTGACCGGCTGGTCGAATGGCGACGGTCTCGTGAATTTCCGCGACGACGTCTACGGCATCGATACGGTCGGCGATGCGACTGCCAATGCGGCGCCGGCGACGGCGAACGCCGCCCCTCCGGCGAGCCCCGCCACCGCGCCGCCGCAATGAGCTTGCCGCGCCCTTTGCGAAATCGGGGCGACCCTTTTGGCGAACTCGTCGCGACGCCGGCGCGTGGCGCGCTGCTGGGCAATCGCGGCGGCAGGTTTCACCGCGACGACCGGAGCCTGGGGCGGCGTCGTTGGGCCTCGAAGCAATGGATCGCCTGCGTCTGTTCCTTCAAGGGCCGACGGCGCGAGGTCTGGGGCCGGGGCTATACGCAGTTGTTCTTCCTCGACGAGATAACCGCGTTTGCGGCCGGCCATCGCCCTTGTTTCGAATGCCGCCGGGCCGAGGCCGAGGCGTTTCGCGCTCTGTTCGGCGAGGGCAAGCGTCGGCGCGCGCCGGAAATGGATGCGGTTCTTCATGAAGAGCGGCTTGCGGAGCCAAGCGCCGTTGGGAACGCCTATTCGACCAATTGCCCGATGGCGCCATGATTGTGCTGGAGGGTCTCGCCTTCGCGATTTACGGCGATGCGCTTATGCCTTGGCGTTTCGACGGCTACGGCGCCGAGCGCAAGCGGCCTGCGGGCGGAACGGCGCAAGTGCTGACGCCGCCCTCGATTATCGGCGTGCTCGATGCGGGCTATCGCCCGCGATGGGCGGCGCAAGCGCCTTGACGCCTGGGGTTCTTTGCGACCAAAACGCAGGATGTTCGCCTGCGCGGAAATCGGGGCCGGGAGGAACTAATGATTCGTCGAGGGTTTCTCGTTTGTCTGGCGCTCGCCGCCTCGGCCAATTTCGCTTTCGCTGGCGACGTATTGGGCGAATGGTCCCGCGACGACGGCAAAGCGAAGGTGCGCTTTGCGTCCTGCGGCGGCGCGGTGTGCGGGTCGATCACCTGGCTGAAGGATCGGACGGGCGCCGGCAAGGTCGGTCAGCGCGTGTTCTTCGACATGAAGCCTTCGGGCGACAACGCTTGGGCGGGCTCCGCCTTCAATCCCGAAGACGGCAAGGACTATTCTGGCAAGATGACGCTCGCGGGCGATCATCTCACCACCGCCGGCTGCGTCCTCGGCGGCCTCATCTGCAAGAGCGTCGAATGGACGAGATCGAAATGAAGGATTCTGGGCGTCGCGCCGTTCTCGCGCGCCGGGCCGCGCTTTCCGCTGCCCTGACTATTGCGCCGCCGCCTGCGCGGTCGGGAATGCGATTTCCACCAGCGTTCCCTGCTCCTTGCGGCTCTTGATCGAAAAGCCGGCCCGATTGGCTTCGACCAAAGCCTTGGTCAGCGGCAGCCCAAGTCCGGTGCCGCCGGTCGGACGCGAGGTCGAAATCCGCTGGAACGGCTCCAGCGCAACGCCCAGTTCCGTTTCGCTCATGCCGATGCCGGTGTCGCGCACGCGGATCACCGCTTGCCCCGTTTCGTTCATGGCGGTCGAGACGATGACCTGTCCGCCCGGCTCGTTGAAATTTACGGCATTTGACATCAAATTCAGCATGATTTGCCGCAGCGAGCGTTCGTCGGCGACAATTCTCGGAAGCTTGTCGAACAGCGAAAGGCGCATGATGATGCGCTCATGCGCGGCCTGCGGCTGCATGAGGGAGACGCATTCCTGAATGATGCGGTTGGCGTCGACAGGAACGAAGCTCAGTTCGAGCTTGCCCGCCTCGATTTTCGACAGATCGAGCAGGTCGTTGATGAGGCTCATCACATGCGCGCCGGACGAATGGATGTCTTTTAGATATTCCTTGTAGCGATCATTGCCGATCGGGCCGAAACGTTCGTCCATGATCACTTCGGCAAAGCCGAGGATGGCGTTGAGCGGCGTTCTGATCTCGTGACTGATCTTGGCCAGAAATTCCGATTTCAGCGCGCTCGCCTTTTCCGCCTGTCCGCGCGCCTCCTCAAGATCGCCCTCGATGGTCTTCCATTGCGTCATGTCGCGCAGCACGGCGCAGAATTTGGCGTCCGGCGATGAATTGATGCGCCCCAGGGTGATGAATAGCGGAATGGCCCGGCCGTGGCGCTCGCGCCCGAGCGCCTCGCGCCCATCGTTAAGCAGGCTCGCCAGGCCGCTTGTCCGCAATCCGTCGAAATAGGCTTGGACCGGCTCATGACTTTCGGGCGAAAGCAGCGTGAGAAAACTCTCGCCCGCCACCTCTTTCTGATCGAAGCCGAACAAGGCTTCGCCGGGCCGATTTAGCGAGAGAATCCTCGCCTGCCCATCGAGCATAACCACCCCGTCGGTCGCCGTGTCGAGAACGGCTGACAATTCGCGCACCTCAGCTTCGCGCGCCCGCGCATCGAGCTCCAGCGCGCGGCGCTGGGGCGCAAACTCCGCCTCGAGGGAACGGCGCAAGGAAATCAATGTCGCGGGCGCTCCGTCCCATTCGATCGCCTGAATCTGGGCGTTGACCACGATCGCCTCGCCGTTGTCGGCGTTCAGCGTGAGCGCGCCGTCCTCGCCTGACAAAGAGACAGGTTCGGACGGATGTCCCTCAAAAATCCGAGAGAGGCCGGAAGTCGCGCGAAACTGCGCCAGATCCCGATAGCCCAAGAGATCGAGAAGCGTCCGGTTGAGATAGAGCGCCTTGCCGTCGCTCGTCACCAAGGCGCCGATCGGCAGGCGATCGAGAAGGTGGCTGGCGTTGCGGGCGCTGAGATCGGCGCTTTCGGGGACGCTAGGCGCGCCATCATCCCGCGCGACGGCCGCGGCGCTGTGCGGCGGATCGTCAATTCCGAGGTCGATGAAATCGCGGGCCGGGTTTTGCGTCGGCGAGGCAGGCTCAGAATCGCTCAACGGCGGCTCGCCTCTCCTGTCGCTGTTGTCCCTGACCTTCGCGCCAAGCGCGCGCGCGATTTCGCGAAATGCGTCGCGTTCATGCGTCGTCAGTTCGACGCTTTCCTCGCCATCTTCGTCGCGCCGGGCGCCCTCGTCCAGCGATAGGAAGGCGCGCAGGGCGCCGGGCCGGATGGGCACGACGTTGGGACCCCCGACATAGGCTTGAGTCGATGGGCGCAGCGACACGACATCGGCGCCGCGTTCGGCGGCGGGTTGCGATTCCGGCTCGGAATATTGCGCCTCGGAGAGAGTTGCGCCGGGCGGCGCGTCGATGGGCGGGGAAATCGGGGCGCTAGTCTCGAGCGCAACGATTCCAGATTCGGGCGCCGCTCTTTCCTCGCCGCCATGCGTCGGTTGGGCGGTTGTTTCGGCCGGCTCTACGGGAGGCGCATCCTGCCTGTCTTGGCCAGCCTCGCCAAGCGACCGCTTGGCCTCGAAAGGCGCGGTCTCGCTGGTGACGACGCCGAATCCGCGATATCCCAAAAAGCGGCGGTCGCGATCGAAGATCGGGGCGCCCGACAAGGCGACGATGATCGCGTCCCTTTCGGAATCGCGCGGCCAAGCGAGCCGCAACGACCGGAAGGTCGCCTGGCGCGCCAGCGCCTTGGCGAAATCTCCCTTCTCGTCGAGGCCCGTCCGCGCTTTCAAAGTTTCGAGCGGCTCGGCCAGACGCGGCGCCGCCTCGCCCACAGCCTCCGCCAGCGCCGCCGCCGGCGCGTCAAGGTCAAGACGCTCGTTGGCGCTCCACAGAAACCGCCGCGCCGCGACGCCGTCCTGATCCCCGGACGAGACGGAAGATTGGGGCATCGAAGGCTCGCCTGTGGGCGCTTCGATCGCTTGATTCTGTTGCGCCGCTTGCTTGGCGTTTCCAGCGCTTTGTTCAGGGCCGGGAGGCGCCGCGACGAGAAAGACCTCGCCCTGTCCATTCGCCAAGGGCGCGCAGAGCAGCGCCAGTTGCAAAGGCAGACGGCCGACAAAAAAGCGCAGCAGTTCGAGCTTTGGCGGCGCGCCGGCGCTGGGCGCGCTTGCCAGCTGACGCAAACGCCGGGCGCCCGGGCTCGCGCCCCCGAGGACGGCGGCGCCAAGCTCCTCTAAACTCGACGAACGAAATATCGCATGGGCGGCTTGGCTGGCGAAGAGGATGCGAGCGGGCTGCCCGGCCGCGACGAGCAAAGGGGCGCCGCCGGCCAATTGGCCGGCAAAAGACGATCGCGCGAGAAGACCGGCGATGTCCCTTGCCTCTGCGGCTTTCTGGTCGATCGGGTTCATCGGCGGCGATGCATCCAAATATCGAGGCGCTCCTGGCGGAGGACTTGGGGGGCCCAAATGAATCAAAAATTAATAAAACCTTAATGCTTCCGCTTACACTTCGTCCATGGCGTCGGCGAGTTCTCCCTAGGTAAGGGTTAAATTTCCGTGGTGCGATGCAATAAAATATTGCAATGCAACATAAAATGATCTAAGAACTATGGTGGATCGCAATGAGCGCCTTACCCCGGCGCGGGTAAGGAGGAGACGAAAATGGCCAACGCCCCGTACGAAATTCCCAATGAATTGCGCGATTTTGCCGAGCGTAGCGTGGATCAGGCCCGCAAGGCTTTTGAAGGCTTCGTTACCGTCGCCCAGAAGGCGGCTGGAACTTTGGACGGCGCCGCCAGTGAAGCGCAGACCGGCGCCAAACATGTGGGTTCGCAGATTCTAGGCTTTACCGAGCAGAACGTGAACGCCGCCTTCGACCTCGCCCAAAAGCTGGTGCGCGTAAAGGACCCGCAGGAAGCCGTTGCCCTTCAAAGCGAGTTCCTGAAGACGCAGATCAACGCCTTGCAGAGCCAGGCAAAGGAACTTGGCGCGCTGATCCAGAAAAGCGCCGCCCCCGGAAACAAATAGGCATCGCCCACCCCCAAAAATCGCTCCCCCTCAATCAAAATAAGGATCGTGCATCATGGCAGTCGCAGTCAAAAAAACCGCTCAATCGCCGGTCGCCCCCGTCGTAGCTTTGGCCGAACCTCAATTCGAGAAAACCGTCGAAGCGGCTTCGGCGCCGATCGCCGAAGTGCAAGAGAAAGTGCGCAAAGCCGTCGAAAAGAGCGTTGCCGACACCCGCGCCGCCTACGCCAAGGCGAAGGCGGCCGCTGAGGAAGCGACCGGAGCTCTCGAGGCGAGCTGCTCGACCGCCGCAAAAGGCTTCGTCGAATTCAACACCAAAGCCATCGAGGCTCTGCGCGCCAACGCCGAAGCCAATTTCGATTTTCTCAAATCCGTGATCAGCGCCAAGTCGCTATCGGAATTTGTCGCGCTGCAAAGCGAGCATGTCCGCAAGCAGGCCGAGGCGATCACCGCCCAGGCCAAGGAAATGTCCGCCTTGAGCCAGAAGGTCGCCACCGAATCGGCCGAGCCGATCAAGAGCCAAGTCGCAAAGACGTTCAAGCTGACCGTCTAGCGCCCCAAGCATTCGGTGCTGCGACCTCCCCCTCCTTGTCGTCGCGCCAGGACGCCGCCCCATTTTTGTGCGGCGTTTTTTTCTGAAGTTCATCTCACTCGCAGCCGCCGGCGGAATCCTGACCGTGGGCGGATTGGCCAAAGCGGCCCGTAACAGCTCAAAGGATTCCACGGCGCGGCGGCGTTGCCCGCCTCGGTCGTCGGGCCTTGCAAAGGCTGCGCTTTGTCACTAGGTTCCGCCGCGTTCCCGCCCGGGCCGCCATAGCTCAGTTGGTTAGAGCGCTAGATTGTGGATCTAGAGGTCCCCCGTTCAAGCCGGGGTGGCGGTACCAATAAACTCAAATGGTTGGCACCTACCTGCGGGACCACTGCTTCCCAGATGGATCGATTGGGAAGCACATGGGAAGCGCCGGCGAGATTTTCCCGACGCTGCGGTAGTGGGGTCGGCGCGAACCCGCAACTATCGCAGCGCCCGCGCGCTGAACTGGGGGCGTGACCGATCGCCTGTCGTGCTGCCAGCCCATCGCTGAGGCGAGCGAGGCGACCGGCACGCGCCAATCGGGGCCGTGATCCTGTAGGGCCTATCACGCTGCGTGCAGGGGCGGGTGGATGGTCGCAAAGAATTCTTTTGGCCTCCAGACAGGGCCAAGGGGGAAATCGAAGGTTGAGAGGCAGCGTTCACTATATCGCACATAAAATTTCCAGATTTTTTGGCAAAGATGTGTGAAGGCGAATAGGGTCGCCTCTAAACTAGGCCACTTGCGCGCAAGGTCTGGATAGGTTTGTCGTCCAGCCGGTATATCCGAAATCGCTTGGATGGCGTTCCTTCGATTTCCATTCGACTGCTCTCCGGTTAGGTGCGGCGGATACACGTCCTCAGCGCGCATCCCGATCGCAGCCCGTATGCGCGTGAAGGAATATCGGGGGACGAGCAGGTTCATTCATGCTCCTCGCTCGTCAGCCCATTGCGGCGCGCCCAATCTCTATAGGCTTGGATCGCGTCCTCCTTGGACACAGCCTGAAAAAACCGGATATCGTCCCCATACGCCCCAGGCACTTCGTAAGCTCCATGTCTCCACACGTGAGCGAGGACGCTGCGGCCGCCCCATTTCGAAATAAATCGACCCTCCCGGTTTCGCGCCGCGTGAGTTGGCTTGCCGGCGTTATCGAAGTATATCGCAACATCTCCATGGCTGGTATCTTGCGGATTTACCTCATTTTGTTGCAACAAATTGTCGATCGACCACGCAACAAAGGCAGAGTCGGGAAAAATCTCCTGACTGCACACATTGTTTACCTGCACCGGCTCGATTCTCAGCGCATACATGAAGCAATTCACATACGCGTTGCCGTTGACCTCGCTCGACGCCCGTTCGAAAATTTCGATATTGTGATCCCACCGCTTCTTCAGCGCCGCGATCTCATCAATCTGCCATTCCATCCAAGCGTCGATTTTCTCCGGGGGCCAGTCCGCGGACTCCGTAGGAGCCGTGGTGATCCGGTTCAGTTCAGTCCGAAGCTCATGGCAGGGCAAGGGGGCGAGCTGGTTCATGGGCGCGTTAGCCAATGGCCGCACACTGGGCATCCGCAATTCGATGCAGTTTGGCCGCCCCAGTGGCCACAGGCTTCGCAGCGGCAGTTCGATGCATGCCGGCCGCCCCAGAGGCCACATTGAGGGCAGCGGCAATTCGAGGCGTGATCGCCGCCAAGAGTCCCGCAACTCGGGCAGCGGCAGTTTGAGAGGTGTTTGCCTCCCCACTTGTAGGTTCGTTCCGTGCTCACAGTTTTCATCCTAGCATATGATAAAGCGTGTATTATCGTGCACTAATAGGCTCCTCAGCGGAGCCGGTGCCGGCTGAGCCCAATAGCTCAAGGGCTGGACTCGTCCTTGGGCCGCCATGGTTGGATTTTGAAGCCAAGGCGAAGCCGCTGTTGAAGGAGGACTTGTCGTTCGGGATGCCGCCGAGCCTTTGCGAGCATGCGAATTTTGCAGCCGATCTCGGAAATTCCTCAGCGACTACCGAAATCGTTCACCGCATCGCCATTTCTTCCGAGCCCATTCCGGGACCGACTGGACTTCGCTCGGCAGCATGCGAGCGTCAGAGCGCCCGCGATCAATAGAGCTTTCATCTTGGCCTTCACTTCGGAACCCATTCGCGCGGCCATCCGCTGCGCCTCGACGATCTGAGCGGGAGTCATCTTGGCGGCGATTTCATCGCGGAATTTGACCGCCAAGTCACGCCCCTGCCTACTGGCGCTCGGGAGGCCACCTCCGCAGAAGTTTGTTGCATCAGCTCGCGCCGCACGCACCCGGTAATACAGATAAATTCGCCAGCTTCATGTCATTGAGTGTCAACCATGAAATATTGCTTGAACTTGTGAGAAGCATTTTTTTTACAATATCCCAAGGCACGCCACTTTTCATTAAATAATCCGCTATCTCTGTTGATGCTTCAAACGTCTCACCACGCTCAATTCCCGACATTGAAGCGCGATGAACGCCAATCCTGTCGCACAGTCTTGCAAATCGCGTCTGTATTGAAAACAAAATAATTACACACGCGGACGCACATGTGCCCTTCACCGCTATCATTGTTGGTCCTATGTTTTCTATTTCTTTCAATACTCCCGCTATTTCGTATGCTGCGGCAATGTTACCCCCGCCAGAGGAAATATAAAAAATATTGTGCTTGGAGTAATTCGTCGACATATTGAGTTCGATGAAGCCGCTCCTCGATCATCGATACATACCGACCCCAAGTCGATCGTTCTTCTATTCTAACGCTTGTGAAATATGCTATAAACGATAGTATACCACGCTTAAATCGCGTTCTTAGTACCTTCGTATACTCTTTCTGCCGCTCCAGGCCGAAAGCTTTCTGCTCTAGGTCACAAACTCATAAAGAGGATTCCTTTGGCGAGCGAGATGTGATTCAAAATCCTGGGAGGATTTTGGATGCACGCTCGCCGATATGAACTGACGGATTTTGAGTGGTCGATCATC
>Ga0182024_10001300_pt1 | contig 64625 bp, 69 predicted proteins | sample P32metaG_FD_120480 | JGI IMG/M metagenome (GOLD analysis project Ga0182024, IMG submission 120480) | Permafrost microbial communities from Stordalen Mire, Sweden - P3-2 metaG (Illumina Assembly) | ecosystem: Environmental > Terrestrial > Soil > Wetlands > Permafrost | place: Sweden: Stordalen... | reverse complement strand
GCCCAGAAAAACAAAAAACACATCGGACCGATAGATCCTCATGCCTTGAAAATCCCCGCCCGAAGGGCGGAATCATTTCTTTCGGCGAGAAACTTCCCCTCAGCTTCACGCTGAACCAAAACAATACAGGCCGCGCATAGCTCTTATCCGGTCGCGGTAGGGACACCAATTGCTTAGCACACCCGCACAGATCCGTGCGAGCCTCTTTAGCACGTACGGCTCTTGTCTCTAAAGGCGAACGATTTTCTCCGAACTAAAGCTGCGCAGTGTATTTCGGGTGTCCACAATCAGTTGCGCCTTCTCAGCAACGCCGGCATAGTTCACACACTTGTGGTCTGTGATAATCACAGCGCAATCGGCGCGGGAGATCTCTTCTTCCAAGACTGAAGCGGTGAACTCAGTCGCGTCCACTCGGATGGATGACACGTACGGATCACTAAAAGTCACGTGAGATCCTCGCTTAAGGAGAAGGTGCATCACATCCAGGGCCGGTGATTCACGAACATCATCGATGTCCCGCTTGTATGCCACCCCTAGAATGTGAACATGAGATCCCTTGAGGGGCTTCCCACAATCATTGAGCGCGTTCTGAATTTTATCGACTACGAAGTGCGGCATCTGGCCGTTGATATACCCGGCTAACTCTATGAACCGCGCTTCAATGCCCGCTTGTTTGGTTTTCCACGACAGGTAGAAAGGATCGATCGGAATGCAATGACCGCCCAAGCCCGGTCCCGGATAAAAGGGCATGAATCCGAACGGCTTCGTGGCTGCGGCGTCGATGACTTCCCAGACATTGATGCCCATGCGATCGCACATCAGGGCCATTTCATTCACGAGCCCAATGTTGATCATCCGAAAAGTGTTTTCGAGCAGTTTCACCATTTCTGCCACTGCCGTAGAACTCACGGGAACCACCTTTTCCAAAGCCTGGCGATAAAAGAGCGCTCCCAATTTTGTGCATTCCGGCGTCACTCCGCCCACGACCTTAGGAATATTGCGTGTCTGGAAATTCGGGTTGCCGGGGTCCACGCGCTCCGGCGAAAAACAAAGGAAAAAGTCACGGCCCACCTCAAGGCCGTTACTGGACAGCATCGGAAGAAGCACTTCCTCTGTCGTTCCCGGATACGTGGTTGACTCCAGGATCACCAGCATTCCAGGATGGAAGTATTTGGCAATCTCCTGAGTAGCCGAAACGATGTAGCTCATGTCGGGGTCTTTAGTCTTGCGGAGTGGCGTGGGTACGCAGATGTTGATGGTGTCCAGTTCGGCGATGACAGAAAAGTCAGATGTGGCGAAAAGGTGTTTTTGCTGCCGGAGACGCCGGACGTCATCCCCGCTAATATCTTGGACATAAGACTCGCCTGCATTGATCTGATCGACCTTGGACTGCTGAACATCAATCCCTGTTACCGAGAAGCCGGCTTTCCCGAATTCTGCAGCCAGCGGAAGCCCAACATAACCGAGTCCTACGACCCCTACGCGGGCCGATCGAGATTGAATTTTCTCAGCGAGAGCCTCGGCTACAGACAGAGAACTCGCTAAAGCCGCTTGCGTCATGATAGAGCCTTTCAACGTGCAAAAATACGTGATTCGCTATTGTACGGCCGAGGCCACGGCGGCCATGTTTGATCGATTCGGCGCAGCCATGGCCTTCTGTTCTACTCCCAGCTTCTTCATCTTATAGAGGAAGGCTTTATAATCGATCTTCAGGAGCGCCGCGGCCTGCTTGCGATTCCAGCGGGTAGAATTCAAGGCCGACAAAATTGCTTCGGTTTCCGCCTGGTGCTTAGCTTTTACAACCTGCTCGAGTATCGGCGCTTCGGAATCGCTTTGAACCGAAATCTCGGGCTCAGATAGAAGGGCGGCACTTGTCGCTGTTGCCATAGATTTGCGCGCCTTCTTCGCATCCAGTTCGCGCGCAAGCAAGTCCGGATCGCGAAGCACGACGTATCTTCGCATCACATTTTCGAGCTCGCGAATATTTCCCGGCCAATGATACGTGCTTAACGCGTGCTGCAAATCGAGCGTAATACTCGCCGGAGGGGAATTGGAGCCTGAGTGCTTCTTAAGCAAATACTCGGCGAGTGCGACGATATCCTCCTTGCGGTCGCGAAGCGGCGGAAGTTGCAGGTTGATTACGTTCAATCGGTAGTACAAGTCTTCCCGAAACGAGCGTTCCACAATTGCCCGGTCAAGATCCCGATGAGTGGCGGCCATAACCCGCACGTTCACTTTGATAACCTCCTTGCCTCCGATACGTTGGAATTCCTGGTCCTGAAGCACCTGCAGTAACTTAGCCTGCAAACGAATGTCCATATCCCCGATCTCATCGAGGAGGATAGTTCCTCCATCGGCGAGTTCGAACATACCGGCCTTCTTTTGGAAAGCGCCGGTGAAGGCGCCGCGTTCGTACCCGAACAACTCGCTTTCGACCAGCTCGGACGGCAACGCCGCACAATTCAGTTTGAGGAAAGGCTTGTTCGCGCGCGGCGAATTAGCATGCAATGCGCGGGCTAGCACCTCTTTGCCGCTTCCGGTTTCGCCTTGGATTAATACCGGTGTCTCGGACCAGCCAATCGGGCCGATGAGAGACTGAATTTCCCGCATCCGGGGAGTTCTGCTAATGAAGGCGCTGGCATTCACCACGGCTGAGCGCAGCGGCGGGGCGTCGACTTCGGGCCGGCTGTCCAAAGCGTCTCGAATCGCCCTTTGCAAGTCCTCATGGGCTACGGGCTTACATAAGAAGTCCGTGGCGCCTAATTTCATCGCAGTAACCACGTTGAGTATCGAAGGTGCCCCCGACACAATGATCACGGGCAAATCGGCCGACAGGCGCCGGATGGCACTTAGCGTTTCGATGCCATCACATCCCGGCATCACCAAATCGAGAAGCACCGCAGAGATGGTGTATTCGACTGTTTGCAGACGACTGATCACTTCGTGACCATCCTGGGCTACTTCGACTGAGTAACCCAGGCACTTCAGGGCCATCTCCAGATAGGCACGAACTTCGATTTCGTCCTCTCCCACCAGGATGGTATGTCCCTTCGATTGAGATTGCATGATCGACTCGAACCAGAGCTCCGTTTTAGACGAGATTCATTTTGGCTTGTGCAGCGGCGTGCACTTGATCCAGGATTTCGTTCAGTACCTGAACTGCTAAAATATACACCTTAGTACCTGGGCTGAGAATATTTTTTGCAATCCATCCCACGAAATTGTACTGGTACTGGTGAGACAATCCCGCTGTAACTCTTTTTGAGTCGGCGCCACCAGGGAACTTGACCCGTTTTTCAGGACGGTTTCTCACATTTCCGCCTTCCCAAGCCAGGCGTAAGTGTGACCCGCCGTACTAATGCAGATAATAGGGGCTCAAACGGAATAAGGGGTTAAATAATGTTTTTGTTCGTTTTGATCGAATGGCCTGGGCTCGAGTGACACCGGGAGAACCAGCGAAAACCTGGGACCGGTCGTCGTATTCTCCGCCCAAATGTGGCCGCTATGTTGGACCGCGATCATGCGGCAAATCGCCAGTCCAAGTCCCCCGTTGGAACGGTCCTGCCCGCCGGCATAGGACGTGTATTCCTCAAATATGCTCTTCAGATGCTGTTGCGGGATGGGCCTGCCTGAGTTGCTGATATCGATACGGTAGGCATTGGCTTCAATGGAGGATTCGCGGCGGCGCTCGCTCACGGCAGACCCATCGGAGCGCACGGACCGACGTTCCCAGAAATAGGGATAACCGCAAATGTCGATCTGGCCGTTTCTCGGAGTAAAACGGCACGCATTGTCGAGCAGGTTGATGAGCAGTTCTTCAATCCGCTCTTGTTCGAAGTACAGCGGGCGAGTCTCCTGATCGAGATTCACCGTGACCGAAATCTGCTTGCCTTTGGTCTGCGGCCCGGTTTCATGCAGGGCTTGCTCGATGCACTCCGGAATGTCGCCTCTCTGGAACTCGGGACGGTATTTGATCTGACGGCCCACACTGAGCTCGAACATAGCGGAGGTCATCCGGGAGAGCCGCCTGGCGCTATGCTCCATCCGCTGGAGGACTTCCCGGTGCTCACTGCTGACCGGTCCCAGCGCCTCGCTCAAGAGCAGGCCGCAGTACCCGTTGATAGCCGTGAGTGGGGCCCGAAAATCATGCACGCCGCGAGCCAGGAAGTTCGTCCGATCCTGGTCATATTCCTGAAGTTTCAGATTGGCGCTAATGAGGCATTGGAGGATTTCATCGCGGTCCGCCCGCAGCAAAGTGGCGTTCGAAACCTGGTCCTCCGCAGCAGTCAACGCATGGGTCAAAAAGGCCGAGAGTGTCGCCCGCGTAATAGGTTTGAGCAGAATCGTAGCCTCGGCGTAAGGAGCCGCAAGCCGAAAAGCTTCGATATCGGCGCGATTCACCAGGAAGAGATGTCTCGAAGGATACCAACCGGTGCCCAGAGTCAGGGGAAGGCCGGGAGTGTAGTCCCAAATAGTTAGACGATCTCCTAATCCACTGACTCCTTCAGTTGCCAATTCCCAGTCATGCTGCCCGAATTCTCCGACGATCTCACGGCAGAGCTTGTATAGTGCGGAATCTTGCGAAACTAACCGTACCTTCATTGGTTCTCAATCCTCAGTAAATACGGAGAACCCGGCGATTGCCTCGTTCTGTACGCCAGATTTTGAAGCTTCTCCAAATTTTCTGTCCAGGCTCAGAATAGCGTAATGAGGTGGGAAGTCAAGACAAAGGATCGAGCGGATGACGGTTGGAACCGAAAATGCTTCGTTGAGTATCCTTCGATTTTGGCAAGCCAGTGGAAATCCTACCCGAGAAGTTGGAAACCAGGGCGGTCGACCGCATTCCGGCGGTGGGGGCGGAACGCCGCCGGCGTACTCGCGTTCCGGTGCACTGGCCCGTGTGCTTCCGGGGGGCTCCGCTGGCCGCAGATTTGCGGACGACGACTAGCAACTTAAGCAGTGACGGGTTCTATTGCCTATCCCGGATTCCCCTTGTTCCCGGTGCGGTCCTCACCTGTGAACTCAGCATCCCCGCGCTTGGCCCTGATTTTCCACGTCAGAAACTCTCCCTCGAATGCTCCGTCCGCATCGTTCGCATCGATTCGGGCGATAACGACGGCAGCTTTGGAATTGCGTGCCAGATCGCCGATTACCACTTGGCTCATACGGTTCCCTGAACCGATCAGAAACGCTTCGACAACCAGCAAACCCATACAGCTTGTCAGCGTAACGTGGTCCCGAACATGCAGTGTGAACGGATTATGAGGACATAGCGCACACGCGCGGGGGGCCTCTTTCAGCCTGCGAGCCGAAAGGACGGCCACGGAATCGATTTCAGCAAAGCTGCTACTAAGCCGGGTTCACGGTGTGGCGGCGTTCAAGGACGCTACAAAGAAAATGGCGCAATCCAGCTGGCATCCTCCTTGAGGTGCTTGGGCAACCAAGGCCCAACTTTTGATACCAATCCCCGCATCAAACGCCACTTGTATTCAGGCGAATCGAGGTAGATTCCCAATGTAGGTATGTGAGTTGCATAGCGGGACAAGGGGGGCGCAGTGCCGGCCCAAATGATGAACTCCTTCATGCCCTGGTGGATCAGGGATTCGATTAAATAGCCGCGGAGAACGACGGATAACGAGTCTCGCGGAAAGTCCCGATCATTATTCAACTGCAGCAGTAACACGCCGGCTGCATGCGTGTATACACCGCATACGACGCTCAGCCACTCTCCGTTTCGATGCTTGAGTCCAACTGCCAGCGGACGGTCCGCTGCGGCCGTCATCTCTAAGAGCCTGTCGATCGGTTTGCCATCGCTGAGTCTACTGCACTTCGCTTCGAGATAGAAAGCTGCCAAACGCAACTCATCCGGCGAGAGGTTGTCCAAATAAACATGACCTGCCTTCTCGAAACGGCGCCGATAATACCGGAAATTATGGCGCGTCGTGCTTCCGAAACTCAGCAGGAGCTGCTCGTATGTGCCGGGCAAAGACAGACTGGCATGATCCTTGACCCGCGAAAAGTGGACATCAAGGCGACTGCAAGCATGGAGTCTTCGCACGGCCGCCAGTTCAGGGCTTGGTCGCCGAACTCTCAGCCGTATGCCGCGTGTTCCGGCAGACGCAAGCAACGTTGCCAGCGCAATCAGGAAAGTATCTTGCTGCTCAAGCGGGCCTCCGAACAGTGTGCTCCCGAAAGTCAAGTCGGCATACACGACTCCCAAGCGATGCCCGCGGAGGCTTCGTTCTTTTGCGCAGACGACTCCTGCCAGCTCACTCCCGCGGCGAACAGCAACAACTCTCGGTGTCCAGCCCTTGGACACCGAGGCCAGGAAGTATTCGGGATCCCTCAGGATATCGTTCTGCGGCTGGGAGCGCCGGATTAACGGCTGCAAACTTTGAATTTCCGCTACAGAAGACAATACGGATGCTGAGTAGCCCTTGATCGCGGGCGAATATTCTTGCGGTGCTGCCATGATCACGTTCCCACCAGGCCTCACTTGGGACATTCCTCTCCCTTTTTTCGTGAACCAAACTGTCATCGATGCGATTGAAAACGCGGCAGCACGACTTCTGAGATGGTCTCCAGTTGCTGGCCAAAACAGCGCTCGATCTCCGGAATCACAGCGGCGGAGAATGAGAGGCCCGCATCGGAAGCCTCGGCCACGTCAGGAAGAACGATCCGCACGATCGATCCCGCGGTACGGCCGTCAAACAGAGCGTCGCGCATCAGAAGGATCTTGCCTAAATATTCGCTGGCGACGATGCGTTGTCGCGATTGATACCAGTAGAACACGAGGCTACGCTGCCCACTGTTCTGGATCGAGTACTTATTGATCGTGACTTGCCGTCCGTCAACTGGAACAGAAGCCGAGTCATAGTGCCAGATCTCCCACCCAGAGCCCGGCAAGCAATTCTTGGGCGAGTGCATGCTCTCGCCGGCGCGCTGTTGTGCGTAATAGGCCACAAACAGGCTCGCGGATAGGCCATTCTTATGGTAGGTCCTTGAGAGGTAACTGCTTGGCAGCAAGACCTGGAGAACGTGGGGATCCAGCTGTTCCTGCTTCACCATGCTCCAGCCTGCAATTTCGGCCGGGATGCTGTCCAGCGACGCGCGCAAGGATTCTGGCAATCGCCTGGCGGTGAAGGCCACCGCCATGAAAGTGCCGGCCAACAAGAGAACGGTCAAGGCGAACGGACGTAACGAGCGATTCATATCCAGCTTCAGTCGAGGAACCTATGCAGGATGCGGGCAAACACATAGAGAGTCGCGAAGCCAGCAGTGAAAATGAGCCAGCTCCCGAAGAAATGATAAAACCCCTGCGCAAACTCCTCGTGATAATCGGCCAGAACCGCCGTAACCGCCACCCGCAAAACATTAAAGGCGATCGCGAGCGGTACGCTCGCAAGGATCACTAGCAGGCGCGTTCGCAGGCGCGTAGAAAGCAAGAAAGCAATCAACAGGCTGGCCACAACCAGAGCCGCGAGAGAATTCAGACCGCTGCACGCTTCTTCCACACCCAGCGATATGTGCGCCAAATTGATAATGTTCCCATCCTGGTAAACGGTGACGCCGAGTGCCCGCGCCAGCGCGGTCGCCGAAGAGGTGGCAAACAACTGCAAAGGTGCGGCCAGGGCGTTGTAGACGATTACGGGTAGCGGCACCATCGTCGCCAGCAACAGGAAGGGAAAAGCCAAAGTCCGCAGACGGGGAAGGCCCCAAAAGGTCCAGGCCACGCCGACCAGGAGCAATATGAATGAGCTCCGTGTTAGAAAAAACTCGGCCCCCAGGTTGCCGACCAGAAAGAGAAGGGACGCCGCGGCGGTCACCAAGAGGCCGCGATAGTCCTCCCGCGGCGTGATGCGCAGGGTTGTCTGCCGCTGAATCCATGCGGCATACAGAGCCAGCGGAGGAATCAGCAGACCATACGACCATGCCGGCTCCGTCCACCAGTCCTTGGCGAGGTCCGCAAGCACGTTGAAGTAAAGCGCGGCGATCAGCAAGGTAACCAGAGAGAACTGCAGCCATTCGATTCGGCACTGAGCAGGCGCAGCCATAGCGGGGTTGATCAGCTTGGGGGACGCAGATGCCATTCTTAGTCGACCAGGATTATGCATTTGTGCTACCAACCTGTTGCCAGAAGAATCAGCGGAATTGGCTTCAGTCGGCGTCCGCCAAATCGGCTTCAATTCCCAAATACCCGGCGAAGTAGGCAAAAATCTTCGCATTCTGTGCAAAAAACTGGCTCGCCGGCCACCCGCATTCGTGCTCAAGTGTGCCAATCGCGGGCCGGTCCTTATGGAATATGAATTGCGTTCTGGCGTCTCTAGCGAAATCAAGATCGAATGCCTGTGTTCTTCTTTGGCAGCAGCGCGAAGATGCAAGAGCTGGAACGGCAAGTTCCGGGCATGATTCGTTCGCGACTTCCTGTCTTTATCAGCGGCGAGCCTGGGACAGGCAAACGAGGCTTCGTGGAGCATCTGCATCAATTGGCCGGTCAAGGACCGTTCCTTCCCGTCCGGTGCTCCGAAGCCTCATTGGAAATACTCCGCGCGCGTCGTCCGGGCGATGGGTGGACCGTATTTTTGCACCATGTCGACAGGCTTCCGCCACATGCGCAGGAGGAACTGCTCACGTTTCTGGATGGAGCGGAAGGTCCATGGATACTCTCCAGTGGCTTGCGGAGGCTGGGCGATTTAGTAAGAGCGCAAGCGTTCCTGCCCGAACTGTATCACCGGCTTACGGCTTACAGGGTGGAACTGCCGCCGCTAAGGGATCGCCAGGCCGACTTCCCGAAATTGTTTGACATTCTGTGCGCCGCGCCCGTCGGTTCGTGTCCGGCTTCGGTGATGGATGCTTTCCTGGCATATTGCTGGCCCGGCAACGTTCGGGAATTGGAAGACTTGGCGAGAAAGTATACCCTTTCTCAAAGCCCCCAGGAACTGATCCGGGAATTGGACCGGAGGAATGGGTTGGCCAAGGCAGTGGCGGCAGGCTGGCAGACGCCCTCTTTGAAGGCTCGGGTTCGGGAAGCTGTGAAAGGGCTGGAGGCCGAGATCATTCTGCATACGCTGCATAAGCACCATTGGAACCGGCGGCGTACGGCGCTAAGCCTGCAAATCAGTTATCGGGCGCTGCTCTATAAGATGAAGGCCTGCGGGATTGGAACTGCCTCGACTTTACCGAGAGAGGACGGTTCATATTGAGAAAATACAGCTGGCGTTGTGCTGTGGTTCTGCTGGTTTGCGGAGGTTATCACTCTCTGAGCTCAAGGATCTGGCATCCCGGGCGGGCGTATCGGTAGATTCAGGTCGCTATGGTTCGAGTTTTTAGCCAATACGTTTCCGTCAAGAGCCTGCTCCTGATTCTGCTGGAAGCCGCGCTCATGATCGCCGCGCTGGTCTGCGGCGCCAAATTGAGATTCTGGAAAAGCCCAGCGGAATTCGGAGAGTACACGCAGTTGCCGGATTTTGGCTGGCAGGTGCTCTTGTTCGTTCTGGTTTTCCAGAGCTGCTTTTATTATGGGGACCTGTACGACCTGAGCAACATTAAACAGCGGCACGAACGCTGGATTTTCCTGGGACAGTCTTTGGGCGCGGGTTGCCTGGTGTTGGGCCTTCTCTATTATGCGCTCCCGGGTTTACTGATCGGCCGAGGGGTGTTTTTTATCAGCACGGCTCTGCTCATCGTATTCGTGGCGCTGGACCGACTCCTGCTGGAAACGGTCTGGAGGGTGTTGGCTCCGAAGCAAAACATCTTGATCCTGGGCACGCAAGAGCTGGCGCTCACGATCGCGGACGAATTGGGCCGGCGCGATGATTTAAACGTCCGGCTGGCCGGTTTCGTATCGGCAACGGCGGATGCGGCCGTGGAACTCTGCGGCCATCCGGTTTTCGGGACCACGGCGGATCTCCAGCAGATCACTTTGAAAAAGCATATTAACCGGATCGTTGTGGCGTTGGAGGATCGAAGGGGCACGCTGCCAGTCCGGGACCTCGTCCGGCTACGGGTGCAGGGGATCCGGGTAGAAGACGCGCAAACCACCGTTGCTGCTCTTACGGGGCGCGTGTGGCTGAGGACGGTGAGGCCGAGCTGGTTTGTTTTCTCGGATGGTTTCCACCGATCCAAGCTGACGCTCGTCATGAAACGGGCGATCGACCTCGCATTCGGGATGGTGGGAGTGGCGACCTCGCTTCCCTTGATGGCTCTGATTGCGATTGCGATCCGGCTGGATTCGAAGGGGCCGGCGATTTACGAGCAAGAACGCGTCGGGCTGGGTGGCCGGCCGTTCCACCTATTCAAATTCCGTTCCATGCGGGTTGATGCCGAAGTGGACAACACGGCCCAGTGGGCCAGCGAGGACGATCCGCGGGTCACCGGGGTGGGCCGTTTTTTGCGCAAGTTCCGGCTGGACGAGTTACCTCAGTTCCTCAACGTGATGCGAGGGGATATGAGTTTTGTCGGCCCCCGGCCGGAACGTCCGGTATTTGTGGAGATGTTGCGGAAGCAAATCTCTTTCTATGACGAACGACATTCGGTGCGTCCTGGCATCACGGGTTGGGCGCAAGTGCAGTACCGGTATGGCGCCTCCGTGGAAGACGCCTTCCGCAAGCTCGAATACGATCTCTTCTATCTGAAGAACATGTCGGTTCTTTTTGATTTCGCCATAGTGCTGAAAACGATCCGCATCGTGTTGACCGGTTTTGGCGGAAGATGATGGGCTGCCTGGAACGAAGGAGACGAAATTGATGGTGAACATAAAGTTACGTGTTCTGTTTTTGGTGGCTTTCGTCGCCGCGTCGACAATTGCAATGGTTGGCTGCGCCCGATCACCCGAGGCAAAGGCGGCGAAATACATGCAATCCGGAAAAGAACGATTGGCAAAAAAGGATTACGGCCGGGCCATGCTGGAGTTCAAGAATGCCATCCAGGCGACGCCCAAGAACGCGGAAGCATACTACCAACTCGGCTTGGCAAACGCCGCTGGTAACGATCTACAAACCGCGGTGAACGCCTACCGAAAGGCGCTGGAACTGGACCCCAAGCACAAGATGGCTCGATTGCGCCTGGCGCAATTGATGGCTGTAGCCGGAGATCAGTACATCCTTAGAGACGCCGAAGGTATGCTTTCGAGTTTGCTCAGTGATTCCGAGCCTACGGCCGACACACTCAACACTCTCGCATTTACGGAACTGCGGCTTGGAAAACCGGATGACGCGATCCGCCGCCTGGCAGATGCCACCGCAAAGTTTCCCCAGGAGCTGAGTTCCTCAGTTTTGCTGGCACAAGTGAAGCTGGCAAGTGGGGATGGCAAGGGCGCGGAAGAGGCCCTCCAGAAGCTCTGCGATAATTTGCCGCGCTCCGCGGATGCACATACGATCCTCGCGAAATTCTATGAATCCCAGAAGAGGCCTGAGGAAGCGGAAAAGCAATTGCGGCAGGCCCTTACTTTGGAGCCCAACAGCGGTCCGGCTTTAGCAGAGCTGGCCAAACTGGAGGTGTCGCTCGCAAGAAACGGGGAGGCGGAGCAAATTTGCAAACGGCTGGCTGGCTTCGAGGATAACCGATACCAACCTCTCTATGGCATATTCCTGTTGCAAGTGGGCCGCAAGGATGAGGCCGTGAAGGAGTTTGAGCGGCTCACCAAGAAGAACCCCGATGACCGCACGGCGCGCACACGTTTAGTGGTGGCGTATGAATCGGCGAACCGCTCGGCGGACGCTGAAAAGATACTGAACCAGGCCTTGAATAAAAATTCCAAGGATCTCGATGCGCTCGTGCAGCGGGGCGAACTCTTTCTGGCGGCACAACAATACGCGCGCGCCGAAGCCGATTTCAGCGAGGTAATGCACCTCCGGCCAAATTCGGCGGAAATCCGTTACCTGATCGCCAAGCTCAATCAGGCGCGGGGCGCCCTGCTGGTGTACCGGCAAGGATTAGGCGAGGCGCTAAAGCTGAATCCGAAGCTACTCGTGGTACGCCTGGAATTGGCGGAGAGTTTTCTTGCGAGCAACAACTCCCAGGCGGCTCTCGAATGGCTCAACGACACGCCGGATAGCCAACGAGACGTCGCGGCGGTGGTAGTGGACCGGAACTGGGCACTCTGGGGTGTGGGCGATATGGCGGCCATGCGCCAAGGCATTGACCGAGGGCTCGCCCAGCAGAGATCTAAGGATCTGCTCCTACAAGACGGCTTATGGAAGTTGCGCGCGGGAAACGCGGCGGGTGGGCGCGCGGCATTGGAAGAGGCACTCAAGATAAGTCCCCAGGATCTCCGGGCGCTCAGCGCTCTCCGCCAGTCTTACGTAGACCAGAAGCAAGATGTGAGGGCTTTGCAGAAGGTGAGGGAGTATGCGGCCCGACAGCCCAAATCCGCGCCCGTTCAGGACTTTCTGGGTGTGATAGAGGTGGCCAATGGGGATCGTGCCCAAGCCCGGGCGGCGTTTACGGCCGCCAAAATGGCGGACCCTCAGTTTAGGTTGGCAGATCTCTATTTGACGCAAATGGATGCTCTCGAGCATAGATGGGCGGACGCTGCGGGCAGACTGAACTCTATCCTCAGTACCGACCCAGGGAATTTGACCGCTCGCCTTTGGTTGGGCAATGTGGAAATCGCTAAGGGTGATCAGAAAGCAGCCTTAGAACAGTTTCGCAGGGTGGTGGACGCCAGTCCAGGCAATGCCCAGGCCTTAAATAACTTCGCGTACCTGCTGGCCGAGTACGCCAAACAGCCCGATCAAGCGCTGAAATTTGCAGAAAGGGCTCAGGAACTCGCTCCGGAAAAGGCCGAGTACGCCGACACGCGGGGGTGGATTCTTTACCGAAAGGGCCTCTACCCATTAGCGGTCAAGCAATTGGAACGTGCGGCAGCTCGGCCGGGAAACCCCGTCTGGAACTATCACCTGGCCATGGCCTACGCCAAAGCGGGCGATCTCAAGCGGGCCAAAACTTGTCTTACGGCTGCTTTGAAGCAGAATCCTAACGCTCCAGAAGCTCAGATGGCAAGGGACATTGTGGAACAGGCGAAATGAAGATGTGGGGCCTCCCTTCAATCCGCGGTTGCTGTTTTTTGAGCGGCCCACGAAGCAGCAGAAATTTGGGAAGCGCCTCCCAATACGTTTCTCAGAATCCCCAAGCTTGGGATCTTCGCGTCCGACCCGAGGCTTGCAAGTGACTGATACAAAGCAGCTTATTTTTCTGGAACGATTGGCTGCCGAATTGCGATTAACAGCCCGCAAACTCATTTCGAAACAGGAATGAGAAGGAGAACGCAAGTGAAAAAAAGGGTTCTTACATGGCTTGCACCAGGACTCCTGGTGTTGGGCGGCTGTTCGACGCTGTGCGCGGCGCCTGACATGGAAATGGTGATATCGAACGGGGCGGGCGATTCGTTAACCGTGAACGAGACCGGAGGCGTTGTAACCGAATCTAGCATCGGAGCTGTCACGTTCATCACCGGCGTCTACACGCCAGGCTTCGGCCTGACTATACAGGCGCTTGTCGGTCAGTTCCAGGTCGAAACGACGGGCGAAGGCCACGGGGATGTGACTCAACCCACGCTTGCGGATCTGAACCAGATTCAGGCTTCGACTAGTAGAGCTGCTGGTACCCTGAATGTCGTGTTTACTGATACTGGGTACACTGATTTTGGTATTGGTTTCCTGCTGGGAGTGTCTGGTACGAACGACAAAGGGATCATTGCCAGCACTGCCGATTTCAGCACGTCTGTCGACGCCGCAAATGCAATCCCGGCCGGTACACTGGTTGGTAGTATCGACGGTGAGACCGGCAATCCAACAACATCGTATTCCACGGTTGAGACTTTTACCAACCCGATCGGCACTAGCGGGTCACTTACGGAGCACACGACACTGCACTTTACAGGTCAAGGGGCTATGCAGGCTAATTTCACCATATCCGCCGTGCCGGAGCCAGCAAGCGTATTGCTGTTCGGAGGCGTCCTGCTGTTGAGTACCAGAGTCCTTCGAAAGAAGCTCCGCAAAGTCTGATCCGAGTCACTATCGGTACGGTTTTTTGGGCCACGTGCGTTCTGATAACGCACGTGGCTTTACTTTTTTCGCGGCTCTGTGGGCGGCATTCTTCCGACTAGTTCCAACGTTTTGGGATTTCGAACCGTCGCGAAATGGGTTGAGAGAGTGATCCCGTGTCCCTAAACCTCAGCGCTCTGTGTACCTTCAAGTAGTTACGATTTTGGCGAGCATCGTGCTTCCAGACCACAGCAACAAAATGTTGATGCTATAGCTCGCGGATATCGGACCGCTGCTCATGAACTCGCCGAAAACTGTCACCGAGACGTCTATCAACCCCGCATGGTCGCCCCTTTCGATCGCGAGGATGCTGTGGAAAAAGAGGTTCCTAATCCTATTGTTCTGGATCGCTGCCAGCGTGGCGACTCTCGTGATTGTTTATCGGCTCCCGGCGATCTACAGGGCCGATACGCTGATTCTTGTCGATTCGCAAAAAATTCCAGAGAAGTATGTGACGTCGACCGTCAGCTCCGACCTACAAGACCGGCTGATGACGATTAATCAACAAATTCTGAGTAGCACCAGGCTGCAGAAGATCATCGACGATTTCGGACTCTACGCTCAGGAGAAGAAAACCCTGGTCCAGGAAGAAATCTTGGAAAAGATGCGGACCGATATCAGCCTGAGCATGGAAGCTTCGGGTACGGGCAATCGGCCGGGGGCCTTCCGCATCGGCTACCAGGGTACGAACCGATCCCTGGTGGCGCAAGTCGCAAACCGGATCGCCAATCTATATATCGAAGAGAACCTGAAAACCCGCGAGGTCCAGGCGGAAGGCACCTCCGAGTTTATTGAGAACCAACTGAAAGAGGCCAAAAAGACACTGGATGACCTGGAGGCAACGTTAAGCAAATACAAGGTGGCCCACAACGGCAATTTGCCGGAGCAGGAAAACGCTCTTAGCGCGGCTCTTTCAAGCTTCCAGCTTGAACTGCAGGGCAATCAGGATGCGATTAACCGCGCTCAACAGAATAGAGTCATGCTCCAGGGCACTTTAGACATGGCGGAAGCGGCCGCTGGATCCTTACCCAACAGGAAACGCACGGCCGATCCGTCAGAAGCGGGTGCGAATAACAATACGGCGCTCCAAAAAGAGTCGGACTTCCTTCAAGCCCAATACGATGCTCTCAGTAAACGCTACCTACCGACTTATCCCCGAATGGTCGCTCTCCAGCACGAGATCGATAAGCAAAAAATGGCGGAAGACCGGGAGAGCGCGCGAACCGAAAATTTGCGAAAAGAGATCCTGTTGGCGGACGGCGAGATCAGGCAACGCAGTACGGAGCGGGAACGCATCTTGAAGTCACTTGAGCAGTATCAGACCAGAATCGAACAAATTCCTGTCCGTGAACAGGAGATGGCCCAGATCATGCGGGACTACGAAATTTCCAAGGAGAATTATAAATCCTTGTTAGACAAGAAGCTTTCTGCCGGGATGGCCTCCGATATGGAGCATCGCCAAAAGTCCGAGCGGTTCACGGTTCTCGATCCGGCGCGGGTTCCGGAAAAGCCGATCAAACCCAAGCGCGGCTTGCTGGATATTATGGGTTGCTCAGTCGGGCTTGCCCTTGGGCTGCTGCTTGGCTTTGGGTTGGAGTTCAAGGAGAACTTATTCCTGGGCGAATGGGAACTGCCCCCGTCGGCTGTGGTTCTGGCCCGGCTGCCGCACATTGAAATCTATGCGGAAAAAGCGTTGCCGGAGGATCACGGCCAGCAGCGGAAGCGCAAACTGAGGATGGCTCTCTGGTCTTCCGCCGCAGTGTCGCTGATTGCGGTGGCCGCGGCAGGGATCTACCTGGCAACGAACCGGTTCTAGACCATGTACACGCATTTCTTCGGGCTACAAAGAAAGCCATTCGACATGACGCCGGATCCAGCATTTCTGTTCCTGACGGGGCAGCATCGAGAGGCGCTGGCCGGCGTGAGTTATGCGCTGCTGGAAGCCAAGGGATTCGTGGTGCTGACGGGGGAAGCAGGAACCGGCAAGACCACGCTGCTCAGAAGTGCGCTGCAGTCTCTGCCGAAGGAACGCGTGCAATTCAGCCTGGTGCTGCATCCCACTCTGACCCCCAACGAATTTCTTGAGCTGGCGCTGATGGATTTCGGGGTCGAGAAGGTGCCCAAGAGCAAGGCGCAGCGCCTGCAGAAGCTGCAGACCCTGTTGCTGGAAGGCCAGGCGGCGGGAAGGATTTCCGCGCTGGTGGTGGATGAAGCGCACAAATTGAGTGCCGAGCTACTGGAGGAGATCCGGCTTCTCGGCAATTTCGAGCGAGCCGACAGGAAGTTGCTGCAAATCGTGCTGGCGGGGCAGAGCGAACTGGACGAGTTACTGAACCGGGAAGAGCTGTGGCAATTTAAGCAAAGGGTAGCAGTACACCTGTCGATCCAGTCACTGTCGGCGACCGAGGTGAGCCAGTATATTGTGCATCGCTGGACGAAGGCCGGCGGGACGGACCTGCCCATCCCCACCGACGCGATCGCGCTCATTTCTCATATTTCGCGTGGCATCCCGCGCGTGATCAATGCGATTTGCGACAACGCGCTGATGCTGGCGTTCGCGGAAGGCAGCGCGACCGTGACGCTGGCTCACGTTACCGAAGTGGCGCGCGACTTGCACCTGGCGGAGCCCGCGGCGCGTAAGATCCCGCAGGAAGCGATCACGGTCCCGCCAGTGCCGCTGGCGCCTCCCCAACTGCGAACCGTGGAGCGGTACGCGCCGGCCAGCACGCCGTCGCGGCTGTCGCGATGGGCGAACAAACTCGGAATTCCGCAGAAGGTTGAGACCCCTTGAGCAAGATCTTTGAAGCATTGAACAGGGCCCAAGGGGAGCTGCCGGAGCTGGTTCGTCCGGTGCTGACGGAGGAGGGCTCCGTTGCGCCGGGCGCCGCCGCGGTAGAGGCATCGCAAACAGCAGCGGTGGAGCCGGAGCCTGCAACCGCCCCGACCGCGGCCGAGGCGCGCCCGAAAGTATCCGGCGGGCAGACGCGGACCCAGCGTTTCCGAATCCCGGCACCCTCGCCCCTGCTGCCGTTCGGAGAAGGCGACTGGCAAGCCAGCGAGCAATATCGCATCCTGCGCACGAAGGTTCTTCAACATCCGGGGCAGCCGCGCATGATCGTCATCTCTAGCCCGGGGCCGGGAGACGGCAAAACGGTGACGGCGGTGAATCTGGCAGCGGCGATTTCCCTGAATAGTGAAGGGAAAGTCCTGCTGCTGGACGCGGATTTTCGCCGGTCGAGCATTCACGCGCTGCTGGGCCTTCCGGAGGCGCCGGGGCTGGCGGACGTGCTTACTGGAACGTGCGCCCTGGAAGACGCACTGGTGCGTTCCGAAGAGCTCTCGAACCTGTATGTGCTGGGCGCCGGCGAGCCACAGTGCAATCCGGCCGAATTACTGGATTCTTCCCGCTGGAGGGTGTTGTTACCGAAGCTGCGCAGCCTATTTCGCAACGTGATTGTGGATTGCCCGCCCGTGGCCGCGGTGACGGATTATGACCTGATTCAGACGAATTGCGACGGCGTGCTTCTGGTGATGCGGCCGGATCACACGAGGCGGCCGCTTTGCTTCAAAGCGCTGGCCTCGGTGCCGAAAGAGAAGTTGATCGGGGTGGTGTTGAATTCCGTGCCGAAGTGGTTTGCCGGGAACTCCGCACCCTCGTACTACTATTACTCCGGGAATCAGCGGCCGCACGCATTGCACTTGAGCGCTCCTCCAGCGGCGGCCGGCGCACCGGATGTTTCGGACGGGAATGAAGGTGTGCGGATCGACTAAAGGGAAAGCTTTGATGGCACGATTATCGATCGGGAAAATGAGAATGATTGCGGGTCCCGCCGCGGTTTTCCTTAAGGACCGCCCGGGCGCGGAAGGATAGCGATGTATCCGAATTTGAAACTCCATCTCTGGCGCACTGGCATTCGCCAAAACCGGCTGGCGAAGCTGTTGGGCATCGACGAAGCACTACTGAGCAAAATCGTGAACGGATTCCGCGAACCAAATCCGGAAATGCGGGCCAAAATCGCCGCGTTGCTGGACAGCAGCGAAACGTGGCTGTTCGAGCGGGCGGAACAAGCCAGTGAACAACACGAGGTACCGCGATCCTGAGGGCGGAGGGCCGGGCAGAGATCGAACCAATCCCGACCCGGCGCGGTCAAGAGCATACATGACGATTGCATTTCAAACCGTAAAAGGACCCGCGAGCCAGCCACAGTTCTGGCCGGACTGCTGGTGGCGAAACATGGATTGCAGAACGGATCGCCGTCCCGCCCTCTTGGACCGCGCACCATAACTATTCCACTAAGCGACTATGGGTACAGTCGGTATACAGAATGGAGCGCGCGATGAACTAAATCAACGCATCCGATCCGCGTATACATGGGGTACCGCTGGCACGGCGATCAAACAACTCCTGGGTTTCGGCATCTCAATTGCCTTGGCCCGCCTTCTCCAGCCTAGCGACTACGGGTTAGTCGGGATGGTGTTGGTTTTTATTGGCCTTCTATCAACGGTTCAGGAACTTGGCTTCGGCCAGGCAGTAGTTCACTTTGACGAGGGAAGTCTAAACTTAGCGACATTGTTCGGCGCGACCATTGTTATCGGCGGATTGTCCACGATTCTGCTCTTTGCTCTTTCTCCATTGATTTCCAGCTTCTATCATGAGAGCCGACTGACGCCCGTCTTGCATGTGCTCAGCCTGACTCTGCTTCTGACGGGCATTCAATCGGTACCTAACAGCCTCCTGGCGAAAACCTTTAGATTTAAGGCTCTGGCCATTCGAGACTCGCTTCCTACCTTTGCTGCCGCGGGGATAGCGCTGGTGATGGCATACAAGGGCTTTGGCGTATGGAGTCTGGTTACGAATATGGTGCTTTCGGCCGGTCTGCAAACGGTGCTCGCAATCTGGATGGTTCCCATCAAGCTGAGCGTGCGGGTCGACCGCAAAGCGTTGAAGCGGGCTCTTGACTATGGCCTGCCGTTAATGTCTGCGATTCTTATCCAGCAAATATGTGACAACGCGGATTATCTCGTGGTTGGCAAAATGATGGGGGCGACTGCCCTCGGGTACTATGCTTTGGCCTTTCGCCTTGCCACTTTGGCCCATGAGAAAATCGGCGTTATTGTGAACCGAATTGCGTTTCCTTCTTTTGCTGCAATGCAAGGCGACCACATCAGCGTTGTGGAGCATTGGCTATCGGTCTCCCGAGCTATCTCTTTTTTGAATTTTCCTCTATTGTCTTTTCTCTTCTTAAACGCACGGGACCTTATCCTACTGCTATTTGGCGAGAAGTGGATGCCCGTTATTTCGCCCCTTCGGTACCTTTGCGTGGTTGGCATACTTCGAGGCTTACTCACAGTCACCTTACACTTACTCAATGCTCTTGGACATACGAAGGCTACGCTTCTGCTTAGTGCTGCCGGACTAGTGCTCCTTCCCGGATCATTTATCGTCGGCTGCGCTCTCGGCGGCATTACTGGAGTAGGAATCGCATGGTGTGTAGCCTATCCGATCCTATTAGTGATCGTTCTCTTAAAAGTCAAAACGTTAATAGACTTTTCGTTACTCGATTACATCACTAATCTTCGACAGCCTGGTTTCATCGCAGCCGGCATTCTAATCGTTACGGGACCGTTAGGTTGGTTGTCTTTTACACCGCTTTGGCGGCTTTGCCTGAGAGGTATCGTTTCAGCGGTAATCTGTCTCGTGTGGGCATCGACATATCCGGCCGTTCGCCGGCGTTTCAGTGTTCTTAGACCCGCCCGTTTGCTGAGGGTCTGATTAAGGTAACTCGAATAATGGCATTTCGAATTATCGTTCTGGCAATTGGGGAAGCGGGCGTCGCGTTAGCTGCGCTCATCTCTCCTTATTTTGGCCTGCTGGTCTTGCTCTTCATGGTGTTCGCCCGGCCGCAGGACGATCGTCCGAACGTCGTGGAGCTGCATATACCGCTTGTACTGACTTGTGCCTTGCTCCTTGGTACTTTTGCCCGTTTGGGCACCATTGGTGCGCAGTTCTGGAAGTCCTTGAAGCGGCTCCGGCTCTTCTTTTTGTATATCGCCCTAATGTTCCTGTCCGCCGCTGCGAACTCATTTACCCCGCCATCGGTCGCTCGGCTGCAGGATTTTCTAACCGTTGCATGTTTGTGCTTTCTGGCATTGATATGGGTCAACACTCACGGGCGGGTGCAAGGGTTTATATGGTGCTTAATCGGTTCCGGGTTCTCCATCTTTTTGGCAGCGGTTCGCAACCCCAGATACATACACGAGCAGATTGGGGCGGACAGCTTCACGCGCCTGAGCTTGGAAAGAAGCAATGGCAATTTCGGCAATCCGAATTATCTCGCTTGTCTGATGTCCCTTTTGATCATCCTTTCGCTGGCTCAATTGAACGCGACCTTAAACAAGTTTGTCAAGCTCGGCCTTTTGGCGCTGACGGGCTGTTTCTGTTATGTGTTATTCCTGGCTCAATCACGGGGAGCCTCGCTGGGCCTGGCCGGGGCTTTGCTATGCTTCTGGATCCTTCAGAAAGGCAAGGTGCGGAACCTCCTTATTGTGACAGCTATGGCGGGGTTCGCATTCTATGCCGCACCCGAATCCTATTGGGAACGGATAGCCTCTGTTGGCCATTATCAGGATGATCGCTCAGCGACTGATAGACTCAAGCTTTGGAGCATAGGATTGGATCTGATCAGCAATAATCCGTTGCTTGGGATCGGCCCCGACAATTTCGAGTCGAGGGCTTTTAATTCGCCGCACGATGCGTATGTGCAAGTTGCGTCCGAGATGGGAATCCCTGCGCTGCTGGTTTACCTGGCCCTACTGGCTACTGCCTTCCGTGCACTCTGGCGGGCACAATTGGCGTGCCGGACTTTGGAACGGGCGTCACAGCCCATCGTCGCAATATCTGTAGGTCTCACCGGTGCGCTTATTATTGTTGTGATTCAGGGCTGTACCACCGGCTTGGCACACCGGGAGTTCGTCTATATTCTCATTACGCTTTCATATTGTCTTCAAAACATCGCGGAAGAGGATGCCGGCCGCGTGAGCGTCTCGGACTCCGAAGTTGCCGATGAGGTTGCTGAGCCGGCAAACGCTGGAACGGGTTCATAATAAGCGTACCGGTTGAACCCGCCCCAAGGGTCTTCGCCATTTAGCGAGAGCATTGCCGGTTTTACAGATTCCTGGCGCACTCACTCTTTATCTTGGTGCGATTGCGAATTTGATCTGCTGATTGCCACAGATACTGCCGCCGTTATTATTGAAATAAGGGACTTTACTATTTAGCCAACTCCATGCCGCTTGTCCGGAGCACACGCCCCCCGCACAGTTGGCATCTGAGCTGGTTACACGAGTAGCAAAGCTCGCCACAGCACGTGCGACCAAACTGTACCCGTGATCGGCACACGCGAAGTTTCCCCAAGGCGGATCAGATACCGTATTTCCCGGCCCTTCTCCGGAATGCCAGAAAGTGGAGACCGATTGCATGCTGGCGGGGAAACCCGCTTTCACCGTGGCCCAATTCTGCAGGAGGGGATTAGCGCTTGAATCGACGCCCGAAGGACAGGTGCCCGATCCGTTCTTTAGCGGACTTTCATAAGCTGCGACTAGGTATGGGTTGTATGTCGGATCGAGTACTTGCTCTATGAGACGCTTTTGGGTCGCAGTCAGTACGCTGGAAACATTGGAATAGCCGAGTTCATTCAAATGTGCCAAAGCGTTGGATGCAAACCAGTATTGCCACGGCGGTTCAAAATCGGTGGCATTCGCTGGATTCACATAGTTGGGATCTACGGAGCATTCGCCACCGCTCAGAGCATAAAGGCGATTTGGCAGATTCTGCCCAACCGTGCATCTGCCCCAATCCCATCGATTGGCGGTAGTGGGATTGTAGGAAGAGCAAGTGTCGTTGGTAGCGGCAGGAGTAAGCGCGGTGCCCTTTATTTGCATAAAGCCCTCCTGTACTTCAAGATTCGAGTTGATCTTGGCAGCATAGTAGCTCTGCTCGACAGTACCGTCGGGAGAAACGAATGCGGCCCGCGCGACCGTTTGCATACCCCAGGCGAACTGGCGAATTACTGTATAAAACGACGGGTTGATATAGGCGTAGAATCCGTTACTACTCCACTTGCCCGTGTCGGGATTGAGGAGGTTCAGACAAAAATTTGCGGCTTGTTGTTCTTCATCTAAGTAAAACCATTCCCCCGTCAACAGGTACGGGACATAGCTATAATCCAGCCAATGTGCGCAATCGGCGATGGACCATCCGGCAAGACTCCAGGTGCCAACTGGGGTTACCGCCAAAATACCATCGCTCTGCTGCGTCTGCGGATAGGCGTCACGGCTGAGTCCTCGTCCGGTCTGAATAGTTGCTCCTCCACAGCTTGTAGACGGAGTCGCGTCCTTGCTGGCGAATCCGGGACAGAAAAAATATCTGTTCGCAGCGGTGCGACTCTCGCGCATGTGTATGGGCACGTTTTGAATATTGCCCCATGCTCCTGCGTCCGGCCAGCAATTTGAAACGGAAGTGCAACCGGCCTTCACGCCGGTCAGCGCGGTGTTGGAATTGGCGTCCACTTCGCCAGTGAGAATGTCCCAAGCCTCGGCGCACTTTCCGTTCACGGTCCCGCAAGTACCCATGTTGTAGAGGTAATTCAGATCTTCGCGTTGCAGCAGAGCCCCTTCGTTGTCTGCAGAATATTGTTGAGCGGAGTTCCAAGCCTCCGGCCAGCAGGATGCCCCCCACCCGGCACCGGCAATATCCCCTTTGTCACTGCACGCTGCGAAGGCTGAGTAGTCGGAAGCCGGATCGACCGACGCACCCACCAGGTCGTAATTCGGGAGTGCCTTTGTCGAGATCAGGTAGGGAAAGTTATGATCGATGCGGATGTGTCCCGTACCGGTTCCAGACCAGAAGGTCTTTCTCGAGCGCGTGCGCCAGAGATGGGTGAATAGGGGTTTTGAATAGACTTGTGCGAGTGGACTGCCCGCCTTCATCACGAGCGAGTATTGCTGATCCTGACCCCTCCCGGTCCACATATTCTCCAAAATGTAATCCACCTTCACATTTTGAGTGCCTGGATAGAACGAGAGAATGAAGATCGGGTGAAGACTGGCGGTAGAGGCATTACCCATTACCGGGGCGGTCATTGAAGAGCCATTCCATCTCCATCCAAAATCGTACGCGGTCGCGGAAGTACAATCCTGAACGATGACTTGGGTCACTACCGGCCCCTGTTGCCAGTAATTAAGCTGGCAATCTTTAAATCCCAAGCCCGTCAACATGGTTTTCGCGTCGGCAACTCTCGTGACTCCCCCAGCCGTGACCTCGATATCCGCGTCCCAATTACCGGAGTTGAAAGTGAGCATTTGCGCCTGCGTCAAATATCCCCCGTTGTTACAAGAGGCTGCAGGCTGAAATGTTACCAATAGGGACCCACCTGCGGTGATGTTCGGAGCAAGGAAGGTTACTGCCGCGATCTTTACGCTGTTGTCACCCGGCCAGCGATTCTTTACGTCGACTTGATAATTGGCAATCGCGGTTCCGCCCACTACCGGTTGCAGGCATTGAGCAAATTCGCCTTGCGCAAAAACTCGGCCGAAACTGATCGGGCGGCCAGTCTGATTCACGCCATCGGCTTCATAAATGACGAGACTATCGGTGTTTCCGCCTGTCACGAGGCAAACCCCGCCCATCGCCGCGTTGATGACGCGTTGCACGTCAACGATTGTGCAGACCCCACTGTGATCCAGATCGACTGTACATGCAGCTAACCCAAGAGCTTGATTGACCGCGAGCTGTACGTCAAGTAGGTTGACCACACCGTCGGCATTCAAATCGCACGGAGATGTCTGGGCAATCAGGCACCGGAAAGCAATCAGTAGCAATGCCAGTCTTTGCATTCTTCATCTCGCTCGCAATTCTTCGGGCAACCCAACACCGGTATCGGCAATAATCAGCACTCAATGTAACGTACCCCCTTGGCAGACGATATCTTAACTTTAGTTGGGAGTTACCCCTGCCGAAGGGTTCCGAGCCGTTTCGTCGCTTGGGCGGTCCAGACAAACCTTTTGATTTCAATCCGGTTCTTGGGAAAAGATTCCAAAATCTGGGGTTCGTTCCCCGGTCTCAAGCCCTACTTTCCAGGAGTTCGTGTTTGGTCCCTGCCTTGCGTTTCGACTCTTTTAGGTTCCAGGAGTCCTCGAAGAGGCGTGGCAGGCCACAAAATATTACTGATCGCCTACTGGTTTCCCCCCGCCGGTGGAATCGCCGTGCAAAGGGCTCTGAGCCTGGTCCGGTACCTTCCGCAATACGACTGCCAGGTCCACGTGCTCACACCCCGAAATCCGCCATCTCCCGTCCTCGATCCAGCCTTGTTAGAAAGGGTGCCTCGCGGCGTTACGATCCATCGTGCCTGGACGCCCATGCCAGGATCCCGGTTTCGGAAGCGCGTGTGGGGATGGATTTCACGAGGGCGCGATGCGAGATCCCAGTCGAACCAGAATAAGAGCGGCCGTTCGCTGCTGTCCAGGCTGGTCCAGCGCTTACTTTGCCCCGACCCTGAGGTCGTCTGGGTCCCGTTCGCCACCCGGCGCGCCCGCCGCATTATTCAAGAACATGGCATCGACACCGTTCTTGTGACCGCACCGCCTTTTTCGGCTTTCCTGATCGGTAACGCCCTGAAGCGCGAATTTCCCTCCTTGCGCTTGATCAGCGATTTTCGTGACGAGTGGCTGCGGTTCTTTCTTTCCACTTTCGAATTCCAGGAAAGCGGCCATATCCGGCGCCGCGCCCAGGCCATTGAGCGCGCCACCATCGAGGCGTCCGACGTCGTGGTCACGGTAACGCCCTCGCTGGTCGAGGAATTGCGCGAGCGGTACTCCGATCACCCAGCCGGTAAATTCCTGTGCATTCCGAACGGCTATGACCCGGCGGCGTTCGCGGACTTCGGTCCCCGGAAGCACCGGGGCGATAAGGTGCTGGTAACATACGTGGGCACCGTCTACAAGACCACGTCGCCGCGGTGCTATTTCGAGGCGCTGGATGCGTTGCCCGAAGCGCTGCGCAGCCGGATCGAGACCCGCTTCATAGGCCGCGTCGCCGACGAGGAAAAGCAACTGCTGGAATCGCGCCGCGATGTCCAACTCCTGGGTTACGTTCCTCAGACCGAAGCGCTCCGCTATATGGAGGAGACCGACTATCTTCTGCTGGTGATGCGGGACCCTACCGGCGTGACGGGAAAGATTTACGAATATCTGGCCACGGGAAAGCCGGTGCTGGCGTTTTCGCCGCCGGGAGGAGAGGTGGCTCACACGCTGACAGAAACCGGTGGCGGGTGGTGCGTGGACCCGGAGGATGGGGATGCGATTCGTTCCTGCCTGCGCGCGGTGGCCGGCGGGGATCTCGCGGCCCTCTTCCGCCCCAAGCGCGACGCCATTCTCCGGTACGAGCGCCCCCGTTTGGCGGGCGAATTTGCTGCGCTGATGCGAGAAACGGGACCCCCATCACCGGCGCTGGCGGCTGGCACCGCTGCCGGCGATTAACGGACATTCCCGCATTCCTCTAGCGCGCTTCCCATCTCCCGCAACACCTCCGCAGCCACCTGTTGCCAAGAGCGAGTCTGGCCCCAGCGGGCAATCGCTGTGCGGTCCCAGGGCTGAGCCAGAGCCTTCTTCAAGCCAGTCTCCAGTGCTGTGACGTCATCAGGCGCCACGATGATCCCATATGCTTCGGAGGGGATCATTTCAGGCACGGCGCCCACATCAGCCGCCACCACGGGTGTCCCGCAGGCCAAAGCTTCGTGCAGTACATTCGGCCAGCCCTCCCGCGAACTGGCTAGGCAAACGACGTCGGCGGCACTCATGAGCCGCGCTAGAGCAGCGGGTTGGAGGTGCCCCAAGAATCGCACACGGTTCTCGAGGCCGAGCGCGGCGACGTCGCGCCGCAACACCGGTTCGTAGTCCCCGGCGCGGCCCCGTCCGCCGGCGATCAGCAGCGCGACATCCATCCCGGCACCCACCAGCCCAGGCAGGGCCCGAACGATGCGGTGGTGACCCTTCAGTTGGATTAGATGTCCGGCCGAAACGATGACCCGCTCTTCGCTGCCAATCCCGTATTCCGCGCGGCTCGCCGCCCGGTCCTGTGGACGGAACACCTCCGCGTCGATCCCGTTCGGAATGGTAACGGCTCGAGACGGTGGGGCGCCCAGACTGATCGCAAACTTCCGCAATCGCTCGGAAACAGCTATGACCCGGACCGCTCGCCGCAACGCCCAACCCATCCACTTGCGGCGCAGCCAATGCCGTCCATGCAGTTGCTCGCTGCCGCGCAGCGTGATCGTGAAGGGACACCCGAGGACCACGGACAGCAAGGCGGCGGCGACCCCTTCGGGATGGGCAAAATGAGCGTCGATGATCTGGAACGGAAAACCGCGGCGCGTCCACACGATTGGCTTCAGCACTTGAAGGAACAGGAACACGGCGTTCCAGGCGCCCGCCCGCGGAGGATAGATCCAGCGCGGACAAATTACCTCCACCGCTTCATCCCACCGCCGCTCCGGAACCACACGCCGCCAGTGGAGCAGGCGCAACCTGTAATTGAGAATGGGAATCGGCGCCATCACCTTGAGATCCGCATGCGCTGCCATGTGCTGCAGGCGGGTTCGGACGAATACCCCGAGCCCAGGCTCCTGGGGAGTCGGGTACACCGTCGTGAGGCTAAGGATTCTTATTTTCATGGAGTTGCCAGCCACGACCGCAACTTGCCAGCACAGCTCTGCTTTCAGCATACTATTCCTCCCCTCATGTTTCGGCGAGCCAGCAGTGGCATCGGCATTCCTGCCGGTGTCTGAAGTTTGGACATCACCGGCGGCGAAGACCGCCGGCGTTACGTAGCGCTGGCGATCTTGTCGCCGGCAAGGCGGCGCATGGCGCTGCCCAGCACCGGCATTCCTGCCGGTGTCGGTCTTTTTCAGCAACCTCTATGGACGCTCCTGACTTGAGACGGCCTCGGCCCCCGAATTGCACTATGCCGAGGGGTTTTTCTGCTCGTTTCGGCGACGAAGTCACTGATCTATGTGCGGCATTTGCGGAATAGTGGAACGCCCTGGGGAACGCCCGGACGCCGAAGTACTGGGCCGGTTGAATGCGCGTCTTTGGCATCGGGGGCCGGACGACGGCGGAGCTTGGATCGATGGCTCTGCCGGGTTGGCCATGCGGCGCCTTGCCATTATCGACCTGGCCGGCGGCCACCAGCCCATGTTCAACGAGGATGGGAATGTCGCTGTCGTTTTCAACGGTGAAATCTACAACTACCTCGAGCTGCGGCAAATCCTTGAGAACGCGGGGCACCGGTTTCGCAGCCACTCCGACACCGAAGCCATTGTCCACATTTACGAGCAGTACGGGCCGGAGGGGCTTGAGAAGCTGAACGGGATGTTCGCTCTGGCGGTGTGGGACCGTACTCGCCAGCAATTGCTCCTGGCCCGGGACCGGGCCGGTAAGAAGCCGCTTTATTATTGCGAACGGAACGGGCGACTGGTGTTCAGCTCGGAGCTGGCGAGTCTGCTGGAATACCCCGGAATCTCCCGCGAGATCGATTGCGCGGCGCTTGATAACTACTTCTGCTTCGGCTACGTGCCGTCTCCACAAACGATTTATCGCGACGTCAAGCAGCTCCAGGCGGGACACTTTCTGCTTTGGCGAGCCGGCCAGTTACAGGGCGGAAGGTACTGGCGATTGCGCCCGCGCCCACCCGCCGGGCGCTCGGAACAGGATGCCGCCGAGGAGTTGCTCGGCCTGGTGAAAGACGCTGTGCGAATCCGGCTGCACAGCGATGTCCCCTTCGGCGCGCTCCTGAGCGGCGGAGTCGATTCCAGCATGGTGGTCGCACTCATGAGCCAGCTCATGGACCGGCCGGTAGACACGTTTACGATCGGCTTTTCCGATAAGCAACTGGACGAATCGGCGTATGCGGCAGAACTCGCCAGCCGCTTCGGGACCCATCACCACAGCCTCATCGCGGGACCGCATTCCGTCATCGAGCTGCTCCAGAAGTTGACGATGCATTTCGGGGAGCCCTTCGCGGATGCATCGGCGATTCCGACCTACCTGGTTTCCGAGATGGCGCGCAAACACGTGACTATGGCACTCAGCGGGGATGGCGGGGACGAGGTCTTTGGCGGATATCGTTCTTACCAGTACCACGCCTCCGCTGCCTCTTACCGGCGCCTGCCTTCCGTATTTCGGGCAACTATGCGCGCCGCGTCCCGCCGCGTGAATGGCGCCGGCGGAGGGTTGGGCCGCCGCATCCGGCGATTTGTCGAAGAGTCGGAGCTTCCGGTGGGGCTGGCATGGCGTCACTCCCGCAGCATTTTCACCGATGCCGAGTTGGACCAACTTTATACGCCGGAATTTGCAGGCCAGCTCGAGCCGGACCAGCGCGGGTTCCAGTTGCGCGAATCCTTCCGTCATTTTGGCGCTGGGGCACCGGAAGAGGCGGTCCTGAATTTTGTGGACTATGAAACCTATCTGCCGGACGACATCCTGGTGAAGGTGGATCGCATGTCGATGGCAAACTCACTGGAGCTTCGCGCGCCGCTCCTCGATTACCGTATCGCCGAATTTGCAGCTGGCTTGCCGCGCCACTGGAAGTGGACTCCCTGGCAGGGAAAGCGAATTCTCAAGCAGGCCGCGGCGGCGATCCTCCCGAAATCGGTTCTCGCCCGGCGCAAGCAAGGTTTTGTGTTGCCGATCGCCTCCTGGTTGCGGGGAGACCTGAAGCCTTTTTTGCAGGATGTGATCCATTCCCGGCGCGGGGGCCTTCCCATCCGGCTGGATTATTGCGAACAGCTACTCCAGCGCCATGCCGCAGGGGAAGGCGGCGTGATTGAGCGCAAGCTCTGGTCGGTTCTGTGTTACCTGCTTTGGTATGAACAATTCGGATCCTAAGCGCACCGGAAACAGGCCGAATACCTGGAAACCGCGGATCAAATCCGTGGTCTATTTCTGCCTGTACTGGACCGGCCTGGAGTGGTTGCTGGCACGCCTCATCCGCGTGGATGCGACGGCGATCCTGATGTACCACGGAGTGTGCGACAACTCCGCCATGCCGAGCCACATCAATTTCCATCACAACCGCCGGATGTTTGAGCGCCAGATGCGGCTTCTCAAGCGACGCTATCGGGTCGTACCGCTACAAGAGGTGGTCGATGCGCTGGCCCGGAAGCAGGCGCTGAAGAAGTCCGTGGTGCTGACTTTTGATGACGGCTACCGGAATAACCAGCGCGCCGTCGCGCCGATCCTCGAGCGGTTGGACCTGCCGTTTACGATTTTCGTGGCCACTGCCTACATCGGGACGGACCGGTGGATGCCGCTGAACGAAGTCTACTGGCGCTGGTCGACCGGCGAATTGACCACCGGGGAGATGGACCGCCATCGGAAACAGCTCCGCGGACGGCCACTGGTGGAATCGCGTGAACTCGTAGCGGAACTGCAAACTCAGCCCCTCGCCGCCAGCCCGGCCGCTGAGGAGAGTTTCGCCATGCTGAACTGGGACGAGATTCAAGCCATGGCCCGCGCTCGCATCGAGTTCGGATCGCATACGCATACCCATTGCAACATGGCCGCCGAGAGCCCGTCCCAACAGCGCGTCGAACTGGAAATCTCGAAAGACCTCCTGGAGGGCCGCTTGAACCGGCCGATCCGGACCTTCGCGTATCCCTATGGCCGCACCGAGCACATGTCCGAAAGCTCGCGCCGGAACGTGATAGCGGCAGGGTACGATTGCGCGGTTTCCGCCGAATACGGATTGGTGACGAGCCGGACCGATCGATTTTGCCTGCCGCGGCTGGGCGGCGTCGGTCCCATCTGGACTTTCGCCGGCGAGATCCTTTACCACTTCGCGCGCGTGGCGGCAAGCAGTGCGTTGGCCCGGCTGCGGGGGTATGCCGAGGACTAGCATGCTTGAACCCCGCCCGCTCCACATCATGCACGTTGTACGCGTGGGGTTTGCGGGCGGCGGCATGGAGAACGGCATTATCAATGTGACCAACGGCCTGTGCGCCGGCCGTTTCCGGGTCTCGATCTGCGCTCTGGATTCCCAAGAGACGTTTTCCGAGCGGATACGCCGGCCAGACTCCGCATACTACTTGCTGCCAAAAAGGGAAGGCATCGAATGGTTGCTCATCTGGCGTCTCGCCCGGTTGCTCCGCCGCGCGCGAGTGGACGTGGTCCATTCGCACAACTGGGGCACGTTTTTGTACTCGGTTCTGGCCGCTAAGTTGGCCGGAGTGCCGATCATACACGGCGAGCATGGAAAAAACCTCAGCGAGCTGAACGAAACCAACCGTCCCAAGTCCTGGGCTAAACGCGTGCTCGGCCGCAGGGTGGACCGCCTGGTGACGGTCAGCCAAGCCATCGCGGCGGAGTGGGCCGGCTATGGCGTCCCGCCGGGCAAGATCGAGTGGATCCCCAACGGCGTGGATGTGGAGCGCTTCCAGCCCCGGCCCGAGAAGCGCGAATTACGCCGGGCCTTCGGCTTGCCGGAAGGCGGTTTCTTGATCGGCAGCGTCGGGCGATTCGATCCGATCAAGAATTATGAAGTACTGATCGAGGCCTTCGCGCGGTTAGCCCCGCGGTTCCCCGCAAGCTGTCTGGCCTTCCTGGGCGACGGCCCGCGCGAGCCCAACCTGCGCATGCTCGCGGATACTCTGGGGGTAAGGGATCGCGTTTTCTGGCTGGGACGCCGGCCCGATCCACAGAACTTCCTTCCGGCTTTGGACATTTTTGTTCTCCCTTCGATGAGCGAAGGCATGTCCAATGTGGTTTTGGAAGCAATGGCCAGCGGTCTTCCGGTGGTCTCAGCAGATTTGCCGGGGCATCGCGAGGTGTTCGCGCCCGGTTCGGAAGGACTAGTAGTTTCTCCTTGCGATGCACCGGTCCTGGCCGATGCATTGGCGGACTTGGTCGGGGATGCGGAGCGCCGCCGTGCGCTGGGCACCGCTGCCCGCCGCCGGGTGCTGGCCCGGTTCAATCTGCGGCGCATGATTTCCGATTACGAACGCCTGTATGAGAGGTATGCGCAGGCGGAAGAGAACGAGGCGGTGGCGGCCGGCCTGGAGCGCGGCTGAACTCTATTTTGGGCGACAAATTACTTGGCTCACCTTTCCGCCGGGCGCACACCTGAATCTGGAAACGGATAACGTCAACGCTACCAGCGATTTGATGGCAGCGATAAGGCGCTACAGTAACCCCGTTGACGTGCATCCAGGAGGTCGACGGCTGCGAAGTAGCGGAAAGGCGAGCCGGTGTGTCCGCGCCGTTCCAGCAAGAAAGCGTCGGTTCTGACAACGCGGCTGATGTGGAAGTGTCGGGAGTGCAAGAAACGGTATTCCGTCAAAGTCGGAACGATCTTCGAGGATTCGCCCATCGGCCTGGACAAATGGCTGTGCGCGATGTGGATGCTGGCGAACTGCAAGAGCGGCGTTAGTAGCTATGAAGTCGCCCACTCCCTGGAAGTCACTCAGAAGACCGCGTGGTTCATGCTCCACAGAATCCGGTACGCCGTCCACCACGGAACTATCCACAAGATGGCTGGCACGGTTGCAGCCGACGAAACCTTTAGGCGGCAAGGCGCGCAATATGCACGCCAACAAACGAGCGGAAAAGATTCATAGTCGAGGGCCGGATGGTAAGGCGATTGTGTTCGGTTTGCTGGATCGGGAAACCGGCAAGGTACGCACGTCCGTTGTCGGCACGCGCCGCAAGCATCATCTTCACTCTGAGATTCGCAAACACGTTGCACCGGGAGCGGAGTTGAACACTGATGCGCTGAAGTCTTACGAAGGACTTGACGAGTACACTCACAAAGTCATCGATCACTCTGAAGCCTATGTCGATGGCACGGTACATACGAACCGTCTGGAAAATTTCGGGTCGTTGTTTAAGAGAGCAATTCGCGGTACTTACGTGAGTGTTGAACCGTTCCATCTGTTCAGATACCTTGACGAACAAACGTTCCGTTATAACGAGCGACACATAACCGATCAAGAGCGGTTCCCGTAGTGCTTGGGTCAGTCGCCGCAAAGCGCTTGACGTGGAATATTCTGACCTGTCAGGAGGCCGGGTGATGGAAGAATCAGAACAAATGGACAAGGCCGAGGAAGAAAAGCCGGAAATCGAAAATACTTCTGAGTATCGACGATTCAAAAAACTTCTATAGCAAGCTATCAAAGCTCCTCCAATGCGCAAGACCACTAGGCCTACCGCCCAATAAACGCCGCACAATAACTCTGCTGTTGCGCGACTGGCTGCCTATTCCACATAAACGCTCCAGCATTTTGGATTCCTGCAAACCTAAAACGTTTCATTCCCATAAGTTCAGGTTGAACTTCCAGAGCGTAAGAGAACGTTAATGTCACATCAACGCATCTTGGGTTATCTGCTCTAAAGAATGCCAAGCACGCATCGGACTGTGCATCACCGTCGCCCTCTATAGGAGCATCTGAACTTGACGCGATCTCATTTAGGCCCTTCAGTATAACGTACCCGACTGTAACGATAACGTTTATACCGCAAATCATCTTGTGTTTTATAATCCTATTTGTCGCTCCATTCGTCACTGTAAAAAAAGAAAAGTACGGGTCTCCCGATACTGGCAGTGTTACTACAGCTGATAGATGTTCAAACGTGTCCTGTTGACGTGCATGAAGTTCCTGCAAGAGAAAGGCGCGATCTGCAACCAACATCCCAACACCGGCGGATGCTATTAGAGCGCAGACTAAAGCATTCCGAAATCTTCCCAGCGCCGTTAACTCTTTTAGCCATAGCCAAGCATCAATACTCAGCCAACCCCACAGCAGAAGTAGAACAACGAATTTAGGGACAAGCAGCCCTGGGTTTGCAAAACTCAAAAGCGCCCCCAAACCAAGGGGCGTGATCGGATGGGCCGCGAACCTCTTCCACATGCGGCTAGTTTACCGCTCCAGGTGAGCCAAGTAAGTTGTTGGCCTAATCGGCATGTAAATCAATGCCCTATTTTGCCACCGCGCTTGCGGCGCCCGTACGGAGGATCTCCACGATTCGTTTTCCCGCCGCGCCGTCACCGAAAGCGGCGGTCCAGGGGCCGGCACTGCCACAGCTTTCGACGGCGCGCAGGATCGTCTCCTGGTCGGCGCCCGCCAGTACGTTGCAATGATTCTGCAGCGTCTCTACCCACTCGGTTTCGTCGCGCAGCGTGATGCAGGGGACCTGGACGAAATATGCTTCCTTCTGCACTCCGCCGGAATCGGTCAGGATGAAGCGTGCCCGCGTCTCCAGCAGGATCATGTCGAGGTAGGAGCAGGGCGGCAGGAGCTGAACCGCGCGCACGGAGTAGCCGGCCGATGCCATGCACTTGCGGGTCCGCGGGTGCAACGGCATGGCCACCGGGCAGACCCGCTCCGCGATATGATCCAGCGCACGCAAAATCTCCTCAAGGCGCTGGGGGTCATCGGTGTTCTCGGCGCGATGCACGGTCGCCAGCGCAAACTGGCCCGGCTTCCAATTCTCCGCCAGCACACCTCCACGCTGCTCGGCTTCCTTTCGGCAGGCCAGCGTGGCATCGAACATGACATCGCCGGTGAGGGCGGCGCGGCCGGCCAGGCCCTCTTTCCCTAAGTTGTCCATGGCCGCCGAAGTGGGGCAGAGCAGCAAGTCGCTCAGGTGGTCCGCGACAATCCGGTTCAGTTCTTCCGGCATCCGCCGGTTGTAACTGCGCAGGCCGGCCTCCACGTGCGCCAGCCTCTGGCCCAGCTTTGAGGCCACCACCGCTCCCGCAAGCGTCGAGTTTGTGTCGCCGTAGAGCACCACCCAGTCGGGCTTTTCTTCCATGAGTACCGGCTCTAGGCGCTTTAGCATCTCACCGGTTTGATCCGCATGACTGCCGGAACCAACGCCCAGGTTATGGTCGGGAGCGGCGATCCTCAATTCCTCAAAAAACACGCCGTTCATGGAAAAATCGTAATGCTGGCCGGTGTGAATGATGCAGTGCTGGAGCGAGGGATCGCGCGCTGCTTCAATGGCCCGGCCGATCACCGCCATTTTGACGAACTGCGGCCTCGCCCCGACGATGGATAGGATTTTCATGCGCGATATGGAGGAGGCGGGCGATGTCGCCGCCCGCCCGCGAACTCGGTATCACCGATAGAACGAGCGGATGGCCCCGCAGATATACTCGATGTCTTCCGAGGAGACCTCCGGGTTCACCGGCAGCGCCAGAACTTCGCCGGAGGCCTGCTCGCTCACCGGGAAGTCGCCGGCCTTGTAGCCCAGATCGGCAAAACAAGTCTGCAGATGCAGGCCAAGCGGATAATACACTTCGCTGCCGATCCCCTGCTGTTTCAAATGCGCTTGCAACTTGTCCCGGCCGGTGCAGCGAATCACGAATTGGTTGTAGACGTGGCGGGTCTGATAGGGCGCCGCCTCTGGAACGGTCACCGGGATGCCGGCCTGCGCCAGCAGGTTCCGGTACAATTCCGCGTTCTCCTGCCGGCGTGCGCTCCATCCGTCAAGATAGCGGAACTTGACTCGCAGTACCGCCGCCTGCAGCGCGTCCAGGCGGGAGTTGACCCCAATCCACTGGTGGATGTATTTCCCGGTTCGGCCGTGAATCCGCAGCGCTTTCAGCCGCTCCGCCTGTTGCGGATCATTAGTGGTGAGCATGCCGCCGTCGCCGTATCCTCCCAGATTCTTGCTGGGGAAGAAGCTGAAGCAGCCCATGTCACCGATGCTCCCGGCGCGCCGGCAGTTGTATTCCGATCCGATCGATTGAGCCGCGTCCTCGATCACCACGATGCCGCGCCGGCGGGCCATCTCCAGCAGCGGGTCCATATCGGCGCAGGCGCCGAACAGGTGCACGGGAATCGCAGCCCGAATGTTGGGATGGGCTTTGAGCACGTCTTCGACGCGATTCATGTCCATGTTGAACGTGGCAGGTTCTATGTCCACGAACACCGGCCGGGCACCCAGCCTGGCGATGGCGCCCGCCGTCGCGAAAAAGGTGAACGGGACCGTGAGGACTTCATCTCCGGGCCGAATCTCAGCCGCCATCAGCGCCAAAGACAGGGCATCGGAACCCGACGCGCACCCGACGGCGTATTTCGCGCCGCAATATGGCGCCAGTTCCTGTTCGAGTTTATCGACCTCTTCGCCGAGGATAAACTTCTGGGAATCCACCACGCGCATCAGCGCGCTCATGACTTCTTCGCGAACGGTGGCGTGCTGCGCCTTCAGGTCCAACAGCGGGACTTGGCGTGCCGTAACTGGGCTCATCTGCTGGCTGCCTCCACCAGTCCGGCCGCGGATACCTGCTGGCCGGTCTTCCTATATTGCGCGCCGCAGGCGCCGCACTGTGCCACTTCTTCGTCGCCGCGCTTTGAGAACTCAACGGCGATTCCACAGGCACACATCCAGCCTCGCACTCGCGCCGGGTTACCGTAAGCCAGAGCGTAGTCGGGAACATCGCGCGTCACTACCGATCCGGCGCCGATGAATGCATAGCAGCCGATCGTTGTGCCGCAGACTACCGTCGCATTCGCGCCTATCGACGCGCCCTTGCGCACCACAGTTCGCTGGTATTCGTCGCGCCGAACTACGTGGCTCCGGGGGTTGATCACATTGGTGAACACCATGGACGGGCCACAGAAAACATCATCCTCCAGTTCCACCCCTGTGTAGACCGAGACATTGTTCTGGATCTTCACGTTGTTGCCGATCACCACGTCCGGTGAGACAACCACATTCTGGCCGATATTGCAGCGCGCACCAATCCGTGAATTCTTCATGATGTGGCTGAAGTGCCAGATCTTCGTCCCCGAACCAATGCTCGACGGCTCATCGACGTAACTGGATTCGTGGACGAAATAGTCCTTTGCCTGTTCCATAAATCGTTTTTCGGTTTTGCTCAACCCGCGGCCATTCTGTACGCGCTTCGCGAGTTTACCTGCACCGGTTCGCCATTCATCTGGAGCGAACGCTGGCAGGCCTGGAGCACCTGGAGCACGCGAACGCCTTCCTCGCCCGGGGTCAGAGGTTCGCTCCGTGTCGTGACACAAGCGGCGAAGTGCAGGCACTCCCGGAGCAGCGGCTCCTCGGGCGAAAAGCTCACGGGCACGCCGTTCGGTTTAGCCGCCTCCAGGGCGCCGTTCTTCCACTCGATATGCTTGTCGAACAGCATTAGCTTATTGTCCGGCCTGGTATCTTCGAAGACAATCATCTGCTTGCTGCCGACCACCACCAGCCGCTGCTCTTTGTAGGGGTGCAGCCAGCTCACAAAGATATGCGAGCGGGTGCCCCGGTCGAACAGCAGGTTGGAGATGGTCACGTCGGCGATGTTTGGCTGAAGATACGCGCCGCCAGTGGCGATGACTTGCATCGGCATCTGCCCTACCAGCGCCAGGATGACGGAGATGTCATGGGGAGCGAAACTCCAAAGCGCATTCTCTTCCTGCCGGATTTTCCCCATGCTCAACCGGTTCGAATATATATAATCGATTCGCCCCAGAACGGAATCCTGCATGAGCTCTTGAATCTTCTCAATGGCGGGATGGTAGCGCAGCAGGTGACCCACCATCAGGATGCGATCGTGTTCTTTGGCCGTTTCGACCATCTCGATGCCGTCCTCCCACTCGAGGGCTAACGGTTTCTCGACGAAGAGATCTTTGCCGGCCTTCAGGGCGGCGATCCCCATCGAATGGTGCTGCTCGGCCGGCGTAGCCAGTGCTACGGCATTCGTTTTGGGGTCGCGGAGAGCGTCTTGCAATCTGGTGTAGGTCTTGACTCCCGGATATTGAGCTGCCACCTGCGCTAATGCCGTGGAGTTGGAGTCGCAAATCGCGCGCAATCGGCCAATTGCGGCAAAATTTCGAATCAGATTTTTGCCCCAATATCCACAACCCGCGACGCAGATGTTCGCCTTGCCATCACCGTTGCTTGTCGTCCGATTCAATTGCGACCTCCTCAAGTTCCTTCCGTCTTTCCGGTCCAGCTTGGTGAGAGCGCCATGCCTTCAGCCGTAGTTGGTGTCACGTTATCCTAATCCGGGTCAAACAGTTAGGAAAACCATCGGGCAACTGAGATGCCAAAGGCAAGAACATCTAGATTCCAGCTCTTCCAACAGCCAGGGAGCGTGGGTTCCCAAAGATGTGACCTTTTTCCGAAGGAGTGGGATCGGCGTGGTCTGTTAGAAATCGGCCCGGCCGGCATGCCCCAAGGACAGGCGCTTGGGGAACGTCAGCGCGCCTCGATCGCGATTCTCCCATCCACGGTCGAGAGATCGATTCGCTGTGTCTTCGGGGAGAGCGCTATCGGGTTTCGTATTTGGATGGCAGGCGCTCCTACCCTGGCTCGGTCGGACACCTGAAAGTTGATGATGGCCACGGGGCCATCGGGAATCGGCTTCTGGCCGCCCACCAAAATGCAGCGGTACAGTTTCTGTTTCGGAGGCGCCGCGCATGTCAGCGCTTTGTCGGCTCCCAGTGCCGCGCTACCCGTGACGAGATCGTCCGGTCGGATGGCCAACTCGTCATCCGGGTAAAGCAGATCCCATTGCAGCGCGATCGGCCGGCGATCGCTCGGCGAAGCCAGTGAAATCAGGATCGATCCCCTGTCACCCTGCTTCACTGAAGCCGAGGATACCGACAGGGATTGAGCAGACGCCAGAGGCATAACTGCTAACAGCAGCAGCCAGAAACACTTGATTTGCACACGTGTAGTGTATCTCGCCGTTTCGCACGGTGCCAGCGCTGTTGCCCTCGGGATTAGGACTGGCGGGCGTTCCAGATTGCTGCCGCGAGCTGTAAGTACGCCCTTCCTCCCAATCGCTTGGCAGCTCCTTTGGCCTTCCACAACACGGCTTGCTTGAGCCGGGGGACCACTTCACCCGCGGCGAAGCCCGCCGACCACTCAGGCCCCATTCCCCGCTGCACAACATAGCGGCCGAGAACCTGGCAGCCCTCCACCCGGTCCACCGTCGTAGTAGGTTCGGAGGTAAACAGCGTCCGGATGCCGGCCTGCGCTGCCGCTTTGGCCACTCGGAGGGAGTAGTAACCCCCGGGCACCGAGGCAACGGTCACCGCATGACCCACGATTTGCGCAAGGCGGCTTGTGCTCTCGGTCCATTCTCTGAGCATTTCGGCCCAAGGGAGATGTGCCATACGGGTTGGATGCGAACAGGAGTGGCTGCCAATCACGTGACCGCGCCGGTCCAATTCCCGAAGCTGTTCATCGGTCAGGAATCCCGGCTTCCCGATCCAGTCAGTAGTGACAAAAAAGTGTCCGCGCCAACCATGGCGTTCCAGCATGGGCGCCACTGGCCGGTAGGCGCTCACACCGCCATCGTCAAAGGTCAAGCAGATCCCGTCACCTTCGCCCGCTACAGTCGGCCCGACGGCTTTGTTGCCGATGGCGCGCCGGATGGCTTCCAGGTGTCGGGCAAATTCATCGGGTTCGAGCTTATAGATCTGAGCCCACGGGCCGGGGAATCCGCTGCGGTGATGGTTTTGATGTTCCACCACGTCGTGATAGTTGATGGAGAGACGCCGGTTCGCCGCTGACATCAAAAGTTTCCCGGCGGCGCTTTCACGCGCTTAGCGGTAGTTCCCGTTCCCTTTTCGTGGGCTCAGTCTCTCGGACACACGGAAGCGGTTCTTCGGAATCGGCGTCGCAGAAAACACAGATTTCGTCGGCTAGTGCGATGAGAGATCGCCCAAGCTTCCAAATCCCGAAAGCTACCGCACCCGCAGCAATCAAGAGGAACGCTACCGCCATTTGAGCGGTCGCGGTGCAATCCGGATACCAAGCAGTTCCTCCTTTTTTAACAATAATTTGCCGGCTGTTTTTGAGTTTCTCTTTCCCTACATGTCGGTCAAAATGAAAATCTGTGGGATTGTTCAGATCGATTCGTTCGGCGATCGGCATCGTCACGCGAATCACCCCAAATTTCCTCGACGAACGTGCATAATCCGACGCCGTGTCCCGGTTTACCATCCGCTCTCGGTCTTTGGCAGGTTCGGATCTTGCTGGAGAGCCGTTGTCAGGAGCTTTTCCCCTTGAAGTCGATCACCCGATTTCAGGTAGGACATCGCAAGATGAAACTGGCGGTCTGGCGTCGGCTCTTTCTGGACGGCCCCCCTAAAATATTCCACAGCCTTGGCATAAAGGCCTCTACGGTAATACACCCAACCGAGGGTATCTTGCACCGCCGGATTCGCCGGAGCAATCTCCAGGGCCTGTTCGGCGAATTTCAGGGCCTCATCGGAGTTATCGAGTGCCAGATCCCAGGCCAAATTGTTCAGCGCATCGACATTGCCGGTATCGAGAAGCAGCACTTCCCGGTATTTGGCGACCGCATGCGCTCGGTTCTTCGCACCATCCTCAACTTTTGCCAGCAGCAAAATGAGCGGTACATTTTTCGGATGTACTGTTACGAGCATGCTTAAGCGGCTTCGAGCGGCCTCGAACCGGTTCGCCCGTCGGTCGAGTTCCGACAGCGCCAATCCAGACTGGATATTGGTTGGATCGGCCGCCACGCTTGCCTCAAAAGCCTTCCGAGCCTCCACAGCGTTTCCGCTCCTGAGCTGGATCTGTCCCAAAACGAGCTGCAGCGGAGCGGACCCGGGGTGGGCGGCGACGATTTCCACAGCTCGCTGAACGGCTTGTTGCGGACGGTTTTGCGCGAAATAGGCGTCCGCGATCACGCGAACTCCCCGAGGTTCCTCGGGTTGGCTCCGCAACACCTCCTCGGCGGCCGCACGCGCACCGTTGTAATCCCTCTCAGTCATTCGGGCTACCGCATCTTGCAGCACCAATTCGGGCAAGCGGCCTAGTTTCAATAGCTGATTCAGAGCGGGACGTAGCGTGCGGACGTCAGAAAGAGCCAACAACGCCCAATTCCGTTCGAGATTCCATTGGAGTAGCCTCTTTTGAGCGGCTGGAGCCTCCTCCAAGTCTTTCAATGCGGGTTTAGGCTGGCGGGAAGAGACCAAGTTGTCGGCGAGAGCCAGACGAGCCGGCAAAAAGGCTGGATTGAAACGTAGCGTTTCAACGAGCTCGGCCCGTTCCCCAAGCGACATCCCCTGCGCCTTGCGTATCCCCGCTAACGCAAAGTGGGCGGCAGCGGAGTCGGGCGTGGCACGCAAGAGCTCGGTCAAATCCTGTTCAGCGTCAACCGGCCTGCCCAGTTTGAGAAGCAACTCACCTCTCTCGAGGAGGGCGTCGGAGTCTTTGGAGTTCCGTTTCAAAGCGCCGTTCAGCAAATTCTGAGCCCGAGCTGTCTGGTTCGTTTCAAGGTACATCGTGACCAGCTGGCTGCGCGATGCGCGATTCTCCGGATCAGCCTTGACGAGCTTTTCCATCTCCATCAGGCCCGCCTCTTTTTTCCCGGCTTGGTATAAGAAGATGGCGTGTAGGGGATGATAGGTCTTATCGGGCAAGGCAGCCAGCCGCTGGTAAGTCTGTTCGGCTTCTTCCATCCGCTTGTCGGCCACCTGGAGTTCGCCCAGGTTGATTAAGGCGGGACCGTACTTGGGGTTGATCGTAAGCGCGGCCTCGAGTTCGGTTTCAGCTTTGTCCAACTGCCGTACGAAGAGATAATACTCCGCCAGCGCGAGGACGGCTTCCGGCGATTGGGGTGAACTAGCGACGGCGCTCTTTAATACCGTCTCGGCCCCCTCAGTATCGTGTTCACCTAACTTCAGTCGCACGAGGGCGACGGAAGCCCGCAAGTTGGACGGAAACCGCTGCAGTGCTTCCTCCAGGTGCCGGTGCGCATCTTCGCTCCTGCCCAACCGGATTTCCGCGTCGGCCAAGGTGGTAATCGCTTCCTGGTTGCCTGGCGTGGCGGATAGCAGACCCCGGAGCCTGCGGGCGGCCTCTTCCACCAAGTCTTTGCTTTCCGTGGTTGTCAGAATTTCAGCTAATTGCAGTTGCGCCTGGCCGTGCTTGGGATTCAGCTCCGTCGCTGTGTACAGAGCGCGAACGGCAGCAGGCGCATTCCCGGATCTGCTGTAGGCGAGCCCCATTTGATAATACGGCTCAGCATCACTGGGCATCGCCTGAACGGCGTTCCTGAATTCCAGAATCGCCCGGGCGTAATCCTTCTTCCCAAGAAGCTCTTGCCCCGTCTTCAGATAATGTGCCGCCCGCTGCTGTGGCGTTCGCCCGCAGGCGGCTCCAGTCAACAGTAGCAGGAGAGTACACAGGATCCGCGAAGCAAAGTTCTTCCGCAATGACATAGCTGATAAGCCGTTAGCGTTGGCTGGCAAACCGTATGCCAATCGTGGCGCTCGATCCCGCATCATGTTGGATGGATAGCTGGTACATAGGACAGGCCTTAAATCCAAAAGACTTTCCAATCCTCCAAACATTTGGGCACCAAGAGTTCCGCACTCTACTTCAAACTTCACAAAAGCAAGAGGTTACGGGGAACCACGGTTCGGCCACCGAACTGCTGGTCTTGTGTGGCCGAGAAACGATGCGCCACGTGTCAGCCGGTAACGTCTTGATGATTGGGCTAATGATTTTGGCCCTGAGTGGTGTGCTCTGGGCCGACCCGCTACCCAACTGCAACAACTGCTTCAGTGACAACTTTCTTGTGATGTGCAACTCAGAGGAACCTGGCGATATTTGCACGGACGCCCTCAAGGTCACTCCCGTACTCAATCCTCCGATACTCAATCCTGCTAAAAACTTTATCGATTTCAAGATCTCCAACAGCGACGATGCTGGCAATAGCGCACTGGCAGCGATGCCGGGAGGCACGGGCGATGGGACGTCCTCCGGTGGCGGCCTGAACTTCAATGCCTGCGAAGCGGCCGCGCCAGGGTTAGTCTGTGCCCAGGGCTCGGGCAGCGACACACCTGTGGCGTTCGCGGGGACATATACCTGGGAATTCAACTACGGGACGCCAGACGCGCTGTCCGCCGGAGCCATCGCCAGCAACGGCCAAGCCTCGTACGCGGACCCTAAAGGAGAACAAGCAGGAGTCCTTTCCAACGGCATCACCTTGGAGACTTGCAGCGGCGTCGGTTGTGTTCATACCGGTAGCGCAGCCGACAGCCCCGTACCGGAGCCCGGTTCCATCGTCTTGTTAGGTGGCGTGATCTGCGTCTTGGCCATTGTCCTCAAAAAGCGAGTTCACGCTCAGATGTAGTTTCTCCATTTCCGCTTCTCGATTCTCAACCTCGAAACAGGCAGGACCGCAAATAGCTCGGAATCGGTTCCGGGCTCAACAGCTATTTTGCGCACCGTTTTTCGGTCGTACCCCGGTTACACGTCGCCACACCCCCTCCGGATGGAGCCGATGCGGGTATGCGCCATCTCGATGGGCTGATCTCTCTCGCAGTGAGGTTCGTCGGAACCACCATTTTGCGGGGACTTCCTAAGTATTCTTCCCCCTTCATTTAAGGTTTCGAGAAACAGGAGAGACTAGAGGTCTGGGTCGATCTCTTCATATGTGCATAGAATAGTTTTAGGCCTGATTATATTAATAGCGGCAAGCCTGCGGCTTGGCGCGACTTCCCTGCAGGTTTCATCCATCACAGGGACGCCTGGTTCCACGATTCCGATTTACATCACACTCACGTCTTCGACGGGAACGCCTCCTGCCGCGCTGCAGTGGGATTGGATGAACGCGCCCGGCATCACCGCGGTGAATGCCACGCTTAGTGCGGGCTTATCAGCCGTCAAATCTTTGCAATGTTCGGGTGTCCGCTGTCTCGTCAGCGGTATGAGCAGCAGTACGATGCCAGACGGCATATTCGCCACTTTGAACGTAACGTTGTCCCCCTCGGCTTCCGGGACCATCTCGGTACAACTCGGGAACCTATGGGCAGCTGCGGCTGACGGGAGTTCTCTCCCAATTTCGGTGCAACCCGGCTCGGTTTCTGTTTTGACGCCGGTCGCAATAGCAGTAAACCCGGCAGCGGCGACACTCTCGGCGAACCAGACACAGCAGTTGACGGCCACGGTAACAGGCGGTTCCGGCAATACGGCGGTCAACTGGAGCCTCAGCCCTAACCTGGGTACCATCGGCGCCACGGGTCTCTACACGGCTCCGGCCAGTATCGCCACGCAACAACTGATAACGGTGACGGCGACCAGCGCAGCGGATGCGACTAAGTCGGCCAGCGCAAGCATGAGGCTATTGGCACCGGTGAGTGTGATGTTGAGTCCGGCAGCGGCGACCCTCTCGGCTGGCCAGACGCAGCAGTTGACGGCCACGGTAACAGGCGGTTCGGGCAATACGGCAGTCAACTGGAGCATCAGCCCTAACCTGGGCACCATCGGCGCCACGGGTCTCTACACCGCTCCGGCCAGTATCACCACGCAACAACTGGTGACGGTGACGGCCATCAGCGCAGCCGATGCGACTAAGTCGGCCAGCGCGAGCATGACGCTATTGGCACCGGTGAGTGTGATAGTGAGTCCGGCAGCGACGACACTCTCGGCGAATCAGACGCAGCAGTTGACGGCCACGGTAACAGGCGGTTCGGGCAATACGGCGGTCAACTGGAGCATCAACCCTAACCTGGGCACCATCGGCGCCACGGGTCTCTACACCGCCCCGGCCAGTATCACCACGCAACAACTGATAACGGTGACGGCCGTCAGCGCAGCCGATGCGACTAAGTCGGCCAGTGCAAGCATGACGCTATTGGCACCGGTGAGTGTGATAGTGAGTCCGGCAGCGGCGACACTCTCGGCGAATCAGACACAGCAGTTGACGGCCACGGTAACAGGCGGTTCGGGCAATACGGCGGTCAACTGGAGCATCAGCCCCAACGTGGGCACCATCGGCGCCGCCGGTCTCTACACCGCTCCGGCCAGTATCACCACGCAACAACTGATAACGGTGACGGCCATCAGCGCAGCCGATGCGACTAAGTCGGCCAGCGCGAGCATGACGCTATTGGCACCGGTGAGTGTGATGTTGAGTCCGGCAGCGGCGACGCTCTCGGCGAACCAGACGCAGCAATTGACGGCCACGGTAACAGGCGGTTCGGGCAATACGGCGGTCAACTGGAGCATCAACCCTAACCTGGGCACCATCGGCGGCACGGGTCTCTACACCGCTCCGGCCAGTATCACCACGCAACAACTGGTGACGGTGACGGCCACCAGCGCGGTGGATGCGACTAAGTCGGCCAGTGCAAGCATGACGCTATTGGCACCGGTGAGTGTGATGGTGAGTCCGGCAGCGGCGACGCTCTCGGCCGGCCAGACGCAGCAGTTGACGGCCACGGTAACAGGCGGTTCGGGCAATACGGCGGTCAACTGGAGCCTCAACCCTAACCTGGGCACCATCGGCGCCACGGGTCTTTACACCGCTCCGGCCAGCATCACCACGCAACAACTGGTGACGGTGACGGCCATCAGCGCAGCCGATGCGACTAAGTCGTCCAGTGCAAGCATGACGCTATTGGCACCGGTGAGTGTGATGGTGAGTCCGGCAGCGGCGACCCTCTCGGCTGGCCAGACGCAGCAATTGACGGCCACGGTCACAGGCGGTTCGGGCAATACGGCGGTCAACTGGAGCCTCAACCCTAACCTGGGCACCATCGGCGCCACGGGTCTCTACACCGCTCCGGCCAGTATCGCCACGCAACAACTGATAACGGTGACGGCCGTCAGCGCAGCCGATGCGACTAAGTCGGCCAGCGCCAGCATGACGCTATCGGCACCGGTGAGCGCGACGGCAGCCAGCGCCACGTTCGTCAACATGGACAAGACGACGCAGGGGAATTGGAGGGGCGTGTACGGAGTCGACGGGTACGTAGTGGTCTGGAACCAGACCAGCAATCCTGTGTATGTGAGTCCGGTGGCGGCGGGGCAGTCCATGGGGGCGTGGGCTAATTCGACGATTGATGTGCGTGGATTGCAGAAGCCGTCGAACCCGACTGACCGGGTTGCCGGGGCGTGGTACCAGCTGACTCCGTTCACGATCGATCTGAACATCAGCGACACGGCACAGCATCAGATCGCGTTGTATTGTGTGGACTGGGACACGGCGAACCGGCGGCAGACGGTGGACATTCTGGACGGTAACGGGAACGTACTGAACACGCAGAGCCTGACGACGAGCTTCCACGGGGGAGTGTACCTGGTGTGGAATGTGAGCGGGCACGTGAAGGTACGGGTGACTTGGACGGCGGGGTCGAACGCGGTAGTCACTGGGTTGTTTTTCAGTACTACAGCGACCTCCAAGATTAGTGGTCTCTCACTGGTGGCGCCGCCAGCTAGCCCAGCATTGGCGTTGCGGCGGGCGCAGCCAGCGACCACTGTGGTGGGCAATGATGGTGCGGCAGTCACTTCCCGGCCCCAAAGCCCGGTCTCCGGCCTCGCTTGTTGGCCCCGAGTGGCCAGCGCCGGTTCCCAGATCAGTTGTGAAGTGCAGGTGCCGTCAAGCTCCAGCCCATCACAACTCTCCTTAACCAGCAGCAGCGACCAAGTCAAGCTTCCTGCGGTTGTGGCGACTCGTCCCAATCAGTCCAGCCTGACGTTCCAAGTTTCCGTGGAGCCTGACGCAAAACAGCAAACGGCGATTGTCGCTGTAGCCTTGGCCGATAGCCGAACTCAGGACACGATCGCAGTGGTGCCGGGGACTGGTCCGGTGCTCACGGCGCCGGCGAAGCAGGTGGTAGCATGGGGAGTGCCGGTCAGTTTCAACGTGATCGCAGTAGATCCGGAGGATCTGCCGGTGCAACTGGCCGCCGGACAGCTTCCCGTCGGGGCCTCCTTTGATCCAGCCAGCGGTGCGTTTGCGTGGGTCCCCAATGAGTCCCAACAGGGGAAGTATTCGATCGCGTTTACGGCCACGAATTCAGCCCATCAGTCTACGTCAGCGGAGACGGCGCTGGTGGTGGACGCCGGAACGCCCGCACTGACCACTCCGCAGCCAGTGAATTGCAGTCCCAACGCCATTGGCAGCGCGCAGGGCAAGTCGCTGGCAGCTACCGGCGCAGTCCTTTCAGAGCCTTCTGGCAGTGCCCTGGAAGTGGGGGGTGTCGCGGTGAGGATTAACGGCCAGGCGGTGCCGGTGTTGTTCAGTTCGGCAACGAAGGTGAGTTTCTTCTGTCCGGCTCTGGACCCGGGCACACAACTGTCGCTGGTCGTGGAGACCCCCGTGGGGCGCACGGAACCTCTGATAGGTGCCATGCAAGCAGCCTCCCCAACAATCTTTTCGCTCGACGGGTCAGGTCAGGGTCAGGGACTGGTTTGGTTTTTGGATACGGGTGATCTGGCGATGGAGCGAAACTATCGGGTCGCCGGGCATCCCGCTCAGCCTGGTGATGAGGTTGTGATCTGGGCCACCGGTCTGGGTTGGGCAACGCCTCCGGGGGCAGTGCTGGTAAAGATCGGAGGAGTGTATGCAGGGATCGAGTCCGTCCAGCCCGTCTCCGGCCATGCGGGCCTGTCCGCGATCCAGGTACGGCTACCGGCGGCGACACCCGTCGGAGACGCCGTGCCGGTCCAGTTGGAGCTATCGACGCCAGATTCGCAGCAAATAAGCAGCAATATTGTGACGGCGGCTTTCGAATCGATCAGACAGTAGCACCGGGGGTCGCGCATCCCGGCGGGTACGCTGAATTGATGAGTGTTCTGCTTGATGAGCGACGTTCCCTCCTCACTCTGACTGTTGTTCGAGCAAAGACGCTAAAACGATATCCGTCTTGAAGGCCGCAGCGCGTTCCTGGGGGTTTCCTTTCCCCCGCCGCGCAGGTTGTGCGCCCCGTTTCTCGGGCGACGTGCATAGGGACGTGAGCGGACCATGGGCACCAAGTTTTCTGGAATGAATACCATAAACCGAGTGCTTCAGAAACGACATGATCACCACGAAGTGTCGGAGGCCGCTTTCACCGGACGAGTGACCCAGCTAAGTGGAGGGCGAACCATCTGTCTTTGGGGAGACCCACTGGAAGAAGCCTCCGCTATTGAGGCTATCGCGCTGGGCCGCTGTATCGGTGCTCTTGATTTCGACGAGCTTACCCTTGTTCCTCTTGGCGCCGCAGTTGGACAAGCGTGTACTCCTCGGTAATCTTTGTGTTCGCGTGACCGGCGATCTGGGAAGTCTCGATGCTGCTACCGCCGACTTCCTGCATCCAGGTAATGCTCGCGCGCCGGAGCGAATGCGCTCCCAACCCGGGATAGCGCCACGTATGACAAAAAGGCCGCGGAGATCCGGGAGCAACAGGAGCGATTCCGGCATACGATCCGAGTTTTGCAAGACACGATGCTTCCACCGGCGAGCCAGGCCCTTGATCATATGGCACTCACCAGCAAAGCTGCCGACCTGTTTCGCGCGCAGCCAGCGGCGGAGCAGAGGAAACTCCTGCGCTTGGTAGTGCAAGAAGCAAGCTGGAAAGGAGGCGAGTTGCGGACGTCGCTTTCCGAGCCCTTTGAGGTATTACGACTATCGAACCAGGCAAACAATAACGTTTCCAGCGGATTTGGCGGGGAACGGATCGAATTTGGTATCTGGCGGAGAGGGGGGGATTCGAACCCCCGGTAGAAGTTTCCCCCTACGACGGTTTAGCAAACCGCTGCTTTCGACCACTCAGCCACCTCTCCGTTTTTAACGTGCCTGATTTCAGCGCGTTGTGGTCAATGTCACTACATTATACTGCGATCTTCGCCTTCGTTGGAACCATTGTCACTGCTTTGTCACTACTCCTCAAGCGCTGTACCGCGCGGCGCTTGGCCTCATCGTTGGAGTGGGCATAGCGCATCGTAGTGCTGATGCTGGCATGCCCGAGCAGCTCCTTCACGGTCACGATATCCACGCCGTCGCGCGTGAGGCGGGAGGCGAACGTATGCCGGAACATGTGCCAGGTGATCTTCCCGAGGCCTGCCCGTTTCACAGCCGCCGCCAGTGCTCCCTTCACGTCCTTGAACTTGTCGCCGGACATCGGATTGTAGAACACGTGAGGGCCATGCCAAATCCCCCGCCATGCTTCTACAATTTCGAAAGCCGTATCGTTTAGCGGCAGGCTCAGGGGCCTGCTACTTTTCTTGACGATCTTCTTCAGGCGTTTCTGCTCGATGTCCACCTCCGTCCATTGCAGGTTGAAAATATCGCTCGTTCTCAGGCCGGTGTTGATCGCAAACCGGATCATGTCCCGCAGGTAGGGCGGCGAGGCCAGGAGCAGCTTCTCCTCCTGCTCGTCGCTTAGCGTCTCGAAGCGGAGATTGTCCTCCGGTAGGAACTTCACCAGCCGGACCGGATTGGTCCCCTGGTGCTGCCCCCACCGCTCCGCCATGTTGAACATGTGCTTGAGCAGGGCCATTTCCCGGTTCGATGTCGCCGGGCATACGTCCTTGACCCTTTCCCGCTGGTATTCCTCGACCTTCAGCGCCGTGATGTCGCGAAGTTTCGCCGGGCCGAAGAACGCCTGCAGGTTGCCTAGCATCTGCACGTCCCGCTTCCATGATCGCTTGTGCAGCTTGGCGTACTCGATGTAGCGTTCGCCAAGCTCCGGCAATGTCGTGTTGACCGGCTTGACGAAAACGCTCCGCTGCACTTCTGAAATGCGCAAGGCGAGATGCTTCTCCGCCTCGCGCCTGTTTGCCGTTCCGGTGCTTTCCTGAAACCGCTCACCGTTGGCGTAATAGTCTGCATACCAAATCCGGCCTCGTTGGTAGAGGGCCATGGTCTTGCTCCTTCTACCTCCTGCCAGCCACTTCCAGTGTAGAGGACGAACGCACGATTCGCTCAATTTCGTCTGGATCGAAGCGCAGCGCCCCCCCGAGCTTCACGAAAGGAATCCGGCGAAGGTAAACCCAGTTGTAGAGCGTGCCCTTGGCGATGTTCAGCCGTCGGGAGAGCTGATTGATGTCGATGAGATTGGTTTCCGGCATGGAAAGCTCCCTTAAGTCACCTGCTCACCCTCCGCAGGATGATGTGGCCGCCGGAGCATTGGGTTTCCTCCCAGGCGGCGTCGATGAGATTGGTGCCGAAGGGGGTCACGACAAAGGAGCTTACGGCGCAGCCGCGGCTGTCCGCGCCGATGGTTTTGTCCACGCGGAACTGAATCGCGCCGCCTTCCACCGTGCCTGCGAGGACCGCTGCTTCCGGGTCGAAAGAGTTCAGGATGGCGGAAGCCGGATCGGAGCGCTTCTTTGACATCAGGGGAGGGGCACTGTTGCAGACAAGGTTGGAGTAGCCGGCGAAGTGGCCCGGCTCGTCACCCTTCTGCCGCAGCTCGAAACGAAGCGTGCAGACTCCCCGCTCGGACAGTGCGCCCTGTCCCTGCCAGACTCCGGCGAGCCGTCCGAAAGACGGCTCGAACGAGGGAGCGGGCGTGGTCGCGGCGGGCGGAGCAATGTTGGGATGGGTCTCCACCTCGGAACTCGCAGAGGGCGGACTGACGGGGGCCCCGCCGGGAACCGAGCCGGTGGCGACGCGCGGGTTGGCAGCGGCAGCGGGGGGCTGCGGCGCCTTTTTGCGGCGGGCGGCCTGCATCGCCTGCCGGCGCGCAGCCTGGGCTACCTGCTGGCGGACATACATCGCCTGCATCGCTCCCGTGACGATGGAGCGCACGAGATACGACCCAACGAAGGCCGTGGCGCATATTACTAACAGCTTGCCTTGCTTTGCGGTCATGGGATTCACCTTTCTTGTGGAACTTCGGGTTCTTGTTTGGCGTTTGCGTTTAGCGCTTCCGGCGAGAGAGCGCGCGCGATATGCGATACCGCCGCCTGGCGGATATCAGGGGAAAGGTCCTTCGGAAAACTCGCCAGGTGCACGGTGGCGAGATCTTCGTCGCTCGCACGGTTCTCGGAAAGCCTCGCGATGATAGGTCCGGCAAAACGCGCGTCCATCAGGTCGCGCAAGAATTCCCACTGCTGATACCAGGCGACGTACTGCTTCATCGCCAGGAGAACGGCCGACAGCGTGAGGAAGTGGGCGGCGCTGGGCTCAAGAATGAAAAAGTTGGGCAGCACCAGTGAGAGCGCGAATATAAACGCAGGCTCGTAGATAATGCGAATTTTCCAGAAGCTCGAACCAGGAATCCAGGTGAAGAAGGGCAGGGGCGGTCCCTCATACACACTGGACTCCTCAAGCTCCATATAGAGCATGCGACGCCAGATGCGAAAGCCGTGGACGAAGCTGCCGAGAAAAAACAGCCGCGAGAGTCCCGCCATGCCGATCAGCCCAAAGGAAGTCTGGAACCTGGCAAACGGAATCATATGGGTCAGCGCGCCCGCGAAGCTGAAGAAGACCGGCACGACGAGCATCATGACGGCGGAGAAGAACGCGATAGCGGGCGCGAAGTACCGCGATCCATACCTGGGGCGGATGGCCATCTCCACGGGCATGGTGACAATGCTGGTGAAGTTATACACGACGTTGATCATCGTGTTCTGAATTTCGTGAATGTTGGTTGCTTTCTGCGAACCGGTTAGTGACTGTGACGGCATCATTGTGTTATTTCCTTTCGTTTAGGTCTCGCGCGAGAAGAATACCGGCAGGTAGTTGCAGCCTCGCGGATTCTGCTCGCTCTTCGTTGCGTTGAAGGGCTTGCCCGACAGGTAGACAATCGCCTGGGCGTAAGGGTTGTCCGAGTCGGGCTTCATCAGGCGGGTGAATTCAATCGGCTCGATGACGTGGACGAGTTGCTTATGGCCGCCGACGCTGGCATGAGAGTGATTGCCTTCGCCGCTGCCGCCCGCATTGTAGTTGTCGAGGTAAACGTAGTGCCTTCCGATTTGGTCGGCGGCGTAGTTGCATGTCTCGGTGTCATTCTGCTGATGAAAAATCTTGATGGCAAGATTGCCGAGAAAGCTCTTGGTTTTTGAGCCGGGCTGGTCCTCGCCGAGCTCTTCCGAAAGGTTCGATGTGTTCTGCGTCAGACACACCACAGCGACGCGGCTGCCCCGGCAGGTCTGCTGGAAGAAATTGTCCCGGCGCGTCACGAAGTACTGGAATTCGTCCTGCCACAGAAACACCGGGTTAGGCGATTCGGAAAGCCGACGCCTGAGCCACGCCAACTGAAAAATCAGCTTCAGAATCACGTTGATGGTTCTGCCAGTTTCGTGGCCGTACTCCAGCATCGGAAAATCACAAATCACGATTTTTGCGTTATGCGTTGTGTCTTCCGGCGTGAAGGTGCATTTGCCGCTGCAAAAAAGCCGGTTGAACGGATTGAACAGGAACTTGTCGGCCATGCCGCTCCAGGTCATCTCCAGCGAAGAGCGGGGACGTTCGTCGAAGGCCGGCCACTTGTTGAAAATGTATTGGGTGGCAAAATCGAGATCGCCCCATTGGTCTTCGGTAAGCGTGTCTTTCCTGGCCTTGATTGCGGCAATAAGCTGCGCGCAATAGGATTGGCTCTGCCATTCTGCTCCCTCGTGTTCATCCGGCCGGGTGGGGAGGGACTTAATCACCCTATCGATGCTCGCTATCGAAGTCCGCTCGCCGGCGAGATCGAGCAACTTAATGCAATTGCGCATTAGCTGCTCATTGCCCCTTTCCCAAAACGGATCGTGTCCGTGACCGATTTCTTTTTTGCCGATGGAAACGAGCGTCGAGAAAAAATCGATGATGCCTTCCATATCGCCAAGATCGCGTCCGGTGCGCAGAGAAAACTCATAATGTATGGGGTCGAAGCAATGGCCGGATTCGGCGTTGAAGACGATCAGGTCCTTCTCACGCCCGCAAGTCTTGGCATAGGCGATCCAGTTCTGCGTTTCCTCGGCCTTGGCAGTGAGCACCAGGCCGCCCATGCCGGGCGTTCGCAGTAAGCCGAATGCGATCTGCTTGCCGCTGGTGCTGCTCTTGCCGGAGCCAGGAGCGCCAGTAATAAGGGTTCCCTCGACCAGGTCGCGCAGCCGGAGATTGTCTTTTTCCGAAAGCGAGAGTATCGGCCTATCGAGAATGTCTTGCTTCGCCATAAGTGCTCCTTGGGGGCGCGCGGCTCATCCAAGAGAGCAAGCGCGCCCGCCAACACGTCATTACTGATTGGGCGTTGCCAGCAGCAATGCAGATCCGCGAGGTGAGAGATTCACCTGGAGAAGAACCTCATTGCGCCGGTTGATGCGCAGGGCGGAATCGTCCCTGACGAATGAATCCGATTTGACCTTCTCGGCCAAGTAGCCGAATTGGTAGGTCCGGTCGAGTTTGAGATAGGTAAGTAGCCCGTTGCGGGCCCATACCTCGATGACTCCCAGCGATGGGTCGCCGACTGACAATAGGAGGATTTTGCAACTGGCCGCGAAATGGACGATGCGGAACGGCGCATCGAAGTGCCCTGCATAGGCGGAGTCGTAAGCCCGGCCCTTGGCCGATGGCTCGAAGACCTGAGAGGCGACCGGGCCTCCGGCGGGGTCTGTCCACTCCTTCGGGAAGACGCCGGGAGGCGCGGTGCAAGTGGCGTGCGTGGCGGAAACCGGCGCCGCTGCTGTTTTCTGCGCCTGTGCGGGTGGCGCGGGCGCCGGAGTTGGCTTCCCCGGTTTAATTACACCGTGAGAACCTTTAGCGACGGTTTGTCCAACGGCGTCAGAAACGCTGACGGGAAGATGGTTCAGGATGCTGCCTTTCTTCTTGGGCGCGGGCGTCTCGGGCGGGATGAACCCGGCCCGAGGCAGGATCTTGCCGTCCTCGGTCAGAGTAAAGTCGGGATCAGCGCTGGAGTTGCTGAACTTGAGCGGCAGGACGAAACGGTTGTCGATGAACGCGCCCAGGCCCGCTTCGGCTGACGGAGCCGCATTATCCTTATAGAATGCCTCGTAAGCCGTTTGCCCGACATTATTAATAGCGACAGTCGTGCCGACGATCCGGTCGATGACCTTCCCGTCGATCACGTCGCCGTCCCCGGCCACTTTTCGCGAGGACGAGAAGACGAATGTGCGCTTTTGGTTTGACTCGATCAGGGAGGCAACGAAAGCAATGTCCCCCCGGTCGTTGATGGCGGTGTTTTCGATTGCCGCGTCTTCGGAGAACAGGTGTCCCCCGATGCTCATTCCGGGCCTGACCAGCGCCCGGACATTAAAGGCGGTTGTTGGTTGCTGGGCCTTGGTCGCTGGTAGCGCCAAGGCAGCGCAAATAAGCAGATGTTTGAACTTCTTGTTCATAAACCCTCCTTTTGGGTTCGCTTACTTTCGGACACACTTCGGGCAGGCGCATTGAAATCGATTACTGCCTGGAGGCGTTACCGCTGGAATATGGAGCGGAGATTTACCGCTTTACTGGCGGCGCTGTCGGCGGTCTGCTTCGAGGTCAGTTGCCGACGGCGCGGCCTTCCTTCTATGCCGCTTTGTCGAGTGCGGGTATGACCTCGCACCAACGCCAGTCATCCGTCGCGAACTCACACCAGATCCAGTCCTCTGTATCCGGATAGACCGAGTGCCGGTGGAGCCGACTATGACGACATCTGTAGCTCACAATGGCCTTCAAAACCGGTTCCCTCTCCAAAGTCACGCTGACCCCGTCGCAGCGTTCCGCCAGCAGGCGCGCTGGCAGATTTTCATCAAAACATTCTTTGCAGGTCATGGTCATTCAATCCCTTCTGGTTCCTACACATCTTGACGCGTAGCAGTACATCCACGGTTCGCAAACAGGGCTAAGCCCCGCTAAGGCCACGCTCACCTCAGCACAGTACTCGGCAAGCAGACGCGCCGTGAGAGTTTCATCAAGAGATCCCTTCCAAGTACTCATCGCTTGTCCCTGTCCATGTGGACGTGCGCCATTACATTGAGGGCGCACAAGCAGGGCTAAACCCCGCTAAACGGACTTGAAACTGAATTCATTACTGGCTAGAGTCGAAGCCGTTTCACCGGCTATATACGGGTAACCCAATGCAGCAAAATAAAGACAACGAATACGCTTCCCCGGAAGACATGCACGCCTGGCTAGAGGAGGAGATGAGGGACTCGGCGAAGGCATACGAGCTGCGCCTTAGGGAAGCCGTTGGATTCGTCTCGGCATACGCACTGGGGAAGATCTCCGCGAAGGAAGCCGCTGCGCGGTACTCTCAATACCTTGATCGCTGGGGAGAAGGTTTATTCGGAGCAACGGCCGGTGAAAACATGACGGACGACGAGATTATCGCTGCGGTCGATGCCGAACGAAAAGATCGTTTGGAACGGGTCTTTGGGCCACGCGAACGCGGAGAACGCTCACGGTAAATTCATCCGCTCGATTAGCTTCTTAAATCCCGGCTCCTCCCGAAGCGGGTCGAAAATAGGTAAAAGGTGGAGCCATGCCATCACCGGGTCGTTCTCTTCACACGCATATCCGAGAGCGTCGATTGCGAAATCGAGAAACTCACGGACATCATCATCATCGTCGGGATAGTGGTCAAACTTGCTGATAGGGGGCTTCGGCGTCTCAATGTCATAATCGGCAGGAGGGCCTGAGGCCTGTTCGAGCCACTCATGCTGGATGCCGCGATGAATTCTAATTTCTGCCAACGCCAGGTAGGCTAAAGCTATTTGAAGCGGATGGGGCGTTGCGCAGTCCCAGTCGATCAGTCTTCGGAGACGGTCCAAAGCTTCAGCCATTGGATGCTGGTTGTCGCGCAACTGTTTTACGAGACGACCGTTTTTAAAGTATACGACGACAAATTTTTCTCTAATGCCATCGGGTATCGTGGCTACCGTGAAGGAGGTTGACACGGTTGCAGTGATACCGGCCATAGCGCACAACGTGGGCATTCTTTATATCAAAGAGACTCTGATGTAATCGCTCTAACGGTCCACTCCATTTACTTAACGGGGGCGGATCTGGCGAGCCGGTTTGATCGGCGCGGGCAGCGTAGAGAAAAAGCTCATAAATGCCGTAGGCCGATGGATCGAAAGTCTTGGCAAAAGCCCGCTCCCTCACAATCTTCACAGCCTCATCCTTTTTGCCTATAGCCAACAGATATCCGGCGTATAAGGCGGATAAAGGGTGGTTTCCTCCCTCCTCATCGTACGTTTTCGCAAGCTCGAATTCTCTGCCGACTGCCGTCCAGTCGAACGCACTGGCATGTATCGCGGCAATTGCTTCCCGGCTGCGGAACTGGGCGGCCTGCGCGACTGCCCTCACCTGCTCTGCCGGAGGCGCTTTCTTGTCGATGGCGGTTTTGGGGGCAAAGCTGCCTACATCAAGCTGCGGACTTTCTTCGAAGATGCTGGCGCGCGGTTTGGACATCAGGCCACCTCTTCGCGTTGTTCGGCTGGCGAGTTCGCATTCGCGTTGGCTTTAAGGGTCTCGATGACCTCTCCCGCGAAAACAGTCGCGTTCGCTCTGGCGGCGGGGAGGTTGGCCACCTGCGTCGGATCGAGCCCTGCCAGTGTGCCACCGAAAGCGAACAAGGCGCGGTACGCCTCGCGTTCGTGAATCTGGGAGCCAAGCATTGGAATCTGGTTATGCGCGAATTCCGCCTCGATGCTTTGTAGCGTTCGGGGGCGGATGGCTGCGCTCGTGCGCGTGAAGAGGATGGCAAAAGGAATTCTCTTTTGGAAGGCCTTCTCCTGCCCTTTTACCAGCTTGATCGCTTTCACCGCCTCGGTCGCGTCAAGATGGGAACCCTGGGCGGGGATAATCACGAGATCCGCGCGGCTCATGGCGTAGCCCGCCATCATGGACGCCGTGCCTTCCAAATCGACAATGACGAACGTGGTCTGAAGTGCGGCCTTCTCGATGGTGTCGATAATGGAATCCTCCGTCGTCGTGGCGATCACCGTGAGCTTTTCAGGCTTTCCCGGACGGTTGGCCCATTGGGTGAGCGGCCGGTTCGGGTCCGCGTCGATCATGGTCACGGAACCGCCGTGGCTCGCGAGTTCGGTTGCGAGCAATACGGCCGCGGTAGATTTACCGACACCCCCTTTGGGGCTTGCAAACACAATGGTTGGCATATAGGTTCCCTGCTGAATACCAAATCTGGTAAGGCACACTATCCGATAGCTACTCGATACTCAAGTGAAATCGGGAGGCCATCGGATAGCCTTCCGATACCTCAGAGATACTGGTTCGCTTTCGGATATATGTCGGCTACTGGTTAGCCTCCGTGGCTACGGAAGGCTATCGGATAGCTGATGGAAACTGGATAGCCTTCTGAATTCGGTTAGCTACCAGATATCCATATTCGCCCGGCAGCTCGCAATCTATGCAGACTTCTCCGGGAACAAACCCGGCATCCAGCGTGCCGCCAAGGCGGCCGGGAAGATGAGCCGCAGGGGCGATCGGGAAGTATCAGACATGAGTACCCCTTTATCTACAAGAGCCGATACGATGCGGCGGGCTTGCCGTTCGCCGGTGCCGACGACAGCGTCGGCGTCGCCACGGGGCAGCTCGCCTCGATAGAGGACGGCTTCGAGGATGCTTCCTGATTTTGGAGGCAGAGATCCGAGCCGGATTTCTTCTTCCGCCCAGAGCAAAATGCGTGTGCGGAGCCGGTCGGGCTGAACCAGGCCCTCCATGAAGTTCACCTGGTCAATGCAGACCGTGAGAAAGGATCGTGTGAACTCGGCGAGCGCTTCTTCGCTTAAGGTGCCGCGTCCGTCGAGGTCATTTCGGCGCGGCAGGTCGCAGTTGGCAAGGAGCCTTTTGTACTCCTCGACATTGCGGGCAAAGCCGCGGGCAACCGACCAGACGGCGCCGGTGTCAAGCATGTCCAGCATCATGGCGTGCGACATCAGCCGCGCCACGCGGCCGTTGCCGTCGATGAAGGGGTGTATCCATAGCAGGCGATGGTGGGCGGCTGCGGTGGAGATGATGGATTCGGTCTTGCCGATATGCCCGTAGACTTGCGCGAAGCGCTCCAGAAAGCGGGGCAGGGCTCCCGCACTGATGGCGACGTGGGTTCCGACGCGTACGTCGCGCCTGCGCAGCTCACCGGGCACCAATCTGACTTTTTCTTTGGTCGCCGGATCTTCGACCCAGAGTAGATCCTCAGGCAGCAACTCGCAAAAGCGCCGGTGAATCTCGCAAATTCCTTCGGCTTTGATTGCAATACCGCCTTTGAGTCCCCCGCCATCGATCCATTTCTGCACGGCGATGTGGGCGTTGGCTTCATGCTGCAGGTCGCGCTTGCGGGCATCCTGGCTGTAATCGTTCTTGAGCGCACGCTCGATGTCCACGGGGTGCGTGTCGTGCCCTTCAATTAGGTTGGAGTAGTAGCAGTTCATCGCTCTGACGAGGTCTGCCAGGGAGGTCAGAAGGGAAGGGGGCAGGCTGCGACGGAAGCCAGCGGATTTCTGGGTGAGGTCGAGGGCAAGGTCGGTAACCTCCGCACGGTGCCGGGAGCCGTCCCCGAGGAGCAGGGGTTCCATTAGGGAGACTGGCTCACCTCGATCTGCCGTCTTTATGTCCGCTTCCATGGCCGCCTGCAAATTCAATACAACAATATCTATATCAGTAAGATACGGGTTAGTCAAGGAAACTTAAGGCCGGTATTATGGCCGCTGTAGAGTCCGAAACGGATGAGGGCGCGGTACTAGACCGGCTCAGGGTCCACCGCAAATCCGATGCTTTTGGGCTTAGACTTTCTGCGATCGGCGAATGACGCCTTCACCCGGTTGACAACTTCATCATAGAAGTCATCGCATTGCTGCTGATTGGAAAAATCGATTTTATACGTTTTGTCGCCGATCTTTGTAAGCACAGTGCCGTCTTGCTCGGCTATCCAAAATGCAAAAAAGATAGCTCCAGAGTTTAGATTGATGCGCAGACCAAGTCGCCAAAAACCATCGGCATCAAGCACGGTGGCAGCGAGCATGTTATGAGGTTCTCCGCTTTCACGATACGCAGGATCAGAGGCCCGTGTGCACCACAGGATGTGTCCAAGCCAGCGGATGTTTCGGATTTTGAAGTCGTACTCCTGTCCAACGTTCACTTTCAGATCGTTGCGCGTCTTTTCATCGAGGAACACTTCTGCTCGATCTACTCCTAGTGTTCCCCGTGCAAAGAGGAGCTTACCTACACCCGCTTGGGAAAGCTTGCAGATTGCCGCCTCAGGGATGGTGTTTCCTCGGATATCAATTCGGTGGGCCTCTGGAATGCGAACCATGTCTCTGTAGATGTCCCGCCGGAGCATCGCGCGAACTGTTAGCTTCATTGCTACGCTCATCGTCAAACTCTGGTTATAACCAGTATGGGTAAAACCAGACTAGACCCAAACTGCTTTTGGTGCAAGCGATCCAGAAGAGGGTGGGAGCAAATATTCGGGCAATGCGCAGGAAGAAGGGCTGGTCCCAGGACCTTTTTGCCGACAAGTCTGGGTTGCACCGGGCGCACATCGGGGAGATTGAGCGAGGAGAGAGTAACGTGACCCTCCAAACGCTGAAGATCATCGCCGACACCCTGGGAGTGCGGATCGTGGATCTGGTGAGGGGCCTCTGATCCCTGAGTAGGCTGCTCCAGCAGATCCCGCCAAACCGTGACCCGAGCTGCCCCTTGACGCCACCTAGCCGCTGGGCTACCATGGCGAACAAATGACGAAGATGCCCGACTTCACTCCCGCTGCACCACTGTCGGCAGAGCAGACTGGTGGAGCTGCGCCAGCGGTATGCGAAGCTCAGCACGTCGAGCCTCCAGCAGGCGTACAGTGAGGCCCTCGAACGGTGCAAACTGGATCGGAGGGGGAGGGCCCCGGCGTCTGTTCACATTCAAGTGCTCGTGCAAGCGTGGCGGCAATTAAGAAAGATGATGTGAGAGGGTCCGCAATGGCGTTTCAGGGCGGTAGCTAACTCGCCAGGGAGTTGGCCTGGGTGAGCTGACTGTTGGTGGTGGTCCAGATGCCTTTGATGCTGCCGCCTGCTCCTATAAAGAGAGCCGCCGAAGCCATTGCCACGAATGCCATCAGCAAAGTGTATTCAATCAGGTCTTGTCCCTGTTCGTCATGCCAGAAGCTTTTTAGAATCGTCATCAGGTTGCTCCTCCGATCAGAAACGGTGTTGATTTCCTGACCTCGCAGCCACGGCTACTCGAAACTACTGGTAGTGTGGCATGCAAAAGCAAAGTGGAACAGTGGCGAAACGATTGTTATAGGTACTGATACGCTATCGAAGGGTATTGGGAGATTAGCGCTTGGCCCTAGTCGGGCAAGTGGAGAATGTTCTCGTCCCGCCCCCTTAGTCATGTCAAATGCACTTCGTCACCGACGGTGATATCTGAGGACTGTCAAACATAATTTTGCTTCCAACGGCCTCCAACTGCGACTAAATTCTCCGTGGTAAAATGGAGTTAGTCATGCAACAAATCCCCGTTAAACTAACCCTGGAGGAAATTCAGGCACTTCTGGAAATGGTTGAAACTCAACTATTCCGCATGAAGTTCATCGATACCAAACTGCCGGGTCACAAACCCAATCTTGAAAAGCAACGCGCCTGCACCTCCGCTGTCACTGCCTTACAAGAAGCATTTAAGAAGGCGAAAGGCTATAAGACCCAGGGCGCAGCATAAGCTCCTTTTGGACTAGTTTAAAGGAGTGCATCGGAATTAGTTTGTGTTCAATCCGTCCATCGGCCCGCCCCATATTTGGGAAGGGATAGAATGGCTCTATGCGAAGGCCGAAGAATACCAAGACCGGAATCACAGCCTACCTCTGCGAGTGCGGGGAAAAGCGGACCTTCCCAAAGGCTGAGATCAATGCCTCTGCCACCAAACAATGTAAGTGTGGTCGAACAATCGTGATGCATCACGGAGTGATCTACGGCACCAGAAAGGGATGAACGCATCGGGTCTCCTGCTAGTCCTCATGGTTGATCGCTGGAACTTTTGCGCCCCCTCGGGGTGGGCGGCTTCTTTTCAGGTCTACCTTTCTCCTGCATAACTCCCTGAATTCACCTTTTCGAGCCGTTCAAATTCCTCCATCCATTGCGGAAGCGTGAGGCTGCCCAGCGTTGGCACTCTCACCGTACTGTCCAGCCAATCCGCTGCCTCTCCGCCCTGGAAATAGAAGTACCCATCGGCTCTGGCGAGAAGGGCCTTATGGCCATGCCTTGCAAGCTCCGCGTTGATGGCTTTGAGGGTGAGGGGCATCGACTCCTTACCGTCCAAGAGATAATATCGTCCTGTGCATTTCGGGACATTGGAATTGCTGGTCGTTTTCCTGGTGCTTTCGATACTCCTGTTTCAGCCGGACTTGCTGGCATCATCGATCAGCAGACCTCTGCCGAGAGCGCGTTGGCTAGTCGCGGGGTTGGTGATTGTGTTTGTGATCGCGGCTATCTTGGCTGTGCGGCATGTTTATCACAGGTAGGTGTGCGCCGCCAAATGTGCTATCGGGATTTTTTCCCATACACTTTCCTTTCGCGCCTCTATGGGCGCCTAAACTTGATTACGCTAACAGTGTGGTAAGGTGGTGATGACTGTAAGGTCGTGACAAATGAAGAAGTTAGTTTTTCGGATGTCCGAAGACGAAATACGTGCCGTTTTGGCGTTGGCAGATGACCAGAGTTTTCGCCTAAAGTTCATTGACCGTAAAATTCCTGGCTACAAATTCGACGAGCAGAAATTCGAGTCAGGCCTGTCAGGTGTCGAAGTCCTCCGGCACGCGTTGAGAGGAGAGCAGACTCAGGCCGCTGTTTTTGGAAGCTACAACACCAGGACGGCATTCCATTAAAACGCTGTTCGGGCTCACACTGGTACCTCATTAGGCAGAGGAATATTCAGCTCAAAAACTCACTCGCCCACTGCCGCAAGCCAAACAATCCATATCTCTGTATCCATGCAGGCGAGCCTTGACTCGCTATTTCTTCGCCCCTGCCTTCTGCACCGCCCATCTTTTCCGCTGTGCATCGCCAATTGCCTTCCGGGCTGCGGCACTCATTTTCCGGCGCTTGGGCTTCACCGATTCCGAAGGAGCAGCTACTCGCCCCTTGATCTTGGCCCATCGTGCTTTTTGCGCCAGTGCCATCTTTCGCCTCGAAGCGGCGCTGAACTTCTTTCTCGTGGCTGGGGTGGGTTCGGATGCGCCACTGGTGGAGCCACCGGGCAGCATGGCCCGAAGCTCTGCAATCCGAAGGTCAATCCCGCTCTTCTGTTCCTCGAAGCCAAGGATGGCGGCATGGATTATTTCGGTGGTGATTTTGGTTGTGGGCATGTGGTCGTTAGACTACATTCTGGCACGACCTTATTTTTGCGGCAAAGTCGTTGTCAACCGAACGCTCCTCATCGAGAATCCGCTAGACATTCTGAGGGCCTATATCAAAACTCTTGTTCCAGTCGGTAGGTGCAATGGATGTGGGCAGGTTAAATTTCGTAGCTGCCGCCACATCGATATCAAAAACCAAGTAGGCAAAACTGACACCGAGCCTCACCCATGCACCCGAGTTGCTCAAACGATGTTTTAAGGGATACGGGCCACCGGGGGCCTTGTTTCGAAAGCGCTCGTTTATTACGCCGTCATTATGCGTGAAGAGATTTCTCACTTCGACAGCAAGGATCAGGTTATCCCTCTCTTGTGTGTTGGTAAGTACCGCCAAGCCGAGGTTCTTCGTAAAATAGTCCAACACCTCTGCAACACTTTTGTAGGACAACGCATTGACTTTTCGCTCGGCGAGAAAGTGAATAACATCTTCCATTGACGAACACCGTAGCACATCTTCGATGTCTACCTTCTCAGATGATTTGAGAGCGTCCGGACGACTCTTGAGGATCTCTGAAAGGATATCCACGAGGTAACGGAGAAATGAATCAACGAAATGACACAGAGTGGTATTCGTTCCGAATTCCCACACTAGCAAGAAATCATTGAACTCATTGCTGGCGACTAACTTATTGAGGAGTGACGCCAGATTATTCGATATTCTCATGATACGCTGTGCCCGGTATCCGAAGGCCCGACCAGCGCTGGTGAACTCATTGGGCATTGGACGTCTCTCGAACGGCGGGATTTCCAAGCCGACTTTCTCTGGCTCATGTTGGGGCGAGGTGGAATTGGTATCTTAACCATTGGCCCAGGCATAATCGATCTGAGTTCCTCCCTTCAGCTATTGTTGCATAGGGGTAAAGGGGGTTCGCTATGCCGCTTGAAAAGGCCCTGCCAATAGCGTCGGAAGGCCGCCACAAGCGCTTTAGGCCACGGGCCCTTGGTAAACCCAGCTCCTGCCCTCTCCACGCGGCCAAACCAAGATTTCCTGACTCGTTGGTTGCACTTAGCGGCATCAGAAGGGACTGCATGGGCGCAAGTGAGCCTGATGGGCCTGACTCAGATGAAATTAAGGTCATAAAATGCCTCTGGGGCGGACTATTGACGTAATTTAATCATGCACCCGAAGCTACCGAAGAGATACGTCGGCTAAGTAAGTGACTGTCTCATAGATAGTCAGAAGTGAGCAGGGGACTTGACAAATGGCATCAAACGTGCTAGAATCTTGAGTAAGATCGAAGCCAGTCTAGGTCCTCTAGACTGCGCCGAGTCCTAAATCCAATCATCTTAAGGAGGTCAACGTTTATGACCCCACTTCTATCCCTCCGGGAGTCTGCACGCCTACTCGGCATCAGCTTCTGGTCCGTCCGTCGTCTTATCAAGTCTGGCAGGCTTACGCCTGTTCAGGTAGGCCGGAGAGTGCTCTTGGAGCAATCGGCCCTTGAACAATTCATCACCGCTAGTCGGAGACCGCACAGTGTCTCCTGAGAAACTGGAATCCATCCTAGCCTACCTTCGCCAACTCTCCCAATCCACCTTCTACGGTACTGTCAGCCTGCGGTTTGACGCGGGGCGGATAGTCCTTGTCAACCTCCAGCAGGCTCTCAAGCCGGAAACCATCCACCAACAACTTACCTCCACAGAGGAACCAAAACCCAGGAGTTCATATGGAACAAATCAGTCATAATACGCAAGATACTTATTGGCAGGGAGGCCCAGTTCAGGCCGCACCCGTTACTCAGGGATTCAAGTTGACCCAGCTCGGCAACGCAGAGCGATTGATTGGCCGCCACGGTCACAACATTCGGTATTGTCACGCCTGGAAGAAATGGCTGATTTGGAACGGCAAGCAGTGGAAGCCCGATGATACCGGGCAAATTATGGGCCTCGCCAAGGACACCGTGCGCTCAATCTACAAGGAGGCCGCTGCGCTACATTACGAGGGCCACGCACTTAATCACGCCCGTGCGAGTGAAAGCCGGTATGAACTTGAGGCAATGACTGTGCTCGCCCAAGACAGGGTACCCGTGATGCCGCAAGAGCTGGATAGCGATCCATTCATGTTCAATTGCCAAAACGGTACGATTGATCTGCCTACCGGAAAGCTCCAGCCGCATCGGCCTGAAAGGATGCTCTCTAAGATCTCTCCGGTGACCTTCGATGAGAAGGCGGGGTGTCCAATCTGGGCGGCCTTCCTTGACCGGTTGTTCGGTGGGAGCGCGGATCTAGTCTCGTTTATGCAGATGGCTATCGGCTATTCCCTAACAGGCGCTGTGACCGAGAAGGCGCTGTTCGTGCTTTGTGGGGATGGGGACAATGGAAAGACCACCCTCCTAGAAGCCTTCCGGTACATTATGGGCGACTATGCAGGGTCCATCGAAATCAATTCCCTAATGCAAAGCGCCAGCAGCTCTGACCAGCAGCGAACAGTGGCGGACCTTCTGGGCAAGCGTTTCGTGACCGCAAGTGAGGCCGAGGAGGGCCAAAAGCTCAACGAGGCCAAGATCAAGCAACTCACCGGCATGGGTAAGCAGGTCGGCAGACGGCTCTATGGACATGCGTTTGAGTTTGACCCGCAGTTCAAGCTGTTTATTGACGCCAACCACAAGCCGGTCATTCGGGGAAGTGATCCAGCAATCTGGAATCGCATCCGGCTTGTACCGTTCGCTGTGTCGATTCCTAAGGCGGAGCAGGACAGGGGCCTTCTTGCGAAGCTGAGGGTTGAAGCACCGGGCATCCTGAGTTGGGCGGTACAGGGTTGCCTGGAGTGGCAGAGGGAGGGTTTCCTTGGTACCCCGGCCGCCATCACCGAAGCTGTCGAGAGCTACCGCGAAGAGATGGATATTGTGGCCCAGTTCATCGCGGACTGTTGCGCTGTTGATCCCGGTTTGGAGGCTGAAGCCGGGGAACTCTATCTCCACTTCCAGCAGTGGTGCGACCAGAGGAGGGAACAGCCCAATTCCAGCACGGCATTCGCAAAGCGCCTCGGTGACAAGGGCTATGAGGCAGGCCCGGACATCCCAGGCCCGGAAACGCCGGGGACTTGCACTCAGAGTCACGCTGTGTCCACCAACAATTCACTGAGTGACCGGTTTGTGACAGGATGACAGGTTTGGGCCTGATTCTGTAATCTTTTTCTGTAGCCGTCTATAGGAGAAGTTTAGATAATAGCCCTTCAACCTGTCATACCTGTCATCCAGCCCGCCCTCCAAACGGCGAAACATCGAAACACCCCCCGCCCTGCCGGTCTGCCAGCAGCCTTGAAAGGTAAGTGTAGGGTGTGGGTTGGAGAGGGGAGAGAAGACCTCTGCCCCTCACAGGTACAGATGGCTTTCAAGGGTGTTGCTCAACTGTCCTTGGGAAGGCCCGGAACGCCGTTGAAAGTAGCGACTCCCGCGTAACTCACTCTACGACGCCTTTTTCCGTTTGACAACCTGCTGTCTGGAGGGAGCTAGAGCGTCCAGCTCCCTGATGAGGGCTG